>Ga0207701_10008605_pt1 | contig 10080 bp, 5 predicted proteins | sample KBSSwiSSwithPhiX_FD_184294 | JGI IMG/M metagenome (GOLD analysis project Ga0207701, IMG submission 184294) | Switchgrass rhizosphere bulk soil microbial communities from Kellogg Biological Station, Michigan, USA, with PhiX - S5 (SPAdes) (version 2) | ecosystem: Environmental > Terrestrial > Soil...
CAGCGGTGATGTGGCGACGCGATTCGGGCCCACGCTCATCGCCGAGCACTTGGCCAGTGAAGATGGGCTGACGGTCGATCACGAGACGGTGCGACGGTGGATGCTCGCGGCCGGCCTGTGGAGTCGTCAGCGCCGTCGCTCCGCGTATCGGCAGCGCCGCGAGCGAAAGCGGCACTTTGGCGAGCTCGTGCAGCTCGATGGCAGCTTCCACGCGTGGTACGAGGACCGCGGCCCGCGCCGCTGCCTCCTCACGATGGTCGATGACGCGACCAGTCACAGTCTCGGGCTGTTCAGCGGCGAGGAAACCATCTGGGCGGCCGCGACCCTCCTGCGCCGATGGATTGAGCAGCACGGCGTGCCGCACGCGCTCTACACCGACTGGAAGAACGTGTATGTGCGAACCGCCACGGAGGCGGAGCGGGCGGCGGGGCTGGTCCCGCTGACGCAATTCGGCCGCATGTGTGCCGCCTTGCAGATTCAGATCATTCCGGCGAGCTCGCCACAAGCCAAGGGCCGCGTCGAGCGGAATCACGGCACACACCAAGACCGCTTGGTGAAGAAGCTGCGGCGGCTCGGCCTCGCTGAGGATATGACCGCGAACGCGTTTCTCGAGACGGTCTATTGGGCCGCCCACAACGCGCGCTTTGCGCAGCCGCCGGTGGCGGCTGCGGACTTTCATCGTCGGTGCCCTGCCGCGCGGACCTTGGACCGGGTCTTTCGGATCGAGGAGACCCGAACGGTGGGCCACGACTGGGTCGTGCGCTATCAGAATCGCGCGCTGCAACTCGTCCGACAAAGTCGCCAGCCGCCGGCCCGCAGCACCGTTCGCGTCTGTGAAGGGCCAGACGGCCGCTTGGCCATTGAGTATCGCGGCCGGCCGATCGCCTGGACCGATGTCACCGGCCAGCCGCGGACACCCGTTCCCGTCCTGCGCCCCGCCGGCAAACCTGTGGTCCCCGTCACCGTGGCGGTCACGCGCGCGATCGCTCGCCGCGAGCATCCGTGGCGGGGCTCGTACAAGGATCTGCGCTCGCCGCGCGAGTCGGATGGCCCACTCACCGTCACTGACGAAAAGGGGACATTTCTATCGAGTTAACCCTGGGGACATTTCTAACGAGCTTTGACAAAAACGGCGTGCGCGCTTGCGATTCGTGCGCGAGACTCCTATCCTTGCCTTCGGACCGAAGACATGATCTCCACTCGCAGCGTCACCACGTTGTTGAGCGACTGGAGTCGAGGCGATGCGACCGCGCTCGATGAGCTGCTCCCGCTCGTCTACGCGGAGCTCCGTCGAATTGCCGCTCGTCAACTGCGACGTGAACGGGTGACGCACACGCTGCAGCCGACGGCGCTCGTCCACGAGGTCTACATGCGGCTGGTCGATCAGCGCCAGGTGCATTGGCAGGATCGCGCGCACTTCCTTGGCGTCGCTGCGCAGACGATGCGCAGGATTCTCGTCGACCACGCTCGTCGTCACGGCGCGAAAAAGCGCGGCGACGGCGTGACGCGCGTCTCCATTGACGACGCGGAGGAGATCGTGGCCGAGAGGGAGATACCGCTACTGGCGCTCGAACGCGCGCTGGGACGCCTGGAGAGTATCGACCCCGAGCTGGTCAGGATCGTCGAGTTGCGCGCATTCGGTGGCCTCACGATTGATGAATCCGCGCACGTGCTGAAGGTCTCGCCGTCAACGGCCAAGCGCGACTGGCGCACTGCGAAGGCGTGGCTGAATCGTGAGCTTAGCGGCGCCGGCACGTGAGCGCCGATCGTTGGCAGCGCGTCAAGGCTTTGTTTGAGGGCGCAGTCGAACGGCCCGCCGCCGAGCGCGACGCCTTTCTGATTTCAGCTGTTGGTGATGACGACGCATTGCGACGTGAAGTCCAGTCGCTCTTGGACTCGGACGACGCGGACGTCGACTTCTTCGCTCGTGTGCCAATCGCCGCTGTCGCGCCGCGCCGGATCGGGCCCTACGACGTCGTCGACCTCATCGGCGCCGGCGCCATGGGTGAGGTGTACCGGGCGCGGGATACGAAGCTGAATCGCGCGGTTGCGCTCAAAATTCTGCCGCCAGTCTTCGCGCTCGATCCCGACCGCGTGGCCAGGTTCAGGCGGGAAGCGCAGGTGCTCGCGGCGCTCAGCCATCCACATATCGCCGGCATCTACGGTCTCGACGAATCGGATGGCGTAACCGCGCTCGTGCTGGAACTCGTTGATGGGCCCACGCTCGCGGAGCGAATGACACGGGGCCCTCTGCCGATCGATGAGGTCGTCTCCATCGGACGTCAGATCGCTGAAGCACTCGAAGCGGCCCACGACAAGGGCATCATCCACCGCGATCTCAAGCCGGCCAACATCAAGATTGCCGCCAACGGTGCGGTGAAGGTGCTCGACTTCGGTCTGGCCAAGGCCTGGGAGGGGGCTTCCATCGATCAACTGTCTGTGGCGCCGACGTTGACGGCCACCCTCGATCGCGAACGGACGCTTGTCGGCACGCCCGCGTACATGAGTCCCGAACAGGCGCGGGGCCGATCACTCGACAAACGCACCGACATCTGGTCGTTCGGCTGCGTGCTGTTCGAGATGCTTTCCGGACGCCCGGCGTTTGCCGACGAGACGATCTCGGACACGCTCGCGCACGTCCTGGAGCGCGATGTCGATTGGCAGGCACTCCCGCCGTCGACGCCAAGCCGCGTTCGCAGTCTTCTGCGACGCACTCTGCACAAAGACGTGAATCGCCGTCTGCGGGATATCGGCGATGCGCGGCTCGAGCTGGACGAGGCACTCGCGCCGATGGACGTGGCGCAGCCCGAGACGCGAAAAAACGCTGGGTACCGCCTGGTGCGGGTCGCCGCAGGTCTCGCGATTCTCGCCAGCGTTTTGGGCGCGGCCTACCTCATCGGACGCAAGGAGCGCGAGCCTCCCCCGACGTTTCGTCAGCTGACGTTCAAGCATGGAACCGTGACGGCCGCGCGACTGGCCGCGGATGACCGCACTGTCGTGTACCGCGCGACCTGGGGCGGCACACGTCCCGGACTCTTTCTGATTCAGCCCGACAGTCTCCAATCGGCGTCGATTGCCGTCGCGAACGCCGGGATCTACGCGGTGTCATCGCGCGGCGATCTGGCCGTGGCGCTCGGGTGTCGTCTCAACTGGGGTGAATGTCTGGGCACACTCGCGCAGGTTCCGATAAGCGGTGGCTCTCCTCGCGAAATGGTGAAGGATGTGATCGCCGCAGACTGGGGTCCCGATGGCCAGACGATGGCGGTCGTCGCGTTCGTTGACAGCAGCTATCGCCTCGAATATCCGCTCGACAAGGTTCTGTACCAGGCCACCGGGTGGATCACCGATGTGCGGGTGTCGCCAAGAGCCGATCGCGTCGCGTTCCTGGACCACGATCGACTCGGCGACAGCGGCGGCGCGGTGTCGATCGTCGATCTCACCGGACACCGGGTCGTGCTTTCATCGCATTGGAAGTCGCTCCATGGGCTCGCCTGGTCGGCGAAGGGCGACGAGGTCTGGTTCAGTGGGTCGCGTGGTGGAAAGAGCGGCAGCTCGGCTCTCTACGCGGTGACGCTCGACGGCCATCAACGCACGGTGTTCGCCTCTCCCGGTACGTTGAGGCTGGATGACATCTCGCGCGATGGACAGCGGGTCGTACTCACGCGCGGGAGCACACGCGGAGGCATCATCGGCAGTGGCGCAGACGGCGGCCACGACCGCGACCTATCCTGGCTCGATTACTCGACCGTCGCCGATCTCTCGTCGGACGGAACGACCCTGCTGTTCTACGAGTGGGGGGAGGGGGTCGGCGGCACTTCGACGATCTTCATCCGCAAGACCGATGGCAGCGAGTCGGTGCGGCTGGGAGAGGGAAGACCCCTCGCATTGTCGCCAGATGCGCGTTGGGCCCTGGCGGTGCAGGGCGACGACCCACAACGACTCCTGATGCTCCCGGTCGGGACCGGCGATGTGAAGCGCCTGCCTCGTGGGCCGATCATCGAGTATCTGGATTGGGCTGCCTGGTCGCCCGACGGACGACGCGTCCTCTTCGCTGGACGCGAATCCCGCGATGTTCAGCGCACCTACATTCAGGACGCCGACGGTGGCGACCCGCGTCCGGTCACGCCGAGTGGATACGTAGGGATGGCCTTGTCGCCCGACGGACACACACTGGTGACCGTCGACCGGTACGGTGAGTACTACCTCTGTTCCACTGAGCCATCGTCGGTGCCGCGTCCGCTCGCCGGCTATCGAGACGGAGATGTTCCACTGCAGTGGAGCGCTGACGGCCGTTTTCTGTTTATTCGCGAGGCCGGCAACCTCGGGTTGCGGATCTTCAGACTGGAGCTGTCGACCGGGATACGACGGTTCTGGAAGGAGCTTGCGCCTCCTGATCCATCCGTGCTGATCGACATCGGTTCCGATCCGGGCCAGATTCGTTTGACGGCCGATGGCAGGGCATACGCGTATACCTATTGGACCTTCGAGGGCGAGCTGTATATGGCGCAGGGACTTAAATAGCGCTTGACCGCATGGCGTGGAAGGCATACGGTGAGCCCCACGATGAAGCGACACATGTGGCCCGCGATCATCGTGATGCTGTCGGTCGGGATACCGAACGCCAACACGGCGTACGCGTGCGGCGAGAAGCTCCTGACGCTCGGGCGGGGAATTCGATTCCAGTCGAGACATTCGCCGCGACCGGCGTCGGTGCTGTTGTACCTTCCACAAAGCGCATCGGGCAGACCACTCTCCGACCCCAATCTGGAATCGGCCCTCAGGGAAGCCGGGCACGCCGTCCGGGCGGTGACAACGAGCGCGGATCTGGAGAGCGCGCTGCGAAGCAGCACCTATGATGTCGTCCTTGCCAACGTCACCGACGCGCCCACACTCGAGCGCGCTCAGGCGTTGACCGCTGGCAACGCGGTGGTGCTGCCAGCGGTCTATCTGGTCGCTCCCACGCCGCAGGCGAAACGGCAGACCAAGATCGATCGCGACAGTGCGGCGAAGACCTTCGGCGTGATGGTGGAGGTGCCCGGGCGTCCGGGACACTACTGCGCTGCGGTGGACAAAGCCATGGAGTTGAAGCTCAAACGGGAACGGTCCAGCGCACGGCGTCCGTGACGACGCCGCAAGCCACTGGCCTGTGGTGGGCCATCGCAGTCGTCTGTGTCGCGACATCTCCTCGGGCGGCGTCCGCACAGGCATTCCTTCCCGAAGCGGGCGAAGGCAATTTCACCATTTCTTACCAGAACCTCTTCGCCCGCGGGCATCTTGACTTGAATGGCGATCGCATGGCCGGCGAGAGCGGCCACGATCCCACGCAGGGTCATGCGATTGTCATGGAGGCAGAATTCGGGTTGAGCGAGCGGCTCGCCATCAACGCCTCGCTTCCGTTCATCAGGTCGCGATACGAAGGCACTCACCCACACCTGGTCATGGGTGTCGGCGCGCCGCAAGAGTGGGACGACGGGGACTATCACGGCACGTTCCAGGATTTCCGTCTCGGCGTCCGGTACAGCGTGAGCCGACATCCCTTCGCAATCACACCGTTCGCTGAAGCCGTGATCCCAAGCCATCACTACCCGAGTCTCGCGCACGCCGCCGTTGGAAAGGACCTGCGTGCATACGTCGTCGGAGGGGCGGTGGGTGGTTTCTTGGATGCGCTCCTTCCGAGAATGTTTTTTCAGACGTCGGTGTCCTTCGCTCGTGTACAGGACGTCCTTGGCATCCGCCCCAATCGGAGCCGCGTTGAGGGTGAACTGGGCTATTTCATCACTCCCCGGGTTTCATTGAGGTTTCTCGAAAGCTATCAGGTGACGCACGACGGCTTCGATCTTCTGTCGTTCACGCCGATGACGGATGCCGTATTTCACGGCACCGACGTCCATATTCCTCCCGCGTACCGCCCATACCACGATCGACTCCAGCGGAGTAACTACTTGACCCTGGGCGGCGGCGTCGGCTTCGCCGTGAACGACTCACTGGAGGTCTTCGTCGACGCGGCGCAGATCGTGTGGGGTGAAAGCGTGCACCCGCTTCGCGGGATTACGGTCGGCGTGAACACGCACTTTCGCACCGCGCGTGCCAGACGCGCGCGGTCACGCAAACCAGGTCCATCCGCAGCCCCCGGATAGCAAACGCGCTCTTGCCGAGGCCGTGCGTGACCGGCTTTCAGGCGCGACGCGTCGCGAATGAATACATAGTCAATGGTCGTACCGGAGGAACATTCGCGAAATCGGTCGTCGGTCCTGGCAGTACTCCTTCGACTAACCTGGAAACATCGTCCGAACGTCAGTGTCGTCAGCGCCACGGTCGGGTGCGTGGCGCGACGTCAGGGAGGGGGGGAAGATGAGCGACAGCGGCACTCGCGTGCTGACGGATGCAAGGACGCCGCGTTCCATCAATGCCGCCACCACTCGACGCGCGTGACGGTCGCTCATAATTGTGTCCGTGTCAGGGAGGAGATTTGAGGCGCCGCGGTTGACCTTGCCGCAGGTCACCCTCAAGGCGGACCCTGCAGCTGCGACCAAGGCAGCCGGGTCCAGGAGGACCCGGCCTACGTAGCAACCGTGTGGTTCGTTACAAATCGAGCCGTCCGGTGCTGGCGCCGAAGTGTTCGACCTCCACGCCGGCAATGTGCCCGAGCGCGAGCAGCAGATTCGCGGACGGCTGCTCGTTGGCCGCGAGGTGACGGTTCCCCTGCATGCGGCCATGCGCGCCGCCCACCAGCACCGCCGGCGGGTTGCTCCGATCGTGCGCGTTGCCGTTGCTCATCCCGCTGCCCCAGTAGAGCAGCGAGTGATCGAGGAGATTGCCGTCGCCTTCGCGCGTCGCCTTCAGCTTGTCGAGGAACTCGTTGAACTTCACGATCTGATAGGTGCCGATCTTGGCGTACTTCGCCATCTTCTCCTGATCGTTGCCGTGATGCGAGATGCTGTGATGCGTCTCGGGGCAACCGATGTGCGCGTAGCTGCGATCGGTCGGCTCGTGCCCGATCATGAACGTGAACACGCGCGTGATGTCGCCCTGCCACGCCAGGTGCATCAGGTTGTAGGTCACCGACATGTGATCGTCGAAGGCTTCCGGCAGTCCGATCGGCGAGTCGGGATTGCCGGTGATCGTGCCCAGCCGGCTCTCCATGCGATCGAGCTGCTGCTCGACCTCGCGGATGTTGCTCAGATACTCGTCAAAGATGGCGCGGTCGGGCGCCCCGAGCGTACGCCGCAGCTTCGACGTCTCTGTCGTGACGGAGTCGAGCAGACTCTGCTTCTCCACCAGCCGCGCCTGACGCTGTGCCGGCGAGCCGGTCTCGCCGAACATGCGCTCGAAGGTCACGCGTGGGTTGATCGACACCGGCAACGGGCGATCGTCCTCGCGCCACGCCAGCGTCTCGAAGATGGTGCACGGGAAACCGTCGCAGGCGCCGGCCGACGTGCCCATGTCCTCGGTGCCGACCTCGATCGAGTGCAGCGGCGTGTCGCCGCCGATGGTGTCGGCGATGTACTGGTCGAGCGTTTTCTTCGACCGCACCTGGCCGAACGCATCGCCGGTCTGATTCCGCGCGACCACCGGACCGACGCCGTTGAGGAACGCGGAGCTCGCGCCGACGTGCACCGACTCACCCCATGGCGCCTTCATCTTGCTGATCGTCACGAGCTGATTGCGGTGATGCTCGAGCGGCGCCATGACCGGCTTGAAGGCGAAGTCGCTGCCGGTCTTGTCCGGGTGCCACACGTCCGGATAGACGCCGCACGGCATGTAGACCACGCCGAAGCGGAACGGTGCGGCCGCCGCGGTGCGCCCCTGCGCGGTGAGCGCCGGCACCATGGCATCGAGGAACGGCAAGGCCAGCGTGGCGCCGAAGGTGCCGCGCAGGAACGTGCGGCGGGACAGATGCTTCTTCACGATGATCATGGCTGCTCCACTCGTGCGACAGAGTTCGTAGTCCCGGTTCCCGTTGATTCCAGAATCGTCCGCATTTGAAACGGCGTGCTCGAAACGATGCCGAGGACGACGTCCTCGAGGCGATAACCACGCGGCGCGGCCTTCGCCACGATCGCGCGCACCACCGGCATATCGGGCGGCTCGACACCGCGGCCGAGCGCATACGTCAGCAGACGCTCGGTGACGACCGTGGTGAACGCGTTCGGGCGGCTGAGAATGGCCTCACGCAGCGCCGCCGGGCCGTCGACCTTGGCGCCGTCCGCCATCACCCCGCCGGTATCGATCGACGCCCCATCGGGCATCGCGTCGCGCCACTGCCCCACCGGGTTGAACTTCTCGAGCGCGAATCCGGGCGGATCGATGATGCGATGGCACTGGGCGCACTGCGGCGATCGCCGATGCACTTCGAGCTGCTCGCGCACCGTCTTCGGATGCGACGCATCCGCGGCGCTGTCCTCGAGCGCCGGCACATTGTCCGGCGGTGGCGGCGGCGGCGTGTTCAGGAACGTGCTCAGGATGAACTTGCCGCGGAAGACCGGCGAGGTGCGCGTGGCGATCGACGTCATCGACAGGATGCTGCCGTGACCGAGCAGCCCGCGCCGGTTCGGGTCGGTGACCGCCACCTTGCGGAAACGTGACCCGTAGACGCCGGGGATGCCGTAGTGCTTTGCCAGCCGCTCGTTGACGAAGGTGTAGTCGGCGCTGAGCAGCTCCAGCGTGCTGCGATTCTCGCGCAGGATGTAGCCGAAGAGCAGCTCGGTCTCGCGGCGGAACGCGTCGCGGATGTTGTCGTCGAAGTCGGGAAACGCGAGGATGTCGGGCTGCACCTTCGATTCGAGGTTGCGCAGCTGGAGCCACTGTCCGGTGAAGTTGTCGACCAGCGCGTCGGCGCGCGGATCGGCGATCATCCGCCGCACCTCCGCGGTCAGCACGGTGGGCTCGTGCAGCCGGCGGGTGGTGGCGAGGTTCAGCAGCCGATCGTCGGGAATGCTGCTCCACAGGAAGAACGACAGACGCGAGGCGAGCTCGAGATCGGTGACATTGCGCACGCTGCCGGGTCGCGCACCGGCCGGATCGCGCTCAATGCGATAGAGGAACAACGGGCTGGCCAGGATCCGGGCGAGACCGGCGCGCACGCCGGCATCGAACGTCTCACCGCGCTGACGGGCCGCCGTGTAGAACGCGAGCGGCGCGTCGATGTCCTCCGCCACGACCGGCCGCCTGAAGGCCCGCGTCGCGAGGTTCGTGAGAATCCGTTTCGCGCATCCGACTTCGCTCGCATCGACCGGGGGCGAGTTACCTCGAGGCGCCGCTGGCGGGGCGGATGTCTTGGCCGCCAGATTGCGCGTCGTGGACGAGGACTTCGCAGGAGTACAGATAAAAATACGCTCGCGGCTCGGCGTCGCGCTGACGCCCTTGATGTTGTACGGCCCCTCGATCCCCACCGTCTTCAGCTTCGGAAGTCCACCGGTCATGTGGATCTCCTGGCTGTCGCGCAGCGCCGGCTGCCACACGTCCTGCGCCTGCGACGGGCGTTCACGGAAGGTGAAGCCGACGTCGTGCGGACCCGCGGTGATCGCCACGCGCGCGGTCATGCGGGCGTCGATGATCGGGCGCACGTCGTTCATGCTCTTGGCCTGCGCCTCGTGATCCTTCTGCCCGCCGATCTCGGCCGAGTACACCTCTTCGCCGTCGACGGTGATCACGAAGGTGTGCGGCAGGTCATGTCCCTCCACCCCCGCATAGCCTTCCTCGATGCCGCGGACCAGACGGCCGAACAGCCGGTACTCGCCGTCCGCGGGAAACACCTGATGGACGACCCGTCCGCCGCGCGTGCCGATCGGCAACCCGTCGACGCGCTCGTTCTGACTGAAGTCGCGATTGATCGTGTACTCGGCGGTCCCCGGAAACGCCGTCGGATCGCCGACCGCCAGCGTACTGATCCGCTGCGCCGCCGTCAGATACCCCTCGAGCAGCAGCGGCGACGTTTTCAGCGCCGACGCGATGTTGTCGAAGCCGAAGTCACCGCCGTCGTTCGGCAGCAGCGACGACACGTCGACGTCGAGCGCCAGCAGATCGCGAATCGCGTTGCGGTACTCGGCGCGATTCAGCCGATGGACGACGTAGCGGCCC
>Ga0207701_10008606_pt1 | contig 10079 bp, 7 predicted proteins | sample KBSSwiSSwithPhiX_FD_184294 | JGI IMG/M metagenome (GOLD analysis project Ga0207701, IMG submission 184294) | Switchgrass rhizosphere bulk soil microbial communities from Kellogg Biological Station, Michigan, USA, with PhiX - S5 (SPAdes) (version 2) | ecosystem: Environmental > Terrestrial > Soil...
GCCTGGGCATCAGGAAGCTGCCACCGCCGATGCCTAAGGTGATGACCGGCGACATCACTCCAGAAGTGTCCGTCTCGCCGGCGCTGTCACTGTTCTCCCGCCCTGGCGACGGCAGCATTCGGACCCGCCGGGTGGCCATCATCGTGGCGGATGGCTGTGACGGCGATGCGGTCACAGCGATTGCGGACCGGTTGACCGACGAGGGCGCCGTGCCGCGGTTCGTCTCGACGACGCTCGGCGCGGTGCAGCCTGCCACGGGAGAGGCGATTGAAGTCGATGTCAGCCTCGAAGCGGCGCCGGCCGTGCTCTATGACGCGCTGGTGCTGCCGGACGGCGCGGACGCGATCGCGACGCTGCGTGCGGATGGGAGAACCCTCGAGTTCATCAAGGACCAGTATCGGCACTGCAAACCCATTCTCGCGCTGGGCGAGGGCGCCGAGTTGCTCGAGGCCTGCGGGATCGACGCGGCATTACCAAGCGGGCAGGCAGATCCCGGCGTACTCGTCGCCGACGACGCCGCATTGGCAACCGATGACTTTGTCGCGGCCATCGCGAAGCATCGGCATTTCGCCAGGGAGACTGACCCGCCTCGCGTGTAACGCGACTCACATCCGATTACGCAAAAGGGACCACGACCGTGGCCGATGTTCAAGACGCCGCACAGAGGAATCGAAGACATGAAAACCAACCTGGAGAAGTTCTACAGCCTGGTCGAGCACATCAAGATCGCGATGATGACCACGCGGCGTCCCGATGGCCATCTGGAATCGCGCGCGATGGCCAATCAGAAGCAGGCGGACGGCGCCGACTTGTGGTTCGTGACCGCTGAAGGCAGCGGCAAGTTGCGCGACATCGAACACGATCCGCACGTGAACCTGGCGTATTACAAGGCTGATTCATACGAATGGGTCTCCGCGTCCGGTGTGGCCCGGGTGTCGAAGGATCGCGCCAAGATTCGGGAGTTGTACGAGCCGGACTGGAAAGCGTGGTTCGGCGACGGCGGTGATCCGCGTGGCGGCACCGCCGATGACCCGCGCATCGTCCTCATCGGCGTCGATGTCCACGCAGCCGTGTTCCTGGAAGTCAACAAACCGAAGCCCGTCGTCCTGTTCGAACTGGCAAAGGGCTGGCTCACGGGGGAGCGTGTGGAAGCAGGAGAAACGCACGCGCTGAGCGAGCCGCACCGGTAGCGGCCCGGAGCGCCCCGGAGCACGGCGACCATCGCCTGATCGTTCAGCGCAGCGTCCGGAAAGTAATCGAATAGCGCGGTTCAGCAACGGGCGGAATGTGGTGTTCGTAAGCAGTTCGGGACGGCCCAGCCATCAGATATGCCGACCGGCGCTCGAGTAGAAGTTCGTGTGTGGCCACGCGACGTTCGGACGTGGCCTTCCCGGGCGAACGGTACGGGCGAAACTTCATGCGGCATGTCGACAGGAGCGAGAGTCCAGCGACGATGTCGTACTGGGGTGCGTCGCGGTGCCAGCCAATGGGTGTGCCCGGTCGATACTCGTTGATCAAGGCCATGGCGAACGATGCGGCGTCGAGACCAGCCCAGGCGGCGATGTCGCGGCGGATCGGGAGCAGGAACGCTGGCATCGGTCCCGCGGTCGCACCGTCGTACGACGCGCCGAAGAACGAGACGCGGCGACGCGCCACGACGCCGCGCATCTCGAAGGTCGTGAACTCGACGGAGGCAATCGCGTCGACGAGCAGTCGCTCGTCGGCCTCGGTGATGAAGTGCTCGCGATAGTGAAAGCCTGCAGGCAGATGGTGCCCGAAGAGACCAGGCGAGGCAGCCATGATCCAGTGTGCCACGGCAGCAGAGCGGGTGAGGACTGACGTGATTCGAGTGGGAACGGCCGGGTGGTCCATCCCGCGGGCGTCGGCGCACCGCTTTGACTCAGCGGGCACTCTTCTGCAGCGCTACGCGAACCGGCTCGGTTGTGCGGAGATCAATTCGTCGTTCTACCGGCCGCATGCGACCGCCACATACGCGAAGTGGCGCGAGAGCACGCCGCCGGACTTTCGGTTCGCCGTGAAGCTGCCTCGAACGATCACGCATGATCTCGTCCTCGAGGACGCGCGTGAACCGTTCGTGGCGTTCCTGCATCAGACCGAAGGGCTGGCGGAAAAGCGTGGGCCGGTGCTGGTGCAGCTGCCGCCGTCGCTGGCGTTCGATGAAACCGTCGTCAGACGGTTCTTCGAGCTCGTGCGAGGCCTGTACAACGGCATCGTCGTGTGCGAGCCGAGGCACGCGACCTGGTTTTCGCCCGCCGTCGATTCGCTGCTCGAGACGTACGCCGTCGCGCGCGTCGCGGCCGATCCGGCACCCGTAGCAGCGGCCGCCGATCCGGCGGGCTGGCCTGGCGTTGTGTACTTCCGGCTGCACGGTTCTCCACGGAAGTACTGGTCGCGCTATGACGAAGAATTCCTCGCGACGCGTGCGACCGCGATCCGCAGCATTGTGTCAGCCGATGAGGTGTGGTGCGTCTTCGACAACACCGCAAGCGGAGCTGCGGCCGAGAATGCGTTGCAGTTGTCTGAACGGTTGGCAATCATTGGCGCGTTGTCCCGTTCGGATCGGTAAGGGTGGGAACCTGTCACCGCCGAACCGTGCCGCGGATCAACATTCTGCGGCCGAGAATTGAAGGAATCGGATGCGAGCGACTGTGATGTACGGCGCGCACGACGTGCGCGCCGAGACTGTGCCCGACGCCAGGATCGCCGAGCCGACTGATGCCCTCGTCCGGGTGACCCGCGCGTGCATCTGCGGCAGCGACCTCTGGCCGTATAACTCGATGGTGCCGAGCGCGACGGGCAATCGCATGGGCCACGAGTTCATCGGCGTCGTCGAGTCCATTGGCGCCGATGTGCGGACGGTGAAGAAAGGCGACCTGGTCGTCGCGCCGTTCGCCTGGTCCGATGGCACGTGCGAGTTCTGCCAGCAGGGACTGCAGACGTCCTGCCTCCACGGCGGCTGGTGGGGCGGCACCGAGCTCGATGGCGGCCAGGGCGAGGCGGTCCGCGTGCCGATGGCGGACGGAACGTTGGTGGCGCTTCCTGTCGGCCCTGACCACGCCCTCATGCCGTCACTCTTGACCCTGTCCGACGTGATGGGCACGGGGCATCACGCCGCATTGAGAGCGAGCGTGCGCCCGGGCAAGGTCGCCGCCATCGTCGGCGATGGCGCGGTGGGTCTCTGCGGCGTCATTGCCGCCCGTCGTCTCGGTGCGGAGCAGATCGTCATGCTCGGCCGTCATCCCGACCGCATTGCGTTGGCGCGCAGGTTCGGGGCGACCGATGTCGTCAGCGAGCGGGGGGACGCCGCGATCGAGCGGGTGCGCGAGCTGACCGGCGGGCTCGGCGCCCATTCCGTGCTCGAATGCGTCGGCCACGGCGAGTCGATGCGCACGGCCGTGGGCATCGCGCGCGCCGGCGGTGCCGTCGGTCGCGTCGGGGTTCCTCAGGAGAAGACGATCCCGAATGCGCAGCCGACGTTCTACGCCAACATCACCATCGCCGGTGGCCCGGCGCCGGTGCGCGCCTACATGCACGAGCTGATGCCGGACGTCCTGGAAGGCCGAATCGAGCCAGGCCTGGTGTTCGATCGCGTCACGGACATTGGCGGTGTGCCCGATGGCTACCGTGCGATGAATGACCGGGAAGCCATCAAGGTGATGATCAAGTTCTAGTTCCTCGTCGACGGCGCGCCCCCGGGGCGGCTGCGCGTTGATCGCGTAACGGTCCGTGTCCATCCCGCCAGGCACCGACGATCAGATCGTTGGGCTTCTGCTGCTGGCACAGGTGCACGCCTCCCTCCCCATGTTCGACTCGAGGTCGCGGAACTCAGTCGATTCAGCAGCCTCATCGAATGCCTCGATTGCGACCACCTTGCGCGTTCGCATTTGCCTCAGGGCTCTACCCTAGCGTACTATGTGAGAATGAGCGAGCGCGAAAATCCACAGGCGGCGTTGGAACTGCTGATCCTGAAGACACTGTCGGTCGGCCCGAATCACGGATTCGGGATTGCGCTGCACATCGAGGAGACCTCGTCGGCGCTGCTCCGCGTGCAGGAAGGCGCGCTCTATCCAGCGCTGCACCGCCTGGACAAGGCGGGGTTCATCGACGCCGAGTGGACGACGACCGAAAACGGCCGGCGCGCCCGCGTCTACACACTGACGCGCGCCGGCCGCAAGCGCCTCAAGGAGATCGAGGAGAGCTGGAACACGATGACCGAAGGCGTCAAGCGGGTGCTGCGATGGGCCTGAGGCGCTGGTTCCGGCGACGGCCTTCGGACGAAGAGCTGCGGGAGGAGCTCGACGCGCACGTCGCGATGCGCGCCGAGCACGACGACGTGGACGCGTCTGCCGCCCGGCGGCGCGTGGGCAACCTGCTGCGCACGCGCGAGGCGATGCGCCGCGTCTGGATCGCCGAGTGGTGGGACACCGTCCGGCAGGATGCCGGGTTCACCGCGCGCTCCTGGCGGCGCCACCCGGGCTTTGCCGGCGGCGCGATCCTCGTGCTCGCGCTCGGCCTCGGCGCGTCGACGGCGCTCTTTGCCGCGCTCGACCGTGTGCTGTTCAAGCCGCTGCCGTACGCCGATCCCGGTCGCCTCGTCTCTGTCGGACTGCGGCCGGCGAGCCCGGACGGATCCGTGCTCGACCAGGGGGACGCCATGCTCGACACCCCCTACGTGCAGGCGTGGAAGAGCCCTCCGTCACCGTTCGACGCGATCACGGCCATGGACACCGCGACGTGCGACATCGTCGACGCACGACCGGAGCATGTGCGGTGCGGCACGGTGGAGTCGAACTTTCTTGGCGTGCTCGGCGTGCGCGTGGCTCTCGGCCGCGATTTCGCGCCGCAGGATGACGTGCGTGGGACTCCGCCCGTAGCGCTCATCAGTCACGGGCTGTGGGTTAGGCACTACGGCGCTGACCCGCACATCATTGGCGGAACGGTAACCCTCGAGCGGGCCACGTCTCCACAGCTGCAGCGAGTTCCGATCGTCGGCGTGCTGCCCGCCGGCTTCGAAATGCCGGTGGAGGAGGCGGATATTCTCCTCCCCTTCCAACTGCGCCCGCTCGATTCGCAACAGCGGTTTGCGACGTTCATCTCGGTGTTTGCGCGCTTGAAGCCCGGCGTCACACGGGAACGGGCGGCGCTGATGCTCGAGCCGCAGTTGCGGGCGATGGCGGCACCGTTGCCGCCATCACGGAGTTCGGTCGTGTGGAGCGTGCGCTCCGTGCGCGACCGCCGCGACGGCGACGCCGTGCGGGTCGGCTGGCTGCTCGTCGGGAGCGTCGCGGTGTTCCTGCTGATCGCGTGTACGAACGTCACCAATCTCATCCTCGTCCGGGTAGCGGAGCGCCAGCGCGAGTTTGCGGTACGCGCGACGATCGGCGCGGGGAACGGGCGCCTCGCCAGTCTGGCGCTCGCGGAGAGCCTGCTGCTCGCCCTCACCGCCGGCGGTGTCGGATTGCTCGTCGCATTCGGGCTCCTGCGCACGTTCGTCGCCATGGCGCCCGCAAGCATCCCCGGGCTCGCCGACGCGTCGGTGGACTCTCGCGTGTTCATTGTCGCGCTGGTGCTTGTCGCCATGACGGGTGGCGCGATTGGCCTCTGGCCCGCGATCGCGATATTCCGCGCAGACGGGCTCCGCGGCTTGCGATCAACGGCACCATCCTCGCCGGTCGCGAGGCCGCGCGTTCGCTTCGCACTGGTCACGACGCAGATCGCGTTGACACTGGCGCTGCTCGGGAGCTCCGCGCTGTTGTTGCGCAGCCTGTGGAACGTCGTGAACGTGCCGCTCGGCTTCGAGGCCGACCGCGTGATCACGCTGAGCGCGGCACTGGGCGCCGTCAGGTATCCGTCAAGCGATACGCGGGCCGCGTTCTTCGAGGAACTGCTCGCCCGCGCGCGCGCCACGCCGGGTGCCATGTCGGCGACACTGAGCAATGCGCCGGTGCCTCGTGGCGCGTCGAGAGTGAGCGCCAACGTGTCAGTCGACGGCCGGCCGGCCGATCCTGACGCTCATCACCAGATTCGAATTCGAGACGTCACCCCGCAATACTTCGAAACGGTCCGCGTACCACTGGTGGCCGGGCGAACCTTCGTGGAGGCCGATCGCGATGGTGAGCCGGTCGCCGTCCTCAGCGCGGAGGCCGCGCGAGTGCTGTTTCCAGCCGAGCGCGCGCTCGGTCGACGCATTCGGCCGACTCCGGACGCGCCTTCGTACAGGGTCGTTGGGGTCTCGATGGATGTCCGGAATGGCCTGCGCGTGACGGATGCTCCCGCGCCCGAGGTCTACCTGCTCGTCCGCCGGGGAACATGGACGAACCGAATCGGTCGCCTCGCCCTGCGCACGACCGCCCCTCCGGCGGATGCGGAAGCGATGCTCCGGCGAATTGCTGCGGATCTCGATCCAATGCTGGCGGTCACGATCGGCACCGTGGAGGAGCAGGTTGCGGAGCTCACTGAGCGCCCGCGCGTCATCACGGCGCTGTTGACCACGTTCGCGGTGCTCGCGCTGCTGCTGGCAGCTGCCGGCTTGTACAGCCTCGCGTCGTACCTGCTCATTCAACGGCGCCGTGACATCGGCATCCGCATCGCCATCGGCGCGTCGCCGCGCGACGTCGCCGGCCACGTGGTCGCCGAGGCCGGTCGCTGGATCGTCGTCGGCGGTCTGGCCGGCAGTGTGCTCGGCTGGATCGGTTCCCGTGCGTTGCAGGCCCAGCTCTATCAGGTGGAGGCGCTCGACCCGTGGTCGTGGATGGGGGCGCTGGTCGCGCTCGCGTTGATTCTGATACTGGCCGTCTTCAGACCCGCGTATCGCGCCGCCCACGTCGACCCGGTCGACGCGTTGAGAGCAGACTGAGAGGACTGCGATGGGCACCAGCTGATTCCGGAGACGGCCGTCGGACGAGGAGCTGCGAGAGGAGCTCGAGGCGCACGTGGTCATGCGCGCCGAGCACGACGGCGCCGGCGGCGGCGCGGAAACGACTGGGCAACCTGCCGCTGATGCCTGAGGCGATGCGCCGCGTCTGGATCGCCGAGTGGTGGGACACCGTCCGGCAGGATGCCTGGTTCACGCGGCGCTCCTCGCACTAGGAGGCCGCGGTCGAACTGCGACGGCCCGGAGGCACAGAGGAGTTCACACACTGAGGCACAGAGGCGGTCGTTCCTTCGTTCTTCGCAGCCCGCAAGCGCGTTTCACCACGAGCTGATAGGAGGCGTGATCATGTCGAGGAGGCTGACGACGGGGCGGGTGCGGCAATGGGCCTGAGGCGCTGGTTCAGGCGATCGCCATCGGACGACGAGTTGCGGGAGGAGCTGGAGGCGCACCTTGCGATGCGCGCCGAATACGACGGCGTGGACGCGTTCGCCGCTCGGCGGCGCCTGGGCAACGTGCTGCGCACGCGCGAATCGATGCGCCGCGTCTGGATCGCCGACTGGGAGCACGCCGTCGACACGATCGCAGCCGATTTGCGGAGCGGAGTGCGTCAGTTGTCCCGCCGGCCGGCGTTCGCTTGTGCTGCCGTGCTCACGCTGGCGCTCGGCATCGGCGCGACCGCTGCCATCTTCAGCGTCGTCTACTCCGTGCTGATCAAGCCGCTGCCGTATCCGAATCCCAACGAACTCGTGAGGATCCGGCATCACGACGTCCATGGTGACCTGTCGTTTTCGGAGACGATGTACCTCACGTACCGGGATCAGAACCGTGCGTTCGCCAGCATCGGCCTGTGGCACGAATCCTCCGCGACGCTGACCGATCGGGGCGAGGCGGAGGTAGTGCGGGCGCTTCGAGTCGCGGACGGTACTCTGCAGGCGCTGGGCGTGCAGCCGATGCGCGGACGGTGGTTCACGACTGAGGAGTACGGACCGGCTGCCGAGGGAGCGGAACCCGTCATTCTCTCGTACGCATTCTGGCAGCGGCGATTTGGCGCTGACGAAGCGACGCTCGGGCGCGCGCTCGCGATCGAGGCGCCGAGCGGCAGCCGGGCGCGGCCGTTGGCGGGGCGATGGCAGGTGGTCGGTATCATGCCGCCTGATTTCAGATTCCTCGATATGACGCCGCAGCCTGACGTCATCGTCGCCATGCGGCTCGACCCGGCAAAAGAGACGATCAACTCGTTCAGCTATGACGCACTCGGGCGACTCGCGCCCGGCGTCACAGCCAGCGCCGCGCGCGCAGACGTCGAGCGCATGTTGCCGATCTGGCTCGACCAGTGGCCGCTCGCGCCAGGCGGCTACGGGCGCACGAAAGCCGCCATTGCGAATTCCAGAATCACCCCGGTCATTCGTCCCTTGAAGGACGACCTGGTCGACGGCGTGGCCAACACGTTGTGGGTGCTCATGGGTGCGATCGCGGCCGTGCTGCTGATCGCCTGCGCCAACATCGCGAACCTGATGCTCGTGCGGGCGGATGCACGGCGTCAGGAGTTCGCTGTGCGCGGCGCGCTCGGCGCCGTCCCGGCGCGAATCGCGCGCGAGCTGCTCGTCGAGAGCCTGGTATTGGGCGCCGCTGGAAGCGTCCTCGGCCTGGGGCTCGCGTACGTCGGAGTCCAGGCGCTCATCGCGATCGGCCCGACCAACCTGCCGCGCCTCGGCGAGATCGCCGTGCATCCGCCCGTGCTCGCGTTCACCGTGGCGATCTCGCTGGTGTCGACCGTCGTGTTCGGCTCGATCCCGGCACTCAAGCATGCGCTGCACGTCGACACGCCCATGAGTGGCTCGCCCCGCGGCTCGAGCGCGAGCCGCGAGCGGAGCGCGACGAGGAACGCGCTGGTCGTCGTGCAGGTGGCACTTGCGCTGGTGTTGGTCATCAGCGCGTCGCTGATGATCCGAACGTTTCAGGCGCTGCGCGACGTCGACCCCGGTTTTTCGAACCCGGCGACGATTCAAACGGTGGGGATTTCAATACCGTTCACACTGGTTGACGATCCCGCGCAAGCCGCGCGCGTAGCGAAGATGGCGTCGCTGCAACGAGACATGCTCGACAGGCTCGCGGCAGTGCCGGGCGTCGCGTCGGTCGGCTTCGCGAACGACCTGCCGATGGGCAGGGGAAGTTGGAACGGCCCCGTCCTGGTCCAAGGCGAGACGATAGCGGCCACTGACACGCCGCCGGCGCGCCGCTGGAACTTCGTCTCGCCCGGCTATTTCCTTGCCATGGGCACGCGAATGATTGCCGGACGCGACATCACGTGGGGCGATATCGAGGCCGGCGGCCGCGTGGCCGTGATTTCCGAGGACCTCGCGGGCGAGATTGCGGTGGAGCCCGCAGCCGCGCTCGGTAAACGTATCCGCCTGTCGTTCGATCAGCCCGGGTGGGATGAAGTCGTCGGTGTGGTGGAGCGGGTGCACCAGGACGGGTTGTTCGAACAGGTACCCAGCATGGTCTACTGGCCTTTACGCACCTCGAATCGATTGTTCGGAAGGCTGGACGGTACGTTCGTCATCCGCAGCGAGCGCGCGGGCACCGCGAGCCTCATGAACGACGTTCGGCACGCACTCAGGTCGGTGAACCGGGCTGTCCCGATCACTCTCGAGGGCACGATGCAGGACCTGTACGCCGCTGCGCTCGCGCGCACCTCGTTCACGCTCGTGCTGCTCGCCATCGCCGGCGCCATGGCTCTGACGCTCGGCGTCATCGGGATCTACGGTGTCGTCGCCTACGCGGTATCCCAGAGGATTCGGGAAATCGGCATCCGGTCGGCGCTCGGCGCCGCGCCGCAAGAGCTCGGGCGACTGTTTCTGCTCGACGGGCTCGTGCTCACCGGAGCCGGCGTTGCGGTAGGGCTCGTCGCGGCCGGGGCGTTGGGGCGTGTGATGTCGTCGCTGTTGTTCGGCATCGGCCCGACGGACCTCATGGCCAACATGGCGGCGCTTGGCGTGACCGTCACTGCCGCGCTGCTCGCAAGCTACATCCCCGCCCGTCGCGCGGCAGCGATCGATCCGATGGTGACGATGAAAGTGGAGTGATGCGCTCGACCCGCTCGTGGCGCTCCACGGCGGATGAGGAGGAGTCATCATGTCGAGGACGTTGACGCCGGGGCGGACGCCATGGCACCTGTGGATGG
>Ga0207701_10008608_pt1 | contig 10079 bp, 8 predicted proteins | sample KBSSwiSSwithPhiX_FD_184294 | JGI IMG/M metagenome (GOLD analysis project Ga0207701, IMG submission 184294) | Switchgrass rhizosphere bulk soil microbial communities from Kellogg Biological Station, Michigan, USA, with PhiX - S5 (SPAdes) (version 2) | ecosystem: Environmental > Terrestrial > Soil...
TGCTGGCGCGCACGCATCCGCGGCTATCGACGCGGATCGGGCACCCGATCCATGTTGCGATCGCGCCGGAGAAAGTGCTCGCGCTGCGTGCCGGCGATGCCTGAGTTCCTTGACACGCCCGCGCGGTCTTGCTAGCGTCGCGATGCCGGCTTGGTTCCACATAGCGGAACGTATGAAGGCGCGTTCAACGAGCGGTTTGGCGCGCGCCTTCGCAAGACGTCATCGTCCTGGGGAGGATCGGTGCAACGGATCACGCGCGCGCTGGCAGTCGCCGTTCCTGTCGTGCTGTCGCTGCCGGTTGCAGCGCAGACAGTCCAGATCTACGGGCGCCTGTACCCGGAAGTGGTCTTCACGCGAATGACGGGCGCCACGGCGCCGGGGACGCCATTGAGCACGCTGGCGCAGCCGCCGACCGGCGAGTCGTTCTCGAACATCGTCAAGATGGATTCGTCGAATTCGAGGATGGGATTTCGCGGCGACGAGCCGCTCGGCAATGGCGTGAAGGCGTTCTTCCAGATAGAACAGCGGATCCTGGTCGACACCGGCGGCACGCTGCTCGCGAGCCGGAACACATTCGTGGGCATGGAGAGCGACCGTCTCGGTGCGGTGAAGATCGGCGGCTTCGATACCGTCTACAAGGAGATCGGCGACGCGCTGTCGTTCCTCGGCGTGTCGAGCGGCAACTTCGTTTCGAACAGCAACATCCTGTCGAAGCAGGGCTTCGGCAACAATTCGGCCGGAAGCTTCCATCTTCGCCGCATCAATTCGATCCGCTACGAATCGCCGGTGTACGACGGCCTGCAGGGGCTCGTCCAGTATTCGCCCGACGAGGCGAAGACGTCGTCGCGCAACGCTTTCCTGTGGTCGCTCGGCGTCGTCTACGACAGCGGACCGTGGTACGGGGCGCTTGCCTACGAGTTGCACAACGACACGTTCGGCGGGTCGCGCAACGTGCCGTCGGCGTTGTCGAATAACAGCGACGCCAATGCGCGCTCGCGAGATACCGGGCTGCGCGCAACGTTTCAGTACCGGTTTGCCAACCATACGGTCGAGGCCGACGTCGCGCAGATGAAGTACGACGAGCGTGGCGGCAAGCCGGGTCGGTTCGAGAACTACCACCACGTTGCGTTCGCGGTCGGCGTCGATTCCAAGTGGAGCGGGCCCTGGCGCACGGCCGCGGCGTTCGACTATGCAACGGCCGGGACCTGCCGGCTGTTCGATGGCGTCCCATGCACGACCGGAGGGCTCGACGGCAGGCAGGTGTCGCTCGGTGCCGCATACTATCTGTCGAAGCGCACGTACCTGTTCGCGCTTTATGCGAAGCTGTGGAACGGCCGCGCCGCCCAGTACAACAACATGGACGGCATCGACGTGCCGCCGGGTGCGGACCCGCAGCAAATCGCGCTCGGCATCACCCACAACTTCTGACGCGTCCAACCATGACAGGACTGCTGCTTCGCCTGTTGGGCGAGGCGATTCTCGCCACCGTCATGGCGCTCGCCGCCGCGGCGGCACAGGCCGACAGCGGGCTCGCAACCTATCAGGGTGCCGATCGACTGCAGCGCATTGCGGAAGCGGCGAAGCGCGAAGGTGAGCTGACGATCTACACGTCAACGCCGGTCGAGGACATGAAGGTGCTCACCGACGCGTTCGAGCGCAAGTACGGCATCAAGACGAAAGTGTGGCGCGCGAGCTCCGAAAAGGTGCTGCAGCGGGCCGTCGCCGAGGCGCGCGCGCAACGTTTCGACGTCGACGCCTTCGACACGAATGGGCCGCAGCTCGAGGCGCTCGTTCGGGAGAAGCTGCTGACGCCGGTCTGGTCGCCATCGCTCGCGTCGCTCGTTCCGGAAGCACGGTTTGCGCATCAGTCGTGGGTGGGGACGCGGCTGCTGATTTTCGTGCTGGCGTACAACACGAAGCTCGTACGCAGGACCGAGCTTCCCGCGAGCTATGACGGCTTTGCGGATCCCAAGTGGAAAGGCAGGCTCGGCATCGAAGCCGAGGATTCGGACTGGTTCGCGACGATCAGCACGCTGATGGGCGAAGCCAAAGCGGAGACGCTGTTTCGAAGCATCGTCGCCGCCAACGGTGTCTCCGTGCGCAAGGGGCATACGTTGCTGACGCAGCTTGTCGCGTCGGGCGAGGTGCCGGTCGCGCTGACCGTATACAACTACAAGGCCGAGCAGCTGAAGAACCAGGGAGCGCCGATCGACTGGTACGTGATCCCGCCGGCGATCGCGCGTGCCAATGGCGTTGGTGTCGCCGCGCGCGCGCCGCACCCGAACGCGGCGCTGCTCTGGTACGAGTTCGAGCTCGGCGAGGAGGGCCAGCGCCTGCTCCTGTCGCGCGACTTCGTGCCAACGAACCGGACGATCGACACGCCGCTCAACCGGTTCCCGCTTCGCTTCGTCGATGCGAAGGCGGTGGTCGACGATAGCGGCAAGTGGGATCGCCGGTATGCGGACATCTTCGGCGCGCAGGCGAGGTAGCGGTAGTCGGGGCAATCCCGGGGTGAAGGTAAGGCCCGCCGCACCGGCGCGACGTCCGATTGCGGATCTCGGTCGGAGGACGCGGGTCGCAGTCGGGAATTGGTCATACCACTTGACCACTGGACCCGGTCCGCGTAGCCTCCGCCGATTCGTGTCGGGACAGGAGCGTGCAGGCGCGGCGCTCGTGCAGCCCATGCCGTTCCAGAGCATCGAACCCCGCCGGCTCTATCGCCAGATCGCCGATCAGATTCGCGCGCTGATCAAGCGCGGCGAATACGCTGCAGGGTCGCGCTTGCCTCCGGAGCGGGACCTGGCGCGGCAACTGGGCGTGTCGCGGCCGTCGGTGCGCGAGGCGCTGATTGCGCTGGAAGTCGAAGGGCTCGTCGACGTGCGCATCGGGTCGGGGATCTACGTACGCGCGCCCGACGCGATCACGGCGAGCAACGGGCAGGACGCAGCGGCGGGGCCGTTCGAGCTGCTGCGAGCGCGATACGTGATCGAATCGGAATGTGCGGCACTCGCCGCGAAGTCGGCGAAGCGTGCACAGGTCGCCGCAATCGAGGAGGCGCTCGACGAGATGGACCGGGAGATGGATGCAGGACGCCAGCCGCTGCCGAGCGACCGGCTGTTCCACCTCCGCGTTGCCGAGGCGACCGGAAACGGCGCGCTTGTCCACGTGATCAAGCAGTTGTGGGACGAGCGCACGGGCGAACTGTTCACGCGGCTCGAGCACCACTACGATTCGCCGGACCTGTGGCGAAGTGCTGTGAGCGAGCATCGTGCTGTGCTGAAATCGATCGCGGCGCGCGATCCGGACGCTGCACGCACTGCGATGCAGCGCCACCTCAACCATGCGTACAAGCGATTCAGCAAAGGCTGGAACGAGCAACATTGACGTTCAACGAGACGATCTGAAAGGAGCCGCGATGCTTGCCTGTCGCATTCACGCCAAGGACGACCTGCGGGTCGAGGCCCAGGACATGCCCGCCGTCGGTGCGGGCGAAGTGCTGCTGAAGCTCGGTGCCGGCGGCATCTGCGGCTCGGACCTGCATTACTATTTCGAGGGGCGCAACGGCAATTTCGTCGTGCGCGAGCCGTTGATTCCCGGTCACGAGGCATCCGCCGTCGTCGCAGCGATCGGTGACGGTGTCACGCGCGTCAACGTCGGCGACAAGGTGGCCGTCAGCCCGTCGCATGCGTGCGGGCACTGCGGCTATTGTCGGGAAGGTCGCGAGCAGCTATGCGACCAGATGCGGTTCCTGGGCAGTGCCAGCCGGTTCCCGCATATCCAGGGAATGTTCCGCGAATATTTCGTCATGGGCGAGCGGCAGTGCTACCCGGTCACCGCCGACGTGTCGCTCGGCGAGATCGCCTTCGCCGAGCCGCTTGCCGTCGGGCTGCACGCGGTCAACCGCGGGGGCGATCTGCTCGGTAAATCCGTGCTGATCACCGGCGCAGGCACGATCGGCTGCGTAACGGTGCTCGCGGCGCGCCTCGCAGGTGCGGCGAAAGTGACGGTCAGCGACATCCTCGATCGGCCGCTTGCGCAGGCTCGCATTGTCGGCGCCGATGTGACGCTGCACGCCGCGCGCGATGCCGATGCATTGCGGACACCGCAGTTCGACGTCGCTTACGAGGTTTCGGGCAGCTTTGCGGCGCTGAAGACCTGCGTCGCAGCGACGAAGCGCGGCGGCGTCATCGTGCAGGTGGGTACGCTGCCGCACGAGCCGCTCCCATTTGTCGTAAACGAGCTGATGGCCAAGGAGCTCGACCTGCGCGGCGCGTTCCGGTGGGGCATCGAGTTCGACTGGGCCGTCGACTACCTGTCGTCGCGCAAGGTGGACGTGCGGCCGCTGCTCTCGGGCCAGTATCCGCTCGCAGACGCGGTGGATGCCTTCCGCGCTGCCGCCGACAAGAACCGCAGCACCAAGGTGCAGCTCGTCGCCTGAATCGTCCCCGCGTCAACCCTTTTGCAGCACTGGTTTCGAACAATCACAGGAGGAAACATGCGTTTGCCGTCCAAGCTGGTTTTTGCCCTCGCCGCCGTTGCGGCATTGACGATCACCGTGCCCGCCGTGGCGCAGACGAAGCTCAAGTGGGCGCACGTCTATGAAACGTCGGAGCCGTTCCACAAGTGGTCGGTGTGGGCAGCCGCCGAGATCGAGAAGCGGACGAACGGCCGCTACCACATCGACGTCTTTCCTGCGTCGAGTCTCGGCAAGGAATCCGACCTCAACCAGGGGCTGACGCTCGGCACCGTCGACATGATCATCTCGGGGCTGTCGTTCGCGGCGCGAACGCTGCCGCGATTCGGCGTCGGCTATTACCCGTACACGTTCCGCGACGGCGATCACCTGGTCAAGTGGGCATCGAGCGATGCGTTCAAGCAGCTCGCCGACGAGTACCGGCAAAAGACCGGCATCCAGGTGACGGCGATGACGTATTACGGAACGCGCCAAACCTCGACGAACAAGGCGTTCACCGATTGCGCCGGCATGAAGGGACTGAAGATGCGCGTGCCCGACGTGCCCGCCTATCTCGCGCTGCCGAAGTCGTGCGGCGCGAACCCGACGCCGATCGCTTTCGCGGAAGTCTATCTGGCGCTGCAGAACGGCACGGTCGACGCGCAGGAGAATCCGCTGACGACGATCGAGGCGAAGAAGTTCTACGAAGTGCAGAAGTACATCGTGCTGACCGCCCACATCGTCGACTCGCTCGCCACGCAAGTCGCTCCGCACGTGTGGACGAAGCTGTCGGACGCCGACAAGAAGATATTCACCGACGTCACGCAGGAAGCGGCGCAGAAGGCGACCGCCGAGATCACCAAGCACGAGGGTGAGCTCGTGGACGAGTTCAAGAAGAAGGGCATCACCGTCACGGCCGTCGACAAGAAGTCGTTCCAGGAAGCGATCAACAAGGCCGTGTCGCTCGAATCGATGGGCTATCAGAAAGCCGACTGGGACAAGATCCAGGCGATCAAGTAACGCGCCACCGCCGGTTGCGACTGTCCGTCGCGGCCGGCGCCCGATTTCGTCGCGCCCAATGGACGGATTGCAATGAACGCGAACGATACTTCGAGCGTCGCCGCCGTCGCGGACGATGCGCCGCTATTGGACGATTCCGGTCATTTCCATGCGACCGACGCGCCGATCGACCTTTCGCATTACACGCTGGAGGCGTGGATCGCGTTCGGCTTCTTCTGGCTGCTCGCGTGCGACGTGTTCTACCAGTTCTTCACGCGTTATGCACTGAACGACTCCGCGGCGTGGACGGAGGAGATCGCGCGGTATCTGTTGATCTGCATGGTGTTCGTCGGCGTGTCCGCCGCCGTGCGCACGAGTCGCCATATCCACGTCGATTTCCTCTATCGGCTGATCCCGCACGGTGCGGGGCGCGTGCTGTCGACGATCGTCGACGTCGTGCGGGTCCTGTTCTTCGCCTACGCGGCGGTGCTGACATGGCAGATGATGGACAAGATGGTCAACTACCGGATGACGATCATCGACCTGCCGATGAACCTGGTTTACGGCATCTGCGGGTTCGGCTTCGCCTGCGCCGCCGTGCGGTCTTTGCAGGTCGGCATCAGGAACTGGCGCCGCGGCTACAGCCTGCTCGAGCGCCCCGACCGTGGCGACGAGATCGCGGCATGAGTGGAGCTCCGCAATGACACCGGCACTTCTCGGCTCGTTCCTCGCGATGATGACGACCGGCGTGCCGGTCGCCATCGCCATGGCAGGCTCAGCACTCGTCTACATCCTGCTGACCGGCGACCTGCCGCCGTTCGTCGTCGTCCACCGGATGATCAGCGGCATCGACAGCTTTCCGCTGCTCGCCGTGCCGTTTTTCATCTTCGCCGGCAACCTGATGAACAACGCCGGCATCACGAATCGGATCTACGATTTCGCGCTGTCGCTCGTCGGCTGGCTGAAGGGCGGCCTTGGCCACGTGAACATCATCGGCTCGGTCATTTTCGCGGGCATGTCGGGCACGGCGATCGCCGATGCCGCGGGACTCGGCACGATCGAGATCAAGGCGATGCGCGACAAGGGCTACGACCTCGGTTTCTCGGTCGGCGTCACCGCGGCTTCGGCGACGCTCGGTCCGATCATTCCGCCGTCACTGCCGTTCGTCATCTACGCGACGATGGCCAACGTATCGGTGGGCCAGCTTTTCCTCGCCGGCATCATTCCCGGCGTCGTGATGGCGATCCTGATGATGCTGACGGTCGCCTACTACGCACACAAGTACAAGTGGGGCGGTGACGTGAAGTTCGAGTGGGCGCGAATCGGCAAGGCGCTGGTCGAGCTCGCCGTCGTGGTCGGGTTTCCGCTTGCGATGTGGGGTGCGGTCGCGGCCGGTCTGCCGTTCAACTACGCGTTCGGCCTCGGCCTCGTGCTGCTGTTCCTCGCCGACTGGCGCTTCAAGTTCAACGCCGTAATGCCGATCATGACGCCGATCCTGCTGATCGGCGGCATGTCGACGGGCGTGTTCACGCCGACCGAAGGTGCAATCGCGGCGTGCGTCTGGGCGCTGGTCCTGGGCCTCGTCTGGTACCGGACGATGACGCTGAAGATGCTCGCGAAGGTGAGCATGGACACGATCGAGACGACGGTGACCGTGATGTTCATCGTCGCCGCCGCGTCGATCTTCGGCTGGCTGCTGACAGCCACGCGCGTGACGGACATGGTCGCGCTGTGGGTGTTGTCGTTCACGCACAGCCCGTGGGTATTCCTGCTGCTCGCGAACCTGCTGATGCTGTTCGTTGGCTGCTTCCTCGAGCCGACGGCCGCAATCCTGATCCTCGTGCCGGTGTTGCTGCCGGTCGTGCAGCAGCTCGGCATCGACCCGGTGCATTTCGGCCTGGTTATGGTGTTGAACCTGATGATCGGCCTCTTGCATCCACCCATGGGAATGGTGCTGTTCGTGCTCGCCCGGGTCGCCAACCTGTCGATCGAGAAGACGACGATGGCGATCGTGCCGTGGCTCATCCCGCTGCTGCTGTCGCTGCTGCTGATCACGTACGTGCCGCAGATCTCGCTGTGGCTCCCGCGCACGCTGATGCATTAGCGGACGGGCAACGACGATGGATCGCATCGAGCGCATCGAAGTCCTGCAGGTCGACCTGACGCCGAAGGTCGTCCGCAGCGACGCGATCCAGTCGTTCGTCGCGCAGGAAACGCCGATCGTGCGGATAACCTGCGCCGACGGCGCGCAGGGCACCGGATACACGTACACGATCGGCACGGGCGGGTCGTCGGTCGTGGCGCTCATCCGCGACCACCTCGCGCCGCAGCTGATCGGCCGCGATGCGCGCGAGATCGAGCGGTTGTGGAAGGAACTGTTCTTCCACACGCACGCGACGGTCGTCGGGGCGATCACCAGTCTGGCACTCGCGGCAATCGACACGGCGCTATGGGACCTGAAGTGCCGCCGCGCCAACCTGCCGCTGTGGATCTGCGCGGGCGGCGCGCAGCCGCGCGTGCCGGTCTACACGACGGAGGGCGGGTGGCTGCACCATCCGCGCGAGCAACTCGTCGACGAGACGCGCGCGGCGAAGGCGCAGGGATTTCGCGGCGCGAAGATCAAGGTCGGCCGGCCGTCGATTGCCGAGGACATGGCGCGCCTTGCTGCGGTCCGCGAAGCCGCCGGCGATGCGTTCGAGATCATGGTCGACGCGAACCAGGCGTTCACCGTCGCCGAGGCCCGCCGGCGTGCGCACGCGTTCGCGCCGCTGATGCTCGCGTGGCTCGAGGAACCGCTGCCGGCTGAGGATCTCGGCGGTCACGTCGAGCTCGCGGCGGTGGCGACGATGCCGATCGCTGTCGGCGAATCGCTGTACCACGCGGCGCATTTCCGCGAGTATCTCGAGCGTGGCGCATGCTCGATCGTCCAGGTGGACTGCGCGCGCATCGGCGGCATCACGCCATGGCTCAAGGTCGCGCATCTTGCGGAATCGTTCAATGTCGCCGTCTGCCCGCACTTCCTGATGGAACTGCACGTGTCGCTGACGGCCGCGGTGCCGAACGGCGCGTGGGTCGAATACATTCCGCAGCTCGACGCGATCACGACATCGCGCCTCGCGATGGAAGACGGCTACGCGCTGCCGCCGGCCGCGGCCGGCCTGGGCATCGAATGGGATCACGCCGCGATCGACCGTGCCGCCGTGTCGAAGTCGACGGTGACCAAACGCAATTGAGGAGACCGCCATGCTCACCCGCTCATCGCTGACGATCAGGCTGCATCCGGCCGACGACGTCGTCATTGCCCGCCAGCAACTCGTCGGCGGCACGAAACTGCTCGACGAGAACGTCGCCGTCGTCGGCCTCGTGCCGCCGGGACACAAGGTCGCGACGCGCGCGATCGCCGTCGGCGAGGCGGTGCGGCGGTACAACCAGATCATCGGCTTCGCGAGCCGCGCGATCGGGCCGGGCGAGCATGTGCATCTGCACAATCTCGCGATGGGCGACTTCGCGCGCGACTACGCGATCGGCGTCGACGCCAAGCCCACCGCGTACATCCAGCCCGCCGCGACGTTCCAGGGCATCGTACGCCGCGACGGCCCCAACGCCGGCAAGGTCGCGACGCGCAACTACATCGGCATCCTGTCCACGGTCAACTGCTCGGCCACGGTCGCGCGCGGCATCGCCGATCATTTCAACGCCGAGCGCCTCGCGAAGTTTCCGAACGTCGACGGTGTCGTCGCGCTGACGCACGGTTCGGGTTGCGGCATGGATACGCACGGCGAGGGGATGCAGATCCTGCGCCGCACGCTCGGCGGGTACGCGAAGCACGCGAACTTCGCCGGCGTGCTAATCGTCGGCCTCGGCTGCGAGGCGAACCAGATCAGCGCGCTGCTGGGCGCGCAGGCGCTGACCGAAGGCCCGCTGCTGCGCACCTTCTCGATCCAGGATACCGGCGGCACGGCGAAGACCATCGCGCACGGCGTGGGCATGATCAGCGAGATGCTGCCGCACGCGAACGACGTGACGCGCGAGCCGGTGCCCGCGTCGCACATCACCGTCGGCCTGCAATGCGGTGGCTCCGACGGCTACTCCGGCATCACCGCGAATCCTGCGCTCGGTGCGGCGGTCGACCTGCTCGTGCGGCACGGCGGCACGGCGATCCTGTCGGAGACGCCCGAAATCTACGGCGCCGAGCACCTGCTGACGCGGCGCGCCGTGTCACCGGACGTCGGCGAGAAACTCGTGTCGCGGATCCGCTGGTGGGAGGACTACACGACGCGCGAAAAGGGCGAGATGAACAACAACCCGTCCCCTGGCAACAAGGCCGGGGGGCTGACGACGATCCTCGAGAAATCGCTCGGCGCCGTAGCGAAGGGCGGCACGACGAACCTCGTCGAGGTATACGAGTACGCCGAGCCGGTGACGGCGAAGGGATTCGTCTACATGGACACGCCGGGGTACGACCCGGTCTCAGCCACGGGCCAGGTCGCAGGCGGTGCCAACATGATCGTCTTCACGACCGGTCGCGGATCTGCGTACGGCTGTGCGCCGGCACCGTCGCTGAAGTTGTCCACCAATACAGCGCTCTGGGTGCGGCAGGAGGAGGACATCGATCTCAACTGCGGCG
>Ga0207701_10008610_pt1 | contig 10078 bp, 11 predicted proteins | sample KBSSwiSSwithPhiX_FD_184294 | JGI IMG/M metagenome (GOLD analysis project Ga0207701, IMG submission 184294) | Switchgrass rhizosphere bulk soil microbial communities from Kellogg Biological Station, Michigan, USA, with PhiX - S5 (SPAdes) (version 2) | ecosystem: Environmental > Terrestrial >...
GGCGTGGTGTTCCTCATGTTCTCGATCGGCCTCGAGTTCAGCCTGCCGCAATTGCGCGCCATGCGGCGCGCGGTCTTCGGGCTCGGCGTCGCCCAGGTCGCAGCCACGACCGTCGGCGCGATGATCGTCCTGCACTTCCTGGGCTATGGGTGGCAGACCGGCATGGTGCTGGGCGGCGCGCTCGCGATGAGCTCCACTGCGATCGTCTCCAAGATGCTCGCGGAGCGCATGGAACTGGGCACGCTGCACGGCCGCGACGTGATGGCCGTCCTCCTGTTCCAGGATCTCGCGGTCGTCGCGTTCCTGATCGTGATCCCGTCGCTGTCGAAGTCGGGTGCGGAGATGGCGACCTCGCTGTCGCTTGCCGCACTGAAGGCTGCGGTGGCGCTCGCGATCATCCTCTTCATCGGCCAGCGTCCAATGCGCGCGTGGTTCCACCTCGTCGCGCGCCAACGCTCGTCCGAGCTTTTCGTCCTCAACGTGCTGCTCGTGACGCTCGGCCTGGGCGCGATCACCGAGTCGCTGGGCCTGTCGCTCGCGCTGGGTGCGTTCCTCGCCGGGATGCTGATCGCCGAGACCGAGTACCGCTACCAGGTCGAGGAAGACATCAAGCCGTTCCGCGACGTCCTGCTGGGCCTCTTCTTCGTCGTGGTCGGGACGACGCTCGACCTGTCGGCCGTGGCGGCCAATTTCGGATGGGTGCTGCTTCTCGTCGTCGTGCCGCTTCTCTGCAAGCTGCTCGTGACGGTAGCGCTTGCGCGGTTGTTCGGAGCGCCGCTCGCGACGGCGTTGCGAACAGGCTTCTATCTCGCGCAGGTCGGCGAGCTCGCGCTCGTGATGCTCGCGCTCGCGGCGCGAAGCGACATCGTGCCGCGCGACCTCCTGCAACCCGTGCTCGCCGCGATGATCATCTCCATGTGCACGGCGCCGCTCGTCATCCAGTTCTCCGAGCCGTTGGTGCGCAAGCTTACCGCCAACGACTGGCTCGCGCGCGCGGCGCAGGTCACGCAGATCGCGGCCCGCAGCATGGCCCGGCAGGACCACATCATCGTCTGCGGGTACGGCCGCAGCGGGCAGAATCTCGCGCGGCTTCTCGAATCTGAGGACATCGCGTACGTCGCGATCGACTCCGACCCGCAGCGCGTGCGCGAGGCCGCGGCCGACGGCAGCAACGTGGCGTACGGCGACGCGAGCCGGCGCGAGGCACTCGTGAGCGCGGGGCTCGCCAAGGCACGCGTCATCGCGATCACGTTCGCCAACACGGCGATCGCACTCAAGATACTGCATCACGTCCGGCAGGAGCGTCCCGGCCTCCCCGTCATCGTGCGCACGGTCGACGACAGCGAGATCGACAAGCTCATGGAGGCCGGCGCGACCGAGGTCATCCCGGAGGTGCTCGAAGGCAGCCTCATGCTCGCATCGTCGTCGCTGCTCGTGCTCGGCGTGCCGCTCAACCGGGTACTGAAGCGCATCCGCGCGGTACGCGAGGAGCGTTACGACCTTTTCCGAGGCTTCTTCCACGGCGCCACCGACACGGCGGATGCGGCCGAGAACGTGCAGGCGCGGCTCCGCACGGTCGTGCTGCCCGATCGTGCGTGGGCTGTCGGGCACACGCTCGACGAGATCGGCCTTACAGACGATGTCGAGATCACCGGCGTGCGCCGGCGCGGCGCCCGCTCGATCCGCCCCACGGCCGGATGGCTGTTCGAGGCGGGCGATGTGCTCGTGCTGCTCGGCCGCCCCGAGGAGCTCATCACCGCCGAGGAAAGGCTGTTGCGCGTGCGGGACAGGAAGGTCCCACCCCCGAAATAGGGACGTACTCTATTTCCAAGTCTTACAAATGACCGCGGGTCATTGCGGGCCCGAAGGGCCAGCAGATACAATCGATTCTCTTTTCCCTAGCATCCGGGTCCCCTTGCACGTTGCTTCCCCGTCGCGGCACGACACCGCGCCCGCTTCGGCTGTCGCCAACGCCATCGAGATGGCCGACGTCTCCTTCGGCTACGACCGCCGGCGGCCGGTCCTGCGCGGCATCGACATGACGATCCCGCGTGGCAAGGTCGTTGCGATCATGGGCGGCTCCGGCTGCGGCAAGACGACTATCCTCCGCTTGATCGGCGGGCAGCTTCGCCAGCAATCGGGCAAGGTCGTCGTCGACGGGCAGGCAGTCAAGGAGCTGACGCGCGAGGAGCTTTACGCCCTGCGTCGCCGCATCGGCATGCTCTTCCAGTTCGGAGCGCTGTTCACCGACATGACGGTGTTCGAGAACGTCGCGTTCCCGATGCGCGAGCATACGGAGCTCGACGAGCCTCTGATTCGCGACCTCGTGCTCATGAAGCTGCACGCGGTCGGCTTGCGCGGCGCCGCCCAGCTTCGCCCCTCGGAGCTGTCGGGCGGCATGGCGCGGCGCGTGGCGCTCGCGCGCGCGATCGCGCTCGATCCAATGCTCGTGCTCTACGACGAGCCGTTCGCGGGGCTCGATCCGATTTCGCTCGGCGTCGTCGGCCAGCTCATTCGCCAGCTGAACGACGCCCTCGGCATAACGTCCGTCGTCGTCACGCACGACGTCTACGAGTCGCTCAAGATGGTCGATTACCTCTACTTCGTCTCCGACGGCCGCATCATCTGGCACGGCACTCCTGAAGACGTGCGCCACACGACCGATCCCTTCGTGCGCCAGTTCGTCGACGGCCAGCCCGACGGGCCGGTGCCGTTCCACTATCCCGCGCGCTCGTACGAGGAGCAGCTGCGTGCCGTCTAATTCCATTGCGAGAGGGGTGCGCCGCGTCGGCAACGGCACGATCCGTGCGATCTCGCGCGCCGGATTCGCGGCGCGCTTCTTCCTCGCGGTGCTCTATCACTCGCCGGCCGCGTTCCACCGCCTGCAGCTCACGGCGCGCGAGATCTATTTCGCCGGCGTGCTGTCGCTCGTCGTCATCATGGTGTCCGGGCTGTTCGTCGGCATGGTGCTGGGACTGCAGGGCTACGACGCGCTCAACAAGTACGGCGCGGGCGACTCGCTCGGGATCTTCGTGGGCCTGTCGCTCGTGCGCGAGCTCGGGCCCGTTGTCGCCGGACTCCTGTTCGCCAGCCGCGCGGGAAGCGCCGTGACCGCGGAGATCGGTCTCATGAAGACCACGGAGCAGCTGTCGGCGATGGAGATGATGGCGGTCGATCCGCTTGCGCGGATCGTCGCGCCGCGATTCTGGGGCGGCGTCATCGCAATGCCGCTCCTTGCCGCGCTCTTTTCAGTGATGGGCGTGTTCGGCGCCTATCTCGTGGGCGTGCGTCTCATCGGGGTGGACAACGGAACGTTCTGGGGCAACATGCAGGCGGGCATCGAGTTCTGGCCGGACGTGACCAACGGCATCATCAAGAGCGTCGTGTTCGGCGTCGCGGTGAGCCTCATCGCGGTGTTCGAAGGCTACGACGCCAATCCCACCGCCGAAGGCGTTTCGGCGGCGACGACGCGTACCGTGGTCGGCGGTTCGCTTGCCATCCTCGCGCTCGACTTCGTGCTCACCGTGTTCATGTTCCGCGGACTCGGAACGGTTTAGGAAAAGCCAGGCAGGCAAATATGAACAAGGCAACGATGGATCTGTGGGTGGGCATCTTCGTCACCATCGGCTTGGGCGCGATCGTGTTCCTCGCGCTCAAGGTCGGGAACCTGATGTCGCTCGAGACCAAGCCGAGCTATCGCCTCGAAGCCAACTTCGACAACATCGGCGGCCTCAAGCTGCGCGCGCCGGTCAAGGCCGCCGGCGTGATCGTCGGCCGCGTGGAAGGCGTGCGCCTGGACCCCAAGACGTACGAAGCCGTCGTCGCCGTGCGCATCGACAACGGCTACCAGTTCTCGAAGGACACGATCGCTTCAATACTCACCTCGGGGCTGCTGGGCGAGGTGTATATCGGCCTCGAAGCCGGCGGCGACCCGGCGATGCTCGCGGATGGACAGCGCATCGCCAAGACGCAGTCGGCGGTCGTGATCGAGAAGCTCATCAGCCAGTTCCTATTCGACAAGGCCTCGAGCGGGGCTCCCGCCAAATGAAAACACTCTTCGCGATAGCGGCACTCGCCGCGCTTTCCGGCTGCGCGACCACCGGCGGCCGCGCCGACGATCCGTTCGAAGCGTCGAACCGCGTCATGTTCCAGATCAACGAGCCGCTCATCGAATACGTGGCCAAGCCGGTGGCGGAGCTTTACACCACGATCGTTCCCAGCTTCATGCGCACGGCGGTCACGAACTACGTCAACAACATCGACGACCTCTTCTCCATCGTCAACGACGCGCTGCAGGGGAAGTGGGACAAGATGGGCAACGACATGGGTCGCGTGATGATCAACACCGCGTTCGGCTTCGGCGGGCTCATCGACATCGCCTCGGAAGCCGGGATCCCGCGCGGCATGGAGGACTTCGGGCAGACCTTCGGCTACTGGGGCATCCCGCAAGGGCCGTACCTCTTCATTCCTCTATGGGGCCCGACCACGGTGCGCGACGGCACGGGGTCGATCCTGCGCCTCTTGTGGTCGCCCACCAACGAAATACCGAACGTCGCGGCGCGCAACGTTGTCTATGGACTCGTGACGGTCAACGAGACCCCGGGCGTCGTCGACGCCTGGAAGCTCGTTGACCAGGCGGCGCTCGACCGCTACACGTTCGTGCGGCGTGCGTACCTGCAGCGTCGCGAATACCTGGTGCACGACGGCAAGCCGCCGCCGGAAAAGGATGAATGACCTATGAAGCTGTTGCGCAATCTCGCTGGTGTGGTGTTCGCGTTCGTTGCCGTATCGGCGATGGCTCAGGAGGCGCCCGACGCGCTCGTCAAGCGCGTATCGCAGGAGGTGCTCGGCATCATCAAGAGCGACCCCAAGGTACAGGCGGGCGACCAGGCGCGGATTCGCGAAGTCGTCGAAACCAAGCTCCTGCCGTACTTCGATTTCGAGCGCCTCACCGCCCTTGCCATGGGCCGCAACTGGAGGCAAGCGAGCCCCGAGCAGCAGAAGCAGCTCGTCGACCAGTTCCGCGCGCTGCTCGTGCGCACATACTCCGGGGCTCTCACGCAGTACCGCGACCAGACGATGGACTACAAGCCGCTGCGCGCCGACGCGAACGCAACGGAAGTCACCGTTCGCACGGAGGTGGTGCGCCAGGGGCAGGCGCCGGTGCCCATCGACTATTCGATGGCCAAGGGCTCGGGCTGGAAGGTCTACGACGTCATCGTCGGCGGCGTGTCTCTCGTCACGAACTATCGCGACGAGTTCAACGAACAGATCAAGAGCGGCGGCATCGACGGCTTGATCAAGACGCTGCAAGCCAAGAACCAATCCCCGAAGTGAGCCCCCGATGAGCCGCACTCCGTCCACTGGCGCGTTTTCTGCGGACGGCGAGCGCTGGACCTTCAGCGGCCAGCTCACGTTCGATGACGCGACGTCCGTGCTCGAAGCCGCGAGCGAGCTCCCGCTGCCGCCCTCGGGTGTGATCGACCTCTCAGGCGTCGAGCACGCGGACTCTGCGGCGCTGGCCGTGCTGCTCGCGCTGCGCCGCCGCGCCGTCGGCGAGGGGCGGCGCGTCACATTCGCATCGGTGCCGCCGATGCTCGATTCGCTCGCGCGGGTATACGGCATCGAAGATATCCTCGCGGCTTGAAACGGCGATGAGCGCAGCAGTCGAGGTCCGGGACGTCGCGCGCAGCTTCGGGCGCGTGCAGGCGCTCGACGGCATCGACCTCTCGGTCCCGCAAGGCGAGTTCTTCGGCCTGCTCGGACCAAACGGCGCCGGCAAGACGACGCTCATCTCGATCATCGCGGGGCTCACGCGGGCGGACCGCGGCACCGTTCGCGTGCTCGGCCACGACGTCGTCAGCGAATTCCGCAAGGCCCGTCGCAGCCTTGGCGTCGTGCCGCAAGAGCTCGTCTTCGACCCGTTCTTCAACGTGCGCGAGACGCTCGAGTTCCAGGCGGGCTACTTCGGATTGCGCAACCAGGGGGCATGGATCGACGAGATCCTGCATCACCTCGACCTCACGTCGAAAGCCGATGCCAACATGCGCTCGCTGTCGGGCGGCATGAAGCGGCGCGTCCTCGTCGGCCAGGCGCTCGTGCACAAGCCGCCGGTGATCGTGCTCGACGAGCCTACCGCGGGTGTCGACGTCGAGCTGCGGCAGAGCCTGTGGCAATTCATACGCAAGCTGAATCGCGACGGCCACACGATCATCCTCACGACGCACTATCTCGAGGAAGCCGAGACGCTTTGCAGCCGCATCGCGATGCTCAAGGCGGGACGCGTCGTGGCGCTCGATTCGACCGATAATCTGCTCTCGCGCTTCGCGGGCATTACGTGCCGCGTCATTGCCTCCCGGCTTCCCGACCAATGGCTGGCGCGCGTAGTGCGCCAGGAGGGACGCGTGTTCCACGTCGCGCTCGACTCGTATGGCGAGCTCGAGAAGCTGCTGGCCGCGTTGCGCGCGGAGGACATCGCCATCGACGAGCTCGCGATCGAGGAAACGGACCTCGAGCAGGTGTTCCTCAAGATCATGCGTGAGGAGCCGGTCGCGGCGTGAACACACTCGTCGAAAGTCTGGAGGAAGTTCCCGGCCCCGGCTGGGTGACGCTCTTCCGCAAGGAGCTCCTGCGCTTCTGGAAGGTGAGCTTCCAGACCATCGCCGCGCCGATACTCACGTCGCTGCTGTATCTCCTCATCTTCTCGCACGTGCTCGAAGGCCGTGTATCCGTCTACGACGGCCGCGTGAGTTACTCGGCGTTCCTCGTGCCCGGGCTAGTCATGATGTCCGTGCTGCAGAACGCGTTTGCGAACTCGTCGTCGTCGCTCATCCAGTCGAAGGTCACCGGCAACCTCATCTTCGTTCTGCTGCCGCCACTCTCGGCGGCCGACCTGTTCGCAGCCTACGTGCTGGGCGCGATGGTGCGGGGCATCGTCGTCGGTACCGGCGTATTCCTCGTGACGCTGTTCTTCGCGCCGTCGCTGCTCGCCATGCCGCACCCGTTGTGGGCCCTGACGTTCGCGCTGCTCGGCAGCGCGATCCTCGCGATGCTGGGTTTGCTCGCCGGCATCTGGGCGGACAAGTTCGACCAGCTCGCAGCGTTCCAGAACTTCATCGTCGTGCCGCTCACGTTCCTGTCCGGCGTGTTCTACTCGATCCACTCGCTGCCGCCGTTCTGGCAGGCGCTCTCGCATGGCAACCCGTTCTTCTACATGATCGACGGGTTCCGCTACGGCTTCTTCGGCGTGTCCGACATCTCGCCGTGGGTGAGCTTCGGCATCGTGGCGGCGGCCGCGGTGGCGCTTGCGGTCGCCACGCTTTCACTTCTCGCGCGCGGCTGGAAGCTGCGCAACTAGGACCGGAGCATCATGGTCACACCCGAATCCATCCGCGCCTCGCTCGAGGCCGGCTTGCCCTGCGAGCACGTCGAGGTGCGCGGCGACGGCGCGCATTTCGAGGCCGTGATCGTCAGCACGGTCTTTGCAGGGCTGTCGCGCATCAAGCAGCACCAGCTCGTCTATGGGGCGCTCGGCGATCGCATGCGCGAGGAGATCCATGCGCTGTCGATGCAGACGCTGACGCCCGAGCAGTGGAAGGAGCGACGTGGATAAGCTTCGCATCCATGGCGGTGTTCCACTTCGCGGCGAGGTGCGTGCATCGGGCGCGAAAAACGCGGCACTGCCGCTGCTGTGCGCTTCGCTGCTCGCGCCCGAGCCCTTGACGCTCACCAACGTGCCGCGCCTTAACGACGTGCGCACGATGCAGTCGCTCCTTTCGCAAATGGGCGTTGCGCTCGACACGTCGGAGGCGGGCACCGTCGTGCTCGATGCTTCGCGCATCGACTGGCCGCTCGCGCCCTACGAGCTCGTGAAGACCATGCGCGCGTCGATCCTGGCGCTCGGTCCGCTGCTCGCTCGCTGCGGCGAGGCGCGCGTCTCGCTTCCCGGTGGCTGTGCGATCGGACTGCGCCCCGTCGACCAGCACGTGAAAGGCCTGGAGGCCATGGGCGCAACGATCGACCTCGATCACGGATACATCAATGCCAAAGGGCGGCTGCGCGGGGCCAAGGTGGTATTCGACATGCCGACCGTCACGGGCACCGAAAATCTGCTGATGGCGGCGACGCTCGCCGAAGGCACGACGGTGCTCGAGAACGCGGCGCGAGAGCCCGAGATCGTCGACCTCGCGCGCTGCCTGACCGCGATGGGCGCGAACATCGAAGGGGCGGGGACCAACCGGATCGTCGTCGAGGGCGTACAAAAATTGCACGGCGCGACGCATGCCATCATGCCCGACCGCATCGAGACGGGGACGTATCTCGCGGCCATTGCCGCGACCGGCGGAAGCGCGGCCGTGCGGGGCACGGATCCCGAATCGCTCGACGCCGTGATCACGAAGCTGCGCGAGGCCGGCGCCAATGTCGCGGTCGACGGCGACGTCATCCGCGTCACGCGAACCGGCAAGCTCTCCGGCGTCAGTTTGCGCACCGCTCCACACCCCGGCTTCCCCACCGACATGCAGGCGCAGTTCATGGCGCTGGCGACTCGGGCGGAAGGCACGGCGGTCATCACCGAGACGATCTTCGAGAATCGCATGATGCACGTGCAGGAGCTCGTGCGCCTCGGCGCCGACATCGAAGTCGAAGGCAGCTCGGCGATCGTAAAAGGCGTGCCGAAGCTGACGGGCGCCGACGTGATGGCCACCGATTTGCGCGCGTCCGCGTGCCTCGTCATCGCGGGTCTCGTGGCGGAAGGGGAGACGACGATCGACCGCATCTACCACCTCGACCGCGGCTACGAGCGCATCGAGGAAAAACTCGTGGCACTCGGCGCGCGCATCGAACGCATGAAATGACCGCTCGTCTCGGGCCCCTCGGACAGGCGACCGGCTACCCGGACCGCTACGATCCGTCGCTGCTGTTCGCCGTCGCGCGCGCGCCGCAACGCGCCGACATCGGCATCGACGGCGCGCTGCCGTTCACGGGCGCCGACGTGTGGACCGCTTACGAGCACACTTGGCTCGACGGCCGCGGCAGGCCGCGGATCGCGATGCTTTCGCTCGTCGTGCCGGTCGACTCGCCGTACATCGTCGAGTCGAAGTCGGTAAAGCTCTACCTCGGCTCGTACGCGCAAACGCGATTCGACGACGGGGGGAAGGTCAAGCTCGCGATCGAGCGGGATCTCTCGGCAGCGACGGGCGGAGCGGTCGAGGTAGCCGTACTGGAAGACGCTCGCCTCGCACCGATGCCCGGCGTGTCGATCGACGACGAAGAGGTGTCGATCGACGGTTATGAAGTGGATCCGTCGCTGTTGTGCGCGGCCGGCGAAACGGTGAGCGAGATCTTGCGATCGGATCTCTTTCGTTCCGTGTGCCCGGTCACCGGCCAGCCCGATTACGCGTCGATCGCGATCGCCTACCGCGGGCCGCGCATCGACCGCGCATCCTTGCTGCGCTATGTCATCTCCTTCCGCCTGCACGCAGGATTCCACGAGCATTGCGCCGAGCGGATCTTCGTCGACCTCGCGCAGCGTTGCGCGTGCGAGTCGCTGACCGTGCATGCGCGCTTCACGCGCCGCGGCGGCCTTGACATCAACCCTTTCCGCACCAACGCGGGAGTGCCTGTCCCGGCGAACGTGCGCACGCCACGCCAGTGATTGCGATCCGCGGCGCTCTCGTCACCTTCACCGGCGACCCATTTGTCGAAGGCGTGGAAGCGACGCGCCGCTACGAGAGCGACGCGATCGTCGCGATGGACGCAGGACGCGTGGTCGACGTGGGCCCGGCATCGGACGTACTGAAGCGGCTCCCCGCCGGCACCGAAGTCACGCGTTACGCCAACGCCCTCATCACGGCCGGCTTCGTCGACTGCCACGTCCACTATCCGCAGCTTCCCATCATCGGCGCGGGCGGCAAGCCTCTGCTCGACTGGCTCTCCGGTTACACGTTCGCGGCGGAGGAGCGCTTCGGCGACGAAGACTATGCACGGTCCGTGGCGCGTGCCTACCTGCGCGAGAACCTGCGCAACGGCATCACGAGCGCTTCCGTCTTCTGCACCGTGCATGCGGTGTCGGCGCAGG
>Ga0207701_10008611_pt1 | contig 10078 bp, 9 predicted proteins | sample KBSSwiSSwithPhiX_FD_184294 | JGI IMG/M metagenome (GOLD analysis project Ga0207701, IMG submission 184294) | Switchgrass rhizosphere bulk soil microbial communities from Kellogg Biological Station, Michigan, USA, with PhiX - S5 (SPAdes) (version 2) | ecosystem: Environmental > Terrestrial > Soil...
CGGCGAGCCACTCGAAGGCCAGGGTCAGCAGGGCGTCGCCGGCCAGGATCGCGGTCGCTTCGCCGAAGACCTTGTGGTTGCTGGGCTGGCCGCGGCGAAAGTCATCGTCATCCATGGCCGGCAGATCGTCGTGGATGAGCGAGTAGCAGTGCACCAGCTCGACCGAGGCGCAGGCCAGGCGGACCTCCTCATGCTCGAGCCGCGCACCGGTCGCCTCGGCGGCGGCCAGCGCCAGCAGGGGGCGCAGCCGCTTGCCGGGCGACAGCAACGAATACCGGATGGCCTCGCCCAGCCGACCTGGGTCGACGGCGCCGACGGCCCCCACCGCGCCGGCGCTGCCGGGCAGCCGGGCCGCCAGCAGGGCGTCGATCTCCCCGCGGCGGGCGGCGATCCAGTGGCTGAGCTCGCGGTCGGGCGGGTCGTGGTCCGAGGTCAATCCCCGTGCCTTTCATTGGGATCTCGGGGCTCGCGCGCTTCGCGGGCCGGCTCGCCGGAGGGCAGGGGAGCGGTGCGGTTGGCGCCCGGCGGGCCGGCCAGCAGGACCTCGACCTTCTTCTCGGCGGCGTCGAGGATGGCGGCCCCGCGGCGGCACAGCTCCATCCCCTGCTCGAACGAGGTCAGGCTGTCCTCCAGCGACAGGTTGCCCCCTTCCAGCCTTTCGACCAGCGACCGCAGCCGGGTCAGGATGTCGTCGAAGCGCTCGCCCTCCTCGGCCGATTTCGGGGCGCGGTCCATCGCGCCTTTCTACGACTGTCCGAGGACCATTTCAATCTCGGCGGATCTCTGCAATATGATTCACCCGCGATGGCGATAGAGACCCCACCGGCCAGTTTGGGCTCGGCCTGCCCGCCCTTCCGGCTGCCCGCAGTCGATGGAAAGACCTATGGGCTGCGCGACTTCGATCAGTCGCCCGTGCTGGTGGTGATGTTCATCTGCAACCATTGCCCTTACGTGCAGGCCGTCGAGGATCGCCTGATTCGCCTGGCGCACGACCTGGGGCCGCGCGGCGCCGCGTTCGTCGGCGTGTGCTCGAACGACGCGGCCAGCTATCCCGACGACGCCTTCGACCGGCTGGCCGAGCGCTGGCGCCACAAGGGCTACGGATTCCCCTACCTTCACGATCAGGATCAGCAGGTGGCGCACGCCTTCGGTGCCGTGTGCACCCCCGACATCTTCGTCTTCGACGCCGACCGCCGCCTGGCCTACCGCGGGCGCATCGACGATTCCTGGAAGGACGAATCCAAGGTCACCCGGCGCGAGCTGCGCGACGCGCTGGAGGCGTTGCTCGACGGCCGCCGCCCGCCGGCCGAGCAACGGCCGTCGATGGGTTGCTCGATCAAATGGAAACAATGAAACGGGCCGCGAAAGGGGAGGACCCCAAGACCCCCTGGCAGGCGTACCTGCGCCGCAAGGGGCTGAAGACCACCCACCAGCGCGAGGCCATCGTCGACGCCTTCCTGCGGCGGTCGGGTCACGTGGCGCTGGAGGACCTGCTGGCCGACGCCCGCAAGAAGCATCCCAGCGTCGGCCTGGCCACGGTCTACCGGACCGCCAAGCTGATGGAGGAGGCCGGGCTGGCCGCGTCACGGCAGTTCGGGTCGGGACAGACCCTGTACGAGGTGGCCAGCGGCCGGGCCCACCACGATCACCTGATCTGCGAGCGGTGCGGCTACATCGTCGAGTTCGAGAGCGACGAGATCGAGCAACTGCAGGAGAACACGGCGCGTAAGCTGGGCTTCAACGTCCTGCGCCACCGCCACGAGCTTTTTGGACTTTGTGAACGGGCACAAGGGGTTCCAGGCGGCAAGTGTCCGGGGGAGTCGCTGGTGAAGCTGGGCGTCCCACCGCGACGCTGATCACGGGGCGGCGCCCGGCCGGAGAGCCCGGGGAGACTGTAGTTGACAGTCGATCTGCCGATGGGCTACTTAAAGAGAGTTGAAATTGATAACGGTTATCAATATCACTCAGATCAAGATGGGATTCACCCGATCGCGCCTGGTTCGTTTCGCCGCTCGGCTGGCCCTGTGCGCGGGCCTGCTGCTGGCGTCCGGGCGCGCCGCGCGCGCCGAGACCACCTACTACACGCCGCGGGCGCTGCTGGCGGAGTTCTTCCCGAAGAGTGAGCGGGTCACCTTTCGCACGTTCACCATCGACTCTTCCCTGAAGGCCCGTCTGGGCCAGCGTCTCGGCTATGCCCCGGCCAAGGATCGCTACACGGTCTTCATCGCCACCACCCACGGGCACATCGACGGCTACGCGGTCATCGATGACGAGCCCGGGCTGCACCAGCCCATCACCTTCGCGACCCGGTTGTCGCCGCGCGGGATGGTCGAGCGGCTGGAGATCATGGTCTACCGCGAGCCGCGCGGCGACGAGGTGCGCGACGCTCGCTTTCGCAAGCAGTTCGAGGGCAAGACCGCGCAGGATCCCTTGCGGCTCAACCGCGACATCGACGCGGTGAGCGGCGCCACCGTCTCGTCGGCGTCGATGGCATCCGGGGTGCGGCGCGCGGCGGTCCTGGTCGAGGAGCTCGCCATCGGGCTTTCGACGCTGGCCACGGCACGGACGGCGGCCCCGGCGACGACGACCGTCAGCCGCTGATGCGGCAGTTCGCATCGGGGGGCTTTCGCCTCTGGAACCTGGCCGTCGAGGCCAAGGTGCTGTACAGCGCGTTCTGTTTCCTGATCCTGTGCGGCATCGTGTCGTCGGCGCTTTACTACGGCGACCTGGTGGGCGGCGGGCTGGCGGGGGTCCGCCGCTACTACGGCGGCGAGGAGGGCCAGGCCGCGCCCGCGCTGGTCGGCGCGCCCGCCAAGGCAGGCCCCGAGATCGACCTGCCGGCCGACGGCGAGGTCGCCGCGCAGCCGATCGTGGTTGCGGTCACCTACCGGAAGCTGCTGGAGGTGACCCACTTCCACCTCTTCACCATGCCGGTGGTGCTGCTGATCGTGGGCCACCTGTTCTTCGCGACCGCGCTGTCGCCGCGCGCCAAGCTGGGCTGGATCGGGGCGGGATCGGCCACCGTGGTCCTGCACATCGGCACCCCGTGGCTGGTCCGCTACGGTTCGACCCGGCTGGCTTTTCTGCACGCGCTGTCCGGCTCGGCCATGACCCTGGCCATGAGCGTGCTGACCATCTATCCGATGGTGGTCATGTGGCGGAAACCGCCGGCGCGCGGCCAGGCCGCTCCCGAGCAGGGCTGACCGGCCGCTATCCGGCCGCCGCCAGGCACTGCAGGGCCAGCACCGTGACGTTGTCGGTGCCGCCCGCCTGGTTGGCGGCGTCGACCAGACCGGAGACCGCCACTTCCAGGCTGGGAGCGCGCAGCACGATGTCCAGCACCTGGGGATCCTCGATCATCCCCGACAGGCCGTCCGAGCAGAGCAAGAAGGTGTCCTGGTCGGCGATGTCGTGGGTCAGCACGTCGACCTGGACCGTCTCGCGCATGCCGAGCGCGCGGGTGATGACGTTCTTGTGCGGGAACTTGCGCTGCTCTTCATCGGACATGTCGGGCTTGGCGTCCTTGTAGTCCTCGAGCAACGAGTGGTCGCGGGTCATCTGCTGAATGCTGCCGCCGCGCACCCGGTAGCAACGCGAGTCACCGACGTGGGCGATATAGGAGATGTCACCGACCACCTGACAGCTGACGATCGTCGTCCCCATGCCCTTGAACTTCTGGTCGCGCGCCGCCGCCTCGAAGATGCGCTGGTTGGCCATCTTGATGCCGACCACCAGGCGGTTCTCCACGTAGGAAAGGTGGCGATCCATCTTGTAGGGCCAGGTGGCGTCGTCATCCTTGGTCCGGGCGTAGAATTCGCGCATCACCTCGGCCGCCATCTTGGAGGCGACCTCGCCCGAGGCGTGGCCGCCCATGCCGTCGGCCACCAGAAACAGCTGCTCGTCCTCGATCAACGAGAAGTAATCCTCGTTGTGCGTCCGCTTCATCCCGACGTCGGTCTTGGCTGCGTAGCGGATGCGCATGATGGGGAGGGGGACCCAGCGTAGCGATGAGACCCGATCGCGTCAATTCCATCGGCGAGCAAATGGCAAGGATCGCTCGCGGACACGAGACGCGCGGATGGGCTGGAGAATCGTTTGACATGCAGGGTCACCGCCGAGTAGGGTACTGCTCAAATGTCTAGTTCCGAGGTGCGAGCACAATCAGCGGCCCTGCTGGCCATCGGGGACGAGGTGTTGCGGGGCGAGGTGGCCAACAGCAACGCCGCCTTTCTGTCGGGCCACCTGTTCGAGGCCGGGATCGACCTGCGCGAGCATGTGGTGGTCTCCGACGACCCGACCGCGATCCGGTCGGTGCTGGTGCGGTTGCGGGCCGAGGTCGACGTGGTGATCGCGACCGGGGGGCTCGGCCCCACGGAGGACGACCGGACCGTCGACACGGTGGCCGATCTGCTGGGCGTGGGGACCGCCGCCGACGAGCCATCGCTGGAGGCGATGAAGAAGCGGTTCGCGACCCACGGCTTCGAGCTGACCCCCAACAACCTGCGCCAGGTCCGGATCCCGACCGGCGCCCAGGCGCTGCCCAACGCCGCGGGCATCGCGCCCGGCTTCCGCATATCGCTGGGGGGCGCGGAGGGCTACTTCCTGCCCGGCGTGCCGCGAGAGATGGAGAAGATGTTCATCGACCACGTGGCGCCGCGCCTGGCCAGCCGCATGACCGAGATGGGCACCCCGCCGCCGGCCGTACGCACCTGGCACGTCTATGGGATGGGTGAATCGCACATCGATCACCGGCTGGCGGGCCTGTTGACCGGGATCGAGGGCGCGACCCTGCACTTCCGGACCTCCAACCCGGAGAACCACGTCAAGGTGGTGGTGCGCGACCGAAATCTCGAAAGAGGGCGCGCCACCCTGGAAAAGATCGACCTCGAGCTGCGCAAGCGGATCGGCCCGGGGATCTACGCGGTCGACGGTGACACCTTCCCGTCGGCGGTCGCCAAGGCGATCAAGGCCCAGAGCGCGACCCTGGCCATCGCCGAGTCCTGCACCGGCGGGCTGGCCGGGCAGCTGGTCACCTCGGAGGCGGGAGCCAGCAGCTTCTTCCGCGGCAGCGTGGTCTGCTACGCCGACGAGATCAAGACCGGGGTCCTGGGCGTGAAACCAGAGACGCTGGCGGACTTTGGCGCGGTCAGCGAGCCGTGCGCCCGCGAGATGGCCGAGGGGGTCAAGAAGCTGTGCGGCTCGATCCTGGCGGTGTCGATCACCGGGGTCGCCGGCCCGGAGGGCGGCGCCCCCGACAAGCCGGTCGGCACGGTCTGCTTCGCGGTGTGCGGGCCTGGAACCACCCGCACCGCGACCAAGCTGTTCGCCGGCGACCGCGACCGGGTGCGCATGGCCGCGGCCTACTTCGCGCTGGATCTGGCGCGGCGCTACTTCGATACCCGCAAGCGATGAGCGAGGGCCTGGCCAGGGATCGCGCCTCGCGGATCGCTTCTCTGCGGAGCTTTGTGGCCGTTCCCTTGCCGGCAGCGGCGCGCGCGGCGATCCTGGCGGCAGTTCACGGGACGCCGCCCGCCGCTGGCAGCGGTCTGGCGGCGCGGTTGCCCGACATCCGCTGGGCGCGGCGTCCGGAGAACCTGCACGTCACGCTCAAGTTCCTGGGCCAGGTCGATGCGGCCAAGCTGGCGCGCTTCACCGAGCAGCTGGCCGAGGCGCTGCGGGAGGTCCCGGGCTTCGACATCCAGCTGCGCGGCTTCGGCGCCTTTCCCTCGTCGCTCGACGCGCAGGTGGTCTGGGTCGGCGTCGACGATCCTGCCCAGCGGCTGGGCCAGGTCGCCGCCATCGTCGATGAGGTGGCGGCGCGCGCGCCGCTGCAGCTGGCTGGCCATTCCACGATGTCGGCGCTGGGCGAGCGGCCCTTTCGCGCCCATGTCACCGTGGGGCGCGCCCCGCGCCGGGCCCGGCGGTCGCCCGCTGGCGACGCCACCGCGACGCTGGCGCGGGCGGCGGAGCTAGCGCCCGCGGCGGACCTGATTTTCGGCCGGGTGACGGTCAACGAGATCTGCGTCTACGAGAGCATCACCGGTGGCGAGGCCTCGACCTACATTTTGCGTGGCAAGGCCACGCTGGAAGGAGCGATTCATGGCGACGGACAAGACCGAGATCAAGGACGCAACTAGCCCCGCAACCAAGGAGGCAAGCAAGGACGCGACAAAGTCGGCGGGAGACGCCGGCAGGGTGGCGGTGGCCGGCAAGGCGGCCGCGCCCATCGCTGTCGTGCCTCCGGCTCCGGTTCCGGCGCCGGCTCCCGTCGTGCGCGAGCGCGACGCCAGCCGCGACAAGGCGATCGAGCTCACCGTCTCGACGATCGAAAAGCAGTTCGGCAAGGGCAGCATCATGCGGCTCGGCGAGGGGATCGCGCCGCCTGAGGTGCAGGTGGTCCCCACCGGGTCACTGGGGCTGGACATCGCGCTCGGAGTCGGCGGGCTGCCACGCGGGCGCATCGTCGAAGTCTACGGCCCGGAGTCGTCGGGCAAGACGACCCTGGCCCTGCACGTGGTGGCGCAGGCGCAGCGCGGCGGCGGGATCTGCGCCTTTGTCGACGCCGAGCACGCGCTGGACGTCGGCTACGCCCGGAAGCTGGGGGTGCGCACCGACGACCTCCTGGTCTCGCAGCCCGACTGTGGCGAGCAGGCGCTGGAGATCACCGAGATGCTGGTGCGCTCCGGGGCGGTCGACGTGGTGGTGGTCGACTCGGTGGCGGCGCTGACCCCGCGCGCCGAGCTCGAGGGGGAGATGGGCGACGCGCACGTTGGTCTGCAGGCGCGCTTGATGAGCCAGGCGCTGCGCAAGCTGACCGGCACCATCGCCAAGTCGAACACCCTGGTGATCTTCATCAACCAGATCCGGATGAAGATCGGGGTGATGTTCGGCAACCCCGAGACCACCACCGGCGGTAACGCGCTGAAGTTCTACGCCAGCTGCCGGCTGGACATCCGGCGCGTCGGCGCGCTCAAGGACGGCGAGCAGGTGGTGGGCAACCGCACGCGCGTCAAGGTGGTGAAGAACAAGATGGCGCCGCCTTTCCGGGAGGTGGAGTTCGACATTCTTTACGGCGAGGGGATCAGCCGCGAGGGCGATCTGGTCGATCTGGGCGCGGAGTGCGGCGTGGTCGAAAAGTCGGGCGCCTGGTTTGGCTTCGAGGGCGACCGCATCGGTCAGGGCCGCGAGAACGCCAAGCAGTACCTGCGCGACCACCCCGAGGTCGCCCGCAAGATCGAGCTCAAGGTCCTCACCCACCACGGCGTCAACCGCGACGGCGCCGGCACCTCCGCGGGCTCGGCGACCGGGGCGGTGGCCAACGGCACCAACGGCGGCGGCGCGACCGTCCACGCCTTCAGCCCCCAGCCCAAACCCGCCTCCGAAAAGCGCGGCCGGTAAGGGAATTCCCCCGGCGGGGACGCGCCCTCACGTGGGGCGTAAGGGTAATGCCGTTCGGATAGTGAACGCCAAGACGCCTGAGACGCCAAAGTCCGGACTCGACAGTCCGGGCTCTCTCGCCGATCCAGGTGAAGCTTCGGCCTTCCGGTCCGGACCCAAGGAGCTCTTGGCGTCTTGGGCGGCTTGGCGTTCAATTTTTCTGGTCCGGAGAAAGAAAGGCCAGGCGGCCAGGGGTTGGGGCGAGCACTATCCGAACGGCATTGGGGTGTAGGGGCGCCGTCCGCTGCGAGGGAATACCCCCTCCTCCCTGTAAGCGAGACTGGTAGCGTACGATCGAGCTACTGAACCGAACTACGCCGACGACGGTAGGTACACGCTCGGAGACAGTGCGGAGGGAGTGGTGTTGAGCGTTTCGTATTTGTTTCAGACCCTTTCACCGTATACGATCACGGGAAATGGCCTCCAAGAAAACCGCCCCTGAAGGACCCATCGAGGTCCCCGAGATCATCTCCATCCTGCCGCTGCGGAACTCGGTCCTCTTTCCAGGGTCGATCATCCCCATCGACGTGGGCCGCAAGAAGTCGGTGAAGCTGGTCGAAGAGGCCATTTCCAAGGAACGGCCCGTGATCGGGATCGTCACCCAGCGCGACGCCCGCACCGAAGAGCCGGGTCCCAACGATCTGTTCTCGGTGGGCTGTGCGGCGCGGATCCTCAAGGTCATCAAGCTGGCCAAGGACAACTTCTCGGTGATCCTGCAGGGGGTTTCCCGCATCCGCCTGCTGGAGGTGGGTGGCCAGGACCCCTTCATGACCGCCCGGGTGCAGCCGCTACCCGATGCCCCCAGCACCGACGTCGAGCTCGACGCGCTGGTGATGAACCTCAAGGACGTCGCCAAGCGGGTCATCAAGCTGATGCCCGAGCTGCCCAAGGAGGCCAGCGCGCTGGTCGACAGCGTCACCGAGCCCGGCCAGCTGGCCGACCTCATCACCAGCAACCTGGACGTGCAGGTCGACGAAAAGCAGGATGTGCTCGAGACCTTCGACCTCAAGAACCGGCTGCGCAAGGTGCTCCAGTTCCTGTCGCGCCAGCACGAGGTGCTGAAGGTGCGCGAGAAGATCAACAGCCAGGTCCAGGAAGAGATGGGGCGCAACCAGCGCGAGTACGTGCTGCGCCAGCAGCTCAAGGCCATCAAAGAGGAGCTGGGCGAGATCGACGACTCGGGCGGCGACCTGGATGACTTCCGCGAGAAGGTGGTCAACGCCAAGATGCCGCCCGAGACCGAGAAGGTCGCCATGAAGCAGCTGGAGCGGCTCAAGGTCATGCAGCCCTCCTCGGCGGAGTACACCGTCACCCGCACCTATCTGGAGTGGCTGGTCGAGTTGCCCTGGTCCATCTCCACCGACGACAAGCTCGACATCCAGGGGGCGCGCGACATCCTCAACGCCGACCACTACGACCTGGAAAAGGTGAAGAAGCGCATCCTGGAGTACCTGGCGGTGCGCAAGCTCAAGGCTGACAAGCGCGGTCCGATCCTGTGCCTGGTGGGCCCGCCCGGCGTGGGCAAGACTTCGCTGGGGCGTTCGATCGCCCGCTCGCTCGGGCGCAAGTTCATCCGCATCTCCCTGGGCGGCGTGCGCGACGAGGCCGAGATCCGCGGCCACCGCCGGACCTACGTGGGCTCGCTGCCCGGGCGCCTGATCCAGGGCATGAAGAAGGCCGGCTCGAACAACCCGGTCTTCATGCTCGACGAGATCGACAAGCTTGGTCACGACTTCCGCGGCGACCCGGCAGCCGCTTTGCTCGAGGTTCTAGATCCCGAGCAAAATCACACATTTTCCGATCACTATCTCGAAGTTCCTTTCGATCTGTCCAAGGTCATGTTCGTGGCCACCGCCAACATCATGGACCCCATCCCGCCCGCGCTGCGCGACCGCCTCGAGGTCCTGGAGCTGCCCGGCTACACCCGGGAAGAGAAGCTGAACATCTCGAAGCAGTTCCTGATCCCCAAGCAGCTCGGCGAGCACGGACTGGATCACAAGCCCGACGCCGAAGGCAAAGGCGAGGGGCAAGGAGGGGACGGCCAGGGCGGCGCGCGCGTGGTCTTCGAGGACACCGCGGTGGCCGAGGTCATCGACAGCTACACCCGCGAGGCCGGGGTCCGTAACCTGGAGCGCGAGCTGGCCAACGTGATCCGGGCGGTGGCGGTGCTGGTGGCCGAAGGCAAGGCCGCCGCCAGGGAGGTGGTCACCGTCGACCGCATCCCGGAGTTCCTGGGCCCGCAGAAGCATATCTCCGAGGTCGCCGAGCGCACCGCCGAGCCCGGCGTGGCCACCGGTCTGGCCTGGACCCCCGTGGGCGGCGACATCCTGTTCATCGAGGCCACCAAGATGAACGGCAAGGGCCAGCTGGTGCTGACCGGTCAGCTGGGCGACGTGATGAAAGAGTCGGCGCAGGCCGCGCTATCCTTCATCCGGGCGCGCGCCAAGTGGCTGGGCCTGGAAGAGAACTTCCTGGAGAAGACCGACATCCACGTGCACATCCCGGCCGGCGCCATCCCCAAGGATGGTCCCTCCGCGGGCGTCACCATGTTCGTGTCGATGGCGTCGCTGCTGACCGGCAAGCCGATCCGCAACGACGTGGCGATGACCGGCGAGATCACCCTGCGCGGCCTGGTGCTGCC
>Ga0207701_10008613_pt1 | contig 10077 bp, 10 predicted proteins | sample KBSSwiSSwithPhiX_FD_184294 | JGI IMG/M metagenome (GOLD analysis project Ga0207701, IMG submission 184294) | Switchgrass rhizosphere bulk soil microbial communities from Kellogg Biological Station, Michigan, USA, with PhiX - S5 (SPAdes) (version 2) | ecosystem: Environmental > Terrestrial >...
AGGTAGTTGGTCAGGAACGACGGACGAATGTAGTAGCGCGTGTACGCATTGCCCAGGAGGAACGTGAGCTCGTCATGCGTCAGTGACGGGTGCGTGAACGTCGGCGTGAACCCGTCGAAGCGCTCCCAGTCCGTTTCCGTGATCACCGGCTGCATCCGCTTGAACAGCGGCGTGCCGGGATACGGCGTCAGGATTTTGAACTGCGCGGCGGTCGAACCGAGGTCGATGGCGTAGTCGATTGTCGCGGTGATCGAGTCCCAGGTGTCTTCGGCGAAACCCAGGACGTAGAACGCAGCGGTGACGATGCCCAGGTCGCGGCAGCGCTGCAGGACTTCGCGCTGATGCGGCTCGGGGATCGGCCGGCGGCCGACCTTCTTCAGCGTCGTCGGCGCGACCGATTCGACGCCGAAGGTCATCGCGCATAAGCCGGCCGCGCGCATGGCCCGCAGCAATTCGTCGTCGAGCCGGTCGAGGCGGGTCTCGCACTCGAACGTGTGCGCCAATTGACGCGACCGGATGCCGTCGCAGAGTTCGAGGATCCGGTCGCGCTCCTGCGAGAACAGCGGATCGCGGAAAACGACATGCAGTGATCCCCGCGTCTCGTGGAGGTACGACAGTTCGTCGAGAATGCTCGTGACCGAGCGTGAGCGGTACGGCGCCTGGATCCGATGCGGACAGTACGTGCAGAACTCCGGGCAGCTCCGCGACGCCAGCACCGGCAGCGATCCGCCGTAGGGCCGGCCGGCAAAAGGAACGCGGAAGCGTCGCTGCGGGGGCACGATGGGGTCCCACGTCGGAAACGGCAACGAGTCGAGAGAGTCGATCGGCGGGCTTGGCGCCATTCCGCTCAGCGTTTCGCCGGCGAAGAGGCGCTGCAGAGCCGCCTCGGGCTCGCCATCGACGATGAAGTCAGCGGAGTCCCTGAAGAGCTGAGGTAATTTCTGCGCGGCCAGGCCGATGAAGCCGACTCGGACACCTCGCTCGCGCATGGCGCGCGCCCACGCGGTCTCACGACGGTAGTCGACCAGCGAGGACACGACGATGGCAGTGTCACCATCGACCAATTCGCCTGAAGAGCCCACGACGTCGTGTCCGGCTCGTGTTGCCAGCGCGGCCGCGTACGCGAGATGAACGCTGGGCAGGCCGTGCAGTCCGCTCTTCGTCCGCGCAACAAGGCGCGTGGTGTTTGAAAACGGCTTCAGCCTCGAGCCGTAGCCGCCGACGACGGTGTCCTTGCTGATGAAGCCGTCGCCTCCCTTGATATCCGCCAGTACGATTCGCATGTACTCCACCACGCGACTCGCGTCCGCCCGTGCAGCCTCGGGCGCGGTCGCATCACTTGTGTCGATGGGATGCCCGTTCCGGACCGCGCGACGAGGCTCAGCGCCGCCCAGCGGTGGTTGTGAGAACCGGGAACGGACAGGACTAAAGCGGGAGTGATGCTGGAGGAGGCCGGGGAGCGAACGGTTGGACTGCTGGTGAACCGTGGAACGCCAGTATTCCCTGCGGAGCGACTGCACGCGATGCGCGAGTGGGCGGCCCGCGCGGCGTTATCCGCAACAAGGCGGATGGTGCGTAGGTGGAACCGGTGATCAGGCTGGCCGGCTCCTCATCCAGGTCATCGATGCGATGCCCGGTCGGCGACGTCAGCCCGTCAGGCCCGTGCTGACGCCGATAGCGGTGAAACCGTGTCCCGCGTGGAGTCCAGACATGGATTCGCGATTCACTGTCACGCGCAATCAGTTCTGGCCGATGGTCTCCGTCGAGGTCGGTGGCGACGACGTTCTGAAGCGGTGAGTGCGTGCGAAGCACCTGCGTGGTGCCCGACGCCGACAGCCAGACGTGGAGCAGAGAGGGCTGGCGGCCGTCCAGCATGATGTGGTCGTGCCGGCCGTCCCCGTCGAAGTCGATCGCCAGCGATGGTTGCGCCGCAGCCGTCGCGCGTGGCACCAGGCAGACACACAGACACGCCATCAACAATGCCCTGCGCGGCGTGAGTATGCGGCGACGCATCCCGTTCCCTATTCGCGAGTATACCCGGCGAGCACCAGGGTCTCGAACTATCATCCAGCATTGCTGAAGCGACGGGGCCGGATCGTCTCGTCCGGTCCCGTCGCCGATCGTGGGACCCCGTTATTTCTGCTTGGCGACCACCAGCCCTTTGATCTTGTCGTAGGTGGCCTGCGGGACGATCTTCTTCGTCACCAGCTGATCTTTCTTGGCATACGGACGGCCGGCGATGATCTTGTCGGCGTAGGCGTCGCCGATTCCAGGAAGCGCAACCAGCTGATCTCTCGTAGCCGAATTCAGATCGATGGCCGCAGCCGCAGCCGGTTTCGCCGTCGCCGGTTTCGAGGTCGCGGTCGTTGTTGCTGGCTTGGGTGACGAAGACGGTTTCTTCTGTGCCCAGGCCGGAGTGGTCAGCAGAATCAGAGCTAGAACGAGGAGTCGCGTTGTCTTTCCCATGTCTCCTCCGGACTGGCGGCCGCCGGCGTGCCACTCCACACGTCGGTGAATCCAGTCTGAGTGGTGTTGTCAAAGAGAGTCGGACGCGGGACGCGACCCGACCTGGACTGATTGTAGGTCAAGCAGCGAGACGCCATCGCCTGAACCGTTGGGACGCGGCGCCGTTCTTGAAGAAGCAGCAGGTAAGGGTGAAGTCATGGGGTTCCTGATTCTGCTGCTCGTTACCGTTGGGGCCACGGCGCTCGGGATCGTCGCGGCAACCGGGATGCTGTTGATCCTGTTTCATTTGATGCGCCCCACGGTGCTGAGGCCGCAGATGCGCCTCACCTTCGCCGAGGCGACGGCGCTCAAGAAGGCGAATGCGCCGGCAAGGTCCGCCTAAAGGCGGACACTACGAGCGGCTCCGTATCCAATCGATGTTCTCCTGCAGCGAGGCTCTGGTCTTCGGCATGATCTGCAGCGTGGCCACTCGTGCGCGGCCGATCCTGTAGAAGACATAGCCGCCGGCGCAACACAGCAGGGCGACGAGACCCAGACCCGCCCAGAGCGGCCAGTCGAGCAAATCCGCGAGGGCGACCCCAATCGCCGCCGCGATCAGGATGATGCCGGTGAGCGTGCACAGCACAGCCGCCCCGGAGATCAGACCGAGGGTCTTCGCCTCGGCGGTCTGTTCACGGGCCTCGGCGCGCGCCAGCAGAATTTCCTCGTGAATGAGCTGTCGGGCATCGCTCACCACTTCGCGGATGAGCATGGGGATTGTGGTCTTCACCTGATCCGTCATCGACCCTCCAACCGATCGTGAGACTTCAAGGCAGATGCCACAGTGGCAGTTTGGTTGCAGCCGATGGAGATCGGGAGAGAGCACCGATGTTCGCGTATTTCGAGAGCACACTGACCGGGCGCGACCTGATCAAGCGCACCTACACGGAAACGATGGCCGACAATGGCCTCGGGCTCGCCGCCCAGCTCGCGTATTACTTCTTCCTCGCACTGTTCCCCGCGATCCTGGGCGTCATTGCACTCGCGAGCTTTCTGCCGCTACAGAACTTCACAGACGAGATGGTCGCGGTGGCCGGACGGTTTGCCCCTGCCGAAATGCTCACGGTCATCCGCGATCAGATGACGCGCCTGGCGAACGCGAACGATGGTGGCGTCTTCAGTATCGGATTGCTGGGTGCGCTGTGGAGCAGTTCAGCCGCCCTGGTGGCGATGATCGATGCGATGAATCGTGCCTACGACATCGAGGAAGGGCGCCCGTGGTGGAAGGTGAGGGTCACCGCGATCCTGTTGACGATCAGCCTCGCCGTGTTCATCGTGCTGTCGTTCGGATTGATTGTCGGCGGCCCGCAACTCGCTGACTGGCTTGCCGCCCACTTCGGACTCGGCAGCACGTTTGCCGTCACGTGGAAGATTGTTCAGTGGCCGATTGCCTTTGCCCTGATCACCACCGGCATCGCCCTGATCTATTACTTTGCTCCAGACGCGGAGCAGGACTTCGTCTGGATCACGCCCGGTTCGCTCATTGCCGCGTCGTTGTGGGTGATCGCGTCGCTGGCGTTCCGCTATTACGTCGTGACGTTTGGCAACTACGAGGCGACCTACGGCGCGATCAGCGGCGTGATCCTGCTCATGTTGTGGTTCTACATATCGGGCCTGGTGCTCATCGTCGGGGCGGAAGCGAGCGCCGAGATCGAGCACGCGTCGCCGTGGGGCAAGGCGCCGGGAGAGAAGGTTCCCGGACAGAAGCGGAAGATCGGATCGGCGGCCGGCCGTGCGTTTCGCGCACGCGCACAGGAGACGCCAAAGGCCGTGGCGCCGATACCTCCGGAGCGCGCGCTCGTTCCCGTGGTCGCATCCCGACCGTCGTTCCTCGAGCGCGCCGCGGCGGTCATGCTCGTCGTGTGGCGATGGCGGAATCAGATGCGGTCGTAACCGCGGGTTCGCGGTGGCTGAAGAACGACTTCCCGAGCACCTTGAGGACGAATACGGTGCTCGTCGGCACGAAGCCGAAGCGCCGGTGCGTGTTGAGCGACGCCCAGTTGCCGTAGTCCACGAACGTCAGCACGCCTCTCTTGCCACTCGCGCTCATCCAGTGACCGAGGAAGCCCTTGAAGCGAAGCCAGATGCCCGAATTGCGATACGACGGGTGGATGTACCCATCGTACGCGTACACAAAGTTGCGCGGGATCGCGATCGTCATTCCCCAGACGGCTTCCAGGTGCTCTGCGGCCTCCGAGAACCATTCGTAGCCGACGATCGCGCTGCCGATCAGCGCCACCACACAGAAGTCGCCGTGCGCGAAGCGCGATAGGAACGTGGCGCGTCGATTCTGCAGGCCCGCCAACTCCTCCACATCGTCCGCTGTCGCCAGGCGCACTTCGGCTGGACCGCGTAGCATGCTGGTCGGCACGCGTGGAATGCCATCGAAACGCAGGAAGCACAGCTTGCCGATCTGTACAGGGCGAAATGGGATCAGCCGCAGCAGCATCTGCAGCAGCACAAAGAACGGCGTCCGACGAAGGCGATTAAGGATTCCCATCGAACAGGAGTGGTGCCATGTGCAGGTAGCGCGCGGCCTCACGCTTCGCGTCGATCATGCGAAACACGCGTTGCACCTGCTCTGGAGTGAGGCTGGTCGCCTCGCCGACGAGGTCCGGCGGAACACCGTGATCGCGAGCATAGAGGCAGAGGTCGGTCTGTTCGAGCGAGAGCCCGAAATAGAACTCTTCCTGTGACTGCTCCAGCGGATACGTATCCGTCGTCGGTTGTCGTCGGCGAATGTCTTCGGGAACGCCCACATACTCAGCGAGCTGATAGACCTGCGACTTGTAGAGATGGGCGATCGGTTTGAAGTCCGCGGCGCCGTCTCCCTGCTTGACGAAGAACCCCTGGTCGTACTCCAGACGGTTCGGCGTGCCGGCAACGGCGAAGTGATGGCGGTCGGCGTAGGTGTACTCGAGCAGCGTGCGCACGCGCTGCTTCATGTTCGTCGCGGCAAGCACGCCCAGATACGCGTCCAGTGGCAGCCGCACGCGGCGCTCTTCTCCCGACGGCGACTGCACGACGACGAAATACAGCGCGTATCCGGAACCGGACACGAGATCGGGCAGCACGATCTTGCAGCGCCATCCGTCACCGTATTCCGGTACCACCGTGCGAACGGCTTCGTCCCGCCGCCGATAGCAGCCGGCGGCCTCGAGATTCGGCCCAACGTCCTCGACAGCCGTTCGCAACCCGAGTCCGTCTGCGAGCTGCTTCGCCAGCACGAGACTGTCCGCAGAGGATTCACTCTCGGGGAGCATCAGGCCGATGACACGCTGCGGGCCAACGGCGCGCGCCGCGAGTGCCGCGACCACGCTGCTGTCGATGCCGCCGGAGAGCCCGACGACGACGCCTCGGCGCCGGAGATCGCGCAGGGCATTTCTGATGCCGGCGGCGAGACGATCGACCTCCGCAGCCGCGTTGATCCGCAGCACCGCTGACGAGAACTGTGCAGCGACACTCATGACACGGCCTCCTGCAACAGGGCGACGCGATTGACCTTACCCGTGGCGGTGGTCGGCAGCGACGCGCGGATCTCAACCACCTTCGGGACCATGTAGCTTTCGAGATTGGCCAGGCAGTGACGCCGAATGTGCGCCGCGTCCAGCGAGGCACCGGGTTCGAGCGTCACGGCTGCGGCGATGGCCTGCCCGAGCAACTCGTCGGGAACGCCATAGACTCCCACTTCCGCAATGCCACGTAGACGCGCGATCACTTCTTCGACCGCTCGCGGCGCCACCTTCTCTCCACGCGACTTGATCATCGCGTCCCGGCGCTCTACGAAATACAAGAGGCCGTCCCTGTCCTGGCGGAACAGGTCGCCGGTGAACAGCCAGAGATTGCCGTCCGCACGCGGCCGAAGTGCCTGCACTGTCGCCTCGGGTTGATGCCAATACCCACGCATTACGTGAGGTCCACGGACGACGAGTTCGCCCACATCGCCGGGCTGGACATCGAGGCCCTGCTCATCGACAACCGCGGCCTTGGTATCAGGAATCGGACCGCCGACAGATGTCGGATTCTCTTCGATGAGTTCCGGCGGGAGAAACGTTGCGCGCTGGCATTCGGTCTGTCCGTACATCGAATAGATGCGGACGTCGGGGAGCGCATCCGCGAGCTGCCGGATCTTGTCCTCGCTGAGTGCGGCGGCAGCGTTGGTGATGTAGCGCAACGCCGGCAGCTGACGCTCGGCAAGGCCGTGCCGCAGCAGTAGCGTCACCATCGTGGGTACGAGCGGCAGTCCGGTGACGCGTTCCTGCGCCAACGTGTCGAGTACGGTGAGCGGATATGTGAACGAGCGTTCGAGCACGACCGTGGCGCCAACGCGGAACGCCGTCATCACCTGTCCGAGCCCGTACGTGAACGACAGCGGCAGCGCGCACAGGATCACGTCGTCTGCAGTGTTCTCAAGGTAGGTGCTGATTGATGCGGCGGCGGCGCACACGTTTGTGTGCGTGAGCATCACCGCCTTCGGCTCGCCTGTCGACCCGGACGTGTAGACGAGGGCCGCGAGATCTTCGCTGGAGCGTTCCGCGGCGCCAGGGTCGTGCCGCGCACGAATTGCGGCCTGCCTGTCGTCGCGCACGATGACGGCGGTCGCGCCGGCATCCGACATGAGCTGGCGCAGCCGCTCTGGTCGCGCTTGCGGGCTGACCAGGAAGAACGTCGATCGCGCGATGGCGACGGCAAACATCCAGACGATCGCGTCGATCGAGTTCTCGAGACAGATGCCGACACGGCTCCCCGGCCGGATACCGCACTGCAGCAGCAGGTTCGCCTGGCGGGTCGATTCGTCCTGAATCCACTCGTACGGATAGCGCCCGTCGCCGCAGACGACCGCGGTCTTGCCCGGGTATCGCCGGGCACTGTGACGAAGGAGGTCTTCAACTCGCACGGACCAGCTTTGCGTCGCGACGCTTTCGCTCGATGAAGCGCGCGATCTGATCGACGGAATCGAGGTTGTCCGGCACGAGCTCCTCGTCCGCCACTGCAATTCCGTACTGTTCCTGAAGGTGGCAGACCAGTTCGAGGACACCAGTGGAATCCACGATGCCGAGCTCCTGCAGGGAATCCGTATCCGAGAAAGCAAAGCGTCCCGACTGATCTCCAAACAGGAAGTTATCGACGATGAAGTGCCTCAGATCCTGTGTATAGGGCTCCATGGGTGTCCGTGCCGAAGTGGTTGATGAAGTGATGTATGACGAGTTGGGTCGAGAGAATGCCCACCAGGGCCATGTCGTCCTTGACGCCGATGGCCTTGCCCTCGCGGAACTTGCGCACGAGGTGGCTCACCGCGTCCGGATTAAAGAGACCGTCGCGACGGATTTGAGACGGCGACAGCAGATCGTTCACGTAGTCCGCGTCGTCTCCGTAGTGTCCGGCTTTCGCCGGACCCGTCGCACCGTAGTGTCCGGCTGTAGCCGGACCCAGCGTGCTGAAGAAGGCGTCGGCGCCGGGCGCGCGATACGGCTGCTTCGTTCTCTTCCACACCGCCGGCGGCGTCAGCGTTCGCCCGACCCGGCGGAGCAGGACCTTTTCGCGCATGCCGCGCATCAACAGCCGATTGGGCAGCGACGTTCCGAAGGCCACGACATCCGGATCGAGGTAGGGAAAACGCGTCTCGACGCCATGCGCCATGGCCATGCGGTCGCCCTGCGAGGACAGCAGATAGCCGGGAAGCAACTGTGTGATTTCGAGGTGCTGCGCCCGCGCGAGCTGATCCCACGATGTGAAATCGGCAGGAAGGCGTGCCACCACTTCGGCAACCGCGTCGCGCCCTTCAACTGAGGCGCGCAGATCGTCGGAGAAGAACATCTTGAGCCGCGAGGTGAGCGACCACCGCGGCAGATGCGAGAAACATGGGTGCGCCAGATCATCCGGCGCCGCATGAAAGAACGACTGCAGCAAGGCGGCAGACTGACGCTGCAAGTGCGGCAGGTGCGGATAGAGCCGCTTCACGAGCGCGGCACGGCGCGAGGTGCGACCGCGCTCCGACCACATGCGCCGCAGCTTGGCTTCCTTGAAGATGTTGTAGCCGCCAAAGACTTCGTCCGCGCCTTCTCCGGTCAGCACGACCTTGTGGCCGTGCTCCCGCACGAATTGCGCGAGGAGATAGAGCGGGGCCGGCGCCGTGCGAAGCAGCGGAGCCTCGGCATGCCAGACCACTTGCGGAAATACCCGGACGATGTCCGCCGGTGTGCATTGCAGTTCGTGATGCTCAGTGCCGAGCGCCGCAACGACGTGTCGTTGATAGGAGCGTTCGTCGAACTCCGCGGCATCAAACCCGAGTGAGAACGTCTGCAGTGGTGGCGCGCCGTTGCCAGCCCGGCCACGTTCGCCTGCAGCGAGCGCGGCGACGATCGACGAATCGAGTCCGCCGCTGAGATAGGCGCCGACCGGCACATCTGCACGCAGACGGATGCGCGTGGCGCGTGTGAGATGAGCGCGAAGCTGTTCCTCGGCGTCTCGATCAGGCAGCTGTTCGTGGTTCTTGCGGACGAACCCGGGACACCAGTCACGGCTGACGGTGACCTGCCCCTCGTGCCAGGTCAGCGAATGTCCAGGTGGAAGCTCACGCACAGATCCGAACACTGTTCTCGGTGCCAGCGGCGACCACACGGTGAAGATGTCGTCGACCGACTCCGGATCGATCTCGCGCGACACGCGCGGATCGGCGAAGAGCGCCTTGATTTCAGACGCAAAGAGCAACATCCGGCCGACGACCGTGTAGTAGAGCGGGCGCACGCCCATCCGATCGCGGGAGAGCAGCAGCGTGCGCGAGCGTGAGTTCCAGATCGCAAACGCCCAGTCGCCGTTCAGGGCCGCGAGTGCGCGCCGGCCACGTTCCTCGTACAGCCGGAGCAGCACTTCGGTGTCGGATTGCGTGCGGAACCGGTGGCCGCCGCGTTCGAGATACTCACGCAGCTCCACGTAGTTGAAGATTTCGCCGTTGAACGTGATCCACAGCGTTCGGTCGTCATTCGCCAGCGGCTGATCGCCACCGCGAAGGTCGATCACGCTGAGCCGAGCGTGCGCGAGGCCGGCGCCCGGCTCGACGTGCATGCGGCGCGCATCCGGACCGCGGTGATGAAGCATCGAGATCATCCGCGGCAGACTGATCGGGATGCGGTCGTCGCGGTCCTGACAGACGATGCCGGCGATGCCGCACATGCGGCAGAGGAGGTAGCAAAGCGCTCGCCATGAAAAAAACTGCGAAAACTGTCAGTTGACCGGCATCGCGCTTGCTCATCAGGACGAGGCAATCATGTCGGCCGGCCATGTTCTGATCGGCGATTTGCGCGTGGCGCGAGTCGGCTATGGGGCAATGCGCCTCACCGGACCGGGTATCTGGGGCGCCCCGGCTGATCATGACGAGGCGATCGCGACACTGCGCCGTGCGGTTGAGCTCGGTGTGAACTTCATCGATACGGCCGAGTCGTACGGTCCCTATGTCAGCGAAGAGTTGATTGCGGAAGCGCTTTACCCCTATCCAAGGGACCTGGTGATCGCCACGAAAGGTGGTTTCGATCGTCCGGGGCCGGATGAGTGGCGCGTCAACGGCCGACCTGA
>Ga0207701_10008614_pt1 | contig 10077 bp, 8 predicted proteins | sample KBSSwiSSwithPhiX_FD_184294 | JGI IMG/M metagenome (GOLD analysis project Ga0207701, IMG submission 184294) | Switchgrass rhizosphere bulk soil microbial communities from Kellogg Biological Station, Michigan, USA, with PhiX - S5 (SPAdes) (version 2) | ecosystem: Environmental > Terrestrial > Soil...
GGGAGGTGGACCGGCAGGTACCGTTCCTGCAGGCGGCGGCCCGCCAGGTCCTCGGCCAGCGGGCGGACCACCGCCTCGCGGCCCTCTGCCGCCGTCGGTCGTCCGCAGCACTTCGTCGCCGCGGATGATCTCCATCACCTTGCGGTATCCGTCGGCACTGAGCGCGGCCTGGAGAAGAGTCGTGACCGCCGTCCGCTGTGCCGGCGTCAAGTCTCCCATTCGGAGGCCTTGCCGCTCGAATATGCCGGTCGGGAAATTCGACCACCGCGCCTTCTGCGGCCCGTCGAACGGAAACTGGACCTTCGCTTTGCCCGCCTCGTCCAGGCTCGAGACCACTGCTTGCGCGGCAGCGACGACGCGTGCGGTCGCCTCGGCCGGATTGGCTGTCGTGGCGCCAGGCTTCCCGGCCCGCTGGGCAGACCCCGATACCGCAGCCACGACCGCCAGACCGGGAAGGAGAAGCATCGACAGCCGAAGGTTTGTCCTGGTCACGGGCGGCATCATAGGCGCGATCGAACGTGCGTTCAATTTGGGATTGCGCCGGGGCTCGGGGTTCGGGACTCCTCGAACGGCTGTTGCGATCCAGGGAATCTCGAGGATACGCTCCAGCAGCAGATCTTACCGGGGGCTGAACGCTGATCCTGATAGCTTTCGCAGGGAGAACCGACTATGAACCGCCGCGAATTCCTCGAAACTGTCGTTGCCGCCGTTCCGGCGCTCGGCTGGCAGGGCACGCCCGCGAACGAGTGGGGCTCGCCGGTGTTCGACCTGCACTTCCATCTCCGGCAGCAGCCTGCCGCCAACCTCGCGCATCTCGACGGCGCGGGCGTGACGAAGGCCAACCTGCTCACGCGCGCCGCAGCCCTCGAACAGATCAAGGCGCTCCAGTCCGCCGCACCGGGCCGGTTCACGTGGTTCGGCAGCTACGACGTGAGCAGACCTGACGCCGAGCAGGTGCTCACCCAGGCCGCGAAAGACGGCGCGCAGGGGTTCGGGGAAATGAAATTCCATGTCGCCGCCGACGGTCCCGAATTCCGTCGCATCTATGCGCTGGCCGCCGATCTGCGCGTGCCGATCCTCATCCACTTCCAGGAAGTCGACCACTTCCCCAACGAGGGCACGTGGGCGACCGGGTACGCGAAGACCTTCGAGTCGATCCTCAAGGCCTATCCGAAGACGACCTTCATCGGGCATGCAGACGCCTTCTGGGCCAACGTGAGCGCCGACTATCACAACGAAGCGGCCTACCCGTCGGGTCCCATCAAGCGCGGCGGAGTCACCGACAAGCTGCTCGGCGATTATCCGAATCTGTTCGGCGATCTCGCCGCCAACTCCGGTAACAACGCGATGTCACGCGACGCGGAATTCACCGCCGACTTCCTCAAACGTCACCAGAACAAGCTGTTCTTCGGCAGCGACTGCAGCTGCAGCGACGGCCGCGGCGGCGGCGTCAGCCAGAGCAACAACCCGGCTGCCTCGCGCCTGGCCGGCAAGTGCGTGGCTCGTGAAACGCTGACTGTCCTGAAGCGTTCCGCCTCCTCCGATGTGTTTCAAAAACTGGTGTGGGGCAACATCCACAAGCTGCTGAAGATCCCGGCCTAGAACGATTTCCTGGCGACGCGGTCATGACCGAGACTCTCGATTCGCTCCGCGTCTCTATTCCCAAAGATCAGATCGTCGCGCTGCAGCGATATACGTGGCCCGGCAACGTCAGGGAGCTGCGTCACGTGATCGAGCGCGCCGTCATCGTCTCGAAGGGGCCGAGGCTTCTCGTCGAACCGCCTCGCGCGCGGCTGGCACGACGCGCCAGAGCCTGCGCCTCGCCGACGCATTCTTCTCGCGTCGGAATGACCGGCCGATTTACCTGATTCGTCCGGACTTACGTCGGTCGGCCAAAGACACGCGTCTTCGCCGGTCCAACCGGTGCTAATCTCACTGGCGACATTCTTGCTGAGATTTCAGTTGTTCCGCATGATCCGACGACTCGTCCTGTCAGTGTTCGTCTTGTCGCTGCCCTTCGCGGCCCAGGCGCAGGTGGTGACCTGGAAGATCGATCCCGGCCACACGTCCACCCAGTTTGCGGTCAGGCACATGGTGGTGGCGACGGTTCGCGGCGTGTTCGACGGGCCAACCGGCACCGTCGCCTTCGATCCCAAGGACATTCCGGGCACCCTCAAGGTCGACGCGACCTTCAACGCCAAATCGATCGATACGAACAACGCCGAGCGCGACGCCGACCTGCGCGGCGAGCAGTTCCTCAACGTCGCGAAATTCCCGACCATGAAGTTCGTCTCGAAGCGGACCGACGCCGCGGGTTCCGGCCGCTTCAAGGTCACCGGCGATCTGACACTGCGAGGCGTGACCAATGAAGTCGTCCTCGACGTCGAAGGTCCGACCGTGGCGGTCAAGGATCTCGACGGCCAGATGCGGGCCGGGGCATCGATGACGACGACCCTCAACCGGAAGCTGTGGGGCCTGCAGTACAACGTGCTCCTCGAAGCCGGCGGCGCCGTCGTCGCCGACGAAGTCAGGGTGCAGATCGATCTCGAATTCACGCACAAGTAAGTCAGGAGGATTCATGTCTCGTGTGTTCGTAGTCGTGTTCGTCGCGGCCGCGGCGGCGGCCGTCCATCAGACCGCGGTGCGGGCCAACGGCTCGCCGATGCCCGCGCCTTCGGGGGGCGGGCCTTCCGCCTCGATGCCGGTCGTCACGCCGGAGCAGCTCGCGGCTCAGGCGTACAACAGCGGCATCTCGCACAAGAACAAGGGGCTGAAGTACGAGACCGATGCCGAGAAGGCGACGAAGGATCGCGAGAAGATCCTCGGCAAGGCGAAGGACGAATACGGCAAGGCGCTGAAGGACTTCAAAAAGGCGCTGGACCTGAAGCCCGATGCCTACCAGGCGTTCAACGGGATGGGCTTCGCGCTCCGGAAGACCGGCGAACCGGCCAAGGCTCTCGAGATGTACGACAAGGCACTCGCACTCGCGCCGGGATTCCCCGACGCGCTCGAGTATCGCGGCGAGGCGTATCTCGCCCTCAACCGGATTGACGACGCCAAGGCGGCCTATCTCGACCTGTTCGCGAAGGATCGCGACCAGGCTGCGCAGTTGATGAAGGTGATGACCGAGTGGGTGGCGAAGCGCCAGGCCGATCCGGCCGGCGTCGATCCGGCGGCGGTTGCGGCATTCGACACCTGGATCAAGGATCGCGCGAAGGTCGCGGCACTGACCGTCAACATGAGCCTCGCGAGCAACCACTCCGCCTGGCGGTAATGATCGATCGCCGGACGCGCGCGGCGGCGGCGCTCTGGCTTGTCGTCCTGGGAGGAGCGGCGTGCCGCCGCACGCCGCCTCCCCCGCCGGCGCCGCAAGCTCCGGTCCCCGCCGCGAACGGCCCCTACGTCTGGCGGCTGCCGCCGGGCATTCCTGAACCTGTCGTGCCCGCCGACAACCCCATGTCGGAAGCCAAGGTCGAACTCGGGCGGCGCCTCTTCTACGACACCCGGCTCTCATTCAACCAGACCTACGCGTGCGCGAGCTGCCATCAACAGCCGCGCGCCTTCACCGACGGCCGCGCGCAGGCCGTGGGATCGACCGGAGGTGTCCATCCGCGCAGCGCCATGAGCCTCGCCAACGTGGCCTACAACACCTCCTATGGCTGGGCGGACTCGTCGCTGCGGTCGCTCGAAGCCCAGATGCGCGTGCCGCTTCTCAACGAGCATCCGATCGAGATGGGTCTCACCGGACACGAGGACGACATCGTTCGGCGTTTCGACAGCCGGGACGATCGGCCTCGATTTGCGGCGGCCTTCCCTTCCGACCCGTCGCCAAGCCTGGCACATATCATCAAGGCGATCGCCTCGTTCGAGCGCACGATCGTCTCCGGCAACTCCGCTCTCGATCGGTATCTCTATCGTGACGATCGCACCGCGTTGGCAGCGCCCGCGGTGAACGGAATGACGCTGTTCTTTTCCAGCCGGCTGCGCTGCAGTGAATGCCACGGCGGGTTCAACCTCTCGGGCCCGTCGGATTTCGCGGTCGCGAAGACTCATCCCCGACCGGCGTTCCACAACACAGGGCTCTACGACGTGGATGGCGCAGGGTCGTATCCTGCTTCCGACCGCGGGCTGATCGATGTGACCAGGGATCCGAAAGACATGGGCCAGTTCCGCGCGCCCACGCTCCGCAACATCGCCGTCACCGGTCCCTACATGCACGACGGCAGCATCCCGACGCTCGAGGGCGTGCTGGATCATTACGCGTCTGGCGGACACGCCAGCCGGTTTCGCAGCCGTGCGGTCAGAGGCTTCAAGCTGTCGGCCGGGGAACGTGCCGATCTCCTCGCATTCCTGAACAGCCTGACCGACGAGGCGTTCCTCGCGGACCCGGCGTTCGCCGCGCCACACTGACTCTCCTTGACAAACTAGGAGAGCGACACGATACTTTCCTAGTCTTTCTAGGAGTCACGCCGCATGGGCCTCCTGCGTTCACTTCGCTCGACCCTCGCCATCGCCGTTCGCCGTCAGCGGTTCGAGGAGGAGGCCGCCGAGGAGCTGAGGTTCCATATCGAGGCCTATGCCGAGGATCTCGTGCAGGCCGGCATGTCGCGCGCGGATGCCTTGCGGCGCGCGCGGCTCGAGTTTGGAAGTCCCGACGCGCTCAAGGAAGAGCTCCGGACCGCGCGCGGGCAGCACCTGCTCGACGAGCTGCTTCAGGATGTGCGCTATGCCATGCGGCGGCTGAATCGCGGCCGGGTTCCGGCAGTGGCCGCGGTGCTCGCGCTCGGTGTCGGCGTCAACCTGGCGGTCTTCAGCGTCATCCAGGCGTCGCTGCTGCGGCCGTTGCCGCATCCCCACCCCGATCGGCTGGTCTCGATCTCGTCGCTCAACATCGAAAGCGGACGCGAGCACCTCACCGCGCCGCTCGACTTCTTCGACTTCGAACAGCGGGCGTCTTCCTTCGCGCGCATCGCCGCGTACTATCCTCCCGGCTTCACGCTCACCGGGGGCGAGCAGGCGGAGCGCGTCAGCGGCGCGCGCGCCAGCTCCGGTATTTTCGAAGTCTTTGACGTGCAGCCCGCGCTGGGACGCGGATTCCTTCCGGTCGAAGATCGCCCGGGTGCCATGCCGGTCGCGGTCATCAGCCACGCGCTCTGGATGCGGCGCTACCATGGCGATTCGGCCGTCGTCGGCCAGCCGATCGTGTTGAGCGGCCGGCCCTATACCTTGATCGGCGTGCTTCCGGAGGGCTTTCACTCGCCGGCCATGTGGCCGCGAATGCCGGACGTCTGGGTTCCCATCGGCCTCGATCCCAACGTCGGCCGCCGCGACGCGCGCATGTTCCGCATCCTCGGCCGGCTGCGGCCGGACGTCGCGATTGGTCAGGCGCGCGCGGAGCTCTCCGCCCTGGCCACCACGCTGGGGATCGAGCATCCGGACACCAACGCCGGTACAGGCGCGGTCGTCTCCGGCCTGCACGAGCAGTTGACGCGCGACGTCCGTCCGTCGCTCTACGCGCTCACCGCCGCGTCCCTCGCGCTGCTGCTGGTCGCCTGCGGGAACGCGGCAGGACTCCTGGTCGGCGGAGCGCTCGAACGGCGGCACGAGTTCGCCACTCGTCTCGCACTCGGGGCCAGCCGTTCGAGAATCCTCCGGCAGGTCGTCGCCGAAAACCTCGTCGTCGGCCTGATCGCGTCGACCGCCGGGTTCGCGCTCGCGTCGTGGACGGGCGACCTTCTCATCGGCGCTGCCACCGCGGCGGGCGTGCCCCGGGCGTCGGAGATCCTGATCGACTGGATGACGTTCGGCCTCGGGGCGATGATCTCGCTCACGTGCACCACGGCGTGCGCACTCATCGCTGGGTTCGAAGCCACCCGGCCGGGCGCCCTGTCGGTCGTGCACGCGACCCGCGGCGCGACCCCGCGCCGCGCTCGCGCCAGGGCCATCCTGATTGCCGTCGAGGCGGCGCTGTCGGTGGCGCTGCTCGCGGGTGCGGCGCTGCTCGGACGAAGCTTCTACGCGCTCCAGTTCACCGATCCCGGCTTCGATCCCGGTCGCGTGCTCACCATACGCCTCTCGGCACCGCAGGCCCGCTATCCCGCCGGCCCCGTCCTCGCCGGCTTCTACGATCTCGCGGTCGAACGCGTGAAGGCGCTGCCTGGTGTCGAGGACGCCTCGGTGGTCGACTGGTTGCCTGCCGGCGGGTTCGGCGCGAGCGTCCCCTTCCACAGGACCGACGGCGCGGAGTCGAAGCCGAGGGACACAACGGCCGAACTGCGTGTCGTCGGCCTTGAGTACTTCGGCACGCTGGGCATCCCGCTCGTGGCCGGGCGAAGCTTCGACCGCCGCGATACGGACGGCGCCCCGCCGGTCATCGTGATCAACGAATCGCTGGCGCGTGCGTACTTCGGATCGGAGACTCCGATCGGGAAGCGGCTGACGCTCGACCGGGGGTCACCGCTGATCGCGGAAGTCGTCGGCGTCGTGGGGGACGTGCGCGAGGTCACGCTGAGAGTTGCCCCAGGACCGGGTATCTACGCACCGAAAACGCAACAACCATGGATCCGGCACGAGACTCGCGACCTCGTCATCCGTACCCGCGCCGATGCTGCGACCCTTTCGCCGGCGATCAGCGCCGTCCTTCGGACCCTCGAGCCCGACATCCCGCGATCACCACTCCTGCCCATGGACGAGGTCGTGGGGGGAGCACTCACGCGCCCGCGTTTCTACGCGGCCGCGGTCGCAAGCTTCGCGCTGACGGCCGTGTTGCTGGCGGGGTTCGGAATTTTCGGAACGGTGTCTTCGGCGGTCACGGAACGCCGCCGTGAGTTTGGCGTGCGCCTGGCGCTCGGCGCGTCGGCCACGAACGTGCTCCGGCACGCAGCTCGAAGCGGTGCCGTGCCCACACTCCTCGGCCTCGCCGCCGGCGTGCCTCTCGCGCTGGCGGCCGGCCGTGTCGTGCGCGACCAACTGTACGGCATCAGCCCATCGGACTGGCCGACGATCCTTGCCGTCGCCGGCTTCATGATGGTCGTCACCGTCGCGGCCGCGCTGGCCCCCGCCGTGAGGGCCACCCGCATCGATCCGGTGGTCGTGCTCAAACACGACGCCGCCGGCTGAAGCTTGTAAATAAACCTGTTCAGATCCTCTGAAGCTGCCGGTCAATCACGTTTGGGCAGACCGCGGCGGACGCGCGGCCGCGTGCGGGCCGGGGCCCGCCGTTCCGCGACCAGCCCCGTCAGGGTGTCGAGCACATCCTCGGCGATCGCCCCGATGTCGGCTCCGTCGGTCTTCGACCAGGCACGGAACGTGACGTCTACGGCGGCGAGCGTCAGCGCCGCCAGCAGCCGCCCGCTCACATCATCGTCCGCCTCGATCCCACTGCGGATCGCGAATGAGTCTGCCAGTGCGTTTTCGACCTCGGCGCGGCGCGCGAGCTGGGCTTCGCGGGCGGCCGGACTCGCGCTCGCGATGTCCACGATCTGGCGCGTGCGCGGCTGCGCCGCCGCATCGGCCGCCACCTTGTGCACGGTGTGGCGGAGAACCTGCATCGGCGTGAGCGCGTCGGGCGCCTGCCGGACGGCGTCGCCGAGCAGCGTCCGGTAGGTGATCATGCCCTGCCCCATGAGATCGGCCTTCGACGCGAAGTAGCGGAAGAACGTCCGCGTCGACACACCCGCGGCGCGCGCAATCTCGTCGATCGTCGTCTCATCGAAGCCGCGCTCGGCGAACAGCCCGATGGCGGCATCCCAGATTGCGCTCCTGACGAAATCCTGTTTTCTGGCCTGAAGCGGGGTGGCGTCCGGCTGACTCCGACTCATGGGCTCAGTGTATGCCATTCATTTCCTTTACTGACCATTGTGTCATTACGTGTTGACAATGTCATTAACTGCCATTAACATCAGCCTTGTTGTTTATTGCTGAAAGGACACTGCCGTGACATCGATGCTTCTCCTCACCCTCGCGCTCACCTCGGGCGCCGGATTCGAACCCGCCGCCGTCGCCGGCACCTGGAACGTGGTCGCCAATGTTGGTGGCAACCAGAGCGAGCAGGCCTGCACATTCGTTCAGAAGGACGGCGAGCTGACCGGCAGCTGTAAAGGCGAGCGCGGCACCTATCCCGTGACCGGCAAGGTCGACGGCAAGTCGATCACCTGGCAGTTCGAGATCGAGTACGAAGGCCAGAAGCTGATTCCCGTTTACACCGGCACTCTCGAATCGGCCGATAAAATCGCGGGCGCGGTCGACGTGCAGGGGATGGGGATCGGCGGGGAATTCACTGCCACCCGGGCGAAGTAGCCGGAGGCTGACCGCATAATCCTGCCCGACGGAGCCGCCTCGTCCATTTCCGTCGTGGCCGTCGTGTTCAGTTTGGGCCGTCCGAGCGTTTCTGGAGATCAGATTCTGATTTCGGAAGCGAGGTTACATGGCGGCCCAGTCGTACGAACCCACTCCGGAGGAGCTCTCGCTCCTCGACACCGTCATCAGAGCCGTCGCCCGCGCGCGCCGGCTGGCTTGTGGAGATTTCCAGGATTTCGCGCAGACCGTGCACCTGAAACTGCTCGAGCGCCGCTATGACGCGTTCTCGCGGTTCCGGGGCGACAGCTCACTGCGTACTTATTTGACGGTCGTGGTCACGCGAATCCTTCTGGATTGGCGGAACGCGCGATACGGCAAGTGGCGGCCGTCCGCGGCCGCCGCGCGGCTCGGCCCGGCAGCCACCGGCCTCGAGCGCCTGATCTCGCGGGACGGTCATACCACGGGCGAGGCGATCGAAATCATGCACCAGGCCACCGGCCTCGGGCGCAGACAGCTGAGCGATCTCACGGAGCGCCTGCCGCAACGGATCGCCAGGCGGGACGTGCTTCCCGAGCTGGAGCCCCTGGCCCTGAGCGAGCCGTTCAGGGATCCGATCGCCACGCGTGAACGCCTGGAGCGGGCGCACCAGGTGCGTTGCGCCCTTCGGCGCGCTTACCTGACCCTCCCGCCGGAGGATCAACGGCTGATCGCGCTTCGCTACGAGCGCTCGATGTCGGTTCGCCAGATTGGTGCGACTCTCGCGATCGATCCCAAGGCGCTCTACCGGAGATTCGACCGGCTGGCCTCGAAGCTTCGCAGGGCGGTTGGCAAGGCGAGGAATCTCGATCTCTCGGCGTCTTTCTGAATGCGTATCGGGATCCGGGATCCGGGACCCCGGACCCCGGACCCATTAGCAGTACGATGTCGGCGTGTCGACTGGCCGATTCTCGAATCCTCGCCTGTGCCGAGCCGCGCTCCTCGCGGTACTCGCCCTCACGGTCATCGCCAGCGGATGTCGCCGCAAGCCTGCAATCCCCGAGGCCACCTATCGTCAGGCGGTCACCGCGTTCTATGTCTCGCTGGCGGCGATGCAGACGAGCCAGGACGTGATCGCGCGGAACGAGCTCGAACGCGTCCTGCAGCTGGTGCCGGAGGAAGCGGCCGCGTGGGCCAATCTCGGATTGCTCCTGTTGCGCCAGCAGCAGTTCGACGAGGCTTCCCAGCGGCTGGAGAAAGCCGCGTCGCTCGCCCCGCGCAACGCGGCCATCGAGCGTTTGCGTGGCCTGAACGACAGCCGGAACGGCCATCTCGATCGATCGATCGCTCGCTGGCGGCGCGCCATCGAGCTCGACCAGGCAGACCTGAAGGCACCGTTCGCGCTGGCGCAGGATCTCGAACGGGCCGGTGGACCTGAGAACGAAGCCGAAGCGCAGCGTGTCCTCGGGGCGCTCGCGGAGCGCTCGGGGAACCTCGCGGTGCAACTCGAGTGGTCACGCCTGGCGGCCAGGCGCGGTGATGCCGCCGGGCTCCAGAAGGCCCTCGGCTTTCTGGCGCCGCAGGCGGCATCCTGGCCGCCTCAGGCACAGGAGCGGTTCGCGAACGTACGCGAGCAGGCCAGGACCAACCCCGCTCAGGCAACCACGCCGGTCATCTTTCTCAAGAACGTCCTGATACGTGAGCCCGAGTACCGTGCGGCGCTGGCAGCGGTCAGCACCCCCCGAGCCGAAGCCGGTGAGCCCCTGCTGCGACTGGTCACGCTGCCCAATCCGGCACCCCGAC
>Ga0207701_10008616_pt1 | contig 10074 bp, 8 predicted proteins | sample KBSSwiSSwithPhiX_FD_184294 | JGI IMG/M metagenome (GOLD analysis project Ga0207701, IMG submission 184294) | Switchgrass rhizosphere bulk soil microbial communities from Kellogg Biological Station, Michigan, USA, with PhiX - S5 (SPAdes) (version 2) | ecosystem: Environmental > Terrestrial > Soil...
TGGGAACGGATTCGCGCTTGCCATTTACGGCGAACTGTTTTACTCTGTCCTCAATCAGGGCACGAAGTTCTCTGGTTATTTCCCCCGAGACTCTTACAATTCCGTCGATAACGGCCATCTCCTTTTCAAAGCGAATAGCTTCGGATAGCTTTGCTGTCCTAAAAGACCTTGTGGTTGCAAGGATCGCGATGGCTTCAAGCCAATTTGTCTTTCCCTGGCCGTTGTCACCAATTAAGAGATTTAAGCCCTCGTCGAATGCAATTTGTCCGGATATGTTCCGGAAATTGGTGGCTTCGACCGAACTTAATTGCATTTTTTGATTCTAGCACGGTCCAATCTCTCTCAAATAGTTGAAAACAAAAGAATTCCGGGGCAGTTTTATTTCTGGAGTAATACTCGATTCACTCTTTATATTAGTTAGAGAATGTTGAACATTCTTGTACACGACACAAACCAACCAATGCGTTCCCTCGTTTTCTCCATCACTTTGTTCGTCCTTGCTGCCCTCGTCCCGGCACAGCAGCAATTGCGCCCTGGAACAACAGCACCTGATTTTGCGGCCGAAGCATTGGACGGCAATTTTTACAGTCTCAGCCAGCTTCAGGGCAAGGTGGTCGTCCTTACTTTCTGGAATACGCGGTGCGCGATCTGTCATGAGGAAATACCTAAGTTAAACCGGCTTGCCGATCATTATCGCGGACGAGACGTCGTTTTCCTCGCACCTACGATGGACGGCGCGCCGAAGATCGAACCATACATTAAAAAGACACCGTTTACATTCAGCATCGTACCGAACAGTTTCGGGGTAATGATGAAATACGCCGATATCGACAAGAGCGGCAACATAAATATGGGCTTTCCGGCATATTTCGTCATTGATCGCCACGGGTCCATCGTGCTTCGCACTGATGGTTGGGACAAAACTGAAAACCTGGATGCGCAGATCTCAAAACTTTTGGCCTCTGATTAGAGGCAACTCGCTTCTCTCTTCACTCCTTTTCCCGGTTGTACGATTACAACCGGGACTTTTTTTTGTTCGAAGTACGACGAATTTGATATATTGAATTTCCGCTATTTGCGGAAAGGTGCGTGCGTTTGCATTCCACTACGGAGAGGTAGCCTAATTGGTAAGGCAGTAGTCTTGAAAACTACCGCGCGAAAGCGCTTGCAGGTTCGAGTCCTGTCCTCTCCGCCATCGTTTTCATCTAATCTTGATCCACTATTGATTTGCCCGGCCGATCAGAATAAAATGAATGAGCATTCATTCATAATCTGATGGCGCGAACAGGGACAGGTTCACAAAAGAACGCAGTGGCCGACAAACGCGAGGCGATCTTGCGTGCCGGCGTAAAGGTCTTTGCAGAAAAGGGGTACTTCAATGCAAAAGTGGCTGATGTCGCGCGGTCCGCTGGGATCGCTGACGGCACCGTCTATCTTTATTTCAAAAGTAAGGACGAGATCCTGCATTCGATATTCGACCAGGCAATGGAGAAATTCATTTCCGAAGGCCGGCGTGAACTTGCGAAGATCGAATCACCTGTCGATCGTTTAAGGAAAGTTGCCGAACTTCATCTTAGACGCCTCGGCGATGACCGAGATCTTGCCATCGTTTTTCAGGTGGAGCTGCGCGGGTCGACGAAATTCATGGAAGAGTTTTCCGCGGCTGGTTTTCACGAATACCTGGAAGTCATTAGGAAAACGATCGAAGAAGGTCAGAAGGCAGGCATTTTTCGGAACGATATCAAACCGATCGTCTGCGCAAAGGTCCTTTATGGCGCTCTTGATGAGATGGTCACGAATTGGATACTTTCAAAAAGGTCGTATCCCCTGGAACCGATGGCCGACGAGGTCCTTAAGATCTTTTTGAAAGGCGTTTCGGCACAGTGAAAAACGGAATCTTGACAGGTTTCTCGTCTCCGAGACGCGGCATTGGACGCGGTGAAGCGCTTTTTGTCGACGAACCAAAGACCATTGGTGAACTCTTTTTTCAGGCTTCGCGGAAGTATCCGAAAACAAATATTTTGAATTTTAAGCGCGACGGCCACTGGCAAGGCCTTTCGGGAGAGGAAATGTTTTTGCGAATGCAGAAATGTTCGGCGTCGCTGTCAGGTTTCGGGATCCAAAAGGGTGACCGCGTTGCAATACTTGCGCCGAATTCTCCGGAGTGGACGATCACCGACGGAGCTTGCCAGCTTGCAGGTATTATCGATGTTCCGATATACACCACACTTTCGCCTGCCTCGATCGAATACATTCTTCAGGATTCCGGAAGTCGCGTTTTATTCTTAGAAAATGAAGCATCGTTCGAACAACTGAAGGCGGTAATTGACAAGATTGAGACTTTAGAAAGAATCGTACTTTTCGAAAGCGCCTCGATAAATGAACGTTACGCCGCTTTCGAGGATTTGCTCCTGATCGATAAAACTGACCGGTCGAAATCCGAAAACGAATGTGAGCCCGATGAAATTGCCACGCTCATCTACACAAGCGGCACGACCGGCGAGCCGAAAGGTGTGATGCTCTCACATGCCTGCATTCTTTCGAACGTGATCGATGCCGGTGAGAAGTTTGAATTTGCGATCCACGACATTCCGCTTTCCGTACTGCCGCTATCACACATCTTCGAGCGTTCCGCGATGTATCTGTATATCTATCACGGCATGTCCGTACATTATGCAGAGTCCGTCGATAAAGTTCCTGAGAATCTCAGCGAAGTTCGACCTACCATTTTTGTTGGAGTTCCGCGGATCTTTGAAAAGGTCTATGCAAAAGCAAAGCTGAATTCGGCGAATTCCGGCTGGGTCCGGGAACGCATTTTTGACTGGGCGATCGAGGTAGGAAAGCGATTCGCTTTGCAAACGTCGAATGCCAATGCGGCTTCCATGGTTTTGAAATTCAAACATGCCGTTGCTGATAAACTTGTTTTTTCGAAATTGCGCAGGTTTTTTGGCGGCAGGCTTCGTGCGTGTATTACCGGCGGGGCCGCTTTGACGGACGATATCTATCTGATCTTCAACGGGGCCGGGATCCCTGTGATGCAGGGCTATGGCCTTACCGAGACCTCGCCGGTGATCACCTCGAACAATCCGCAGTTTTCACGCCTCGGTTCAGTTGGAAAGCCGATCAGAAATATGTCGATCCGAATCGCCGAGGACGGCGAGATCGAGGCTGCAGGGCCGGGTGTAATGGTTGGTTATTATCACAAGCCGGAGGCCACGCGCGAGGCATTCACCCAGGATGGGTGGTTCCGAACCGGTGACATCGGCCGAATTGACGAAGATGGATTCTTATATATTACTGACCGCAAAAAGGACCTATTTAAGACTTCGGGTGGTAAGTATATTGCTCCGTCGCCGATCGAGCAAATGATCCGAGCTTCGAGGTTCGTGAGCCAGGCCGTATTGGTCGGTAATGAGAGAAAGTTTGCCGCTGCGCTTATCGTTCCGAATTTCGAGATGCTGGAATCTTACGCGCGTCATAAAGGCTTTCCGATTTTGACGCCTAAGGAATTTTGCAGCGATGCGCGCATCATCGCTTTGATAGAGCGTCAGGTCGCTTCACACACCAAGGATCTCGCACGCTTTGAATCAGTAAAAAAGATCGCGCTGCTTGAAAATGAATTCTCGGTCGAAGGTGGAGAGTTGACGCCCACCTTAAAGGTCAGGCGTCGCATCGTTGACGAAAAGTATAAGAATATTATCGAAAGAATGTATTCCGAAGGCTAGTATGCGATGGGAATACGATTTGGGAGTCCGACAACAAAGTCCAAGAGGTAATCCGTAAATTTCTTCGCTGCCTTGCCGACCTCGACAATATCAAATGGCTGAAGGATCAGGTCCTTTTCCGTTCCTTTTCGTATCCCTTCAAAATTTGCGACAAGAACATCCGGGTTCAAAGAGCCTTGTTTTCGTCGATAAACCTTTATGCTTTTAAACTTTGCCTCGCGTGTTAGACCACTCGACATCGCGACCGCTTGAGTTAGCGGCAAGCCGCCCTCCGGAATATCGATCGGTCCAGGTGCTCTAACCTCACCGGTCATATAGACCTGGGCAGCTTTTTGAACTATTACGATATCGCCGGCAAAAATCTCCGGATTGGATTCGTCTCGGCCCTGACGCAAACTCGATAGACTATAAACCTGGGAAGGCACTCCCATGCCTTCGGCGGCGCCCGCCTTCCATTCGGCAATTGCAGCAGCGTCCCCGCAAACCGGCGGCCTCGTTCTGAATACCTGAACCGTACCGCTGGCCTTTTCGGTCGGGCCGCCGACTAATGAGATCAACTCAAATAAGTAGGCCCTTCGTGTCAGGTTTACCTGCTGTTGAGTCTGTACCGCGCCGGAAATACTAACCGGCGGGCGGCTGTTTCGCTGCGTAACGCGGACACTGAGTTGAGGAACTTTAAGATATTTTCCAAGAAGTTTGCCGACATCATTTTTTAACTCAAGTTCTGTCTTACACGCCGCTGCAACGGGTTGATCGACAAATGGAATGCTTAACCGGCCGTCCGGGTCCACGGTCGATTCGAAGTCGAACTGGGATTCGCCCAGCACTTTGCCAACGACCACATCGCCTGGCCCGATCAAGTAGCCTTGTTGCGTTTCTGTGGGCTTCTGCGGAAACACGACAGGAGATAACGTTAGAAGCAGGCAGAAAATGCACAAAATACGAAAGCTCATTGGCAAAAACCTCGGAAACTAAAGCATTTAATAGGATAACTTACAACAAAGTCTGATTCAATCCGCTTTTTCAGGGTTCGCTGTATTGATCATTTGATGCGATTCAGACAGTTCTGTGCTTAAATTTCCATATGCAGCAGTCAAAACCACAAAAATCGCAGATTTCTCAGAAAGCAGCCTCTTTTACGGAGTCGGTGATTCGGGAGATGAGCCGTGAAGCTGTAAAGTACGGCGCGGTTAATCTCGGACAGGGCTTTCCTGATTGGCCTGCCCCGGAGTCCATTAAACAAAAAGCGCAAGAGGCGATCGCCGCCGACCATAATCAATATGCGGTAACGTGGGGGGTCAAAGAATTTCGGGATGCGATAGCCGCGAAAACGAAACGGTTCCTTGGCCTCGATGTTGATCCGGAAAGCGAACTTACTGTGACGTGCGGCTCGACAGAAGGGATGATCGCAGCGGCGCTTGCTACGATCGACCCGGGCGACGAGGTTGTAGTGTTCGATCCGTACTACGAGAACTACATGCCGGACTCCATCATCTCCGGGGCAGAACCGCGTTTTGTGTCATTACATCGGACCGATGAAGGCGCGTTTGTTTTCGACCGTGAAGAATTGCGGGCCGCATTCAACGAAAAAACCAAGGCGATCATTATCTGCAATCCGAATAACCCCACGGGCAAGGTATTCACTCTAGAGGAGCTCGAATTTATCGCCGGTCTATGCCAGGAATTCGACGCCCTTTGTTTTACTGATGAGATCTACGAACACATTCTTTATTCGCCGCCGGACGAATATGGACAGATACCGCCGCATATCTGTATGGCTTCACTGCCCGGCATGCGCGAACGAACGGTTGTGGTGAATTCTCTCTCGAAGACCTATTCGGTTACGGGTTGGCGCGTCGGTTGGTGCATTGCGCCTCCGGCGATCACGTCCGCGATTCGAAAGGTCCACGACTTCCTGACCGTCGGAGCAGCTAATCCATTGCAGCATGCCGGCGCATTCGCATTGGGGCTGCCCCAGCAATACTATTCAGATCTTCAAACAGAATATCAGCGGAAACGCGATCACATTATTCCCGTCCTTCAACAGGCCGGTTTTAAGTGCGACTATCCAGAGGGTGCGTACTACATAATGACGGATATTTCCGATTTCGGGTTCGCAAACGATGTGGAATTCACCAGGCACCTTATCCGAGAGATCGGCGTTGCTGTCGTTCCTGGATCGTCGTTTTACCGATCTAATGCCGGCGACCAGATGGTGCGTTTTTGCTTTTGCAAAAAGGACGAGACGCTGGATGCCGCCGCCGACCGTCTCTCGAAAATGCGATAAGATGTTTCGAATCGCTCGCTTGTGGTGTTTTTCTTGTGTCGAAGCAAATGCACATTTGCGCCTAACTTTGTCAGGCGCCTTAGACAACCGAAAAAGTGGTCTAGTGCAACAAAGAGTTTGAATCCCTTTTTTAGGACAAATGAAAATATTCTTCGGAGGTTTTATGTTCTGTAAATTATTCACCGTTGGACTTTTAGCTGTGTGTGCCGCCAGTTCGTTCGCCCAAACGCCGGAGCCGCGGAGGGACGGAGATCGGGGCGTTTTTGCGTGGTCGTTCGATGAGGGAAGCTATCTCGGCATACAGACCACAGAGGTTAATCGCGAAAATTCTGCAAAATTTGGTTTGCGCGATGTTCGCGGGGTCGCCGTAGAAAAGGTGATCGAGGGTTCACCGGCGCAAACAGCCGGCCTTCAGGCAGGCGACGTTATTGTCCGGTTCAACGGCCAAGAAATAGGAAGCTCGAGAATGTTGACGCGTCTTGTCAATGAAGTTTCTCCGGACCACACGGCGAAGATCACGGTGATTCGCGGCGGTTCCGAACGAGAACTGAATGTAACGATGGGCAAACGTCCGACGCCGAAATGGGAAGAAGGTTCATTCAATTTTAAGTTCCCGGACAATTTCCCAAATGTTGAGATGCCCAATATCGATCTCCCTCAGATCCCGCCGATGCCGAAAATCGATGTGATGCCGCGTATCGACATGCCGAATATGCCAAATTTTGATCAGAATTTCACATGGCATTTCGGCTCGAGCCGGCAGATCGGTGTTTCGCTTGTGGGCTTAACGAAACAGTTGGCGGACAACTTCAATGTTTCCGGCGGTGCGATGATCAGCGAGGTGCGCGAGAATTCGCCGGCCGCGAAAGCGGGCCTTAGAGCAGGTGACATTATTGTCGAGGTCGATGGCAAAGCGGTCAAAGGCGATGGCGACCTAATGCGTGCGATGCGCGAAAAGAAAGAAGGCGACATAACGCTGACCTTTGTCCGCAACGGCAACCGTCAAACGGTCAAAGTCACACCTGAAGAAGGTAAAGGGGGTTTTGAGTATTTTTACGAAGGCCCGGATGCACCAAAAACGCCCGGTACGATGAATTTGTTCAAGCCCGGTAAAGGTCCGGGTGCGATGCCGTTGAACCAACTAATGGTTCCGGGACGCGTGATCTAAAACCTTACCTGATAACAAAAGAGGCGGGCCCAATAGCCCGCTTTTTTTATTGCCCACGCTGTTTCTTGAGCGTTTCTTTGTAAAGCTCGTTAGCCTGGTTGCTGTAATCGCGGGCCTTCTCCATGATCTTCTGATAATTCTCGCTTCGGGCTGTAAAATCGGCCTTCACTATATCGCGAAGCGCGGCGTTCTTCGGATCGTATTTATCTCGTAGGGACTGCGCAGCCTTGCGATACTGCTCGAACGCCTCCATCTGTTTCATCAACGCCGATTCCTTTAGACGCAGATATTCTTTGTAATCGTCGTTGATCTTCATATCCTCGGCCTGCTGTATTTTTTCAACAGCGGATTTACCGGAATCAAATCCTTCGTTGATGATCTGTACTACATCGTCGGAGATCTTTTTTACGTCGGCAGTATTGTTGCCTTCAAGAGCTTCCTTCAGTTCCTGACGCTTACCTTCGTTCGCTTCGTAGAGCTTCTTTATATTTTTTAGGTCTTCATTCGCGGACTGGACGAGTTTGCCGGCTTCCGGGGTTTCGTCCGCGGGACCGAGGATCTCAAATCCACCGGAGCCGCCGCCCGAGCTTCGGCACGATGCGACGAACAAACTGCATACGAGCAGCAGGATACCGAGTCGGAGGACCGCGATGATGATTTTGTTTTCTTCGATCTGTGTCATCGTCGGAAAGTACAATTTATCAGATAAGCCGAAAGTCGGGATTGCTCCTGCTGCGCCAAATGAATCCGTCTAAAACATAATGCGTTAATTGCGGCACGGCAAGCAGCGGCACCAACCACATTTTCCAGCCAGTCCAATCCCAATCGGCACCGAAGATCCATTGTTTCTCATGCCAAACGCCGCGGTGCCAAAATAGTTCCTCGACATAGGCGAGCGCCCAAAGCGTCGCTAGGAAAATAAACCAATTCTGGGAGAGAGTGCGGTAAACGCGGCCGCCAGTTTCGCGTCGAAACTGCGCGTAAATGTAGATCAAAGCGAAATATGGCACGCCATGAATGATCACGTTCGTCACCGTGAACGCGTAATCGGAATTGAAGAATACGATCCCGACATACCAGCAAAACGCGGTTGTCGCGACAACGATGTCTTTGCCGATATTGAGGAAACCCTTCGTGAAATACAGATAGATCGATTTCACAAAGTAAGCGGTCAAAACGAGAACATAAATAGGAAACAGAATCGTTTCGACCGCTGCGGGAATGCGGAAAAAATCATTCTGCACGAACCATTCGAAATTACGTGGCAGCGAGGTCATCCAGAACGCGAGCGGATAAATTGTGGCAATGTAAACTGCTGCGGCGTCTAGCCACCAAGTCCACCGTTCAGTCTCGCCGAGCTTTCGACGATACAACGCCACCCAGCCGTATTGCTGCCTTACAAAATGAAAAACAGCGACGATCGCCAACGCCCGCCAGAATGTCAGTTCGCCCTCGCTGTAAAACGCAACTCCGACTGCGTATCCGCAAACAGGCACAAGCAGGTAAAGCCAAAAACGACGTTTGAATTCTTCGATATCGAAGTAGACACGAAAACTTGTCGACCAGACGTGTGCTACGTCTATCAGCAACACAGCGGAGATCCATGTCCAATCCGGCGATTCGTCATTCAGAATTCCAATTTGCCAGCCGACCGCCAGCAAGAGCAAGGATGCGACTGCGCTTCCCAGAAAAACGGAAAGATCGATGTTCCGCGAAAAGAGCCAGACATTTTCGCCGCGGAGACGCAGAGACGCGGAGCTATCGCTTCGATTGCTTTGTCCGGCAATGCCTTCGACTAATTTCTGCATTTCCTTCTCTCAGCGTCTTTGTGTCTCAGCGGTGGAAACCTCTTTCGCCGCGCGCAGGCCATGGTAAAACGCCTCTTCGAATAGTGCGATGCCACTCAGATCGGTATGCGCAAAATGAATATTTCGATACAGCTTTTGTGCTTTCGCGCGTGTTTCGCCCCAAATGAAACTCGGCCGCGGCGAGATCATCGCATGACCCCAGCGCATTATATCCACGCGATCGCAAAGCTCGTAGATCTCAGGATGCGCCCGGGCAACGTCGGTCAAACAAACATCAGCAAGCTCACGCCAATCGTAGTTGAATAATTTCGTGCGCCCATTTTCTTCATGGCACATCGGATAATAATATGTCCAAACCGCGGGGCCATAGTCGATACCTTTTTGATGCGTCGCGTTTACATATCCGAGCGACGGGCTTTCGTAAAAAACATTGTCCCACGCGAGCGGAAAATCTTTAGCAAAGCGCGGCTTGGGCCTATCATTCAAAAACAAATTCGCAACAAACCACGCATTGTGTTGGAATTCATTTGCCGCGAACGGCGAATCATTATCGAATCCCCGAATCACGTACGGGGCCGTGAACATTGGCGACGCGTAGATGACTTTTTCGCATCGAAAACCTCGTAATTCGCTGTCGACCAAACAAACAACATCAATGCCTGTCTCCTCCGGAACGATCGAAACAACCATGTGCGACCGCAGCGTCTTATCTTTTACCTTTTCCGAAAGATGATTTACAAACCGGCCGTTGCCTTCGGGAAACGTTATGAACGGCTGCGATTCATCGCCGCTTTTGCGGACACGTGAGCAAAAATAAAATAGCCCGGCCCACGCCGAGGTTTGCTCGAGTTTCAAACCGTAATCATCGCGGCATGCATAATCGCAATACCAAACAATCCGTTCCGACGTAAATCCAAGGTTGTGCAGCCATTCCGCAAAACTGATCTTGTCGAGATCCGTAACCTGCGAATCTTGTGAACATTGGTGCGAGGGAACAACAAAGGCGCGTTTTCCTGATGCGTCGCGCCAATCGATCCATCGATCAATAGTTTGTTGGAACTGCCCAAACTGCCGTTTGTCTTCAGC
>Ga0207701_10008617_pt1 | contig 10074 bp, 7 predicted proteins | sample KBSSwiSSwithPhiX_FD_184294 | JGI IMG/M metagenome (GOLD analysis project Ga0207701, IMG submission 184294) | Switchgrass rhizosphere bulk soil microbial communities from Kellogg Biological Station, Michigan, USA, with PhiX - S5 (SPAdes) (version 2) | ecosystem: Environmental > Terrestrial > Soil...
AACGTGTAGGCCCCGTTCGGGACTGCGTGAGCAGTCCCCCCTGCCCTCTTGACGACCGTTCCATCCCACGGGACTGCGAAGAACGTGTTCGTGGCGCTGTTGCGTTGCAGGAAGTTTTCGCTATCGGCAAAGCCTACCGATCTGCCAGTGGTGGCGTCGAACACCTCGATCTTCAGGTTTGCGACCTGGTGATTCAGGTGCAGCAGGACGTACGGCACCTCGTCGTCTCCCTGAAGCGTGAACGTTCCGCCGAGAGGGAGCGAGGCGAACCCGTTCGTGGTCAACCTCGCGAGCAGCGGGAACCCGGCAAGCGTGAACACCGGGATCGCCTGGTAGTCGCCGTTGTAGCCGAGGTAGGGAACGCGCAGCACCTCGCTCCCGTCGTCCGGCGTCAGCGTGATGTAGCCGCCGAACTCGCGCGCGCCCGACGCCCGCGGCGGCGGTGACACGGTCACGGCGAACGCGACGCTATCGTCGTCGCCACGCCCACGGTGATCGTCGCCGACGACGACCGTCGACCGGCTGAACGTGACGGTCGCTGGAGCGTTGAAGAACGTTGGAATCAGAGACGCTGCGTTCGGCGATGGCTGCCGACCGGTCGACAACGCCGGCTGGTGTCCGAGCGTGTAAACCACCGCCTCGTCGTCGTCATCGGACCCATGACCACGGCCACGGCCACGACCGCGGCCGTGACCGCGGCCGCGACGGCGGCCGCGACGGCGGCGATCGTCGTCGCTCAGCCTGATCCGCAGGACGCGTATCGCCGACCCGCTCTCAATCTCGCCGAGCGCAAGGCTGCTCGGCGACACCACCGCATCCGCCAGGATCGCGGCGTCCACCTGCAGCATGCCGGCGCCCTGGCGATGGACAACGTCGAGAAAGCCGAGATCAGGATTGCCGGACCAGCGGTGAGGCCGGGCGGTATTCTGCAGCCGTTCCTGCACTTCACGCGGTGAGGTCTGCGGGCGCGCTTCGAGCATCAGCGCGACGGCGCCAGCCACATGCGGCGCGGCCATGGATGTGCCGCTCAGCGGACCGTAGCCACCCTGCTCGAGCGGCAGCGTCGACCGGATGATTCCGCCCGGCGCGCCGATGTCGGGCTTGAAGCTCAGGTCGGCCCCAGGGCCGTAGGAGGAGAAGCTCGAAATCAAGTTGCCGGTCGGGTTCGGTTCGCTCCCGAGCTGGTTCGTCCACGTCAGGGTGACGTTGCCGGTGTCGAGCCGCGCGTCGATGATCGCGCCCTTGCCCTGCGTGATCATCACGACCGGAATCGTAATCGGGGGCGACGGCGGTTCGGGAGGCGCCGGTGGCGCAACGGTCGGTGAGAGGAACCCTGCGGCGTTGTCGTAGAGCACGACGCTGGCGGCGCCGGCGTTCTGAGCGTTGAACGCCTTCAGATAGAAGCTGCAGGTGCCGCGGCGAATCAGCACGGCCCTGCCTGCAAGGCTCCCGGCAGGGCGCGGACTGCATCCGTCGTCGGTCGTCGTCGTCGTTCCGGTCCGAGCCATTGGCAGCGAGCCGGTGGTCGGCGGCGGCGGCGCGCCCGTTGCCGGCGTATAGCCAATCAGCGCACCGTCGGGCGAGATCGAGAACGCGACCAGGTTGGCGAACGTGTTGTCGAACGAGGCAACGCCGATGACGTTCCTGCCGATGCCGGGCGCCGACGACGCGTACAGGCCGAGGTCCCCTTCGTTGCCGGCCGACGAGACGACGACGATGCCGCGGCGGACGAGACGGTTGGCCGCCTGCCCGGTCGGATACTGCGGCCACTGCAGCGCCGCGCCGATGCTCATGTTGACCACGTCGGCGCCGTCGCGGTGCGCGCGCTCCATGGCTTCGAGCATGATGTCGGTGGTCGTCGTGCCCTCGCAGCCGAACACGCGATAGGCGTGGAACGTCACGCCGGGCGCCACGCCCGTGAGGCCGCCGTTCGCGCCGATGATGCCGGCGACGTGCGTGCCGTGGCCGTTGCAGTCGTCCGGATCCGGATCGGGCGTCACGATCGGTTCATCGTCGTCCGCGTTGAACGCATCGCCGACGAAGTCGAAACCTTCGGTTACGCGCGTACCGGGCCCGAATCCGCCGCCGAGATCGGGGTGGTCGTAGTCGACGCCGGTGTCGATGACCGCGACGCGCACGCCGCGGCCGGTCAAGCGGAGCGCGCTCTGAGCCACGTCAGCGCCGGTCTGCGCGAGCGCCGTCACCAGGTCAGCGACGTTGCCCGGCGGCATCTCCTGCTGGCTGACGCTGAACTTCACGTCGGGATAGACCGCACGAACGCCTGGCAGCGCGCGCAGCCTGGCAACGTCGCGGCCGGTTGCGCGGACGGTGAGGCCGTTGAACAACTCCCGGAAATGCTTGCTCTCGCGATAGGTGATCCCCGCGGCCGCCGCGGCCGCGTGGAAACTGACTTCCTCCTGCTCGAGCGCGGCGACGTCGGTGCCATCGATGGTCGGCGCGCTCGACAGCTCCACCAGCCATCGATCTGCTGTCTCGTTATCGGTATTCGAAATCGACGTCACCGACTGCGCGTGCGCCATCATCGATGCGCTGAGAACGGCCGCGACGATCGCGGCAGAAAACTTCGGCATGGAATCTCCTCGGTTGATCGACTGCCTCGCCGAAGGATTCTAGGGCCGCCCACCGGACACCGCAAGACAGAAGGCCTCAAAAGCGCGCGTGACCGCCACGCTGAATGCAAAGAGCGCGACTTTGTCCTACACGAAGTCGCGCTCTGGACGTTTGAGATCACAGATCTGTTCAATGCGACTTCGTTCGTCCACCGATGGTGACGCGTCGGTGCGACTGGTTACCGATTTCGTCAGTGGCGACAATCGTCAGCGAGAGCCGCCGCCCTTCGTCATCATCATCGTCGTCACCGTGCCCCCTTTTGACGACGACATGATGCGCATCGACCACCTGGGCGCGATCGTGCGAACCGCCGGAAATCGACTACGCGGTCGTCACGGCGCCGCAGTTGTCGACAGCCGTGTCGTCGATGGTGACGAGCGTCATCCCGTGGCGCGGAGACGCCTGATCTTCGCGGCTCACCTCGACGTCATCAATCGAAGGCCCGCTCTCGTCCGACACGGTCACGAACGCCGACGCCGACGCGGATGCGCCGTGGCTGTCGGTACCGGAGAGCGCAACCTGGTGCTGGCCAAGACCAAAAGGTCCGGCCGGCAGCACGGCCAGCGAGAGCGCATCGCCGGGGTCGGGATCGAAAGAGCCGTTGTTCAGATCGGTGGCGCCTACCGTGGCAGTACAAGCGTCGCCAGCGGTGAGCGCGGCATTCCTCGCGACAACGACGGGCCGGTGATTGATCAGGTCGGCGGCGGCCAGGTCGTCGAACGTGCCGCCAAAGTAATAACTGTTCCAGTACGCGCGCTTGGCAATTTCTGGGGTGTAGGCGCGATTGAGGTTGTCGGGCGTCAATCTCGACGTCGGCTGCCGGGATCTCCCGCGAAGCCGTGCGCGAACGGCTCTGGCCGGCGGATACCTTCGTCGACTTCGACCATTCCCTGAACACCGCGATCAAAAAGCTGCGGCAGGCGCTGGGCGATTCCGCCTTAAACCCACGATTCATCGAGACGCTGGCCCGGCGCGGCTACCGTTTCATCGCGCCGGTCAGCGCCTTGCCCTCAGCCGCCGGGGAGGCGAGCGTCGAGGCGCCTGCCGCGCCGACGGCTCTCGTGGGCAACGAGGTCCCTCCCCCGCAGCCTGCCGCCGCGCCGGCAATGTCCGCGCGGCGCGTCCGCGTGGCGATGCTGGCGCTTGCGTGCGTGAGCCTGCTGGTCCTCATCGCCGTTGTCTGGAACACCCGCCAGCTCGGCCCGTCCGCCGTCCCAGCCCGCCGCGGCGCCCGCGGTGCAACTCGCGGTGTTGCCGTTGAAGGTGCGGGCGATCCAGCTGGAACCGGAGTACGCGCTGGCGCGCGCCGGCCTCGCGACCGCGTTCGCGTGGTTCAGCGTCCGCTACGCCTACCAGAAGGACGCACTCTCCTGGGGCAAGCGGGCCGAGGAAGAAGCTTTGCGCACCCTCGCGATCGATCACGACATGGCGGAGGCGCATTTCGCGATCGCCGCCGCCGCGGGGACTGTCTACGGACGGTTCGACTGGGGCAAGCTGCTGGCGGAGGTGGACGAGGCGCTCAGGCTCGACCCGACGCTCGACATCGCATACGCGTCGCGCGCGCGCCGCCTGTATCATCTCGGCCTCTTCGACGCGGCGCAGGTCGCGGCGTCGAAGGCGATCGCGCTCAACCCCGACGGCAACGTCGAGACCAATCGTCTGCTCGTCGTGATGTCGTTGTTCAGCGGCCGTTTCGCGGAGGCAGCGAAGGGCGCCGAGGATCTGATGCGCCGATCCGACGCGCCCGTGATCCGAATGTGTCTGGGTCAGGCAACCTTCTATCTGGGCAAGACGCAGGGGGCGGCCGACCTGCTGGCCGGTGTGCGCCGCGTCGCCGACAGCCTCGGCACCGCGCATGCCGAGCTTGGCCGTCCGCGCGAAGCGGTGACGTGGCTGCGGACGGCCGCCGACGGCGGCTTCCCCTGCTATCCCTGGTTCGCGACGGACCCGCTGCTCGAGCCGATCCGCCGCGATCCCGGATACCAGCAATTCATCACGGAACTGCGGGCCCGGTTCGAAACCACGCGAGCCCGGTACGCACCATCGTCGTAGCACGAGCACGATGCACGTTCTCCCTGTCCGCCTGCACGCTGCACGAGCTTCCCGTCCGCCTGCACCCTGCACGGAGTCCCCGTCCGCTAGCCCCCGCGCCCGCCCGATGAGTTGATGGACGCTTCTGGATAGTGAGGAACGGGGTGGCCACCAGCGACCCATCCTTTCCTACTCTGTAGCCGGCCGCCCTCCTCAGAATGAAGAGGCGACCGTCGGCGCGAACTGCATCGCGGTTGGGGCGTTCAGCCCCGCGATGACGGTTTCGACGAAATCCGAGGGAGAGTGCGGCGGAAAAAGCCGGCACAGGCAGCACGAGCACGAATAAGCGCGCAAAACGGACCAGTTTCATGAGGAGGCGGGCGAGAAACGTTCATGCCGCTTGCATTGGATCATGGACGGAGGCGACATGAGGAACGGACTGATAACAGCTGTGTTCGTGGTGAGCGCCGGACTCGCCGGCGTCACTGCTCAGCAGAACACCGAATCGAAGATCGAGCTGAACAACGGGAAGGGTGAGCCGGTTGGAACCGTCACGCTGTCGGCCGCGCGCAGCGGCGGCGTGTCGATCGGGCTGAACCTGAAGAACCTGCCGCCGGGGCGGCACGCGATTCACTTCCACGAGGCGGCGAAGTGCGAAGGACCCTCCTTCGAATCGGCCGGCTCGCACTACAACCCGGAGTCGAAGAAGCACGGCCTCTTCAACCCCGAGGGTCCGCACGCCGGCGACGTCAACAACTTCACGGTCCGCAAGGACGGCACTGCGAAAGCAAACATCGTCGCCGCGAGGATGTCGATGGACGTCGCATCATCACTCGTCATCCACGCGCAAGCTGACGACTTGAAGACCGATCCGTCGGGCAACTCCGGCGACCGCATCGCCTGCGGCGTGGTGCGCACTGGCGTCGCCACCCAGTGAACGGCGGTCAACGCAGAACTCGCTGAACTCGCGGAGACTTCTTCCAATTCCTCCGCGGGTTCTGCGGGTTCCGCGTTCGATCGTCTCTCGCTCGCTATCCCCTTGATTCCCTGCCTCGGGCGCGTTAGCGTTCACTGTTCCCCGGAGGAGTGGAATCATGAGAAGGATCCCGTCCCTGTTTTTCTTCGCATTCGTGCTGACCGCCGTGCTCGGCGCCCAGCAACCGGGCACCGCTCCGGCCCAGGGCCGCGGCCAGCGGCCGGTCGACCCGCGCACCGCCGGCGGCGGGCAGTGCTCCGAGAATCCCTACAACTGCATCGATACGCCCAACCCGCTGACGCCGCCCAACACGGTCTGGCTCGAAGAGATGACCTGGATGGACGTGCGCGACGCGTTGAAGGCGGGCAAGACCACCATCATCATCTCGACCGGCGGGATCGAGCCGAATGGGCCGTGGCTGGCGCTCGGCAAGCACAACTACGTGCTGAAGGCGAACTGTGACGCGATCGCCCGCAAGCTCGGGAACGCGCTGTGCGCGCCGATCGTGCCGTTTGTCCCCGAAGGCGGCGTCGAGCCGAAGACCGGCCACATGCTCACCGCCGGCACGATCAGCATGCGCGAGGAAACCTTCGAGGCGATGCTCAACGACATGGCGCAGAGCTTCAAGGTGAACGGCTTCCAGAACATCATCTTCATCGGCGACAGCGGCGGCAACGTCACCGGGATGAAGAACGTCGCCGACAAGCTGACCGCGCAGTGGAACGGCAGCCCCGTCGTCGCCCACATCCCCGAGCACTACGCCTACAACACGGTGGCGAAGCTGCTGGATGACATGGGCGTGACCAAGCCGGACATGAAAGGCGACAACCTGCACGACGACCCGGGCATCACGATGAACATGATGGTCACCGACCCGGAGAGCGTCCGGTGGCAAGGGCGCGTGAAGGCGGGCAAGGCGACGATCAACGGGGTCTCGATCGCCGACAAGGCCAAGGCCGTGGACATCGGAAAGAAGATCGTCGAGATGCGCGCCACCAACACCGTCGCCGCCATTCGCAAGGCGATCGCGAACAAGGGGAAGGCGACGACCCAGCAGTGAGAACCACTTTCCTGGCTGTGGCGGCGGTTGTCCTGCTCGGCGCGGGTGCCGCCGCCGACTCACCCGACCCCGAAGGCTGGTCGCGTTTCCGCGGGCCGAACGGCTCCGGCATCTCGACCAGCACGCACCTCCCGACCGAGTTCGGGCCCGACCAGAACGTCATCTGGAAAACCGAGCTGCCGTTCGGCCACTCGTCGCCGGCGCTGACGCGCGAGCGCATCTTCGTCACCGCCGCGCGCGGCGAAAAGCTCGTCACGATCTGCCTCGATCGCGGCACCGGGCGGATCGTGTGGGAGCGCGACGCGCCGCGCACGAGAACCGAGAAGCTCGACTCGCGCAATGGTCCCGCCGGGCCGACGCCGGTGACCGACGGCACCAACGTCTACGTCTTCTTCGCCGACTTCGGCCTGATCTCCTACGACATGAGCGGGCGCGAGCGGTGGCGCCTGCCGCTCGGGCCGTTCAACAACCTTTACGGCATGGGCGCGTCGCCGGTACTGGTCGACGACAAGGTCGTCCTCGTCTGCGACCAGAACACCGACTCCTATGTCGTCGCGCTCGACCAGAAGAGCGGGCGAGTCCGCTGGAAGACGGCGCGTCCGGAGGCGCACAGCGGGCACTCGACGCCCATCCTCTACAAGCCGGCGGGCGGCGCGACGCAGCTGATCATCCCGGGCTCGTTCCTGCTCACCGCTTACGCCGTCAACAACGGCGAGAAGCTGTGGTGGGTCGGCGGGCTCTCGTTCGAGCTGAAGTCGACGCCGGTCGTGCTCGGCGACACGCTCTACATCAACGGCTTCGGCACGCCGCAGAACCAGCCGGGCGCGCACCCGGCGATCCCCGAGTTCGACGAGATCCTGAAGCAGTACGGCGAACCGACTGGCGAAGTCACGCTCGCGAAGCTGCCGAACGGCAACGCCCGCTCGTGGGTCGACCTCGACGCGAACGCGGCGGTGTCGCGCAGCGAATGGGACTACTACCGCGCCGCGATGGCGAGCGAGAACGGCATGCTCGCGATCAAGCTTGGCGGACGCGGCGACATGACCGCAACCAACGTGCGCTGGAAGTACCACAAGTCGGTGCCCCAGCTCCCCTCGCCGCTCGTCTACCAGAACGTGCTCTACATGGTGAACGACGGCGGCATCGTCACGACGCTGCACCCGGAGACGGGGGCGGAGATGGGCCAGGGGCGGCTGAAGGGCGCGATCGCGCCGTACTACGCGTCGCCGGTCGCGGCCGACGGCAAGATCTTCATGGCGAGCGAGACCGGCAAGGTCGTCGTGCTCGCGCCAGGCGGCGGGCTCGAGCCGGTGGTGGTCAACGATCTGCACGACGACATCTACGCGACGCCGGCCATCTCCGACGACAAGATCTACGTTCGCACGCGCGGCTGGCTCTATTGTTTCGGGTTGCCTAAGTAGCGCAGCCCTGTAAGGCCCTGGCGCGCCGGTTGGCCTGCGCTACCCGAGCGCGCGGTCGTAGGGCAGCCTTTCAAGCGCTGCCAATATGGCTGTCTGGTGAACAAGACGATGAAGCTCGGGCCGCCGCCGTGACCGCGAATCAGTTCCGCCGCATCGCGCTCGGAATGAGCGGCGCGGTCGAAGCGTCGCACATGGATCACCCGGACTTCCGTGCCAACGGCCGGATCTTCGCGACCCTCGATCACGAGAACGTCCGCGGCATGGTCAAGCTGACGCCGGAGCAGCAGGGCGAATTCATCCGCAACGACCCCGACACCTTCGAGCCGGCGAGCGGCGCGTGGGGGCGCCAGGGATGCACGATGGTCCGGCTGGCGAAGGCCGATGAGGCGACGGTCGGCGAAGCGATGACGCTGGCGTGGCAGGCCGTGGCCACTCAGGCAGCGCCGCGAAAGCGCAAGGCCGCGCGTGCGGCGCCGGCGCGCAAGAGCAAAAAGGCAACCCGATGAGCGACCCCGATCACAACCACACGCCCGAGGAAGAACGGCAAATCCGCGAAGCCGCGCTCGACGAAACGATCGCGGAGTCGTTCCCCGCCAGCGATCCGCCGTCGACGATCCCGAACCCGGATGACGATGAGTTATTAAAGGATCAGCCAACGGACGACGATCAACGCAGAACGCGCTGACGTCGCGGTTCGGGCGGGCTTCGCCGCGCTGAGCCTCCGCCTTCGATTTATTGGCAACCGGGCAAGCAGCAGCGCCGGCGGGAAAACAGGAGGTCAGAAGGTCAGGAGATCAGGAGGTTCCTGGCACGCACCGACGGGAGCTGCGAGCGCGCTGCAGTTCGGCGGACGCCGCTACGCGGCGCCACTGCCGGAATCGGGGCGATGCGCGAACCGCGCGAGTTATGAATGCGGCTCGCGCATCGCCCCGATCCGGCAGTGGATGTGGCCTGCAACGCAGGCCGCCCGCCGAACCTCCGACGCGCGGACAAGCCTCCTGATCTTCTGTTCTCCTGAACTCCTGTGCCCCGCGAGCGGCGGAGTTGCCCGTCAGCCGCAAATAGCCTACGAGCGTCGCGAGTCACTCTGCGGCTGTCGCCACGAACGGAGACGGCTCTGCGGTTTCCGCGAGTTCAGCGTTGACCGTCGCGATCGGTGAACGTCGCCGCTAGCAGGATACGCAGCGGTGCGAATTCTTCGAGCCGAGCTTCTCGAGCAGCGCGACCGTCGCCGGAATCGGTGACACGCGCTGCACCGGGCCGTTCGCCATATCCGCCGTCGTCTGGCCGCTGCGCGCGACGGCGGTGACGTCGGCGCCCTTCGACACCAGGTACATGATCAGGTCGTTGTCGCCGCGCGCGGCGGCGTGGTGCAGCGGCGTGTAGCCGTCGTTGTCGCGCGCGTTGACGTCGGCGCCGAGCTCCTCGACGAGATATTTGATCGAGGCCATCCAGCCATCGGGCGCGTGGCGATGCGCGTTGCCGGCGAAGCCTTCACCATATTCGACGCCGGCGGCGGCGTGGATGGCGCCCGCGCCAGGGCCGCCGTACGGCACCGCGGGCGCACTGAACCGCTCCTGCGTCGCGGCCGGCGTTGGCGCGACCGGGCCGCCGGCTCCGGGCACTGACGCGGCAGTTCCGGCCGGCGTTCCCGGCGGCGGACCGCGGCGCACCGCCTGCTGCGGCGCAATCGTCTCGATGTTCGGGTCGGCGCCGTACTCCACCAGCAGCCGCATCGCCTCGAGGTCGGTCGCATACGCGGCGCGCCAGAACGCGGTCGAGCCCGAGGTATCGGCGAGCCCGCAGTTGCGGTTGCCGCAGCCGCTATAGACCAGGTACCAGGGGTGCGAGATCAGCCGCGCGTTCGGGTTCGCGCCCTTCTCGAGCAGCGCGCGGGCGACGTCGAGATAGGTCGCCTTCTGCTTCTCCATCTGCTGCGGCTGCGGGAAGCGGGT
>Ga0207701_10008619_pt1 | contig 10073 bp, 10 predicted proteins | sample KBSSwiSSwithPhiX_FD_184294 | JGI IMG/M metagenome (GOLD analysis project Ga0207701, IMG submission 184294) | Switchgrass rhizosphere bulk soil microbial communities from Kellogg Biological Station, Michigan, USA, with PhiX - S5 (SPAdes) (version 2) | ecosystem: Environmental > Terrestrial >...
AATGACTTCAACAATCTGGAACCGAGCCCCTTATGTTGTTCCAGTTTCCTGATCCCAATATTTGTTAATTCTGCTGTAAGTCGTTTGTCGCCAAGATCAAATATCCTTCCAACCGCAAACCCGATCGTCTCCTCTTTAGCGTTCGCCATTTTCAACGCGATGGAGTCTGGACGGACCAGTTCTGAAAGGTACGATTCTGCGCTCCAGAGACACAAGCCACATTCAACAGAGATATCCAGAATGCTCGGGACGTCCAGCGGAGTGATTGGATCAACAACAAGGTTCATTTACTTCGATCAATGGCGGTTCGATCTAGATACAACGGAACGAGCGCATCGTCCGCAAATGGTGAGTTGAATGCACGGGCTACAGACGCAGCCACATTTTCACCTACATTCTCAACGAAGGGATAATTTGCCGCCTTGATTTCATTGGCTAATGATCTGTGGCAGAATACAGGCACGCTCATATGCTTAAGCTCGTCGAAAAAGTCCGAAAAGCTCAATAATACCGGCGTTGAATGGGAACCATCGGAATAGAACGATTGCGTTCCGATGTAGCCGCGGCCAACGGGGATCGCGACGATCATGTTCCTATTATCTGAACTGTACTTTATAGCTTTGAACGCGGTTATACCTTTTAACACTGTATTGGTTGCCGCCCGTAATCCGAGAGCCATCGCTATGCCGATCTTGACCCCGGTAAAGCTTCCTGGCCCGGTCGATATAACAATACCTGATAATTGTCTGATAGATATTGAATTAATTCTGAGAAGTTGATCAATACTGGGTAAAACTTCTTCCGCCCTCGCAATTTCTTTGTTTCCGACCGATGAGTCGATTTCGCGACCATTAACGATCAAAGCCAGACTCCCGCCTGCGATTCCCGTTTCGACACCCAAAATGATGAGGTCGGGCACTATGAGATGTTCCCTCTCATTTTAACTTTCATTAGATGAAGAGAGTCCTGTAAAAAGGGCCCGAGTCGTCTAGCAAAGACCTTAGCCTGATAAATTGGCCTTCGGTTACTATACAGATCACCTTCTGATTCAATTGTTGCTCGAATCGGGTTTGGGGGAATCCTTCGAAATATCTGATGCGCAAAGAGGCGCATATCGTGAGTGGAGGTTAGAATAGGCTCAAAATTGTAGCTTTGTTTCCACTCATTCTCAATACATCTCTTGATCCACTTAGGTATCTTAATGGCTTCGGCTTCGAACGGAAGACCGCCAATGTCTAATCCAAGATATATATGGGCGATACCGATCGCACATGTGACCCAGCGACGCCGTATTGGCGATACCACCTCTAAACATCGACTCCAATCAAAATTGGAGTTGCGATTTTCAACCGCATAATAAATATCCCATAATTTGTCTTTGAATCTGCCTCCGTCTATCAACCAGTGGATACAAAGCAATCGCAAGTGATCTTCGTCTGACAAAACCCTAACCTGGTTACCTTGTAGAGTTTTAAGGACTGAATTTGAATAAAGTGTTTCCCAGCCAACTGTATCGAGCTGACTAAGCCCATTGTGAAGATCAATAAAATGGCCATCAAACAGCGGTGTTCTGATAAGGTTAAGCGCCCGTTCATAATCGTGCGGTGCGACCGCTAAGTCGATATCTCCGGTTCTTCGTCTTACGTGCCCAGGATAATTTGTCGCGGCAGCCCAGCCTTTTATCAAAACTGGTTCAATGGCATTCCTTCTAAAGTTTTCAAAGGCAAGGATGATCTGCGCTTCCTGAGCCTTTTCGAGTAAAACATTCCATCGGTCTGAGTCAGTGATGTGCATTTTGCATTAACGACTCGATACCATCAAAACGCCCAAACGTTTACAATTACAATCATGTTAGGCCGCGAAACACATTTCGTGATCAACATGTGATAAGGGCGAAACCTAGATCACTAAAAAAAGAGTATCCAACAAATCAAAAGGCTGTCTGAAATTCACTTCAGACAGCCTCACAAATACCGTGGAACTGGAACTAGCGACACGCCCCAGACGGATTGCAAGTGGTTGACGGGCAATTACCTCGATTTGGGCCTGTAGTACACTGACCGGGGTTAACACAATTACAAGACTGTGCAGCCAAAGCATTTTGCGGAGCCACCAATGAAGCAATCACCGGAACCGCCACAACGGATGCCAAACCAATTTTCTTGATCACGTCCCTACGAGACTGACCGCCAAATTTAGCAGCAATCCCGGATTCAAGGAGATCATTTTCATTTAGCTGATCAATCGCCAGCCAAACAAGATCTTCGTTGCTACCTTTGCCGAAAATAGCAGCTATTTCGCTAACCGAAGTCTTGCCGTCACAGGACTTCCAAACCTTTGCCGCTGTCTCGTTCAGGCAGTGAGCTTTGTTGCTATTGAGGTCATATACCAGGACCTCGTCGGGCATTTCCTGTACGACAAGTCCACTCTTTCGAGCTACCGGGTATTGCGAGTTATTCATTTTCTCCTCCAAAAAGATATAAAGCCGAAGCAAATTGTTAAACAATATTCTAGCTTAAATTGCTGTATTGTCAACAAATTCCAAGAAGTCACGAGCAAAAAGTCGCGCCTCAGATCTGGGACTTTGGACGATTATGGCATTAGATAATGCATTTTTCAATACTTTTATAGCAAACTCGCTGTTTCTTCTGATAGGAATCGTCTGCTTAACGATCTGCACGACAGCCTCGCCCGTCGATAAAAATTCGTAATTCGTTGCAGATTCCGGAAGGTATTTCGTGAAAAGCAGAGTACCAACCGGAATTGGCTTTTGACCAACTCGCCCGGAAAGCTCGGTAATCTGGGTCTCGATTTCGATACTTTCCGGTCCCTCGGTTCGCAACGATAGCGGTCGTTCGAAAGAGTGAACCATGCCAATTTCATCAAAAACAGCATATTCGTCAGAATAATATTCTGCTCCCAAACGGATAAATTCTGCGACCAGGGTACTCTTGCCGAAAAAACTATCGCCCGGCAAAACTATGGCTTTTCCCCGCCAACCCACGACGCCGGCGTGGACAAAAACCATGTCGCGGGCAAACTCAGCCACCAGTATACGAACAAGACTATTGAAAAACTTCCAAAACTTATCGCTCACAAGGTCGGTTACCATGAGCTCGCCATTCTGAAAAATACTGCACTTGCCATACGAATCAATTAAAAACTGGAACTGTTGCTCGGCATCACCGCAACTAATTTCGGTAGTCCTCTCAAGAAGAGCTCGCCGTGAGGTTTGGGCCGCAGCGTCAAGTACTGCGGGAGAGTTAGACTCGATCTCTACTCCGACACCATAGGACTCAAAACAATAAGTTAGATTTGCCATCAGGAATGTGCTACCCGGGACGTTGAAAGAACAAAAAGTGCAAACCCGATTGATACGGCCACCAGTGTCACGGACACGGCCATTGGGCCCGTTAAACCACTTATCAGACTAAACGCCGCGGCGGACGTTATAAATGCAAACGTTCCGTAGAGTGACGCCGTTGACAGATGCGAATAACCCTGTTTCACAAGTCTCTGATAAAGATGTTCTCGATGAGCTTGCCAGATCCGTTGTCGTTTCAAGATCCTTGTGATCAATGTGAAGGCGGTGTCAAAAATGAATGGCCATAGTGTAAGAATTGCAAAAATAGGCAGCAAGTGAGTGTCTGAACGATAAAAGTTCAACGATAAGAAAGGAAGCGAAGCGAACGTAAACCCTAAAAATGCGCTGCCAACGTCCCCCATAAACACCCGCGCTGGTGACCAATTATGAAAAAGAAAGCCGATCGCGGCGGCAAAGACCAACATTGAATAGATTGAAAGGCCGACAGCGAAACTCCAAGTAAGCAAAGCCCAAGAAGCAGCAGCGACGCCCGCTTGAAGGCCGGCAATTCCATCGATTCCGTCCATGAAATTGTATGCATTTACGATCCAAACGATCCCGATGATCGAAATTGCAATCGCCCCACCCGAATAAATACTTGTTGCAAAGCTATCGTATAAGGAAGGAGCAATACTATAAATTAACAGTGAGGCCGACAGCAGCTGAATACATAATCTCCAAACGAACGAAAGACTATACAGGTCATCCAGCCAACTAACTATTGCTATCAAGAGAGCTCCAATAAAATATCCCCAAACGAAATCCAATTCGCCGAAAAGTGCTAGAAGTGTGTAGCCCATTAGGCAGATGGCTACAATTACAATTCCCCCGCCGCGAGGAGTTGGGCTTGTGTGCGAGCTACGCTCATTAGGGACATCCAGCCAATTCTTGGCAATGCTGTATAGGCGGAAATAATGGACTCCAAAATATGTGAGTCCAAATCCGAGAACAAATGTCAAAATGAATGTTAAATAGATACTCATTTTAAGGCGCGCTTGTATTTCTCCAGCGCGTCACTGATAGAATACGTCGTTTCGGCAGCACGGCGGGCCCGTTGCCCCATTTCCTGAAACTTGCTTCGCTCTAAAGAGATCTCTTTGAGTTTGTTAACAAATCCTTCGACATCGCCGGGCCGCACGTGCCATCCGATTCCCTCTTCTTCTATAACCTGCGCCAATTCCGAACCAGCGTCTGTTATCGCTAAAACTGGTTTACCGGCTGCCATTAGATTGTACGTTTTACTTGGCATGGCAGACCCATACATACCTTCAACTAGCGACACTAGTCCAATGTCACAGGCATTGAGGAAGGCGGTTTGTTCTTCTCTAGGCCGGGAATCCAGCAGTGTCAGATTCCTAAGTGTTTTTTCGGAGATTGCTGCTTCAATCAAACGTCGCTTTACTCCGGCACCAATAAAAACAAAATGAAAACTATCGTCAAGATCGCTGAGACTTTTGATGATCGTCTCCACGTCCGTTGGATAACCGATATTTCCAGCGTGCAGAATTACGATCTTATTTTGTAGCCCCAGTTCGCGGATCAGCTGATTGTTATCTCTTGATTGTGGCTGAACGTCCTCTAATTCCGCCCAGTTTGGTATAACTGAAATTGGCACATCGAAGCCGCTCGATTTTGCTTGCACAAGCTGTTTCATGTCTCGGCCCACAACAATGATGGCTTTGGCGTGCTTATATAGCCATCGATTGAAAAACTCAATGACCTTTACTACTGATGAATCCGATCGTGCTTTACCAACGGCAACAAGAACCTGTGGATATAAATCGTGGATCAGCAAGTTGTATGTCGCACCTTTGAGCAGACTGGTCAATGCCACGATGAAAGGCATGCTGGGAGGTGTGGTTACAACCAAAACATTATCGCCTCGTCGAAATCTCTTCAGCCCGTGGAAGAACATTGACACTCCTAACGTGAGCATATTTATCAGGCGAAAAATGATTACATTCTTGTTAAGTGTTGTTCCAGCTGCGCGAAAGATCTCGACTCCTTCATGACTTTCTTTTTTTGGAGCGCGTGTTCCTCGAATGGAATAGTTTGGCTGCCCACAAAGGACTTTGACATCGAAATCTGTTGAGAGTCCTTCGGCGATTTCTGTTAAGTAGTAGCCGGTCGATGTCTCTTCGGGATAGAAAACTTCGCTGACCACCCATAACTTCGCTAACGGAGTTTGTGTTTCTTTGGCGTTCTTAGTTTGCGAAGTTACTTTCAATCAACAGGTGTGCTTAATCCGATACGCTCGAACCTAGCGAAACTAGGCATGCCTTTTAATGCTCGAGTGTCCCAAAATGATTCTAGTCACGATCTCGGCTACATTTGGAGTTAAATACTCGGCTGGAGGATTCCATTTTCTGTTTTCGGAAACGGCCAATTCAATACATCTTAGTATCGAGCCAATGTCCGCACCGCTTACTATATTGCTGCCAACTTCGATCGTCTCCGGACGTTCAGTAACGTCGCGTACGGTAACGTTTGGGACGCCAAATATACAACATTCCTCCTGAACGGTGCCGCTGTCGGTCATTACAGCCTTCGCGTTCTTTTCCAATTTAACAAAATCAAAGAAACCGAGCGGTTCCAATAAACGTATTCGGTCCTCACTTGCCGAAATCCCATGTTGAAGAAGCTTGTCCGCGGTTCGGGGATGGACTGATATTAGAAATGGAAGCTGGTATTTCTCAGCAACCGCAGCGAGCCCACTAAATATATGATTTAGCCGATCAGGAATATCTACGTTTTCTGCCCGATGAATCGTGCCAAGGAAATATTCCCCAGGTTGAACATTTAATTGATCCAGTACCTGGCTGCCGTCAATTTGTGAATCGAAATTATCGAGTACTTGTTTGATCGGGTTTCCGGTGATAAAAATGCGGTCTCGGTCAATGCCTTCATTTACCAGATTCTCCATACTTCGAGATGTGTAAGGCATTAACACCGAACTGGAATGGTCGATCACTCGGCGATTGATCTCTTCGGGAACTCGATCATCAAAACATCGATTGCCCGCTTCCATGTGAAAGACGGGAATGTTTCGTCGGGCGGCCATGATCGCGGTGAGTGCACTATTCGTGTCGCCCAGGATCAGGACCTTATCCGGGCGATGCTCAGTTAGAACGTTATCTATTCGCGAAAAGATCTGACCAAGTTGTTCTCCGAAAGTGTTTGAACGAACACCTAAATGAATGTCAGGTTGCCGAACGCAGAGGTCACGAATAAAAATGTCACTCAGGCTTTCATGGTAATTTTGGCCGGTGTGAACGGTAATATGCTCGCAGTGTTTATCGAGCAAGATCATTACTAAACTTAATCGTATTATCTCCGGTCTCGTGCCGAAGATTGTCATTACCTTCATAGTCTTTTGATAACTATCCGTTAGCAGTTAAGAAACGATTTATTTCATCGTTCGCTGATGCGAGCAGCGTCTTGAGCTGTTCGACATCCAGAGTTATATCTTTTGAAGAGTATTCGGAAGTGAGCGCGGGTTCGGATACCTCATAATTTCTCAATTCTGGAAGCATAGGCTCAATAGAAAAATAATCGCCGGCCTCTAACGTTCTGAAACATTCTTCTTCTGAGACCATGATTTCGTGAAGTTTTTCACCAGGCCGAATACCTGTGAAAGTGATTGGCAATTCATTTTCTCCCATAAGGGCCCTGGCAACATCGACAATGCGTGCGGCCGGTACCTTCGGCACAAAAGTTACGCCTCGCTTCCCTTTAGTGAGTACCGCAAAAACCGTATCGACGGCGCGATCCAGCGTCAGTAAAAAGCGCGTCATTTCAGGTAATGTCACGGTGATGTCGCGTCGTTCACGGATCTGTTCGACAAATAGCGGTACGATCGAACCTCTCGAGGCAATTACGTTCCCATATCGAACGCAAACAAATCGGGTTTGAGGGCAATCCCTGTTGGCTTCTATCAGAATTCGCTCCTGAAGCGCCTTGGTCATTCCCATCACATTGATCGGTTTGCAGGCCTTATCAGTCGAAATCCCAACGACGGATTCCACTGCCAGGGCGTTCTCTCGAATACATCTGACAACGTTCACCGCGCCGTGAATGTTGGTCAACACTGCTTCTGTCGGAAAATATTCACATGACGGAACCTGCTTGAGTGCAGCTGCATGAAACACAATATCTACATCCCGCATCGCGGATAAGAGTGACGAATAGTCCCGGACATCGCCGATTCGGAAACTTAGAAGATTCTTGGAATTCTCATAGATCACGTCGTCGGTAGCGGCTTTGCGGTGCATGTAGTCAAGCCGCATGTAGTGTTGTTTTGCTTCGTCCCGGGAAAATACTGTAATTTTTGCGGGCAGGCCGAGCTCACCAGCCAAAAGCCTTCGTACCAATGCATTTCCAAGTGAACCTGTCCCGCCGGTTACAAGAATTCTTTTGCCTTCCAAGTTATTCATTTTCTATACGAATCGTAAGGTGTCTGGTCCAAGGCCATCTGCTCTACCATGTGTTCCCAATCAGGCGGCGCGTAATCCGTTGCTTTTCTAAACAATGTTGAATCTAGACTTCGATCTATCACAAAACTGTCATCCTTCTCTATCTGAATCTCAGCCATATATTTGGCGTTTACGATCGTTAAAAGGCGAAATTTATCGATGGGTTCGCTGGAAATGTGAAAAAGACCGCTTAAATGAAAATGTTTAGAGAGCAAAAAAGAGATTATATCGGCAAACACGATCGTGGGAAAGCCGCTGTAAATAGCTCGGGTAAAGCCCTTTACTGATTTCCCGCGATTTGACAGGAACCATTCGATCAAGCTGTGACTGGATGACAACTCGCGTCCGATTATTGAGGTTCTGAGAGTGAGGCAATTTGGACCGTAGACTTCCCCGAGACTTTTACTTCGACCATATAGATCGATTGCGTCGGGGGGTTCGGTTTCGGAGTAATTTCCTTTTTCCCCGCTGAAAACACAGTCCGTGCTGATAACAATTAATTTGTACCCAAACTCTTCTGAAATTGCTGCCAGTCGATGCGGAAGGATCGAGTTGACTTCGAGAGTCTTAATGACGTCCTTTGACGAAGGTTTTTGCTTGATCAAGCCAGCTGCGTTGATTACGACATCGGGCTTGATCCTCTCGATCGTTTGCCTTAATTGATTTTCATTTGATAGATCGACGCGTTCAATTGTTCGGCTACGCTCAAAAATTCCAAATCTGGCGACATCGTCGTAACTGTTGCGAATTGTTGAATAAATGTCGAATTTTGGCGAAAGCCGCTGGACGAGTTTATGGCCAAGCATTCCCGTCCCGCCCATTACCAAAACTTTCATGATTAAACGATTACGTTAGAAGTCGAATTGCGACTGTTAATGCTCAGCTTGAACATCTGTTTCTGTAGTGGATTATGCAACGAGCGAGCCCCCTACTCTATCATGGCCTATCCGCCCGCTTTTTCTGTCGTAGCACTCGGAACTTGCTGAAGCTTATGCAATAGATGTTCTATCGAGATGGCTGTAGTGCCGACCTGCTCGACGACTAACCCCGCTGAAATATTTGCGATCTGCATCGATTCTAAATATGTGAACCCACTAGCAACACCAACCGCCAGCGCAGCGATCACCGTGTCACCAGCGCCGGTCACATCAAAGACCTCGTGAGCCTCAGCCTTGATCCGAATTGGGTCGTGACCATTTTCCATCAATGTCATGCCATGCTCACCTTCTGTTATGACCACACCATCAAGACCCAATTCTGCAAGGAGCATCGCGCCTGCCGCTGAGACGACGTTTTTTTCCTCTTCTTCTAAATGACATGCTAGAGCTGCTTCACGCTTGTTCGGTGTGATCATTGACATGCCCTTATATTTGGAAAAGTCTTTTCCTTTCGGATCGGCCAGAATTGGAATCCGTAAGGTTTTTGCCATCTCCACTGTTGCTGAAATGAGTTTCTCACTGAGAGTTCCTTTCGCATAATCGGACAAGATAACCACGGAGCAATCTTTAATGGCCGATCGAATCGATTGAATGATCGATTCTTCGTCATTTTCGACGAGAAACTCGCTTGTTTCACGATCCACGCGAACTACATGTTGGTTGTGGGCAACAACTCTGGTCTTGACGGAAGTCGGCCTCTCGACCCGTAACAAATGATCCGTTTTAACGTCCTTTGATTCCAAAACTTCAACTAGCCGCTTACCCTCTTCGTCCTTACCAATTACACCGACTAGAACCGCATTCGCTCCTAGGCCGGCAATGTTGACGGCGACATTTGCCGCTCCGCCGGGCGATGTGCTTGTGCGGTTGAGCCTCACAACCGGGACGGGGGCTTCCGGAGACATTCGTTCAACACTCCCCCACCAGTACTGATCCAGCATCAGGTCACCAACTACCAGAGCTTTGACTTTCGCAAAACGGCCAGGTAAATCAGCGATCGAAAATGGGAAGGTGGAATTCATTTGAGGTCAGCGTCCAACATCTCACACCAGTGGTGCGCAATAGCAATGTGACATTCCTGAATTCGAGCCGTTCGCTCAGATGGCACCATTACGACGGCATCGCAAAGCGAAGCTAGCTTCTTGCCCTTTGAGCCAGTCATTCCCACAACCTTGCACCCTTTCGATCGACCAGTCATTACGCCAGCGAGAATGTTAGGTGATGATCCGCTCGTGCTTATTGCAATTAGCAAGTCGCCTTCATTAGCCAACGCCTCAATTTGCCGAGAATAGACACGTT
>Ga0207701_10008620_pt1 | contig 10072 bp, 12 predicted proteins | sample KBSSwiSSwithPhiX_FD_184294 | JGI IMG/M metagenome (GOLD analysis project Ga0207701, IMG submission 184294) | Switchgrass rhizosphere bulk soil microbial communities from Kellogg Biological Station, Michigan, USA, with PhiX - S5 (SPAdes) (version 2) | ecosystem: Environmental > Terrestrial >...
CCCGCAGAGCCCCGCGAAGACACACCACAATCTCTTGTTCATCTTTCTTACCTCCACTTGCGATTTGGCCAGCGATGCTCTGGGGGATATCTGACTGAGGGCAGTGTACAGGTCGCTTTGGCGGGGAGTCCAAGCATTTGGCAAGGGCAGCCCATTCCTGATTACGGCGTCGGACGGCGGGGCTAAAACGAGACGGTGCGTCAGACGATGCAGCTTCGGCCGTGCCAACCGACCTGAATCACCTTGCCATCTTCAACCAGAATCGGCACGCTGCGTGAGCCGCCGTTCATGGAGGTCATTCGCGCGCTCGCGTCTGGATCTGTCTCGACGTCGTATTCGCAGAAGTCGCGGCGGGTCCACTCGAGCCAATCGCGGAGTTCTTGCGTGTAGGGGCAACGCGAGGATCCGTAGAGTTCAAGCGTGGCCATGGCTGAGAGCCTCCATTGCTTCAAGGATGATGTGGTAAGCGGAGGCCTGCACCTCCTGAATGCGCGGAATGTAGTCGCTGCGGACGATGATGGGGAAGTCCGCGAGCCCGCGGCGGGCGATCTCGCCGCCATCGTTGCCCAGCAATGCGACGGTGAGGAGTTTTCGCTTGCGGGCCTCTTCAAGTGCCATGACGATGTTGCGCGAGCCGCCACTGGTGGAGATGCCGACGGCAACATCTTCCGGCCGTGCCTGGGCCATGAGCTGGCGCACGAAGATGACTTCAGTGCCCACATCGTTGGCGAGTGCGGTGATGTTTGCAGGCTCCATGGCAAGCGAAATTGCGGGAATTTTGCGGTGACCGGTGGGAGGAAGAACGCAGTCGAAGGCCCAGTCATTGGCATCGGTGGCAGAGCCTCCGTTGCCGAAGAGGATGAGTTTTCCGCCGCGTGCGATGCGCTCGTGGATGGCCCGAGCGGTTGCGGCAATGTGCTGCGCCTCTTCGGTGGCTAGCCGGCTGCGCAATGCGGTGTCGTCGCGCACCTTCATGAGGATTGAGTCTGCGACATCGCCGACGATGGAGGAAGTTTCCTGCTTTTTCTGACCGAGGAATGGATATAGGAATTCGGCCTGGCCTACATCCTGGCCGAGTTCGCGATGCTCGAGGAAGACGTGCACCGTTTCCCAAAGCGTGTGGTAGAAGATTTCGATCAGCTCCTGATGAATGAAGGGATCTTCGACGGTTGTTTGCAGGGCGTAGGTGCCGCGTGGTCCGGGAAGAGCGAACGTCATGGCTCCGCGTTTCTGAGCGTCTTCGAGGACGGCCCAAACTTCGAGGTCGCCTTCGGGAGGACCGAAGCCCATTACGATGTCTTCGGGACGGAGAATCGCATCGACCCAGGGGCGAAACATAGCGGACAGATCGAGAGCGGGCAGCGCGCGCTTGCCAACGATGACGGGATGAACGAATTCGACGGAGACGTGCTGCGCATCTGTGGAATATGGACCGCGCCCGAATGCGAGCAACCGGCCACCCAGAAGGAAGCGCTCAGCCATTTCGCGACAGGCTTCGGCAAGCTTTCGAGATTCCTGAGAGAAGAACTGCTCAAGAATCTCGTTGCGGAGAAGCAACCGCTCTTCGATTTGCGCTGCGAGATTGATTGCTGTTTCCACAGGCCCCCTAACAGATTCGCGGGAGTGGGTCGCCGACGAGCATGTCGACGATTCGGGTTCCACCATAGCGTGTATTGACGACAACTGCGTTGGCCGGCTGCTCGCGAATCTGACCGATGATGCGGGCTTCTTCGCCGCCTTCGGTCTGCTGCAAGGCGTTCAGAGCGATGTCGGCATATTCGGGCGAGACGACGGCGAGGAACTGGCCTTCGTTTGCGATATGCAGAGGATCGAGGCCGAGCAATTCACAGGCGCCGCGCACAGCATCGTGCATGGGGATCTCTTCCTCGTTTAGCTCGACGGCGAGGCGACAATCGCGAGCAAGTTCATTGAGGGAGGTCGCGACTCCGCCGCGAGTTGGATCGCGCATCCAGCGGATTGCGGAAGGCGCTTCGGCCGCGAGGGCTTCGATGAACGGCAGGACGGAGCGCGTGTCGGAGCAAAGGTCTGCTTCGAGATCGAGTTCGTTGCGTGCAAGAAGGATGGTGATGCCGTGATCGCCGATCGGGCCGGAGAGCAGCACCTTGTCGCCGGGGCACACAGTCCGCGCGTCGACGTGAACGCCTGGGATCGGGCTGCCGATTCCCGCAGTGGTGATGTACATGCCGTCGGCCTTGCCGCGCTCGACAACTTTGGTGTCGCCGCCGACCATTGCTACGCCTGCGCGCTGAAGGGCTGCCGACATGGCGCGGACTTCGGCTTCGAGGATTGCGGTGGAAAGGCCTTCTTCGAGAATGAAGGTGACGACCATTGTGCGTGCCCTGGCGCCGGACACTGCGAGATCATTCACGGTTCCATTGACGGCGAGCTCGCCAATCGAGCCGCCTGGGAATTGCAAGGGATGGACAACGAAGCTGTCGGTGGTGAACGCGATGCTGGCTCCGCCGACTTCGATGTGCGCAGCGTCTGTGAGTCTCTCTGTCGGGGTATCGAGGAGAAGAGGAGCGAACAAACCTTCGACGAGTCTGCGGCTGGCTTTGCCACCGGCTCCATGCGACATCTCGATCTGCGTGTCTTTGAAGCGCAGGGCCGCCCGAGAGCTTCCGTTGTGAGCTTTGCCGTTCACGCCACTGCGCTGATCGACGTTACCAGTGATTTCCGGTACTCGTAGTTGTAATACGCTGCGCATGATCCCTCCGACGAAACCATCAACGCGCCGATTGGATGTTCGGGGGTGCATTCCTTTCCAAACAATTTGCACTGCGCCGGTTTCAAGACGCCTTTCAATACTTCTCCGCATTGAGCAGACTTCGGGTCGGTCACCCGCGTCTCAGGTACGGTGTAGCGACGCTCTGCATCCCACGCGGCGTATTTGTCGCGGATTCGCAATGCGGACTGCGAGATGAATCCAAGACCGCGCCATTCGAAATAGGGCCGCAGTTCGAAGACCTCGGCCATGACTTTCAGTGCAGCACGGTTGCCCTCCCACGGGACCACGCGCTTGTACTGGTTCTCGACTTTTGCTTCGCCGGATTCGAGTTGTCTCAAGAGCATCAGGATCGACTGCAAAAGGTCGAGCGGCTCGAAGCCGGATGTGACGACCGGCTTGCCTTCGGCTTTTGCGATCCACTCATAGGGCCTGCAGCCGATCACCGTGGAGACGTGTCCTGGGCCGATGAATCCATCGAGGCGCATGTCGGGCGAATCGAGAATCGCACGGATCGCGGGAACGATGGTGACATGGTTGCAGAAGACCGAGAAGTTGCGGATGTCCTGCTTCATGGCGCTCATCAAAGTAAGGGCCGTCGACGGCGCGGTGGTTTCGAATCCGATGGCAAAGAACATGACCTCTTTGTCGGGATTCTTTCGGGCCATCTCAAGCGCATCGGCGGGTGAGTAGACGATGCGAACATCGGCGCCGCGGGCCTTGTGTTCCAGCGGGCTGCCATTTGCGCCGGGCACGCGCATCATGTCGCCAAAGGCGGCGAAGATTGTATTTGGCTCTTTGGCAATGACCAGGCCATCGTCGATGCGACCCATGGGAAGCACGCACACAGGGCAGCCGGGGCCGTGGATGAGTTCGATGTTTTCGGGAAGAATATCTTTCAACCCGAAGCGGTAGATGGCATGGGTGTGGCCTCCGCAGACTTCCATGATGCGGTAGTGCCGCGAAGGATCTGCGAGGCGGTGGATTTCTTCGGAAGCCTTGGTGATGAGTTCGGGGTCGCGGAATTCATCTACATATCGCATCGTCAATCTCCCAGGCACTCGACCCATTAACGGACGCTAGTTAAGCGGGTGCGGCGGTTCATGAACTCCGTTTTCGTGAGTGATTTCAGCCTGACCATATCCGCGGACTTCTTCCATGGCCTGGTCGACCTCGCCGAGCATGGAGAGCAGGCGCATCTGTTCCGCGGCGTCTAATTCGCTGATTTTGGACATGGCGAAGCCGACGTGGATGAGGACCCAATCACCGGTTACCGGCATGTCGTCTGCCAGGAGTCCAAGCTGGACTCTGCGGCGCACGCCGGCCACTTCGACGATGCCCACCTCGTTTTTCTGGTCAGCGATAAGCTCGACGATACGTCCTGGTATGGCCAGGCACATGGTGACCGCCCTTCCTGATTCGATATTGTTTCGTCGTTCGAGGGTTGCCAGTCATTCCTTTTTCCGCGCAACCATCTCGAACGAGAATTTGAGTTCGTCTTTCACCTTGATCGCGCCGCCCGCGACGGAGATTGGTTTGATGCCGTAGTCGGTCTGCCTCAATATGAATTCACCTGAAGCACGGAGCAAGTCGCCGTATTCGGCGATTCGCGCGGTTACGGGCTGGGGATGGGTTACGCCGTGAAATGTGAGATTTCCATTGAGCGTTGCGGAATACAAGGCGCTTTGGATTCGATTCACGGAGACGATCGCAGCTTCGTAAAGGATTTCGGGGTACTTGGCCACTTCAAGAACCTGCTCGTTCATCATGCGTTCCATTTCGCGACGGTCCTTGTCGCTTACGTCGTCGAGGACGCTCAACGAATTGGCCTGCATAAGCAGGCGGAATCCGCTTCCCTCAGCGGATTCGGGGCTGAAATCCACTTCGCCAGTGAACGTACGGATCCCGATCTTCGGATTGTGGCCCATCGCGGAGAGTATTCCAGTAGCAAACACTTGCACCGTGAAGCGGCTGGCCCTCGCGTCTACTACGAAATGAAGGAGTTTGGCATTTGCTGTTTCCATTGATCTGTCACGATTCTGCCGGCTCAGTCGCGGTGGACAGAGCCGGCCCGTTGCCAGTTGTTTGCGGGTAGGTTACATAGCCCGCAGTTTGAAATAGCGCTCCATATCTGGGATTACAGATGTCGCGAGATTTCCTACTCCGAACTGCGACATGTAGCGCCGCACGGTGGGATTCGAGAGCAGCAATCCAGCGCCGAAGACCATCAACGCGACACCGCCCAGCATGTAGAGGGTGTCCTTGTCGCTGCCATTTGCGGTGGACTCAACCAGTTCCATTGCCATATCAGGTCTCCTTTTCGCCTGAATTCCTCTCATGCGACTTACTCGTCGAGAAGTCGCCTGATCAACGCCTCGGTGGTATTCACTGCTTCTTCTACTGCTGCCTCAACCGGTTCACTCAGGCCCATGAAGCCTTCGTCTCCGCCGAGCGATGCGGGCTCACAGCCCACGAGCAGGACTCGATTCAGAGGGCCATTCATCGCACTCGCCATGCGGAGCACATTCAACGGATGCATGGCGTGGGGTTCGACAAAGTTTGTTGGCGCGGCGGTAAATTCTTTCGCATCGGGTTCTACGACGGAGACGGTGCCGGGCGTTTGCCCATGAGGAAAAGCATCAATGAGGATGGTGGTTTTGTAGCCGTCCTGCAAGGCATAGGCGAGGTCGAGACCGCGAACCCCGAAGTCGATAATGCGGACAGATTGGGGGAGGGTGCGCTGCATCAAGCGACGGACAACTTCGACGCCAAATCCGTCGTCGCCGAGGAAGATGTTTCCGATGCCGGCGATGAGGATTTCCTGCTTAATGGGCCTAGAGACTGTGGACGACTCCGAGGGGGTGAGCGGGGAATCGAGGAGGGGTTCGAGTTCCGCCGGTGTGAAGAAGAAGCGGTGGCCCGGTTGGCGCATCATTCCGAGATCGCGTCCGGGGTCGTTTTCGAGAACGACGCAGACGTGTCTGACGCCTTCATAGTCTTCTTCAATGCTTTCGATGGTTGCCACTTGCCCGCGCAGCGCGATGTCGAGAATGTCTCCGCCTTCTTTGGGATGAAGGCGCACGCGGCTTCCAACCTTTACAGAGGTCCCGTTGATTTCCAACTGGTCAACCGCAGCCTTGTCTTCGAGGAGATTCCATTCCCATTCATTCATTGCGTCTTCTCCTTTACGGGGGAGAGGACGCGCAAGACTCCGTGCAACTTCATGAACTGTTCTTCGGGCATGTTCTCGGTGCGTTCGAGGATTCCGCGGGTGAGATCGTCTGATTGCCTCATCTCTCGCTTCTCCGCATCAGTAAGGGTGAGAATGCGAAGGGAGAGAATCTCGTCGATCTCAGTAGAATCGAAGAGATTTCCGGCGCTCTCAGGTGCGATCTGGGGATAGTCATAAAGGATGATGGGGGACGACAGAACGGCTGTTGGGCCGTTGCCTGCGAGCACGGGCCACGTGCCAACGTTTTTGCAGTTGGCCACCTGATTCTTGAGATCTGGGGGAGGATCGAGAAGGGAGATAAACTCTCCGTCTTCGGCGCCAAGGATGGTGTGAGCTGAGACGAGGCAATCGAGAAGGACGGCATCGCGGCCGTGGGAATCATGCGATGGCTGAGGCTCAGGAAGAGCGAGGTTCTGGATCTCCACCGTGACTTTGTAGACTTCGCCTCGGCTTCTCTCCGATTGGATCTTGACTTCGCCGATCAGGGATTGCGACTCCCGCACGATTACTCCGGTTGTGGTTCCATCGTCATCGCGCAAATATTCGAAGGTCGTACCTTGTGGGAACGAGAACGGGAGCGAAGAGCGTAGGGGGGCTCGCGGGTCGAGCGAGTCGCAGGTGACTTGTCGCTCGACTGCCTCCTGCCATGGATGATGGACACGACCGGCCACTTCGAGGCGATCGACGATCTCCATTGCTGGAACTTCACCTTCAGGCGTCTCGACCACCGGAGTGTGAAGCTTTGCGACGGAGCGCTGCACGATCTGAAGGAAGCGAACCTTGACGGTCAGCCGTGTGGATGAAGTTGTCTTCACCAGACATTCCGTCGTGGTGCCGGATCGATCGGAGCCTGACTGCCGGTCGCACCACGAGGGAGGGTAGAGCACGCCGAAGTTCCAGCGCTGCTGATTTTTGACCGACGATGGTCTGTAGGGATAGAGCATGTATCCCTCGTAGAGCACGGCTTCGGCAATCTTTTCGACTCGATCCAGATTCACTTGTTTACCATCGATTCGCTGTCAAGCACTTGTTCCAGCGCCCGCTCCCAAGTCGGAATTCCGTGCTGCATCTTGTAGCGGTAAAGGCGCTCGAAGACATCCCGGTGCAGATTGAGCCAGACGCTGTTGGGGTAGTAGCTCTCCATCATTTCGCGCCATAGTGTGACGGGCAGTGTGTATCGTGCCTCTTTTTCCCACGAGATGGGAGCCACTTGCAATGAGCTGTCTTCGCGGACATAGAAAACGGTGCCGCTGAAGAGCATGTTCAGTGGAATCTCTCCGTCGCTAAGCCCGGCAAAATACTTGGTCGCCGCAACATTGAAATCAAAGCTGCACGGTACCTGCAAATCCACTGCGCCGCTCGGGCCGGAGAAACCGGGCACCAAGACTGTGGCGTGGGTCCAGAGCAAATTGCGCAATGTCTGGCTCCATCTGTCTGGTTGGCCGAAGAGATCGAGGAGGTGTTCCTGTTCGGCGGACGAGTAACGGCGGCGAGTGACCTCGATCTGAATTTGGCAACGGAGCGCGATGGTGTGGATCGCTTCGTTGGCGACAGCATTCCTGATCTGCAACCGAAACGCGAGCATGGGAATGGCCGCAAAGGGAACGACGGTGGCGGTCTCGATTTGGAAGCTCAAATCAGGCATTGGGACCTCCGCCAATCACCGCGGATTTCGATTTCAGCTCTGCGAAGAAGCGGCCGATCTCCGTCCAGACTTCCGTGCCTCCCGAAAGACCTTTCCAGTTGGTGCGAATCAGGCCGACGAGTTTGTAGCACTCATCGATGGGGGCAATGTAATACTCGGCACGCGTCAAGCCATGCGCATGTCCTACGCGGTTGACGAGCAGCGCCTCAATGTCGGGGCGCAGTTGATGGAGGACTGGATTGTTGGTGGCGATGTCGGTCCATGCGTCGAGGGGCAAAAGCGATTCGACGGCGCCCGCGGGGCTGGGGTAGAGCGCGATCATTCTGTTTTCGAGGCTGGAATGGAAGAGGAATGCCATGTTGATGGGAATCAGCAGGCTTTCCCATTGGCTATCGGTCATTTCAAAGTTGGCGAGAAATTGCGGGCTTCGGGAAACGCGCTTGTATTTAGACTTCTCAAGGCCATCGAAAAGCAGGGCGCAGGCATCGCAGGCACAAAGAATCTGCCGCGAGGCGAGCTCGACCAGATGCGGATGGTCATGAGCCAGTCCGGCACTGCATAGCTCGCAGAACTCGACTGCCCGAGAGGAGGAACTGCGCGCACGGGTGAACTGGCGCAGAACACCGAATGCCTGCTCGAAGCCCAGTGTGGATTGGTCAGGCACGGGATGTTCCTTCCGCGTGCGGGGAATGGCCGTTGGGGGTAGCGATGACGAGATTTTGACCCATCAAACTCTCCAGGGCGACGAAGCCGGAGCTGGATGGCTCGTCGAGCCCGAGAATTTCAAGTGAGACGACATCCGGCGCAAATTCGTAGACGACGTCTTCAACAATTGCGTGGATGTCTTTGGCGGAAGAGCCGCAACTGTGTCCTGTCGTGGTCACCTGCAATTGGACGGCGCCTTCGTCTATGCGCACGATTTCGGCATTGCAGGAGAGCTTGCGCAAACGTGGAAGCATCTGATCCACCGCCTTCCGGACGCGGGTTTCGAGGTCATCGGGATGCAACGAATAGAGCACAAGCAAACTGCTGACGACGGAATCCCTGGCGAGCTTGTCGACAATTGCGCGACCTGATGCGGGATCCTCGAAGACGATTTCCATCACTCTTTCAAGGCCCGCGCCGTGGACATCCATCAGGAGCTGCACCAATTCCTTGCATGCGACTTTCTGTGGGCCCTCGGGCATCTGGTCGAATTGCGTAATGAGCTTGCCGAGCTGCCGAATCTGATCCTGAAATACGCTGCGGTCTGTCACGCGCCTCCTATGGGGATCGAAGTCGGGTGTGAGCCGGGATTCCCGAGCATTGACCTCCTTGCACGGTAGGCCCGGCTCACACGTTCCACGAAATGGTCAGGCCTTACACTTGTACGCCAAACATGGGCGAGTGATGTGTCTCCAGCACTTTCCCGTTGCCGAGGTACATGTGTACGCCGCAAGGCAGACAAGGATCGAAGCTGCGCACGGCGCGCATGATGTCGATGCCCTTGAATTTGTCCGGACCATTTTCTTCGAAGATGGGCGTGTTCTGCACCGCATCTTCGTATGGTCCGGGCGTGCCATAGGAATCCCGCGGATTGGCATTCCAAGGTGTCGGCGGGTAGGGGTGATAGTTTGCGATCTTGTGATCGCGGATGACGACGTGGTGCGAAAGGACACCGCGCACCGCTTCGTGGAAACCGCAGCCGATTGCTTCTTCGGGAACTTTGAAGTCGTTCCATGTCCGGGTGCGACCGGCGTGTAACTCTGCCAATGCCTGCTCGGCGAAGTAGAGTGCGGCCGCGGCAGCGTAGGCCTGGAAGTAGGTGCGCGCCCTGTCACGTTCGATGGCATTGCTCCACTTGGGAATCTTCCACTCGAACTCGACCTCGGGCTTGGAGGTTGTCTTGGGCAGATAGATCTTGACGCTGTGGCCTGTGGCCTTGATGTATCCGATGTCGACGAGGCCGGCGAGCGCTGTTGCCCAGAAGCGCGCGATCGGGCCGCCGCCGGTATCAAGTGCGAGGTAATCGCCTGTGCGTTTGTCGTACCAGCGCGGAGACATGACCCACGTGTATTTCTCTTTGAAGTCGCGCTTCTGCGGCTTGGGGAAGGTGCTCTGGTTCCAGGGGTGGCGCTGGTCCACTGGATTTCCAAGGGGGTCCTTCTGCACGAATGTCTGTGCGTTTTGCCAGTCGTCGTAGTAGGAACTGCCGAGCAAAATGCGGATGTTCAGGTTGATGTCGACCAGGTCGGTGGTGACGAGCTTGCCGTCGACGACGACACCGGGGGTGACGAACATGCCGCGGCCCCAGTCCGTCATCTTCGCGTAGGTGTAGTCGCAGACGTCGGGGTTGTTGAACGATCCCCAGCAGCCGAGCAGCACGCGGCGGCGCCCCACTTCTTCGTAGCCCGGCAGCGCCTCGTAGAAGAAGTCGAAGAGATCGTCGTGCAGCGGCACGACCTTCTTC
>Ga0207701_10008621_pt1 | contig 10071 bp, 10 predicted proteins | sample KBSSwiSSwithPhiX_FD_184294 | JGI IMG/M metagenome (GOLD analysis project Ga0207701, IMG submission 184294) | Switchgrass rhizosphere bulk soil microbial communities from Kellogg Biological Station, Michigan, USA, with PhiX - S5 (SPAdes) (version 2) | ecosystem: Environmental > Terrestrial >...
TTCTAGGGCGGGCGCGGGCGCAGCCGCGCGCATTTCAGCACGAAGGGATTCGATCACGCTTACCGGCGGTGAAGTCGCTGTAGACACGATCAAGGTTCGTTCCGGAACAGGTCTTGAATTCGCGGAATTCTTGTTTGGTGCCGTTTGATCGGATCCTGAATTCGATACTCGTTCGCCTTTAAAAAAGACGCACGCAGAAATGGAAACAATCACGCTCCCCGAAACGAGCAAATAAATCACCATCCGTCGTGACAAAAATTGAATTCCAGGATATTTTTCCATCGCTTCTACCGCGGACGGATAATTTTTAATATCGCCTGACGATCAACGACTTTGCCATATTGAAGCACCTGCCAGATACGCCTTGTGTTGCGGATGTCAGCAAGCGGATCGGCGTCTAGGATGACGAGATCGGCCCACTTTCCAACCTCTATGGTACCGAGGTCTTTTTCAGCCCCCAGGATCCTTGCTGCCCCGCCCGTGCCGGCGCGGATAGCCTCGAGCGGGGTCAATCCAGCGGCGACCAATTGTTCCAACTCCATGTGTGTTGCGGTGGGAATTTGCCAAATGTCTGTTCCTGAGCCGAGCGTTACGCCCGCACGGGCCAGTTTCGCGGTGTCTGACCGCGCGTTCTGAAAATACCCGACCCATTGCTGACGTGCCGGCTCTTTTAGCTCCAACATCCAGGCGAACGCTTCACGTTCGGGCATGAATGGCGCAAGCTCGGCATCACCATCAAGAAGCGTCGGGTTCCCGCTTAGGCCTACCGCAAGTCCGAAATAAGATATCGTAGGCACCACGCCGATTCCGGCAGCGCGAAACAGCTGGATCATATCGTCGTACATGTGCGTATCGCCCCTTGATTCGCAACTTCCGAAATGCTCCTTCGCATCCATGCCGGCGGCGACAAGCGGCAAGAGGTGAGAGCAATGCCCGGTCGCGCGCATACCATGCCGATGCGCTTCGGCGATCATGCGGGCGTTAATATCCCAACGTCGGAATGTCCGGGTTTTAATATGCTGGGCGCCGAATGACTCCGCGAGATCCACCGCCCGTTTGATGTGATGCGGATCTGCTTCAGGCTCGATCCCGCGGCCCTGCTCCTCATCGAATGACCAGTCGCTATAAAATTGAAACCCTCCGTAGCCGATACGCGGGCCCGGCAACTCTCCGGCGGCTATGTCTTCCGCATAGGAGACAAGCGGGCCCATCGACGAGCCCTGATCACGTATGGTTGTGACACCGAAGAAAGGATAGCCGGTCAGCAGATCGGGACGGTATATGTGTGCATGAAGGTCTATTAAGCCGGGGATCACGATCCGGCCGGCGGCATCGAGTATGTGCGCCGTGCCCGCTGGGATGGAGCCCGGTGCTCCGATCCTTGCAACACGTCCGTGTTCGATAAGAATGTCCCGTTCATTGGTTGTCGGTGAGCCGGTTCCGTCAATGATCCGTACGTTGCGGATCAGCGTCGGTCCGGGTACCGGAGGCGTGTAACTTACTGGAAATCCTATCTTCTGCTTTGAGCCGTCGGGCGAACGAAGCCGCAAGCCGCCTTTCGAAAAGAAGAGGATGGTCCCGTCGTTGGACGTCGAAGCGTACATCGCTGCATCGATTCCCAACGACTCCGGATCGGCCGAGATCCCTGTTCGATCGAACTTCGCCTGCCACAGCCGGTCATGGCGAACATAGACGATCCGCTTTTGCTCCGTCCATCGCAAGAAGATAGGAGCGTGCGGAAAGCGATCTATCTTTTGCCGCTGCCCCGAAAGCGGCACAAATGTCGCGCGTCCTAGTTGATCCAGATCGGTGCCGCCGCATACCAAAAGGCCGTCCGACTCGGGATTCCACTGCGGAGTACAGGTCCCGCTCGAACCGATCGGGCCCAAGTCGCGCGTTTGTGCGGTGTCACGAATGTTCGTCGTATGAGCATCCATTACTCGCAACACGCTGTCCTCCTGAGAGTGAATGAACGCGATATAACGACCGTCGGGAGAATAAGCAGGAAATGCTTCGCGGCCCGGCAACGCTGTGACTTGCCGCGTTGCTCCGGTTTTCAGGTTCGTCGCATAAAGATCCTCATGATCCGTCAAACCTGCAGACCATGCGACCTCGGTGCCGTTTGGGGACCAAGAAAGTGATGCAGCATTAAAAGGAACGTCCGCTACAGCTTTAGCAGAGCCTCCGACCGGAATGATCCACAATTTGCCGAGGGCAAGCATTCCGATCCTTCGCCCGTCCGGCGAAAGTGCGAGCCCCATAAAGCCTCTTGCTGGCGCCTGCTTCCCGGGTTCGGGGAAATGAGCTGGCATTGGTGGGCGGCGTAAACGAGTGATGCCAAGGGCTGCAGTGAACTTGATCTCTGTCGGCTCGCCTCCCGATATGGAGACTGTCCACAATCGTCCATTAGCCGTATACAGCAACTCATTTCCGTTTCGGATCCAGCGCACGCGTGTCGGCGTAACATCTGTCTGGTTTGTGAGGCGAACCGGAACACCTGCACCGGGATTTTGGACCCACAGCTGGGTTCGTCCATCTTTGTCGCTCGCAAAATACGTCACGCGTCCGCCGTCCGGACTGAACCGGGGCGACTGGACCTTTACCGATTCACCTGTGATCGGATCGGCTTTGCCGCCATCGGCAGAAACAGACCAGATCCGGCCGATGCGGCTACCGCGCGACGTACTCGCCACAAAAGCGACCCGTTTTCCGTTTGCTATCAAGGTCGGATCGATCAGCCGGGCTCTTGGAATACCCGAAATAGGAAGCTCTCGCGACTTTCCGGAGGCGAGATCCAGCATCATTATTGCGAAATGCCAGCCGGTATCTGAAGAGTCGGTCGGCGGTACAGCGTGAGAATAGACGATCGATCGGCCGTCCGGCGACCATGAGGCGTCGCCGTCAAAACCTTCGGGAACAGTCAATTGTGTGAGCTGTCTCACAACGCCGGAACCAAGATCTTTCAGCCACAAACCAGTTCTCCCATTCCGTTCGCCGCGAAAAACCACGCTGCGGCCATCCGGCGAGAAAGACGGATCGTTATCTTCGGCCACGTCACGAACCGCGTCCGTGATCGGCCGTGCTTCGCCTCCGTTTGCCGGAACAAGCCAAAGCTGGCCGAGAAGGTCGAACGCGATCCGCCGTCCATCCGGTGACATGTCAAAGCCGAGATCGGTGCCCTCATTAACCCGAATTGAGATTTTTTCGATCCGAGTGTTAGGAGGTGTTTGGGCTGCCAGAGTTGAAACGGATATTAAGTTGATCAGAAGGTAAATAACGACGATAAACGGTTGAATACGAAACATATTCGCTCCTCCTTTCCGTCCAGCCTTTCGGCTTTCAAGCTTGCCCGTCCAGAGTGCGCTTACAGTCGTCACTCTCGGCGCGTTTTAGATAAATCTTAGGTGAATGACGATGTTTTCGCAGATTTTGTCGTTCAGGTCAAACAATTTGATCGGAGCCCGAGTCATTGTTCGCACTAAAAATATTTTGCAAGTCGTGCACGCTCGCACGTTCTTAGCGTCGCAGTGTTGCTTAGTTTTTTATTGGCCGCTCGTAGACGCGTAGTTTGAATCCGCGAACGGCCGTAAAAGCGCTCGGCATCCGGCTGTATGGAAATGTGCGGGGACGGGAACCTGGGCGTCGGCCCGTCTGGAAAGAACCGCGAGACAAATGCCCCACAGAGGTAATTCAAAACAATGAGAAGATCATTAATGTTAGCTTCATTAGTAGTTTCAGGCGTTGCAGCACTTGGCGCATGTCAGCCTGCAGAAACCGCAAAATCGGGAACGAACGTCCCGGCTGCGAGCCCGATAACTTCGCCTTCGCAAGCAGCAAGCCCAACCGGCTCGCCCGCAAATGACGGTAAAGTAGTTGCCGGAAAAGCAGACATGCTAGTCGGCGTTTGGCCGGGGATCGACGGCGCTTCGCTAACGGTCGCAAAGAAGGGCGAAAAATACGAGATCGAGATCAAAGCCAAAGACGGCTCGAAGAAATTCGAGGGAACCGCCAAGGGCGATGCCATCGAATTCTCGCGAAACGGAAAGACCGAGACCATCAAGGCCGCGACCGCGGAGGAAACAGGCTTGAAATGGAACAAAGGCGAGAAAAACTGCGTTGTCGTCACCAAAGACAGCGAAGGCTACTGTAAAAACTAGCCGGTTGCGGAAGGTAAAAGGGGGCGGGCCCAGGCGCCTGCCCTTTTTTATGTGAAATTCCTCGGAACTTTCGTGCTTCGAATACCGTTTTACCCTTCCAGCAATCATTAGTCGTTATTGATAGGCAAATTTGAATTTCGGCGGAGGGAAAATGAGAAAGATCGGCTTTTTGGTATTTATTCTTGCACTTATAGCTGGCGTGACTGTTGCAGGGTTCTTTTCGTGGGGCAAGGCGAGCGCAAAGTTTTTTAATGTTACGTGGGAGATCGGCGGCGAACGCGGTAACGGAAATGTCCAAACTGAAACCCGTGATGTAAAAGGATTTAAGTCCGTCGACGTGAGCGGCGTCTTCCAGGTCGAGATCGTCGCACAGAAGGATTTCGGAGTTCAGGTCGAGGCCGACGAGAATCTGCTCCAATACATCAAAACCGAGGTCAATGACGGTGTTCTCGAGATCTCGACGTCAAAACGCATCAAATCAAGCAGCGGCCTGAAGGTCCGCATCTCAGCTCCCGATGTCGAAAAACTCGAGGTTGCGGGCGTAGCAAAGGTTTCCCTGGCCGATCTCAAGAATTTAGGCCTCGAGGTCGAAACAAGCGGCGCATCGAAGGTAACCCTGGCAGGCGAAGCTGACAAGCTCGTCGTCGACGTCAGCGGTGCTAGCAATATCGATGCTGAAAATCTGAAAACACGGGCTGCAACGGTAGAAGCAAGCGGCGCGAGCAAGGTTAGCGTATTTGCGACCGATGCGGTCAGAACGGATGCTTCCGGTGCGAGCCGGATCACCTATACCGGCGGCGCTACCGACGTTGTTAAGAAAACGTCCGGAGCAAGCAGCGTTTCACAAAAATAAGATCAAGCAAATCGGTCTTTTCGGCGATCGCCGAAATACGAAAAGCCCTGTCGAATTTAGGCAGGGCTTTTATGTTTATGCAAGTGCCGGTTTTGGCTTCGGAGCGCCGACAATACTCACCGGCTGTTTTGAGACCGGAGCGCAGCACATATTGAACATTTGTAACCGCTCTGCCTGCATCGCCGGATCGTTCCTGATCCACTCGCGCACCTTTGCAAAGACCTCGGCAGCATATTTGTTCTCCGGCGGCGTGATCCGATAGTGCGACCATTTCCAGTCTTTTCGCATTGAAACCAACCCGGCTCGTTTCAGGTAAGCCAGGTGCCGCGAGATCTTCGGTTGGTTTGTCCCGATCACTTCAACAAAAAAGCACACGCAAACTTCTTCGTCACCGATGAGGTTCAAAAGCCGCAGCCGCGTTTTGTCCGCCAAAGCCGAGAAAAACAACTCAACGTCAAATTCCCTATTTGTAGCCATTCGATTAAAACTTAAAAAATATCAAATATGTGTTGACATATCCGATAAACACAATTATCATTTTGTCCGATACGCTTAAACGTATCTGATAGTTGAATCATAAAGGAGTTATAAGGTTATGACAAGCGAAAACATACAGATCAACACATTAAAGGCCCATTTGGCGATAAATGTGCGGGACGTTGAGGCTAGCATTCCGTTCTACAAAAAGATGTTCGGAATCGAACCGAGCAAGGTCCGCACGGGCTACGCGAAATTCGACGTACAGAATCCGCCGCTGAATTTCACCTTGAATCAAGCCGCGTTTGCTGACAGAGGAGCCCTTTCTCATCTTGGCATACAGGTAGCATCGTCCGACGACGTGATCGCAATGCGAGATAAATGGAAAGATTCCGGCCTTCTGCCGCGAGAAGAGATGCAAACAACCTGCTGCTACGCCGTTCAAGATAAAGCATGGGTCAACGACCCGGACGGCAACGAGTGGGAAGTTTTTGTAGTTCTTAAAGACAACCTGCCCGAAGGCACAAAAAAGAGCGAGGACGGTATTTGCTGCACGCCAACTTTTGTCGACATTGACGGCAAAAATCAAGAGGTAAACACGTCGTGCTGCTAAATAGGCTGGTTGATAGTATGGATCTGAGAATGCACCGGCGTCGAAAGATGCCGGTCGATCACAAAACAGAAACGGACAAGTTCGAACTGGTGAACAACGGCGATCCACTGTTCGACCGCGACTGGGAAGTGTTTGTGATAAAACGCGACGAGCATACAGGCGAATTTCGCACGCAAACCGTTTGCTGCGACGCAATTCTTACTTGATTCACGATCCTCGTAAAGCATAGTGACTGTTTACATAACAGTCTATGTCGTTTCTAGGTAATCGAGAATGTCAATATATTGTTCCGACGACTTTCGTAAGATCTGAGGATCTAAGTTCATGCTAGAACCAAATTGTGTTCCGCCGCGACGTCTATCGTTTTTTGACCGGTTCCTTACCATCTGGATATTCGCGGCGATGACCGCCGGTATCGCTATCGGACATATTTACCCTGATTTCAGCGGGTTGATAGATCGATTTCAATTCGGAACGACTAACATTCCGATCGCGTTAGGCTTGATCTTGATGATGTATCCGCCGCTGGCAAAGGTCAGATATGAGCAACTTGGAGGCGTTTTCCGAAACACTAAAATTCTTGGGTTATCGCTGATTCAGAACTGGGTCATCGGCCCCGTCTTGATGTTCAGCTTAGCTATCATATTCTTACGCGACCAGCCTGAATACATGGTCGGGGTCATCATGATCGGCCTTGCACGCTGTATCGCAATGGTGATCGTTTGGAATGAATTGGCCCGGGGCGATACCGAATATGCCGCTGGCCTCGTCGCCTTTAACAGCATCTTTCAGGTGCTCTTTTACAGCGTGTATGCGTGGTTTTTTATCACTGTGCTGCCTCCCTGGTTTGGCTTGAAAGGCTCGATCGTCAGCATCGACATTGCGCAGATAGCTCAGAGTGTCCTCATTTATCTCGGAATTCCGTTTTTTGCGGGAATGCTGACGCGACTGGTTCTAGTACGGGCGAAAGGAAGGGAATGGTATGAAGGTGCCTTTATACCGCGTATCAGCCCGGTAACGCTGATCGCTCTACTATTTACCATCGTTGTAATGTTCAGCCTGAAAGGAAACTTGATCGTTCAACTTCCGATCGATGTGATCCGTATTGCGATCCCTCTTGCCATCTATTTCGTTCTGATGTTCCTGGTGAGTTTTTACCTGGGCCGAAAAGTTGGAGCCGATTATTCAAAAACAACGGCGCTTTCCTTTACAGCCGCAAGCAACAATTTTGAATTAGCGATTGCCGTAGCCGTCGCGGTCTTCGGCATTGGCTCAGGGGCAGCGTTTGCGGCTGTTATCGGACCACTAGTCGAGGTTCCGGTTTTGATCGGACTCGTCAGCGTCGCAATTTGGTTTCGCAAAAAGTACTTTTTCAGCGAATTACCGGCCGAATCCTGAAACGTTATGACCGCAAAAGCTCGGGTCTTGATACTTTGTACCGGAAATTCGGCCCGTAGCCAGATGGCCGAAGGCCTTTTACGAAGTATTGCCGGTGACAGATTTGATGTTGAAAGCGCCGGTGTCGATCCATCGAGCGTGCGGCCGGAAGCGATCAAAGTAATGCGCGAGATCGGTATCGATATATCGAACCAGGCATCGAAGTCCGTCAAACGGTTCGTCGAGGAACGGTTCGATTTCGTGATAACGGTTTGTGACGACGCAAAGGAGTCATGCCCGATATTTCCGAACGCGATCGAGAAAATTCACAAGAGATTCGAAGATCCGCCCGTGCCCGGAGCCGCAACGCCAGACGAAACCCTTGCGATCTTTCGCCGTGTACGTGACGAGATCCGCGATTATCTGGTAGAGTTTGCGAAAAACAACTCTTAAGGTCGAAAGAATTGGGAAATCAGACCAGATCTTTGATCACGGTTGCCGGCTGCGTCGTCGTAGCGCTCTTCATATTGAATTTATTTCGCGTTAACCGGCCGATCTTAGACGCCAATGCAGCAGATACGGAAGCACATGTTTACACCGAAGGCGTGGTCGTCTCCGGAAACGCGAATATCGAGCCCGATTCATTCCTGCAATACAAGATAGATCTGAATCGCCGCGCAAAATTGAAGGGAATGTTCCAGGTCCCGAGCGGCGAACCTCGAATTGCTGGTCTGATCCTTACAGAATCCGATCTCGAAAAATGGATGTCGGGCGGAAATTTCCAGGCCGTAACATCCACCGGCCAAGTTCCGTCCGGAACGATAAATCGTGTTCTTACGCCGGGTGTTTATTTTCTGGTGCTCGACAATCGCGTGTCGAAAGATAAACCGGCGAAAGTCGAGCTCGATTTCAATGTCGAATGATCACGTCTCGATAGCGTGCATTTTCACTCCGGCAACGCGTCCTTCCTTATCTCGCCCGATCAGAACGAAATCGATATTTATCTCACCGATCTTCAACGCCGTTAGTTCGGAAAGTTCCGCGGCGAGCAGTAGTTTAAGCGCGCGAAATCCGCGAGAGTTTTCCATGTGCCTTTCGGTGTGCCAGTCTCTTTCTTGCGTAAGCTTGTCCAAGAAATCTTCAAAACTAATAACAGAAACACGTCTTCCGTCGTTGATACCTGCAGCCGCAAGAAGTTCTTCTGGATCTAAAGAAGTCGTTCGCCTTCCAAAGAACGGTGTTACTTCGCTGTCGGTCTCGCTTACAAAAACAAGGCCCTGGCAAGCAGTAGCAAGCCGGCTTTTGAAATCCTGGTCATTCTCGTTATTCTTATCACTCACCGAATTGAAAAAAAATAAAATTTTTTCACTGTTTTTGACAAAACTTTCAGAGAAGATCCGTCAAAAACCGCTCCTTATTTGGGGTCAAACTATTGTATAAAAAACCACTTACCCGCCGTGAAAATTATCTCAATTTTTCTGTGGATTTTTATTTGCAATGACGTTACCTCTATGTTAATCTGACTCCCGCTTTAACGACTATTGCCCCTGTAAAGCATTGAAAACAAATAGCTTAATGTTACACATTAGGTTTTAAGCGCCTTTCCACAAGGCTGTGGAAAAACATGTGGAAATCCCGGGCCCCTGTTGTTTTCGATCGCCCTATCAGAGCACAGAACAAGCGGCACAGAGCGTTGGTTTTGAACATCGCCGGCTAATACTTTCAAGCCGTTCAAAATACGATGCGCGATAGATACTTTTTTCTTTAATTTTCCTTTTTCGGAGTGCTAATTTTGGAACCCTCTACAGCCACCATAAACGTTTGGAACGATGTTCTTGCACATGTGGAAAAGCGCTTAAATGCGAATGTGTTTGATACGTGGTTTCGACGGATAACGTTTGACGGATTCGATCCGGAAACGCGGACCATAAACCTCATCGCCGCCGACATGACCAAGGATTGGGTGACGCGATACTACTCGCCGATGATCGACGAGATCCTTGACGACATGGGGCTCGACGGTTATCACCTTGAATGGGAGTTGGACGAACGGCCAACTCAAAACCTAAACGACCTTATAGAGAACGAAGCCGAGAACCACGATCGGGCATTGCGCGTGATCGCTAATGACGATAACGCTGCGTTGACCGACAGCTCGCTGAATCCGAAATATACATTCGAGAAGTTTGTTGTCGGTACATCGAACCAGTTCGCGCACGCCGCCGCAAAAGGCGCGGCTGACTCGCCCGGCAAAAGTTACAATCCGCTTTTTCTTTACGGCGGCACCGGACTGGGCAAAACGCATTTGATGCACGCGATCGGACACTCGATCAAAGAGAACAACAAACACCTCAGCGTTGCGTACGTAACGAGCGAAAAATTCATGAACGAGCTGATCAACGCGATCCGCTTTGACAAGACCGAGGCCTTTCGCGCAAAGTATCGTTCGATCGACGTGCTCCTGATGGACGACATCCAGTTCTTCGCCGGCAAGGAGCGAACGCAGACGGAATTTTTCCATACATTCAACACGCTGCATAACGATCAGAAACAGATCGTGCTCACCAGCGATTGTCCGCCGCGCGAAATTCCTA
>Ga0207701_10008625_pt1 | contig 10070 bp, 8 predicted proteins | sample KBSSwiSSwithPhiX_FD_184294 | JGI IMG/M metagenome (GOLD analysis project Ga0207701, IMG submission 184294) | Switchgrass rhizosphere bulk soil microbial communities from Kellogg Biological Station, Michigan, USA, with PhiX - S5 (SPAdes) (version 2) | ecosystem: Environmental > Terrestrial > Soil...
CGCGCTGCAAGCGTTGCGGGGGGTCTCCTTCGTCACCGCGGTCGGCCTGGTCGTCGAAGTGGGCGACATCCGACGCTTCGATCATCCACGGCAGCTGATGGCGTTCCTGGGCCTCGTGCCATCGGAGTACTCGAGCGGGCCGAGCGTCCGCCGCGGCGGGATCACCAAAGCGGGCAACCCGCATGCGCGGCGGTTGCTCGCCGAAGCGGCGTGGGCGTATCAGGGCGTGCCGCGGATCGGACGACAGATGTTGTACCGACAAGAAGCATTGCCGAAGACCGTCTGTGACATCGCGTGGAAAGCGCAACTCCGGCTGACGTCACGCTTTCGCAAGCTGGTGGCGCGCGGCAAGGCGAAGCCGAAGGTCGCCACGGCGATTGCGCGCGAGCTCACCGGATTCATCTGGGCGATCGCTCGGGAGATACCGCTGCCGCCCGCGTAGGCGACGCGGCCATCAGGTCCGTCAGGCCGGCGGCATCGCGGCCAGGTGGAGAATCCTCGGAAGCGTTATGGACATCAGCACAATCGATACGTCCGTGCCTAGGGCGAGGCAGCTCCGCGACGAACCACAGTCTGGGCGGTACCCAACCCGCGGATATCAGCAGCGTCAACCGTCGCTAGAACGCGGTGCCGCCGACCAGACGGATCTGAAGAACGAAGAGCACGGAAAGAGCGTGCTAAGAAAGGGACTCACAATCGTGAGGCAGGGAGGGATCTGCCCATTTGACAGATCCCAGCCATATCAACGCTCAGGCATCGTCTCGGATCGACTCAGCGAGAGGCCGGACCGACAAGTTCCTGCTGCCCGTCCCACCCTTTGTGACAGGCCGCGCAGAAGAGGATCGGATTCACCCAGTTCGGGTCGTAGCTCGTATCCATGACCTGGCCGTCCTTGATCACCATGCGCACGTTCTTGGTCGCGCCGATATCGGTCAGCGGATTGCCTTCGACGATCGTGAAATCGGCGAGCTTGCCACGTTCGATGCTCCCCAGATCCTTCTGCTGACCGAGCGCCTCTGCCGCCCAGAGCGTCGCGCCCTGCAGCGCCTTCATCGGCGGAATGCCCAGATCGGTCATCATCTGCATCTCGTAGTGCACGCTGAGTCCGGGGATGACCACCAGGCCCGCGTCGGTCCCGACGATGACTTTCCCGCCGGCCTCTGAGTACTTCCTGAGGAACTCGGCGATGTTGGCGTAGCCCCCGATGGTGGGTCGATTCTGCTTCGGCTCGCGGCCCCACGTCGCCTTGATCTCGGCGGGGACGAAGGCGAGCTTCGGATCCTTGACGAGCTGCTGCGCCAGCACCATCTGATCGCGCCAGCGTTCGGTGTTGCCCAACCATCCCTGCACCAGCGTCGGGTTGATGTAGACACCCTGCTTCACCATGTACTCGATGAGCGGCGGAAAGAGCTTCGGATTGACCGCGGCTTCCGGGTTGGGCTGACGCGCGTCCTTCCCTTCCTCGTCGAGAAGCGCGCGGGCCAGCGTGTTCATGTGCTCCTCGTGCTTCATGCCCATGGACACGGCCTTCTTGATGTTCTGCGTGTGCCCGAGCACTTTCAGTCCCACGGCGTTGCTTTCTTCGATGACCGCCTTCAACTGCTCGTCGGTGATGTCCTCGGCGACCTTGATGACATCGATGCCGACCGCTTTCAGGCGCCGCACGTACGCGCGCGCCTCGGCGGCGTCTTTCACGAGGAAGCCGTCCACGCCCCGCCCGCTGGGTCCGATGATGCGCGCACCGGATATGAAGAGGCGAGGACCTTTGATCAGTCCGCTCTTGAGCGCCTCGCGCTGTGCGAGGTCCCATGCCGTATCGTTGTGAAGGTCGGTAATCGTCGTCACGCCGTAGGGCAGGAACATCGGCAGGTGCCAGTCGATCAGGTGCACGTGGGTGTCGATGAGGCCGGGAAGGATCGTCCGGCCGTCGAGACGGACGACGTTGGCGTTCGGCGGAGGCGTGACTTGTCCTCGGCGTCCCACCGCGGTGATGCGATTGCCTTCGACAACCACCACGGCATCAGCGACCGGCGCAGTGCCGGTGCCGTCGATCAACGTCCCGCCCTCGAGGACGAGCACACGGTTCTGCGCCGCGGGCCCCGCGATAGCGATCACGAGAGCGACGAATATCCCGCCGATCAACGACCTCATAGTTGCCTCACTTTCGAAGTGAATCGCGGAGTTATCCCACCACGCGACCACGTAGGTGTCGTCGCCTGAATCCCACGTAGCGGTTTCATTGTTTAGTACGCGGTCGATCCTAGCGCTACCTAATCCGCTCAGCAATCGGCAAGGCGTTCGTCTGTGGTCATTCCCTTGCAGTGTTACTCCCCAGCGTCGCTTGTAGCCCCGGCGCCTCCTACCAAGGGTTGCGGAAAGTTGCCTCATTTAATGAAATTCGTATCAGTTTGCTTCATGGGACTCCTGCTGTTGCCGGCCGGGGCGTTTGCCCAGACTCCGCCTGACAACACGAAAGTCAACGAACGCGATCGCGATCCGTCTCAGGTGACGGCCGATCAACAGCCGAACAACCGATCCGATGTCGAGACGACGCGCCAGATCCGTAAAACGATCACGGCGGAGAAATCGCTCTCGACATATGCACACAACGCCAAGGTCATCACCAAGGCAGGCAAGGTCACGCTTCGAGGACCTGTCCGCTCTGAAGACGAAAAGAAGATGCTCGAAGCCAAGGCCACTGCAGTGGCAGGGGCCGGCAACGTGACGAACGAGCTCAGCGTCATGAATGCGACTGCGACCACCACTCCCACGGCTAAATCATCCGATACGAAAGCAGGTAAATAATGGCTGGAAAAAACACGGCGGTCTTTGGAATCTATCCCACCCGGTCAGCCGTCGAACGCGCGGTCGATGCACTGAAGACGGCCGGATTTCTGAACACGGATATCTCGGTGCTGTTCCCTGAATCCGCCGGCACGAAAGACTTCGCGGTGGAGAAAGGGACGAAAGCGCCCGAGGGCGCCGCGACCGGCGCAGGCTCTGGAGCGGTCGTCGGTGGAACGCTCGGATGGCTCGCCGGTATCGGGGCGCTCGCGATCCCCGGTCTTGGGCCGTTCATCGCTGCCGGACCGATCATGGCCGCCCTCGCGGGCGCCGGTGTCGGCGGAGCCGTTGGCGGATTGGCCGGTGCGCTCATCGGAATGGGCATACCCGAGTACGAAGCGAAGCGGTATGAAGGCCGGGTCAAGAACGGCGGCATCCTGCTCTCTGTGCACTCAGATGACTCAGCGTCAACGAAACGCGCGAAGGACATTCTCAACAGCACTGGCGCGGAAGATGTTTCCTCGACTGGTGAAAGCAAGGGTGACGTTGACACTGCTGCGGCGGTTCCGCTTGCCCGTAGCCGGTAGAAGCGCGCAACTACTCGGCTCCGATTCCATGAGTCGCGCCGAAATATAGACATCCGCTCGTTCGCTCGGGCAGGGACGGCTTCCGGCCGTCCCTTGCCCGTCCTCACACGGCTTTCGCATCACCTCTGCCCTTGTTTTCAGCGGGTCGTACTGCGACCCTATGACCGCATGAAGAAAACAATCATCGGGGCCGCAGGGCTGATTCTTCTCTTCCTCATCGTCTGTGCCCAGCGGTCGCTGGCAGCGCCGGCACGCAACTCGTGCGCGAGCCTCACCGCGCTGAAGTTTCCCGACACGACGATTACGTCGGCCGAGGAAGTGACCGGCGGCACCCTGACGCCGGTCGGCTCGAGAGAGTTGACCGGTCTGCCGGCGTTCTGCCGCGTCGCTGCCGTCACACGGCCGGCGGTCAGGTTCGAGGTCTGGCTGCCACTCGATACCTGGAACGGCAAGTTTCAGGGCGTCGGCAACGGCGCCAACGCCGGCACGATCGGCTACGCCGCGATGGTCACCGCGCTCAGGCGCGGATACGCCACCGCGAGCACCGATACCGGCCACCAGACCGAGAATGCGCGCGATGGTCAGTGGGCGATCGGGCATCCGGAGCTGGTCGCCGACTTCGGCTATCGCGCGATTCACGTGACGGCCGACAACAGCAAGAAGATCGTCGGCCAGTTCTACGCTGAACCGGCGAAATACTCGTACTTCGTGGCGTGCTCCACGGGCGGGCGCCAGGCGCTCATGGAGGCGCAGCGCTTTCCGGAGGATTACGACGGCATCATCGCGGGTGCGCCGGCCGTGAACTGGTCGCGATTTCAGACCGGCGGGCACATGTGGGTGGCGGATGCGTTCAACAGGGATCCTGAAAGCTACGTGCCGGCGACGAAGTTGAAGGCCCTTGGCGACGCGGTGAACGCGGCCTGCGACACGCTCGACGGGATCGCCGACGGCATCATCGCCGACCCCCGCAAGTGCACCTTCGACGCGAAGGCGCTGCAGTGTCCGGAGGGTAAGGACGGTGCCACCTGCCTGACTCCGAAACAGGCGAAGGCGGTGAACGATGTCTGGTCTGGCTCGCACACCTCGCGGGGCGAGCTGATCTATCCCGGCTACATGCGCGGTGGTGAAGCGTCGCCCGGTGGCTGGAATGCCTACATGTCGGGGACCGGTCCGCTCTCCGGCAACCACTGGGAGCAAGCGTCCAACGTGCTCAAGTATTTGATTTTTGAAAACCCCAATTGGGATCACCGCAGCTTCGACGTCGAAAAAGACGCCGCCTTTGCCGAAAAGAAACTCGGGAAGATCTTCGATGCCTTCGATCCGGATCTGACGCGTTTCCGCAAACACGGCGGCCGCCTGCTGCTGTACCACGGCTGGAACGATCCGTCGATCTCGCCGCTGAACACGATCAACTACTACGAAAAGGTCGTGGCGACAGTCAAGAAGAACGGCGCCGCCGAGGACGCGGACGCGCGAACCCACGAATTCGCGCGGCTGTTCATGGTGCCCGGCATGTTGCACTGTGGTGGCGGTCCGGGACCAAACAGCTTCGACATGCTCACGGCCCTCGAGCAATGGGTCGAGCAGAAGCAGCCGCCCGAACGCGTTGAGGCGTCGCATTCGACCAACGGGGCCGTCGATCGCACGCGGCCGCTGTGCGTGTATCCGAAGTCGGCCTCTTATTCAGGTTCTGGCAGCACGGACGATGGCGCCAACTTCGTGTGTAAGGCGCCCTGAGCATTTTCCGACTGTACGTAGTGTCCGCCTTCCGCCTTCGCTAAAGCTACAGCGGACCACCGTGCCTTGGCGGAGGTGGTCAGGCGGACCGCGTGAAATCCCCCAGCCATAGCAATCTTTCCCCGCTCCTGTGAGCTCATCCTCCTCTCGGTGTTAAAAATTCCGCGAAGTTCGGCGTCACACGTCTTGGTACCGGTCTTGCGCAGGGAGGCGCCGGGAGATGCATATGAATCACTTCGCAGCTCGCATGGCGACGGCGGCCGGAATGGGCGTCCTTGTCGTGATCGCAATGACCACGTCCGGCGCCGCGCAAGGCCCCGGCGGGGCACCCGACGCCGTCTTCAGTGGAGCCACGCTGTTTGACGAGTACTGCAAGGCCTGCCACGGCACGACGGCAAAGGGCGATGGTCCGCTCGCGAAACTGCTGCGCCGGCAGCCGGCGGATCTCACTCTGCTGGCCCGCCGAAACGGGGGCACCTATTCGGCCGAGATGGTCGCGCGGATCATCGACGGACGCAAGCAGCTGGCAGGCCATGGTGGAGGCGACATGCCGGTCTGGGGCGAAGCGTTCGACAACACCGCAGACGGCGCCAAGCTGACTCAGCAGAAGATCGCCGCGCTGGTGAAATATCTGGAGTCGCTGCAGCAGAAGTGACGTCGAGGGCGGAAGCTGGAGTTCAGCGCGCGGGACCGCCGAGTTTTTCAAGCTCGCCCCTGATGGCAGACAACGGCGTGCTGATCGAGTAGCCGTCCAGGTCTTTGCCGGCAGAGTTCGTGGCCTGACTCGTCTGCACGGCCACGACATGGCCATTCGACGTGAGAAACACCGGGCTGCCGCTGTTCCCTTCCGTCACGTTGAACGTGCTGATCATCTGACGCGATCCACCGCGTCGTCCAAACCCCGCAACCATGCCGAGACGGCCCAGGGCGAACGCCGTCGCGCGTGAAAGATCGCCGAACTCGACGAGCGGATAACCATACATCGCGATTTCATCGCCCTCGCGCGGCGCGTCGAATGACACCGTCATCCAGTTTCTTGTCGTGATCGCGCTCTGGAGAATGGCGATGTCCAGACCCGAATCGTCGAAGATGACTTTCATCTGGCTGAAGCCGTCGCCTGTCAGCTCGTTCTTGAACACGCGGATCTGATCGGTGAGGGTTCGCGTCCGGCCGAGCAGCTTCGCGTTGACTACGTGCGATGCCGTGACGAAGTGCGTTCGAGAAATGAAGAACCCGGTACCCAGAAACGCCGCCTGGTCGACCTGCCCCTTGGGTGCCATGCGAAGCATTCCCACCGCCCATGTCGCATCGCGCGCGGCAGCGAATGCATCGGCGCGCGATGGAGTCTGCGCAAGCAACATAGGCGTGGTCAATATGGCCACCGCGATGAAGAGCCGTCGCATGACGGCATCCTAGCAGGCCGATGATCCATAATCCATCGCGCGACAATGACGATCAAGCGACCTGCCCTTGCGGCTCTCGTGTGCCTCCTGGCGATCTCCGCATCCGCACGCGCGCAGGATCTCGAGCCGAAGGCGTATTCGGCCAGTCCCGTCGGCGCGGCATTCCTGGTCCTCGGTCTCTCCCGGTCGACCGGATCGGTCCTCACCGATCCGACGCTGCCGTTGACCGACGTCGAGGCGACGATCAACGGGGCGCCACTCGCGGGAGGGCTCACGTTCGGGCTGTTCGGCAAGCTCGCGCTGGTGACGGCGGCGCTCCCATACGCCTGGGGCGAAGTGAGCGGTCGTGTGGGCGAGGATGCGCGTACGGTCACGCGCTCGGGCCTGGCCGATGCCCGCGCCAAGCTCTCGGTCAATCTCGTCGGCAACCCGGCGATGGGATTAAGGGCATTCGTCAAGGCTCCGCGGAAGACCATCGTGGGGACGAGCGTGGTGGTGAGCGCACCCACGGGGCAGTACGACGGTGCAAAGTTGATCAACCTCGGCACCAACAGGTGGGCCTTCAAGCCTGAAGTCGGTGTGGCGGTGCCGAAGGGGCGCTGGGACTTCGACGCGTACATCGGGGTCTGGTTGTTTACCAACAACGGCGACTTCTACCCGGGAGGCCGGCTGCGTTCGCAGAACCGCGTGGCGGCGCTCCAGGGCCACGCGAGCTACACCTTCAAGCCGCGCCTCTGGGCGGCCGTCGATGCAACCTGGTACCAAGGGGGGGCCGCGAGTGTCGACGTGGCCGAGCCATCGGGTGAGATGAACAACTCCCGGCTCGGCGCGACGGTGTCGTTCCCGCTGGGACGGCAGCAGTCGTTCAAGGTCGCCTACAGCTCCGGCGTGGCGGTGCGCACCGGCACGAACTTCAGAACCATCAGCGTGGGATGGCAGTTGCTGCGGTTCACCCGGCAGTAGCCTCATCTGCTTACCGGCACGCATTTGGCGCCTGGGGCAGCGCATTCTCCCAGGTGCACCATTTTCGCGGTGGTCATTACGACACCGAAATCCCTCCTTCCCTCTGAGATCACGATTGGACTCTCGGTTGTCTCCGCAATAACCGTTGCCGTGGCCCTGGTTGTAGCGTTACGACGCGACAAAGGGCTGGTTCAATGAGCGACGCGACGAGGTCGCGCATTCTGGACTCCTTCACAGCTGGACCTGAAGCCGGCTTTGAAAGAAGTGCGTCGCGCCACGGACATTGAAGCGGTTCAACACGCCATAACCATAGGCGAACTCGAGCCGCAGTTGATCCGAGAGATACCAGTTGACCATCGGCGTCGCCCGCCAGAACCGGCCGCCGCTAATGGGACCATCGTCGAGGTCGATGTACGAGAAGCGTCCAACGAGCTCCCACGCACCGGGTCCGCCTTCAAACACCGTGCGTGCCGGTGAAACCTGATTGAAGAACCCGCCTCGCGTGTTGTACGCGCGCGTCTCTCCGGTGAGCAGCCACGAGACGACGGTGTCGCCCCCGTGGAACATGGGATCGCCAGATTCCGTCGCTTTGACTTTCTGAAAGAAGTACTCCGAGCCGACGAGCAACGGACCCGGACGGTAGTAGGCCTCGATGCCCACCATCTTCGTGTTGCTTGCCGGGAACTTGTCGGTCTCGACGAAGTACGGCGCGATGAAGTTTTCCGGCCGCGATCGCAGCCGCAGCTCGCCGTCATCGGGCTTCCCATAACGCAGGCTCATGCCGAGGTGGAGCCTCGTCCGCTCCCTGAACGCCGGCAGCCATGCGATACGTCCCACGACCTGGCGGTCGTAGGTCGAGAACGACTGATCTTCCGACAACCAGTCGCCGTAGACGCCAACGTTCCACAACAAGCGCAGCTTGGGGGCGAGACCCAGCCACTTCACGCCGTCGGCCAGGATCGGGATCGTCGCATCGCTGATCGTGGCGCGCTCCATCGTCCAGCCCGCGTAACCCACCATGACCTTATTGAGCGAGAAGCCCTCCTTGGTGCGGCCTACGAAGACGTGACCCCAGGCCTCCGGAATCTCGACCATAATCCCGGTCTCGCGGACGAGCCACGAATCCGTCGCGCCGTCGTACATGAGTCCGGAAGACCAGGTGACGGGCCGCCTGAACTTGAGGCGCCCCTTCAGGAGAACCCGGCCATCGCGCATCTTGCTCTCTGGCGCGAGCTGGAACTGCTGGGAGCTTTCGTCGTCCTGCGAGAATGCGGCATAGTCGTAGAGCACGCCGGCACCTACGCGTAGTGTGAAGAACGGCCCTTCGAATTCGTTCCAGCGAATGAGCCGGCGGCGTGGCGTCTCGGCGTCGGCTTCACCGGCCTCGATGGTGTCATCGTCCGGTTCGGTTACATCGCCCGCCGGTGCGGCAGGTTGCGTACCCTGACCGGCGGCCCCCGACGCTGTGGCCAACGTCAGCGTCGCCAGAAACAGGCACGCTCCGAACCCGCGCTTGTGATTGAGGAACACCTGGTTCAGATTGCGATCGTAATCAGTACGGATCGCATCGAGTTCGTCCGACAAGGTCAACGGTCCAGCGGATCAGGCATCCTGACGTACAGCGGGATGCCACCGAAATCGGCGAATCCGAGGCTCCTGTACACGCCGTGACCGGCCTCTGAGGATTGAAGGATCCCCACCCGGTAACCGATGCGGGCCGCAAGGCGCAGGGGCTCGGCGGTCGCATGGGCGCCCAGTCCCTTCCGGCGCTCCTCGGGAATCGTCGAGACGCAGTAGATTCCGGCGAGGCCCTCGTCCAGATAGCACAACGACGTGCACACCGTCGTGCCGTTCCGCCGAATGGCGAAGAACTGAATCGCCGACTCCGGCGACGTCCCAGCGTGCAGAGCGACCGGCGAGAAACACTGCGCGACGCCGAGCGGCAGCTCGTAGCCAGTGGCGAACTGCCGCACCCACTCCTCACCATCGCGGCCATCGCCAATTCGCACGCACTCGTATCCGTGGGGCAGCACCGTGGGTTTCAGGCTGGCGATGTCCACACCCATCGCCGGCATCGCACCGTGCGAAGCGAATCCCTGCCCCGTGAGGTACGCATCGACGGCGGCCGGCACGTCCATGTCGGGAAAGATCACGGCTGCCGGGGCCCCACTTGTCACAAGCGGATCGACGACCTCGCGCGTGGTATCAACGTCCACGGGGGCGGAGAGAACAGCGAAATTGCCAAACGGATGCGGCTCACCGGTGAGCAGCCGGAGGAATCGTGGGTCCTCGGTGCGATGTCCGCTCCGCACCATGGCGCGGAATGTCCTGTCGAGATGGCGTCCAATCGCATCGCCTGTTGCCGTGCCCAACGCCGCCAGTGCAGGGACATACGTCCTGGTAATCATTCGATTGCTCCCGAACAGAAGACGGGCGGGATTATAGGCGGGATCCCGGATGAGATCCTGCGCCTTGGCGGACCACGGCATTAGCTCGCAATCGAGGACGACCCAGTCCGTGGTGATCGCGTCCCACAAGCCGGACGCGTCGAGGGCCGCTCGGACGCGGGCGAGAAGGGCCTGTTCGAGGTTGTCTT
>Ga0207701_10008629_pt1 | contig 10069 bp, 21 predicted proteins | sample KBSSwiSSwithPhiX_FD_184294 | JGI IMG/M metagenome (GOLD analysis project Ga0207701, IMG submission 184294) | Switchgrass rhizosphere bulk soil microbial communities from Kellogg Biological Station, Michigan, USA, with PhiX - S5 (SPAdes) (version 2) | ecosystem: Environmental > Terrestrial >...
CAAGACGGCCGAAGGGCAGCTCGTCGGCGCGGACGTGCACTTTGCAGCCGCTGCCGACGAACATCGTCGGCGTCCACTCGAAGCCGTTCAGGATCATGTAGTCCTTGAACAGCTTGCTCCGGGTCCAGATGCCGTGCGAGGCCGTGAGCTGCCCGGCCCGGCCGCGACGGCGACGGTGCTTGGTAAGCTTCATCCGCGCATTGATCTCGGCCAGCTCGGCGTAGACCTCGATGTACGGACGGCCGCTGGCGATCGCCACGGCGCGGGCGACACAGTCACCAGCTGTTTTCTTGTTGGTAAACCCGGCTTTCGCCCGGCCGCCATCGTCGTAGATGAACCGGATCACGCCGCGATCTCCCACTTGTCGACGCCGGGCGCCGTGCGCTTGACCTCGCCAAGGCGCGGCATGTTCTCGGTGCCGAACGTGACGTCGTCGTAGAAGGTGCGTAGGCCGTGCGGGTTGCGGTAGAGCCGGCCCTCGTGCTCGTGCGTGTCGAACGTCACCAGCAGATCGGACTTCAGCTTCATCCCTTCCGAGGCTAAGCAGCCGGTCTTGAAGTGGAGCTTGGCATTGAGCTTGTCGTCGTGGCTCCACGGCTTGTAGGCGTACTGGCAGACGTGCGCCTTGCGGCCGTCGGCGAGTTTAACGAGCCGGGCAGTCACGCGGTAAATGTACATTCCCATGGCAGCGGGTTCCTTGTCAGCGGTTACGATGATGCAGATATAGGGTAGTCGTCCGAGAAGTCAACAACTATTTTCACACCGTCTAGTGCTTCACCTCGTAATCGTGAATCACGAAGCCGCGCGACGTGTCACCGCGAACGTGCTCGCGGATCCAGATCCGCTCGCCTTTGTGCCAGTGGTCCTTGCGCCAGTGGCCGCGGACCTGATGACCGCGCCGCCGGGCGATCGCGATCGCGCGCTTGGCCAAGGTCTTGTATCGCTTGGTTGGCACGGTCAGGCTGACGACGGTGTGCTCCGAGAATTTCTTGTAGGAGCCGCGGACCATGTGGCCCTTGGTCGGCTTGACCGTCGCCATCGACGTCGGCAGGTCGTTGATCGTCGCCAGCAAACTCCACAGGTAGCGGATGTCGTGCGCCAGCTCGGCGACCGGGTTGAACGACCAGCGCGATGCGTCGTCCCACAGCAGGGCGACTTTCGGATCCAGATGCGGAGCATGGGTCACCGACACGGTCTCGGTGCGATAATCCAGCACGCCAGTCAGGACGCCGGCGGGCGAGATCATCCGCTCCTGCTCGGTATTGTCGAGGCGTCCGCGCTGATCGCGGTGATAGAGCGGATGGCGCGGCCACGGCGGAATCGTATCGTCGACGGTCCACGCATAGGCGAACTGCCCGGTATTGGGTGTGGCGACGCGCTTCTCGCCGACCCACGAATGCGACGTGCAGTGCAGCGCCATGAAAGCGGTTTCCAGCTTCGGATGCTGCATCAGCAGCCAGCCGGAGCGGTCGGGCACATCTTCAGGCCCGGCCACGATCTCCGGGTGGAACGCTTCCTTCACGCGCTGCCGGTGCGCCTGCTTGTCGAACTCGATCCACGTCAGCGCGTGCGGCAGGCGGGCCAGCTTGCGGATGCCCTCGACCAGCTCCTCGCGCTTGCGGTGGGTCTTGCAGGCATTCAGCGACACGTAGCCGATGTCGGCCATGAAGGTCGACATGCCCTTGTCGAGCACGAACTTGCGCGCCTGCGCGACGTGGCTGGCGAGCCAGTTGTTCGGGTCGAGCTGGCGATACGGCGATCGCGACCACTCGCGGATCATCTGATCGGCGAGCGTGGGTGCAGCGGTCATGTCAGTCCATCCGCGCGCATTCGAACGCGCCGCCCTTCTCCACGATGCCGACGAAGTCGGCTTGGTAGAGCAGGATGATCTCGTCACGAAACTTGATCATGGCGATCGGCACATACGGCGGATCGCCGGGGTAGTGCATCTCGATGCCGTGCAGCTCGCAGCCGGGCAGCGGCCGCCAGCCGTAGTGCTGGTTGAACTGCTCCTTGGCCGGCCGCGGATCCTCCTCGTCGAGGAAGTCCGGCAGGTAGCCGACGTCGGCGCCGGGGTGCAGCAGCAGGATATCGATCATTGTGCATTCTCCTTGACGTAGGCCACGACCGCGCAACAGTCGCACTTGCGGCAGCGGCAGATCTTGGCGATCTCGATCGCGAGCTTGTAACCCTCGAAGGTGAAGGCGACCGCGCGACCGAGATTGTGGATCAGCGCAAACGGCGCCTCGCCGAAACGATCCTTCACGTTACGCCTCTTCCGTCACGGTGATGGTGTCGCCTTCCGACATCGACATGCAGGAAGAGATGATGTCGATGGCGGCCTGTGCGATGGCCTCGGTGGTGGCGTCCTCGTAGTCCATGACGACCTTGGCGAGTTCGCCGCCGGTGCCTGAAAGTCTGATAACCGTTTTCATGTCCGTTCCTCGTTCTTGATATCAGCGATATAGAGTGGTCCGAATTAAAGTCAAGAGCTATTTTCTTTTCACGGTTCTGTCAGCCTGCTTGACCTGCTTGGCAACGTCGGCCCCGCTCTTGAATCCGGGCTTGGCCTTGGTCCAGCGATTGTAGAAATAGCCGGCGCTCCAGTCGAAGGCGGCGTTGGCGAGTGCATGCCGCGCCGTCGGCGGCAGGCGATCGTAGTACCAGAGGTCGTCGTGCTTCAGGCCGGCACCGCTGCCGCCCTGCGAGGCGTTACTCCCCATCGCACCACTCGCACTCGCCGATGCAATCCGACAGCCCGTAGCCCATGCGGCTGAGCACATCGGCGTAGTCTGGCTTCCACGGGATGTAGGCGTTGGCAATAAGTTCGTGCACGTCGCCTTCGGCCCAGTGCTTGCGATGAGGCGCCTCGACCCGGCACTCATGCGTGTGGCCGATCTTGTCGTCCTCGACCTTGGCGCCGAGCTTCTTGGCCAGCGCCTTGACCTGTCTGAGCGTCGTCATCGTGCACCTTTGCCTTCAGCGATGAATTGCGCCCACAATGCATCATCTATAACCGTGCAGTCGGCGAGGATGACGCGCACGGTCTTGCCGGACTTGTCCAGCTTGACGCTGGCGACCTCGACGCTGTCGTTGCGATCCTGCTCCTTGCGGCGGAAGATCTTCAGGACTTCGCCGTACCTGTCGCCCATCATCCAGCGATCGGTATAAGGGGGTATCTGAACTCGCATGGCAGGTCTCCTGTTTGCCTTTTCAGTATCATCAATGTAGCACAGCCGATCGGATAAGTCAACAACTATTTTCACCAACGAAATCAAAGTGAAAATAGTTGTTGACTTCTACCTGGGTCCGTGCTAGGGTGATGATGTTGAAACAAAGAAAGGAATGTGAATGCAGATAAGCCAAGTGAAGCAGGAAGAGCTGGCCGTGTTGATCGCCGGGCTGCGCGCCGTCTGGATAACGGACGAAGAGCAGGCTAAAGTCCACGCGAAACTGCTCAAGCAGCTGGAGAACGAGCTGTCACAACGGTTCGGCATGATGCTGCCGGCCTGAACCAAGCGGCCCCCGCGAGGGGGCCGCCATTTTGCTGGGGGATACGATGCGGCTGAGCGCGCGACAAAGCGAGCTGATGGGGCATTTGAGCAAGGGACTGAAGAGCAAGCAGATCGGCCACCTGATGGGCGTCACCGAAGGCACCGTCAAGATGATGCTGCATCTGCTCTACACCCGGACCGGGGCGGCCAATCGCACCGCTCTGGTGATGCAGCACACGATGGAGTCAATCGCGCCAACCAAAGAAAAAGCCGAGCATGAATGCGCCGAATGCCGGCCAGTACATGACCGCGGCCAAGAATGCGCCGAACAAACCGGCCGCGATCCACAGGATGGCGATCGCCGGCTCTGCTAGATAGACGCAGAAGATGGCGATCAGGACGAGGAGCAGGAAGATACGCATCTTACTGTCTCCTCGCTATGTTCGCCGGCGCTGCGCGTCGTGTCGATCGCTTCACGCGCATCCTGTCCCACTCTTCCAGACTGCTGGGGATGCCATCGAACCCGGTCGGCGAGTCCTTCTCGTCGAGCAGCAACTTCTCCAGCCCCATGAAAGCATCGAACGCCTCGGCCAGCTTCTTGTCGCTGACCGCACTGCGGCTATCCGGGTGCAGCGCGCGGCGGATCGCGTTGAACAGCGCCTTGTCCATGATGCCTCGGCGCCGGTTCATCACGCGCTCCGCATCTTCGAGGCGCTGCTTCCAGTGCGGCAGCACGATCTCGTCGATCCGCCGGCGCACGTTGTCGGCCACGCGCTGGTCGAACGCGGCGTCGAGCTTGCGTTGGTGCTGGCGCAACGCGGTGTCGAATTTTTCCTGCGCAGTCATCGACGACAGCATCTCGCGCAGGACTTCCGGCTCGACCTCGCGACGGCCTTGCTCGCGGGCAACGGCGAACCGCGCCACCATGTCGGACTTCAGCCCGATCGCCTCGCTGGCTTCCATCAGCGACTTGCCTTCGTCGAGCACGGCTCGCGCCAGTGCCCGCTCGGTATCCTCGTCGACCTGCGGATTGTCGCCGCGCCGGCCGCGGCCGGGCGTAGTCCGCGGCTTTGATTGGTTCGTCATGTTTACTCTCCTGAGTGAAGACCGGGGAGTTTCCTCCCCGGCTCCAGTCCGCCGATGACTACTCGTCTTCGTTCGGAACCACTTCACCGTGCACCGTATTGCGGCGCTGCTTGCGCGACGCCTTGTAGCGGCGCAACACGACACCGAGCGAGAGGTTGATAATGGCCAGCTTTTCGTCAGCCACGTCGCTGCCGATCGTCTTGGCCTTCTCGCGGATCATCATCGCTGCCAAGATATTGTCGGCAGCGAGCGATCCCTCGACGGCGTGTGCATCGTACGTCGCACGCAGCAGAGCGCGGTAACGCTCGCTTTCGTTGACGAGGATGCGGTGGATGTCCTCGACGAGATCGTTGAGGGTGCGCTCCGCCTTGATGGAGCGTTCCCATTCACCAATGTCGGCGGGGAGGGGAGGAGCAACACGCAGTTGCTGTTCAGGCATAGTTTACTACCTTTCTGCGGAACACAATGTCCGCCGAAACGTACATATGATACCACGGGTCGATTGTAAAGAGCTATTTGCTCAGTAGCCCGACGATAGCGCCCCAATCCCATCGCGCCGCGCCGCCGTCCCAGTTGCCGAGGCACGGCACGTCATCGACTCGCTCGTCGACCAGCCGGCGGATCATGCTGCCGTGGAACAGCCAAAACTCGGTCCCGGCCCGGCGCACGGCGATGAAAACCCGGCCGCCGCAGCGCAGCCGGCGCTCGATCCAGCCGACCTGCGCCGGGCGGATGGCGACACGCCAGTGATCGCACGCCTTGTTCTCGATCCAGATCTCGACACCGTCCCGGCACCAGTTGGTATCGGGCACGCCGCCGGTGGTGCCGCCGGTCTCGATCGCAAGCAGGTCACCGCCCTTGAGGTGCGCGCGATAGATTTTGCGTAGCTCGCCATCACTCATCGGTGTGTCACTTCGTAGTCGTGCGTCACGAATCCAAGCGAAGCATCGCCGCGCTGATGCTCGGCGATCCACAGCTTGACGCCGCCGCAGCGCCGGCATTCCAGCGTGTTGCCGTCGGCGTGCCAGAGGTGATCGCATTGCGCCCGGCCGGGATGGCGCCAATCGCGCCGCCAGTGGCCACGCACCTGATGCGCCCGCATGCGCAGCAGCGCCACATGATCGGCAATCATCTTGCGCCAGCGGGTCTGCGGCACGTTCAGGTGGATGATCGAGTGCTTCAGGAACTTCTTGTAGCTGCCGCGCGCCATGTATCCCTTGTTCGGGATCACATGCTCGATCGCCGTCGGTGTGTCGTTGATCATCGTGAGCAGCATCCACATCGCACGGGCGTTGGCGCGCATGCGCCACAGCTCGCGCGGCTGGAAATTGTAACGGAATTTTGGATTGATCGAGATGCCGTTGCCGTGGGTCAGGCCGACCTGCGGCGTGACGTAGCTGCCCATGCCACCGAGCATCTCCGACTCGGCCCAGATGTGATCCTCGTCATTGTCCCAGTCGACGTCGAGGTTCGGCGCCTTGCTGATGTTGGTGGTCGCTACGCCGTAGGAAGAGTGCAGCCACTCGCGCGGATATTCGGCCGGCTTCCACGGCAGCGGGGTGTCGTCGTCAGCGACCCACACCATGTCGAAATAGCTCAGGTGCAGATCGTCCATGCTGTCGTGCGCGCCGTATTCGGAGCAGCGGAATGCGGTCGGCACACCCGGGTGCTGTTGGATCAGCCAGCCGCGCCGCATCGCCGTACGCATGCTCGGCTTGAGCACGACGCCGTGCTTCTTGAAAGTGTACTCACGATAGTGCCGCGGGCTGTGCTCGATCCACGTCAGGGCGTGCGGTATCCGCGATTGCAGCCGCATCATGTCGAGCAGGCGCAGCTTCTTGCCGTGCGTACCGCGGCCGAGCAGCGCCATGTCCATGTCGGCCCAGTACTGGCACAGCGCCTCGTCGAGCACGAACTTGCGCGCCGGCACGATCGCGCGCATGGGCTTGACCGCAGCCGGGTTGATGTCGCGCTGATAGGAACGAGCGAGTATCGCATCCGCCAAGGTCGGCGGTTTGCTCACAGACGCGCCGCCAGTGCCGTGCGCTCGACCTCGCTGAGATCCCACATCGCCAGCACGAGCCACATGTCGGCCTTGCCGATCCGGCGCAGCAGAAACGGATCGACCGGCACCGCCTTGGTCCACTCCGCTTCCCACATGATGTGATAGTTCGACATCGCTCGCTTTGGCCGCTCGTTCAGGGGGACGATCGGCACCACACCGGTGAAATTGTGCCAGTGTGAGAAGCCGAAGCTGCCGGCCGGGAATTCGAACCGGGTGCCGAACGAGCCGCCCAGCGTGTGACGGCCATTGCGAGCGGTGTTCGTCACCGACGACATCACTGCGGCGCCATCCGCCTGCGTACGCAGATGACACAGTTTGGTGTCAGCGCGGGCGATCGCCAGCTTGGGCAAACCCTGCTCGTTGGAGCCGGCGGTCAGGATCGACTCCAGCGCCTTGATCACCAGCTTGCCCTGCGCGAGCTTCTGGTAGGCGCTCATGATCTCGCGGTCGATCGGCGTCGAGTAGTGCTTGTGTGTCTGGTAGGCGCGCCACAGGTCGCGCGCGGTGTCTTTGGCAATCGTCAGCGGAACGTGGTGCATGGTTCACTCCGTGGAAAAAGGCGCCTTCCGGTCCGTGGTCAGCGCGTATTCGGCGCGGCGTACCGCGCTCGTCTTGTTGTCGTCGATGATCTCGGCGAGCGCCTCCAGCGCGACCTCGATGCGCGCCGCGGCCTCGCGCAGCAGGTCGGTGCAGCGGCTGGCGAAGCCACAGGTGCACAGCGTATGCTTGGCCGTGCACTCGCGCGTGTGGATGTCGGCGGCGCAATCGCGCAGCTCGTCGACGATGCTCATTGGGGCGGCGTCGGCTGGTCCGGCGGCGGATCGCGGCGCATGTGCGCCTGTAACAGGCCATTGAGCCAGCCGGAAATGTTGTGCGCTTCCTTCTCGGTGCGGATGCCGGTGAACCAGCACACGGCGCGCCATGTGCCGTTCTCGTCGGGAAAGACGCCGCCGTTCAGGCTGACCTGAACGACCGTCGTCGGCTGCTGCTGCGGCGGCTGCTGTCCGTTGCTATCCATGTCGTGCGTGCTCCTTGAGGTGAAAATGATACATGCAGATTTGCATATATTCCGTTTCGTTGGCACCGACGCGCTGCGCCGCCAGCGTCATGTAGTGGCCGAGCAGCGTCAGGATCTGCACTACCGCAGCATCTTCACTGACGTCGATCTCCTCGCAGCGGTTGATGTAGTCGTTGATCAGCGTCTTGAGCCGATCGTCGAGCAGCTTGGCGAGATCGCGCGCCGTATTGCGCTCGTCGAAACTGATCACCTTCATGCCGGTGCCTCTCTGATGTTCTCGACGACCCATCTGCGTACACGCACAAAGCGCGCCTCCGGTGTCTCCTTGATGTAGTCGCCAACCGCCTCGTCGTTCTCGTAAACGACCTCGCGCGCGAGCGCCTCGGCGATGTCGAACAGGCCAGCGACGATGACGATGTGCTCCGGGTCGATGTCCTCCATCGGTATGCTGCGTGCGCGGCCAAGCGCACCTAGTGCGCAGACGCCGTCATCGCATTCCAGCTCACCCTTGATCAGTTTCTTCTCCGGCAGCGCGTCGAGCGCGGTAAGCAGATCGCGCAAGAACTTCTGGCCACGACGGCCGCGCACGGCGCTGGTGACAGCGCCGCGATACATGATCATCGACCAGTCGTTGCCGATGTCTTCATTGTAGCCAGACCGCGACATCACAGGCCCCGTCGGTTGTGCAGCTTGGTCGCACCACGATGCTTGGCATCGAAGCGATACCACGCATAATTTTCCTTGCCGGTGAACTCCGAATTCGGAAACCACTTCACCCGGCCGATCACCACGATGTCGGAGCAGCGCGGCAGATACGGAACGGCTTGCTCGTTCGCCGCCCAATCGAGGTCGATCAGCAGCCACGTCGGTGCGATGGCTTGAAAGTGCTCGATCAGCAAATGCATCTCGCTGCGGGTGTGCGGCGGGTTGGTGATGATGGCATACTTGCCGCGGCCGTAGCGGTTGCGCAGCAGCGCATTCTGACCGCTGTCGACATCGCCGCGATAGATGCAATCCAGCCCGGCCTGCTTCAGGTGCTTGATCAGATCACCTTTGCCGGCGCACGGCTCGGCAAAGCGGTGCGTGCCGTTGAGAAACGGAAACAGCGGCTCGACCGCCTTGAACGGTGTCGGGTAAAGGTCGCTTTTCTTGCGCCGGAAGTTCGAACGCTTCCCCATGTCAGACCATTATGTTCGCGGCCGCCTTGGCGGCGTTCTGCAAGCGATCGCGCGCTTCGGTGATGCGTCCGCTCTTGATCAGCGCCAGCGCCTCGCCGATGGCGGTGATCAGCTCGCTGTTGACGCGCATCTGCTTGTTGGCCTGCGCGGCCGTGATGATGCCCATGTGCACCGCCTCGTCGAGCAGCGCCTTGCGCACCAGCATTTCCTGCTGCTCCGTGATCATCGCCGACACCGCCACCGATATTTCCCGACCATCACCTTGCGCATGTTGTGGCGCGAGCAAACGTCGCCGCTGCGCCGCTGGACGTAACGGTGCCGGATCGAGGCCGGCGGCCGCGCCACCGGCAGCGGATGCGCAATCTCGGCAACGTCCACCGGCACCGCCGCCGGCATGGCTGGGGGGCTGTCTGGCGACGGTGCCGCGGGCACCGGATCGCGCACGATCGGAATCGTGCGAACCCGGACCTGTGCGGGAAGCGGCTCACCGAACCGCTTCGCAAAGAGATCGCCGCGCACGACCGGCTCGACCGGCTTCGCAGCCGGCCGCCTCGGCGGACAACGTCGTTACGCTGGCCTCGGCGAGTGCCGCAGCGTCCGCCCCATCCGCGGCGTCCGCGGACGAGCCGGCCGAAGTCGAGGCCGCCGCGAAGGCGATGCTCCGCGTCCGCGCGGACATCATCGACCGGCTGGTCAACGAATCCGGCGAAGTGCAGATCGCGCGCTCCCGCATCGAAGGCGAGCTGCGCGCGCTGAAGGCGAACCTCCTCGAGCTCACCACCAGCGTGATCCGGCTCCGCAGCCAGGTCCGCGAGATCGAGCTGCAGGCGGAAACGCAGATCCAGTCGCACATGTCGGCCGCGCAGACGGTGCACGGCGATTTCGACCCGCTGGAGCTCGACCGTTTCACGCGCTTCCAGGAGCTGACGCGCTCGCTCGCCGAGGGCGTCAACGACGTGTCCACCGTGCAGCAGTCGCTGCTGCGCAATCTCGACGACGCCGACGCCGCGCTGCTCGCGCAGGCGCGGCTGTCGCGCGACGTCCAGCAGCGCCTGTTCGCGATCCGCACGGTGCCGTTCGGCAGTCTGTCCGAGCGCCTCTACCGGATCCTGCGCACGACGGCGCGCGATCTCGACAAGCGCGCGAACCTCGAAATCAATGGTGGCCAGACGGAGCTCGACCGCTCCGTGCTGGAAAAGCTCGTCGGTCCGCTCGAGCATCTGCTGCG
>Ga0207701_10008630_pt1 | contig 10068 bp, 7 predicted proteins | sample KBSSwiSSwithPhiX_FD_184294 | JGI IMG/M metagenome (GOLD analysis project Ga0207701, IMG submission 184294) | Switchgrass rhizosphere bulk soil microbial communities from Kellogg Biological Station, Michigan, USA, with PhiX - S5 (SPAdes) (version 2) | ecosystem: Environmental > Terrestrial > Soil...
AATACTGGGCTGACCAAGCTACGGTTGGCAGAAATGCAGAGGCGATCAACAGACTTGACTGGCACGGGACCGCTGGGCTCTACTTTCGCTACCCTCCATCGCTATCTCTGTCGGTCCACACCTTCGCGCAGGAGGTCTTTCGATGCTGAAACGCACCTTGATGTCGGCGGTCGTTCTGGTGTTGAGCGCCGTCACCACACCCGCGCAGTCGGCGAAGAATCCCGAGTTTCAGAAAATCGCCGACGCCTTCGTCGCCGCGTGGAACAAGGGGGACGCGAAGGCCCTCGCGGCCCTGCACGCCGAGAACTGCATCACCTCCGGTGGTGACACGGGACAGCTCGTCGGACGAGCGGCGGTCGAACAAGACTTCACGAAGGCGTTCGCCGCGGCGCTGAAGGGCACGAAACTGACCGTGACACCTGCCAACGAACGTACGATCAACCCCGACCTCGCGGTCACAAGCGGCACTTGGGAAGTCACGGGCCCCACGCCGCCGCCGCCGGGGGCGCTCACCAAAGGCATTTACATCAACACCTTGGTCAGGCAGGGCGGGAAGTGGCTGATCGCCAGTTCAGCAGCCTTTCCAGCACCGGCGAAGCCGTAGACGGCGCGATCACTCGTGCCGCAGCGCTCTGATCGGGTTGACCCGTGCGGCGCGCAGCGCGGGAATGAGTCCTGCCGCTGCCGCGACGGTGATCAGGCAAACGGTGGCGAGGACGATCGTTGTCGGATCCGTCGGCGTCAGGCCGTAGAGCTGGCTCGCGATAGAGCGGCTGGCGGCCCACGCGGCGGGGAGGGCGATGACGATGCCGATGGCGACGAGGATCGCAACTTCGCGCAGGATCATGCGCGCGACGCTCGACGACAGGGCGCCGAGCGCCATGCGGATGCCGATTTCGCGGGTACGGCGCGTGACGCTGTAGGCCATGACACCATACAGGCCGATCATCGCGAGCAGGGTCGCCAGCACGCCGAACACGATTGACAGGCTCGCGATCAGCCGTTCGTTCGTGAGCGATCGATCGATGCGATCTTCAAAAGACTGCATCGTGGCGATCGGAAGATTCGGTTCGGCCTCGCGCACCACGCGCCGGAGCGTCTGGAACATCGCGCCCGGGTCCTGTCCCGTGCGCACGTAGACGATGCCGTTGCCGCCGCCGTTGGTGACCCGCGGGAAGAACATCTGCGGCTCGACCTCACCGCGCAGCGACCGGTATTTCGCGTCGCTCACGACACCAACGATCTCGATCGGCGTGGGCGTGCCCGGATCGCGTCCGAATCCGAAGTGCCGGCCCGGCGCAGACGCGGAATTGCCATCCATGTATTTGCGCACGAACGCTTCATTGGCGATGGCGGTCCGCCAGGGGGCCATGTCCTTGATCGTCAGCGGCTGCTCGTCTCGTTCATCGAAGTCGCGGCCGGCGACCAGGCGCATGCCCAGGGTCTGGAAGTAGCCGGGACTGACCGAGTTGTTGTGGGCGATGACCCGGTCGTTGCCGCTCGGCCGGTAGCCTTCGAGCGTGAACGTGCTGTTCCAGGATCCGCCCTGGAACAGCGCACTCGATCCCATGGCGACCGCCGTCACGCCCGGAACCGCTCGCAGGCGGGCGAGGATCGCCTTGTCGAGTGCCGCTCCACGCTCGTCGTCGTACCCGATCACGCCGGGGTCGATGGAGAACTCGATCAGGCGCGATACCTCGATGCCGGGGTTCACCGTCATCAGGTTGTGCAGGCTGCGTACGAACAGGCCCGCCGCGATCAGCAGGAGTAACGAGAGCGCGACTTGCGAGACCACGAGCGCCTTGCGGGCGCCGGCCTGAGAGCCGCCGACGACGCTCCCCGCCTCGCTCTTCAGCGTGGGCGCGAGCTCGGGCTGCGTGGACCGCCACGCCGGGACGAGGCCGAACAGCAGGCCGGTTGCGACCGTCACCGCCAGGGTGAAGCCGAGGATGCGCAGGTCTGGCGACGCCGAGACGGTCAGCGTCGAGCCCGGAGTCCTGAAGAAGTCGAGCAGCAGACGGCTGCCCCATGTCGCGAGCATCAGGCCGACGGCGCCGCCGGCGAGTGCGAGCAGCAGGCTCTCGACGAGCAGCTGCTGCACGATGCGAAGGCGCGTTGCGCCGAGCGCGAGCCGCACCACGATCTCGCGCTGCCGCGTGGTGGCGCGCGCGAACAGGAGATTCGCGACGTTGGCGCACGCAATCAGCAGGACCATGCCGACGATGGCCATCAGGATCCAGAGCGGGGTGGTCAACTGACTGCGCAGGCTCGATTTGCCGAAGCCGGCCGGCTGCACCGCCACCGTGCCTTTGACGAAGCGTTCCTTGTCGCCGGCCGAGGCGCGCGCGAACGCGGCTTCCTGCACTTCCATCTGGAGACGTGACGCGTAGAACGGCTGCAGGCTCGCCTGCGCCTGTTCCGGCGTGACGCCGTCGCGCAGACGCCCGAAGACGTTGAGCCATCGCTGGCGGCGATTCAGCAGCGCTTTGCCGATCTCTTTCCTGTCGCCAAGCGGCGTGATCAGATCGGCCATGGTGATGGGCACGAACACCTGCGCCGCGCGGCCAAGGTTCACGCCGTCGAATCCCTCCTGCGCCACGCCAACGACGGTCATCGGCTCGTTGTTGACCAGTATCGGCTTCCCGACGATCGCCGGGTCGCCCGCGAAGCGGCTCTTCCAGTACGCGTGTGTGAGGACCGCGACCCGGTCCGCGCCGGCTGCGGTTTCGTCCTGTGGGCCGATCACGCGGCCCAGCCGCGCGTTGACGCCGAGTCCGGAGAAGTAGCCGCCGGACACCAATTCACCGGCGACCCCTTCCGTCTGCCCGCCGACGCCGATGTGCAAGCCGTAGCCGAAGCGGCAGAACATCGCGCTGAACACCTGGTTGTTGTCGCGCAGATCGGTGAACCGCGGGTACGACAGCTCATTCCCTTCGCCCCAGCCGTTGCCGTATTGAAATCCCTCGCCGGTGACGAGGACGAGCTGGCGGGGAGCCTTGACCGGGAGCAGCCGCAACAGCAGCTGATCGACGAGCGTGAAAATGGCGGTGTTCGCGCCGATGCCGAGGGCGATCGAGAGGATGGCCACAGCGGTGAATACTGGCGCTTTGCCAAGGCCGCGGCAGGCGTATCGGATATCGGAGAGCAGGTGCGTCATGACCGGACCGGACTCCAGAGCTGCCGCGCGCGGCCATCACGCGCCGGATGATCCCTAGACGTTGAAAGCGCCCGGATGGTTTACGCGCCGGTGTGGAATTTGGTCGTGCTAACTTTGGCGCCAATGACTCCCGGGTGCGGCGTGAGGAACGCCGTGTTCGTGCTCATGGTGGCTGCAGCTGCCATGCCGAGCTGCAGGTCGTCGCCGGTCGCGCCGTCGCAGACCAGCGCACCAGCCACGCGTGCGCCGGTCGCCGGCCGCGTCCTGTTCATCGGCAACAGTCTGACGGAATCGAACGATCTCCCCGCCGTCGTCGAGATGGTGTCCCGCCAGGCCGGAGGAACGCCAATCAGCACTGCGAGCGTGGTCTCCGGTGGTTTCAGCCTCGAAGACCACTGGAATCAGGGCACGGCGCAACGCCGCATTGCTGAGGGCGGCTGGTCGATCGTCGTGCTCCAGCAGGGACCGTCGGCGCTGCCGGAATCGCAGGTCGCGCTCCGCGAGTGGACGATCCGTTTCGATTCGGTCATTCGCGCGAGCGGCGCGCGGACGGCGCTCTACATGGTGTGGCCCGAGTCGAATCGCCGCGAAGTGTTCGACGCCGTCAGCCGGTCGTACGCGCGAGCCGCGGAAGAAGTCACCGGCATGCTGCTCCCCGTCGGCGAGGCGTGGCGTGCAGCCTGGCGCCGGGATCCCGGCGTACCGCTGTACGGCCCCGACGGGTTTCATCCGACGCCCACCGCCACCTACCTGGCAGCGCTCGTCATCTATCAGCAGGTCAGCGGTCGATCACCGATTGGCCTTCCTGCCTTGCCGGACATGCCGGTCGCGCGTGCGCTCCTGCTGCAGGAAGCGGCCGAGGAAGCGAACGCGCAGTTCGGCCGCCGTTCACTTCCTCCTGCCGCCCTCGTCCACATAGTCGTAACCACCAACACTGGAAATCCGCACCGCGGCCCCATACGCGCCTGACGACGTCGTCAGCGTCCGGCGCGTCACTCTGGGCGACGGCTTCGGCGACACTCGGAACGCCTCCTCGAGCACCCTCCCGCAGCCCGCCTCGCAGCGATCGCCGTCGATCGCGAGCAGTTTCAGCACGGTCGGCATCACATCGGGGAGCGACGCCGGGGCCTCCACCCGCGTGCGGGCCTTGAAATCGGTTCCTGACAGCACCAGCGTGTTTCGCACCACCCACGGACTGAGACCCCCGTGACCGCTGGCGCCGCTGGTGATGGGGCCGGGCCTGGCGCTGACGATGGTTTGCGCGCCGGGCACGCCGTGCGGATTTCGATCGGAGCTCCACGTCAGCGTCGCCGCGACATCGGGCGCGCGTGTCGGGTGCGAGCCTTTCGTGAGGTCGAACGACAGCGTACCTGGCACACTGCCCTGACCATCCTTGCCACCGCGAGTGAAGATGACGCCGGCCCAGGGTTGTTGCTGAAGGAAGCGCACGAGCTCCGTGACCGCACGCGGGTCATGGCTCGGGACGTAGAACAACGCGGATTGCGACTGGCTTGCCACGATCACGTCGGTCGATTGGGCACTCGCCTTGAGGCCTGCGCCGACCAGCGCGTCGACAACGTTGACGCCGGCGGTGTGCTGGGCGAACCCGTGGTCCGAGGTGATCACAACATCGAGCTGCCGAGCCGGTCTCAGCGACTCCATTGCGGCAATCGATCGGGCCAGGCTCCTGTCGATTGCTGCCAGCGCGCGCTTTGCCTCGGGCGAGCTCACGCCGTGCTCGTGCTGCGCGGCATCCAGGGGACCCATCCAGTCGACGACGACATCGGGCCGGAGCTCCGGCAGCACATAGTCGCGCAGCACCGTATCGGTCCACTCCATCTGGCCGATGTCGTCGGGATCGGGCGGCGGTGCGCCGAACCGGCGAACCACGGGGTCGCTGATCGCAGCAGGGAAGGCGGCCGTCTTGCCGGGGTCGAAGAGACCGTGGATTGCGCCCCCCGCCCCGTGCCGGGCCTGCGGATTGAGCACGAAGCCGTTGCCGGTCGTGCCGGAGCTCAGGGTCACCAGGCTGCGGCCGTTCCGCTGAAGGATCTCACCGAGGGTGGGTGTCGTGACCACGCGCCCGTCAGCCTCCTCGAGGCGAATCAGCTGGCGATAGTCGCCCGTGTCGAACGGCGCGTCCTTGTTCACGCCCGCCACGAACATGCTGTTGCCGACGATGCCGTGGCGCGAGGGGTAACTGCCGGTCATCAGTGACGCGGCGTTGATCCGCGTGGACGTGGGGAAGACCGAGTGGCTGTTGATGTAGTCGACGCCTTCGCTCCGCAGCCGCGCGATGGTGGGCGTGTCGGTCGCGTTGATGCTGTCGGGGCGGAGGCCGTCGACCACGAAGATCGCGATCAGGCGGCGGGATTCCGGCGGCGGCTGTGCGACCGACAATAGTGCGGCCAGGGCGAAACTGGCGTGTGTGAGGCGGTTCATCGTAGAGGGATGTTACCGGCTCTGACCCCAAATGGGTCGCTCTGTCAGAATGTCAGCCCGATGAGACACTTGTCAGTGCTGACGCTTCTGCTGGTCCTTCCACTGGCCTTCGCCTGTGCCCGCGACGACTCCGCTGCGACGCGCGCCGCCTTCAAAGCGCAGCTGGACGAGGAGTGGAAGTACTGGATGGAGCAGTACCCCGAGACCGCCACGCTCCTCGGCTACCCCGGTCAGAACGCGCGATGGACCGACTACTCCCAGGCCGCGATCGACGCGCGCTCGGCGTATCTGAAGAAGAGCCTCGCGCGCCTGCGCGGCCTGAACCGCGCGCATCTCGACGCACGCGATCAGCTGAACTACGACCTCTATCTCGATCTGCTCCAGACGGCCGTCGACGGGCTCCGCTTCCACAACGACGCGATGCCGCTGCGCTTCGTGACCGCCGCCAACCTGATGATGCCCGTCAACCAGATGGGAGGCGTGCAGCAGGATGTGCCGCGGATCATCGGCTCGATGCCGACGACGACGAGACAGGACTACGAGAACATCATTGGCCGCCTTCAGGGAGTCGGCCCCCTCGTAGATCAGACCATCACGCTCATGGAGCGCGGCATCGCCGCCGGTCTGACTCCGGCGGCGATTGTGATGCGAAACGTGCCGGATCAGGCGGCGGCGCAGATCGTGAGTGAGCCCGCGCGGAGCCCGCTGCTCGAGGCGTTCAGCAGGTTCCCGGCGGCGATTCCGGAAGCGGAGCGGGCGGACCTGACCAGGCGTGCGGCGGACGCGTACGTCCGGGTCGCGCGGCCGGCATTCGAAAAGCTGCGCGATTTCCTCGGCAAGCGCTACCTTCCCGCCTGTCGGCAGACGACCGCCGCCTCGGCGCTGCCGGATGGCGCCGCGCTCTACGCCTACAACGTGAAGTGGCACACGACCACGCCGCTGTCGCCGCAGCAGATTCACGAGATCGGCCTCGCCGAGGTGAAGCGCATCCGCGCAGCGATGGACCAGGTCATCGCCGGGTCCGGCTTCAAGGGGTCGTACGAGGAGTTCGTCCGCTTCCTCCGCACCGACCTCCGGTTCTACTTCACTGATGCCGGCGCGCTCGTGTCTGCCTATCGCGACATCGCGAAACGGGCGGACCCGGAGCTCGCGGCCCTGTTCGGCCGGCTGCCGCAGTCCCCATACGGTGTCAAAGTCGTGCCGGAGGCGGCAGCGCCGTCACAGACGACCGCCTACTACGAACCGGGCGCCTTCAAGGCCGGCCGTCCCGGCTACATGTTCGCAAACACCTACAAACTCGAGATGCGCCCGAAGTGGGAAATGGAGGCGCTCACACTGCACGAGGCCGTGCCGGGACATCATCTTCAGATCTCCCTGGCGCAGGAGCTGGAAGGCATCCCCGAGTTTCGCAAGAACACGAGCTACACCGCCTATGTCGAAGGCTGGGGCCTTTACGCGGAGTCGCTCGGCGAGGAGATGGGCTTTTACAAGGACCCGTACTCGAAGTTCGGCCAGCTGACGTACGAGATGTGGCGCGCCGTGCGCCTTGTTGTCGACACCGGGCTGCACTCGATGAACTGGACCCGCCAGCAGGCGATCGACTTCTTCATGGCCAACGCCGCCAAGACCGAACAGGACATCGTCGTCGAAGTCGATCGCTACATCGCATGGCCCGGACAGGCGCTCGGCTACAAGCTGGGGCAGATGAAGATCCAGGAACTGCGGGCCGCGAGCGCGAAACAGATGGGCGAGCGGTTCGAACTCCGCAAGTTTCACGACGTCGTGCTCGGCGAAGGGGCGGTGCCGCTCGACGTCCTCGAGTCCCGCGTGAAGGCGTGGGCCGCTTCACGCTGACGTTCGAGGAGATCGTTACCCATACGCCTGGGCGCAGGACGAATTTCCGCAGCAGACTCAGACGGGATTTCAGCGGCTGCCGAGACGTGCCGAGAGCGTTCGGAACAGGGTTGCGACCTGCCTGGGAAAGCACGCCACGACGGCGAACAGCCAGAACCAGCGCGTTGCCGACGACCAACGAATGTCGTACTCGATTCGACCTTCGCGCTGAATCGGATCGCGGGTCTGGCTGACCACGCGAATCGCCGGATCGTCCGGCGCGAGCGCATTGATCAAATACGCCGCGCCGTCAGGACGGTGGTCGTTCTTGAATTGCAGCGAGTGACGACCGCCGCCAAGCCGTTCGACGCTGCCACTGGCACGAATCGCGATCGTGCCGAGGCCGGCTCGAAGATCGGCGGTTGACGGCACCTCGACTCGATCCAGCCTCACGCCGATCGCGTGGCCATCGAGACTGAGGCGGACGTCCGACATGACGGTCTGGGCGTATGCACGCGCCTCCTCCGAGGAGATCGCGGCATCGGCATCCCGGTCGATGATCGCGATGATCCCCGGCGCGACCGCCACGCCTGGGGTGAGATCGAGTTCCAGGGCTATGCGGTCGCGCACGAGCGACAGCCGCGCGGCCTGGAGGTATTCGTCCAGGTTGTGCGCCTGTCCATCGACCGACAGCAGCGTCACGACCGCGGCTGTCGTTGCGATCCCGCGGAGCGCTGTCACTGCTGGCCGGCCTTCGCGGCGTAATCGTTCGCCGGCTCTCGATAGATCGTGTGAATGTGATCGGTGTTGTTGTCGCCCTGACCCTGCGGGGCGTACTCGATGAAGACGGCAGGCCCCTGGATCCTGAAGTAGGCGCCTTTGCCGTTGGTCGTGGGGCCGGCCCAGGCAAAGTAGGTGTCAGGCAACGAACCTTCGAGTTCCTTCATCTTCGCGGCGGCCGCCTCGTTGCCGAGAATTCCGACCCACTCTCGCGCGAGGTCCAGCAACATGGTGCGTTGCGGGCCCGTGAACGCCGACGCGCGCACGCCTTCCGGCTGGATTGTCTTGCCGTCGGTGCCAGGGCCGAGCACCAGGTTGCGAACCTGCACGTCGAGGATCGCCTGCTTCTGCTGCTCGGCGTTCAGCGCGTTGACGAGCGCAAACGCCTTGTCGTTCTCGTCGCCGAGCGGCCTGATCGTCTTGCCGGTGATGCTGTAGCTCGCCGGTTGGGCGCCGGTGTGGGTCGGTGCGAGGACCTGCTGACCGCCCGCGAAGGTCACGTTGATCGCCAGATGATGACCGCCGAACTGCATCATCCATTTCTCCGTGGTCGAGGCCTTCCCGAGAATCGCCAGGTAGTACTCCCCGCGGCCGAAGCGGATGGCCTGAGTCGGTGCGCGCTTCGGGGCGCTCTGTTCTTCGAGCACCTGATCGGCGCCGACAACGGCGAGCGCCTTCTCGTACCCCTCGGCGCTGAGCGTAGCGGCGAGCAAGGCGAGCGCGGCCTTCTCCTGCGGCGGCGTCATGTCGCCGAGCTTCAGGCCATTGCGCTCGGTGGCGCCCACCTGCATCCTGGTGCCGGTCGGCAGGTTCGACCAGACGATCCGGGTCTGCTCGTTGAGGCCGATATTGGCTTTCGCGCGCTGACGCTCGTCGAGCGTGGAGAGAAACGCCTCAGCGGCTTTCACCGCGCGAGCGGTCGCGTCGGGCGCGGGCGCCTGGATCGAACGTGCGGTGCCAATCGCTCCGCACGCGACGATCGCGAAGACCAAGAGCTTCCACGTTCGCGTCACCATGCTCGCACTCCTCTCGGCAATCCAGCTGAGGGGCTAATCATTGATCAGAAGGGGCTGCGGCCCGAGAGAACGGCGCCTGCAGCTAGTATCTCCCCATGACGAGCCCGCACGTGCGAGTCCCGACCCCCCCGGACTCCTTCGATCCCACCGCGAACGGCAACCTGCCGCCGATGCCTTACAAGGACATGCCGGAGCCGCTGCCGCTCGGCAAGGTCCTCGGGCCGAGCGTGATCCTCGCCGGTCTCGGCGTCGGATCGGGCGAGTACATCATCTGGCCCTACATGGCCTCGACGGTGGGACTCGGCTTTCTGTGGGCCGCGGTGCTCAGCGTCACGGTGCAGTACTTCCTCAACATGGAGATCGAGCGCTACACGCTGGCGACCGGCGAGACGGCGGTAGCCGGCTTCGTCCGGTTCTGGAAACCGTGGGGCGTGCTCTTCATTCTGTTCACGATCGTGCCGAACATGTGGCCTGGCTGGGGCACGAGCGGGGTGACCATCTTCACGTTCCTGATCGGCGGCGGTAATGCCGCCTACATCACGGTCGGGGTGCTCATTGCCGCGGGGGTTGCCCTGACCGCCTCTCCGGTCGTGTATCAGACCCTCGAGCGGGCGCAATTCTTCAAGGTGGGCCTGACGCTCGTATTCCTGGCGGTTGCGATCGTCATGGCGATCGGCCCGTCGGCCTGGGCCGAGCTGCCCGCGATGGTCACGCAGTTCGGACGGCTGCCGGATACCAACATCCTGCCGGTGTCGCTCGTCTTGAGCGGGCTGGTTTTTGCCGGCGCCGGCGGCGTGAACAACCTGGCGCAGAGCAACTGGATCCGCGACAAGGGCTTCG
>Ga0207701_10008631_pt1 | contig 10067 bp, 6 predicted proteins | sample KBSSwiSSwithPhiX_FD_184294 | JGI IMG/M metagenome (GOLD analysis project Ga0207701, IMG submission 184294) | Switchgrass rhizosphere bulk soil microbial communities from Kellogg Biological Station, Michigan, USA, with PhiX - S5 (SPAdes) (version 2) | ecosystem: Environmental > Terrestrial > Soil...
CCTGCACGCCGGTGCTGAGTCCCTGCCCACCGATCGGCGAGTGAATGTGCGCGGCGTCGCCGGCGAGCAACACGCGTCCACTGCGATACCTCGCGGCCTGCCGCGTCGTGTCCGTGAACCTGGAGATCCAGGTTGGGCTATGCACACCGTAGTCGGTGCCGCACGCAGCGATGAGCAACGTCTTGAGATCATCCAACGTCGGCTCGGTCGTCGAATTCGGGTTGGGCTCGGTGACCATGACGCCGATGGGGCCGATGTCCTTGTAGACGATTTCGCCGCCGACGATGTCGTACTGCTCTCTGCCGAACGCGTACATGCCGGCGGCCGACCGATGCACCCCGTACGGCGGCGTCTCCGTCATCTCCACTTCGGCGAGGATGTTGCTCGTCGTCGCATCCCACCCTGGGAAGTCGATGCCCGCGGTCTTGCGTATGACGCTGCGCCCGCCGTCGCATCCGACGAGATATTGCGCGCGCAGTAACTGACCGTCGGCGAGTGTGACGTCGACACCGGCGTCGTGCTGCATGAATCCCGTGATTTCGCGGCCGTACAGAATCGGCACCTCCAGCTCGGTGACCCAATCGGCGAGAATGCGCTCGATGTGCTTCTGCCGCAGCGCGAGCCCGTAGTTGTGGCGCGTCGGGAAGTCGCTGATGTCCAAGCGCGTGACGGCGAAGCCCGTGACCTGCGCGGCTCGTCCGGCCGAGAGGAAGCGATCCGCGATGCCGCGCTGGTCGAACACTTCGATGGTGCGCGAGGAGATTCCGAGGGCGCGCGCGCCCGAGAGCTCCTGATTCGGCCGGCGCTCGACGACGGCGACGTCCACGCCCGCCAGCGCCAATTCGCCCGCGAGCATGAGCCCCGTTGGCCCGCCGCCAGCGATCACGACCGCATGATTGATCATCGCAACTCCTGGTCAGAATGAGGCGCGAAGTATCACCATGCCCGAGGACCTTGCCGCAAGCCGCCGGGTCGTCGATATATATCCGTGGGGAACGTGGCGACCCAAGGTCGAGTGTCATCGCCGGTTAAAAGCGGATCATGCCAACCCAGCCCTCGGGCGCGCGACGGCCGTTCTCCTCGTACCGCACACCGACGCGGAGCGCGCAGACTGAAAAGCCCTAACGTGCGTTATAGCACGCGGCTTCTCCCTCTCCATGAGGCTTGTGTGTTGACCGAAAGAACCTCCGCCGCTACCTCGAGCTCAAGCAAGAGAATCGCGCCCGAACGAGTGATCACACCCCACTAGTTCGACAAGTGCCGATCGCTCGATAGAGGTTGTTTTCACAAAATTCTCATTCTTGGATGTGGCGTGGCGGGCCACCCCGCGATCAACGATGTCGGACTCCGTTGCCCTCGGTTATCTCCGCAGCGCGCGGTTGAACGGGCAACTACTCGCCACGGAGATGACGGGTGAGTCGAAGGCTCGCATCTATGGGCGGACAGGAGTCCGCGTTCGCCTGGTCCGAGTGTGGCGCTGTCCGTCAGTGTCGTTCTACGGCAGTGCGGACATTCCTGAAGATCCTTCGTTGCACGTGGGATGGCGCGGCGCCCGCCCGTTGGAAATCCGGCGATTGCCGAAGTACTTCGCTCGGTGCGAATATTGATCCCTCGCCCGCGCCGTCGCTCATCCCTCCCCCCGCCGACCGGCCCGTGAGCCAATCATTGCTCCGCTGCCTCCGAGTTGCACTGATCGCCGTTCCCGCCTTCGCCGCCGCCGGCTGCGCGAGGCACGCGCCGTCTTCCCAGAATCATTCAGAACAACCGCCGGCGAGATACCTATTCGCCTGGGCCGGCGACGAAGATCGCGAGGACAGTGATTTTCTCGCCGTCATCGATCTCGCGCGGGACGGCGACCGATACGGGACTATCGTGACGACGACGCCGATCGGCGAAAAAGGAATCTGGCCACACCACACCGAGCACGAGCTCGGCGCGAGCCAGATGCTGTTTGCGAATGGATTCTCCGGCAATCGCACCGTGTTGTTCGACCTGCATGACGCGTTGCATCCCAAAGTGGTGGAACGATTCAATGGCGTCGCCGGCTTGAGCTTTCTGCACAGCTTTGCGCGGCTTCCCAACGGCCACGTGCTGGCGACGTTCCAATCGCACGGGCAAAACAACGAAGGACCAGGCGGCATCGCCGAGCTCGACGAACGAGGGCGCGTCGTTCGCTCACGTTCCGCGGAGGATTCGACGGCGGATCAGACGGCGCTTCGCCCATACAGTCTCGCGGTGATTCCGTCGCTCGATCGCGTCGTCGTCGCGCTCACGTACATGGTCATTCCGAGCTGGCATCCGCTGCGCGAATCGATCGCACACGACCACGCGGGAAATCAGGTGCAAGTGTACCGGTTGTCCGATCTCACGCTCTTGAAAACGATCAGGCTTCCAACGAACGACGGGCCGAATGAGACGCGCGTGCTGCAGGATGGTCGCACGGTGCTCGTGAACACCGGCGCGTGCCGTCTCTATCACGTTGCTGGGCTCGACGGAACCAATCCGCGGCTGGAGCTGGTTCATCGCGAAGAGCAAAGCGGATGTGCGATGCCGGTGGTGATCGGCAACTATTGGATTCAGGCGAACGCTTCTACACATCGTGTCTTCTCGCTCGACGTTCGCGATCTGACGAACGTCCGCGTCGTCTCGTCGGTCACGTTCGACGAGCGCCAACGGCCGCATTGGATGGCGACCGATGGGACACGAGTCGTGGTCGTCAACGAACCAGGACCGACGGCGGAACGGCGCATTTGGATGCTGAAGGTCGACCGCGCATCAGGGCAGATCACGCTCGACAGCGCGTTTCGCGATGCTGGGTCGACGCGCCCCGGAATCGCGTTCGATCGCGGGCAGTGGCCGCACGGCGCCACCGGAACCGCGGTTCCACACGGCACCGTATTCGGTTGGTGAGAAACTTCGCATCGGACGTGTCCGCTCGACGCGCACGGCGCGACGCTTGCCAATAGGGGGTTACTAGGCGTCTCAGTACCCTTCCCTGTTCAGCAGGTTTTCCATGCCGTCCATGTCTTCGTTTGCCAACCATCGCCCGCGAGCCTACTTCGGGCTGCTGGCGGTGGCCGGCTTATTCGGTGCAGTCGTCGTCCCGTGGTTGCTCGTCGGCGCGGCCAACATGACGCCCGACAAAACGCTCATCGCCATCTTCGACGATCGCGTCGCGAATTGGCTGAACGAACACGGCACGGCGAGTAGTGATCTCCTGTTCAAAATCATCAGCCTCTTCGGAGACTGGCTGCTCGTTGCGGTGGTGCTCGCCGCGGTTCTTCGCTTCGCGAGGCGCAGGCAACTTGAAAAGGCGGCCGGACTCGTCATCGCCTGCGCGGGTGCCGCGCTACTCAACGTGGTCCTTGCGCTGACGTTTCGGCGCGCACACTCACTCGCTGCAACCAACTTCGAGAGCGTCGCGCAGGGCGTGAACTTCCCGAGCGGGCACTCGATGCTCGCGCTCGTCGCCTACGGCATGCTGACGTACTTCGTGTTGGCATCGACGCGTTCGTCGGTCGCGAAGCAAGTGGCGTCAGTGGCCGCGGCCGCCGCCCTCGTCGGTCTGATCGGCCTCGCACGCGTCTACCTCGGCGTGCATTCCGTGTCGGACGTCGTGCTTGGCTTTGCGGCAGGCGCTGTCTGGCTCGCTGCCTGTATTGTCGCATACCCCCGGTTGGTCGCCATCGCCGGGACGCGCTCCGCGCCGGCAGTGACGACGCTTCAGCCGATGACATCCTAGCGTCTCGCTGCACGACCGCGGAGCAGTCAGCGACTATCCGACGAACAATTGTCCGTCGCGGAACCCTTGACTGACGGTTGCCGCTGCGGCCGCGCGCGCGTGGAGAAGACCTCCCACTCCTGCAGCGCGACCGCCGCATAGCTCGCACCGTCGGTCGACGCGTCGAACACCGCGCGCAGACAACGCGTCGTGACCGGAGCGAAATCGACGCGGTTGTCCGCGTTGAGTGTACTCGTATACGGCGAGCTCGCACGAACAGCCGTCCACCCGGAGCCGTTCCAATATTCCAGTCGCCACGCCTTTGGCGGCGCGACGCCGACACCAGCGCCCGCGGCGTGATCGCCCCAAAAATGGAGACTCGATCCGTTCAGCGTTTCGGGTTGCTCCCACTGATACATGATCCACTGCTGCGGCGGATTCTTTGCTGACCATGTCGCCCACATGTCGGGCGGCAACGGAGCAGGACGGACTTTGCCGTCGTTCACCGCGCGCAACCAGTACTGCACGGGAACGGGGACGTTCGACGCCGTGATGCGCGCGTGCGACGCGATGTTCGCGGTCGGCGTTGCATCGACAGGAGCGCCGCCGGTCGGGACGACCTTCTTGATTCGCGCGGGAGTGACATCGTCGTCCCACTCGAGCCGATCGATCGCGACCGAGCGCCGAAAGTGCCCTCCGTTTTTGGCGTCGGCCGTGTGATACGCGATGTACCACTTGTCCTTGTACGCGACGATTCCCGGATGCGACGTGGTCGACGACACGGGATCGAGAATAACTCCGCGATAGGTCCACGGTCCGAGCGGTGACGGCGACGTTCCGTATGCGATGCATGCGTAATACACCGCCTCCGTGCATTCCGAAGCCGGACCCGCCGTGTTCGCCGCATACGCCATGTAGTAGGTGCCGTTGCGCTTGAAGATCCACGCCGCCTCGAAAAATCCGTTGAGCGTTCTCACATCGACGGGCGTGCCTTTGAACGAGACCATGTCTCGCTCGAGCTCGACCCCTTTCAAGCGTCCGAACGTTCCCCAGTAGAGAAAGACACGCCCGTCGTCATCGACGAGCACTGTCGGGTCGATGTTCTGGATGTTGTTCTCGATCGGATACGACTGCGACACGACCGGGCCGTCCGAGTGCGCATCGGCCCACGGCCCCAGCGGCGTGTCGGCGACGGCGACGCCGATTGCGAACTTGTCCCTCGTCGTCGCGGCGGCGTGGATCACCGGCGCATAGAGGTAAAACTTGCCGCTCGGCCCCCGCACGATCTGCGCGGCATAGGCTCGGCCCGGAGCCGCCCACTTGAAGACCTCATCGGGCTTTAGAAAATGTGGGTAATGCGTCCACCGACCAGCGATTGGATCGCCGTTCGTCTCCAGCATCTGCCACTCGGGCATCTTGAAATCATTGACGCCAGGCCCCGCCGTGTCGCGCCCGGTCAGGAGGTAGAGTTTCTCGCCGACGACGAGCGGAGCAGGATCACTCGTGTAGTCGGCGCCGTCAGATAGGATCGGGTTCGACGACGCGCGCACGACTCGCCTTTCGAGCGCCGATCGCGTCGCGGACACGTCTGTCCCGACTGCCGGCCTGGTCGCGGGCGAAGCGCACGCGGCGAGCATTGGCAACAACAGCGTGAGGGAGCGCATCACCGGCGAAGGATGCGCCGAGGTGGGCTGGCGCGCCACTCGCCCGCCGTGATGAGGTTGCACCGTAAACGAGGCCCGAGAAGAGTCTTGTGGGATTTGCTTCGGGGCGCAGGATATCAGGTGCAGCTCGATCACGCCATGCCGAGCCATGCCCTTTCCAATTCAAGGAGACTCTTTTGCTGCGCGCTCTCTCACTCGTCGCCGGTCTGTTAAGCGCTTTCTTCATTTTCTACACGATCCGCCTGCTTGCTGTCACGAGCTTCCTTACTCGCACCCGTGTGGGCGGTGCCGGAGCCTTTGTGGGCGCCATCGTCTTTCCGTTGCTCGCCCTCCTCTTCGGCTGGGTTGCATTGCGCGCCTGGCGCGGCGCTCAGCTCTCTGACCGTGCCGGCTAACGATCACATCTGGCGGCGTGCTCGACACGATCAACAGCGGTGAGAGGGTGCTAGACTTGCGCCGTGTCTACATCACGGTCTCCGGGCGGAAAGTGGGCGCACCAGACGGACGAGGCACGGATCGATGACATTGGATGGCGTGCGACGTGATGTGACGGTGGCGGTTCGGTCGCTGAAGCGAACGCCCGGGTTTGCAAGCGCAACCGTATCGATCCTCGCACTCGGCATCGGACTGTCGACGGCGATGTTCTCGATCTACAAGGGCGTGATCGCCGACCGGCTGCCGCTCACGGCGCAAGACCGGCTCGTGGTGATGCATCCACTCGATCGCGCGCGAACCCACCTCGACGTTCCCTATCCATACCTGGCAGAGCTCGCGCGCGATACGACTGTGTTCGCCGGCGTGACCGGCGTCTTTCACCTTGGCGCGCAACCCGCGCCGTACATGCAGGGCGATACGCCGATCCAACTCGCGGCGCTCAGCGCAGCCGCGAACTTCTTCGACGTACTGGGCATGCGACCGGCGCTCGGGCGTCTCTTTCGCCGCGAAGACGGACAGGCCGGCGCGGCGTCCGTCATCGTCCTGAGCTACGCCGCGTGGACGCAGCGGTTCAACGCTGACAGCGCCGTGATTGGCCGCACGCTGGTGACGCCCTACACGCAAGCACCCGCGCGCATCGTTGGCGTCGCGCCGCGAGGATTCTCTTATCCCGATCGCACCGACGCGTGGGTACCGATTCTGCCTGGATTCACGGCGCAAGTCGACATCCTCGCTCGGCTAGCGCCGCGAGCCACGCCGGCGTCGGCACGTGACGCAGCGCTCGCGATGATGCAACGAAGCAATCCATTCTTGCTTGCGCCGCCCCCGAGCGGTCCGCGCGATCTGAAACAGTTTCTGATTTTCGGCATCGAAGCGCGCTCGCTGACCGAGACGATCCTCGGCAACTCAGGTCCCGCGATCATCATCCTGACGCTCGCCGTCGCGCTCCTGCTGATCATCGCATGCGTGAACGTGGGCAACCTGGCGCTGGTGCGTGCCTTCGGTCGCACGCGCGAAATCGCCGTTCGACGCGCGATCGGCGCAAGCTACGCCGACGTCACACGGCTCTTTCTCGTTGAAAACGGGATGCTCGCGTTGCTCGGCGGCGCCTTCGGGTTTCTCATCGCCATCCTTCTCCTTCGTGTGGTTCGGGTCGCGGCGCCTGCGCAGTTGCCGCGCATCGATGCGATCGCGTACACGAGTACCGCGGCGGTGATTTCGGTCGGCGTCACCTTCGTCGCGGTCCTGATCTTCGGACTTGCGCCGAGTTTGATCGCGTCGCGCGTGAGCTCCTATGCGGCGCTGCGCTCGGACGCGCGGACGGGCGATGGACACGGACGTCGACACGCGCGACGATGGCTCGTCTCACTTCAGATGGCGCTTGCGGTGGTGCTGCTCGCCGGAGCCGCGCTGCTGGTGCGAACGCTTTCGCGTCTCGAAGCGATGGAGCTCGGCTATCGTAGCGATCGCGTGTCGATGCTCACTTACACGGGTCCGCAGAGCGTGTTGTCGACGCCGAAGCAGATCTTCGAGGCAGCGAAAGCGGTGGTCGCGCAGCTCGAGGCTACGCCCGGTGTGATCGCGGCGACGCCGATCGAGAATCGTCCGTTCCAGGGCCAATCGCTTTTCATCATGCGCGTCGCGGCGGCTGACGCGCCTGCGTCGGAACGCGATCAGACGCCGTGGACTCCGTTCGAGTTCGTCGGTCCGAGCTACTTCAAGACCTTCGACATTCCGATCCGACGCGGCCGATCGTTCCGAGCGTCGGACACCGAGGGCGCAGAGCGCGTCGTGGTGGTCAGTGAGACGCTCGCTCGTCGACTCTGGCCGAACAAGGATCCGATCGGTAAGCAGCTCATGCAAATGATCAGCAACAGCACGTGGACGGTGGTCGGCCTCGCGAGCGACACGCATTTACGCGAGCTACGGAACGGTGGACCGATCGTGTACTTCAACGGTGATCAGGTGGCTCCGTTCTGGAATGGATTCATCGCGGTACGCACGTCCGCGCCGCTCGCGTCGATGATGCCGGCACTCCGCCGCGCCTCGCATGCCGCGAATCCGAATCTCGTGCTGTGGGATGCGCAGACGATGGATGATCTGCTCGAGGAACCGATGTCGCAGCCGAGATTGAGCGCGCTGCTGCTCTCGACGTTCAGTGCCGCGGCGCTGCTGCTGTCGGTGATCGGCCTCTACGGGGTGATGACGTCGATCGTGCGTCAACAGACCCGCGACCTCGGCGTGCGATTGGCCCTCGGCGCAACGGGAACCGATGTTGCTCGCCTCATGCTCGGCGATGCGCTTCGTGTCGTCGTCTTCGGAGCGGCGCTCGGAATCGCTGGTGCCGTCGCGGGTGGGCGGCTCCTCGCGTCGCAGTTGTACGGCGTCAGCTCGTCCGATCCGATGTCGCTCGTAGTGACGACATTGGTTCTGCTCGCGGCAGCGGGCATCGCCGCCCTGTTGCCTGCTCGTCGCGCCGCCCGGATCGACCCGGTGATGGCGCTGCGAGCGGAATGACGGGCTTCGACGGCCGGCTGCTCTAAACCGACGTCGGATGATCCAGCTCACGCACGCTGGCGAGATATCGCGCAGGCATCACGAGTCGCTGAATCAGCGCGCGCAGACCGCCCCGGGCAACCAGCATGTACACGCGGACAAGAGGCCGCAGCCAAGCCGCTGAAGTGAGCCCGAGCAAACCGCGCACATGCGCGGGAGCCAGCATTGCCTGGATGCGGAGCAGCAGCACATAGCGCCACGTGCCGAGGTGTTTGCGGTACTGCGTGTACAACGCATCGGTGCCGTCGCTGCGCACCAGATCACGCCGCAGATGCTCATCGCGATCGATCCTCCATTCGTCGTAGCTCGTCGGCAGGTCCGGAATCCGCAGACCAATGCCCACGCGGCGAAAAACGTCGTAGAGATCCTCTTGCTCGCGTGCGCGCAGCGGGCGAGCAAGCATCTCGTGTGCGCGTTCCGAGTACGCGATGAGCATGTAGAGCACGTCGCGATGCGCCCAGTCAGGAATGCGGTCAGCACGCGCGCGCTCCACGGCTTCGTGCGCGTCGCGAATGCGATCGAGCGTCGACGCCGCCGTGCGGTCATCGGCGAAAACAATGTGCTGGGCGTAGCTCGCGGTCGCGAATAGACGTCCGATCGGATCCCCCGGCAGCTTTCCCGTAAAAAACAACCAGTCGACCGCGCGATTCAGCGCAAATTCCGCGGCGCAGCCCGCGAAAACGAAGAGGATCATGTCTCCGTCGCCCCAGATTCGGCGAACGATGGAGTCGCGATGCACAAAATCCGTCGTCACGTCCCGGTGGCCTCGTAAGAATTGTCCGGGCGGACGATCTCGCCCTTCGTGCCGAAGATTCGCATATTCGTTTTCCCTCCTGACACCACCGACAATGCGAAAAGTCCTCGTCGTCATCGGCAGCACGCTGCTTGTGATCGTGCTTGCCGGCTCCGCCTTCGTCGCATCACGCCAGCATCTCACGTTCGACGCAGCCTATCCCAAGGTCGCCGCGTCGTCCGACTCCGCGGTGATCGAGCGCGGGCACTACATCGTCCGTAATCTCGCTCCGTGCGCATCGTGTCACGGCGATCCTACCCGCCGCGCCGACTACGCGCGTGGTGATGAGGTGCCGCTCGTCGGCGGCTACGTGTTCGACATTCCGCCTGGAAAATTCTACACGCGCAACCTCACGCCCGACGCGGAAACGGGACTGGGCAACGTATCCGACAGCGCGATCGCCCGCGCACTTCGCCAAGGTGTCGGTCATGATGGACGTGCGCTGCTTCCGTTCATGGAAATGCAGGGTCTGTCGGATGACGATCTCACGGCCGTCGTGTCGTATCTCCGTCGACTGCCGCCGGTCCGCAATCCGGTGCCGCCTCATCAATACAACCTGATGGGCAAAGTCGTGAAAGCGACGGTGCTCGCGAAGCCGGTGGGTCCGTCGTCCACGCCGCCGGCCGTCGCGCCGCGCGGCGCGACGGTCGAGAACGGACGGTACATCGTCGAATCGGTCGCGTTGTGTTGGGCGTGTCACACGGAGCGCAGTCAGATGACCGGCGCGCTGACTGGTCCGCGCTTCGGAGGCACCAAGGGCTTCACGGAGTCCGACGACCCCGGTCACTCGTGGTCGCCGCCGAACATCACGAGCGATCCGGAAACGGGAAAGCTCGGCAAGATGTCTGAAGACCAGTTCGTCGCGCGCTTCCGGCAAGGCCGGATCATTCCACTCTCG
>Ga0207701_10008632_pt1 | contig 10067 bp, 9 predicted proteins | sample KBSSwiSSwithPhiX_FD_184294 | JGI IMG/M metagenome (GOLD analysis project Ga0207701, IMG submission 184294) | Switchgrass rhizosphere bulk soil microbial communities from Kellogg Biological Station, Michigan, USA, with PhiX - S5 (SPAdes) (version 2) | ecosystem: Environmental > Terrestrial > Soil...
CTTGGGCAGCGATGACTCTTTTGCCATGGGCGATCTCAACAACGATGGCGAGTTCGACCTTGCTGTGATCGAGAGGTTAATCAACATTACGAAGACCGCCAAAGTCACCATTCTTCTGGGCGACGGCTCGGGCGGCTTTACCATTGCCAGCCAATTCACTGTCGACAGGACCGTCCCGACGATGTCCGTCGCCGATCTCAACCGTGACGGTAAGATCGATCTCCTCCTCGCCGGAGCGGGACCTGAAGATGATTCGGGATTGTATCTTTCTTCCTACCTCGGCGATGGCGCTGGGAACTTCGCTTTGAGACAGACTATCGATTTGGGAACGGGCGCCTTGGAAGGTGTGCTGGGCTTGGGTGACTTCGACGAAGACGGAAATGTCGACGTCGCCTATCCGGTCACCTTTGGTCGCAATATGACCTCCAGCACCACTCTCCTCACCTTTCTCGGTGACGGGACTGGCGGATTTTCTCAGAATCAGTCAATCAGGGTCGGCGCGGGACCGCATTCTGCGTTAGTGGCCGATTTCAACGGCGACAGCCATATCGATCTCGCCGTCACGAGCCGGGTCCAAGGTACCCTTTCGATCCTGCTCGGTGACGGGAGTGGAACGCTTACCACTCATGCGACCCTCCACGTATCCGACCTTCCCCAGTTCTGAACGGAAGCTACGCCGCTCGACGCGGCCCCAACCAAAGGAACCGATGAACTCTCCTCGCCACCCAATGCCCGCACTGCTCCTGTGCGGATTGCTCTTGCTTATGAACGCCCCTGCTCACGCCGGCAGCGCGACCTGGAGTCTCAATCCGACTAACAGTGATTGGAACACCGCGGCCAACTGGACGCCTGCGACTGTTCCGAACGGTCCCGGCGACATCGCAACTTTCGCGGCTTCCAACCAGGGGGCAATCTCGATCTCGGCTGGGACGGAGGTAAGCGGGATAGTCTTTGCTCCTGGTGCGGCCGCTTTTACCATCACTGCTTCGACTCGGGCGGGACTTACCTTCAGCGGAGCAGGCATTACGAATAACTCAGGGGTTACCCAAAACTTCGTTACCACGGCCTTTGAGGGAGATATCAGTCTTGGAGTCATCACTTTCTCCGGAAGGTCGAGCGCCGGCAGCGGGACAGTCTTTACGAATCATGACGGTCCAAGGGTAGTCTTTGATGTGGGAACTACGGTTTTCCGCGATCAATCAAGCGCAGGCAACGCCACATTCATCAACCTTGGAGGAACGGCCACAGGTCGATTTGGTGGTGCAACGAATTTCTTTGGCGGACACGGCGATCACGGCACCATCCTCGTCAATGGCGCAGAAGTCGCCGGTGCTTTTGGCGGCAGCGTCTATGTTAGCGATGGCTCCAGTGTAGAAAATGCCACTTTAATGGTGAATGGCGATCCTGGCCTGGAGGGCGGCAGCGTTCTCTTCGATTCAGGATCTCGCGGTGGCAGCCCAGCGGTGGAACTTTTCGGTAGCGGCAGAATGGACATAAGCTTGCTCGCTTTCGATCCAAAATTAACCGTAGGCTCGATTGAAGGGAACGGCACCATAATTCTCGGCGATAGCACTCTCAATGTTGGATCGAATAACCGATCGACTACTTTCGACGGCCTGATTACAGTTGGCGATTCGAGCGACGGATTTGGCGGAAATCTCGAAAAGTCGGGTCTGGGTGCTTTGAACCTAACCCAAGCGAACGCTTATACTGACCCGAATGGCGCGACGGTGGTGACCTCAGGCGTTTTTAGAGTCGCAAACAAGACGGGATCGGCCACTGGAAACGGGCCTATGCGAGTGAATGGCGGCACACTGAGCGGCAGTGGCGCCATTGAAGGGATGGTGACAATCGGAATCAGCACAGGGACGGGTGCTTTCCTGGCGCCCAGTGGGGAATCACACAGGCCGGCCACTCTGACTATTCAAAATGCTCTCCACTTTAAAGCCGATTCTACATATAGCTACAGGGTCAATACCAAGAAAACGAAGGCAGACAAAGTCGTTGCCAATGGCGTTACAATTGAAAGTGGGGCGCAATTTAGTTTCGGCGTGGTAGGGAACCGGAACAAAAAGCTGCCGACGGGTCAGATCTTCGTGGCGATCAATAATTCTGCGGCGACTCCGATTCGCGGCACCTTCGCAAATCTGCCCGACGGCTCAACCTTCACCGTCGGGAACAACACTTTCCAAGCCAACTACGAAGGCGGCGATGGCAACGATCTCATCCTGACCGTGGTTCCGTAGCCTGCGCGCCCAGAAGCCGCTCCCATTCGCTGAGGTCCCCGCGAAATCCAAGATCACACGCCTGCTGCCAACTGAGCCGAGCCGACAAGTGTTGACGTTTGCCGCTTTTGGTATCGTCGACGTTTCGGTAGTTCCGACGTGAAACGAAAATATGCGACGCCAGCGGATCGTGTTCCCTCCGCATTTCCTCGATGGCTGCATTCAAGTGCCGCGAGGGCATTTTGCAGGCGATTTGGGCGCATCTGTTCACATGAACATTATTCGGCACTCAAGGTCAAGATCCCTCCGAAGATCCGGTGCCATTCGCGCCTGCCCCCCGCCAATCTCGCTATTCTAACGTTATTTTACGATATTTTATCGTCTCCTAGGTGACGCTGGGCGCGACGTCGGAGTGGGTCCGGATAAGCTCGCCCTTCGCCGAAGCACCAGACATCTTCCACGCGTGAAATTCAAAATACTCGCCGCCTGCACACTGCTCGCACTCTTCCTCTTTCGAGTCTCGGCTTTCGCCCATGATTCAGTCTCGCGCGATCCGCATGCTGACGCGGCCGCCGACATACCTCTCGCCACCAACTATGTCCTTACCTTCACTCTTTCTTCCGACGATAAGAAGCCGCAGCAGGCTGAGCTGGTCACCGCTCGGCGTTCGGTCTCTTTCGATTTCGTGGACGACCCAGAGCATACGTTGCGTTTCACAGGCCAGTTGAAGCCGAGTGAGGGCAGCCAGGTGACACTAGCCTACAAAGCGATGTTGATCACGATGGTGACCACCCCAACAAATGCAAAGCAGGCTGCCATCACCTCTGGCGAAGGGGAAGTCATCCTCGAGTTCAACAAGCGGATGACCATTCTCAAGTCAGCCCGGCAACAACTGGCGGTTTCCATCCGCCCCTCCCTCCCGGTACCCTCGCCTAGCGCCAGCACCGCAGCCGCGCAGCCATAAACTGCCCCGCCTAACGAATGGCAGTCCAACGAAAATGTGCACGCGGCCGCGGTCGGATTGATTACGCCCGGCCGCTTTGGCGAGAGTCGCGGCGAGATTCACGTTTACTGCGACGACGCTTCAACCATCGAGCGCAGGATCCTCATCGACGGTCGCGGCCATTATCCGCGAGGCGCCTGTAATTAAAGCCCTGAACTGCTGGCCTGCCCCCGTCGCAAAACACTCGTATTTTACGATACAATACCGGTTGCTTGGGTTGATGCCTTAGGCTCGCCTGCAGCCAGGCCCCCCGCTGCTCATGACCTTGACTCGTTAGGCGGATGCTTAGGTATAACCCGCCAGCGCCGTTCGATGCCCTGTTCGAAGACACGAAACACTGCCAGGACGAGGATGACAAGAACCGTCGTGATCAGCGCAATCCCGAGCTGACCGAGACCGATCGCGATCCCGACCGCAGCCGTGGTCCAGATCCTTGTCGAAGCTGTTAAGCCGGAAACCAGATGATCTTCACTCAATTTCAGGATGGAACCAGCCCCAATAAAACCAATTCCGATCATGATCCCTTGAACAGCCCGCGATGTCCCGTCGAGCGAAAACCCGGTGGCCGAGCACGACAACAAAACGACGGTCGTCCCAACGCAGGCCAGACTGTGAGCGCGCAGTCCGGAGGGCTTACGCGCAGCCACCCGTTGCAGGCCAATGAGTCCGCCGAGCAGAATCGCTGCGAACAGGCGGACGAAGACGCGCAGCAGATGATCGTGGTTCGTTAGTCCGGCAGTCAGTTCTTCCCAGAGGATGTTCATCGTCGCTCTGTTGTCGCTGCGCCGAGAATAACAGTTTCGCGCGTCATAGGAACTCTTTTAGCACACGATTTCCAATAGTTTTTGAAGCGGTCGCGCGATACAAAGATGTGCGACGCCAGCGGATCGTGTTCCCCCCGCATTTCCTCGATGGCTGCGTTCACTTCGCGCATGGCATCGGCGAGCGCCGCGAGGGCATTTTGCAGTCGCGCAGAAATTCGCAGTTCCCGTGTCCGAATTGTCCGAACGGTTTCCCGCCTCGTGTGGACCGCAGCGGAAATCGCTCAAATGCTTCAAAGTCTACTTGACTAACGGGCAATCCAAATAGAATCTATACCAAATCAGTAGACATAACACCCATCCAACGAATGAATACATTCATCCGCATTTTCGCCATCCTTGGGCTCGCCACAGTCGCTATGTGGATAGGGCACGCGGCGCCGCCTCCACAGACGTTGCTGAATGTCTCGTATGATCCGACGCGAGAGCTTTACCGGGATTACAACGCGGCGTTTGCCACGCATTGGAAGGAAATAAAAGGGCAAGACGTGACGATCAACCAGTCGCACGGCGGTTCAGTCAAGCAGACCCGCGCGGTCATCGATGGACAGGAGGCCGATGTTGTCACCCTGGCTCTTGCTCCCAACATCGATGCACTCGCCGAGCACGGACTTGTCGCGAAGAATTGGGAGTCTCGTCTGCCGGACAGCAGCTCGCCCTACACTACGACGATTGTCTTCGTCGTGCGGAAAGGAAATCCAAAAGGAGTTCGCGATTGGCCAGACGTCGTCAAGCAAGGCGTTCAGGTGATTACGCCAAATCCGAAGACTTCTGGCGGCGCGCGCTGGGCATATCTCGCGGCGTGGGGCTACGCCTTGAAGGTGAATCACAACGACAAAGCAAAGGCGCGTGAGTTCGTTACCGCGCTCTACAAGAACGTGCCGGTACTCGACTCCGGCGCGCGCGCTTCGACGACGACGTTCGCGCAGCGCGGCATCGGCGACGTGCTCCTGTCATGGGAAAATGAAGCTTATCTCATCCAACAGCAATTCGGAGCGACCAATTTTCAGATCATCGCGCCATCGGTCAGCATTCTTGCCGAGCCGCCGATCGCACTCGTGGACAAGGTCGTGGAGAAGCACGGCACGCGGGAGGTCGCGCAGGCGTACCTCGAATGGCTCTGGTCGCCTGAGGGCCAGAACATCGCCGGGCGCAATTTTTACCGCCCGCGCTTGGGTCCGGCCTTCGCGAAATACGAAGCGAATTTTCCGAGGATCAAGCTCTTCAGTGTGAATGAAGTCTTCGGCGGATGGAAAGAAGCGGAGCGCACCCACTTCGCTGACGGCGGCGTTTTTGACCAAATCTACAAGCCCTAAGGAGGGACCTGCGCGTCCTTCCGTCCCACCGTAGGGCCAGGAGAATTATCGTGAGGGCGTTGCCGAGGGCGAATCTGCCCGCTTTCCCCCGGCCCTCTCTTCCATAAGCAGCTTCGAGAGCTTGAGCCATTCAGCATCACGTCAACATTCAACGGAGCCAAACTCGCCTCGCGACTGTCGTAGACCATCGCGCGCGCGGGGAACACCCGGGGTAGCACCAATCACCCCGGGAAGCCTATGAAGGTGCGAAAGAATTTCAAAAAAACCCCAGACGCGAAGTGAGGCGCAAATCAATCTTGGGGCAGGATTTAACCGCACTTCTGCACCGAAGACTAGACGGCCAAAATTTATGACAAAAAAATCCAAATCCCTTGCTCCTCGTCCAGATCGAACAAAAACAACGACCTCCCGCCAATATCGAAATCCGCCACCGGTGCGGCGGCAGGAGCAGTCCTCGGGGCAGTCGGTGGGCCGGTAGGTGCAGCCGTCGGCGGCGTCATAGGGGCGGTCGTTGGGAAAAGGGCCGAGAGAGAACCGTTGATGCCGATGGTCAAGCAGGCCGCACGACAAACAGCACGTGGAGTGAAAGCCGCCGCGAAAGCCGCGCGCGTGGCGCTGCCGCAGCGAAACGGGTCGTGAAGTCAATCCGCCGGGGGAAAGGCAAAACCACGAAATCCGGCGCGAGAAGTCCAGGACCGCGAAAACAAGTTCGCGATCCGAAAAGTCAAAACCGACCGTTACCAAAACGAGAAGGCGTTCTTCTGGTCGGAAAAACCGAATTAAAGGTAATCGAGCGCACCCTAAGAAGCCGCGTCGGTAGCCCTGCGGTTAGAAACGGCACGAAACACGGGTTCTTGCGCCAGTTCCACGATTCGCCGATTTCTTTTTTGCGTAAGTTGCACCGCACCCGGCAACCGCGATTGCGAACGGTCGCGCAAAGACGGTCTCGGTATTATTGCCGTATTTTACGACATTTCCCGAGATCGGGCCGCTTCTCAGCAGCGGGCAACGCGCGCACTGAGCGCCAGTCAGGGAAACAATAAAATAGCGCATAATACCGTAAACAACGACAAACGACCCATTTCACCGCTTGCAATAAATCTATACGGCTAAAAACGGCGGTCGTTAAAATTGTTGCTTGATATGCGCCTGAAACGCGTATAGTAGGCGGCTGCTAGTCAACCGAACATGATGATCGAACCGACCGAATCTCAACAAGAATTAAAAAGAAATATAACAACTCCATCCCTAGGAATTTCGATTGGCCGGTCGCCTTTGCGGGTTAGTCTCCTTCTCATCCTCTTGGTGCTCGTCTGCTTTGCGTTTTCGCCGAGGGCACGAGGGGTTGGTCCGCGACCCGACGGAGGCTATCCCAACGGCAACACCGCTGAAGGCGACGGAGCTCTCCAAAGCCTTACGAGGGGTCCGGGCAATACGGCCATTGGTTCTCAAGCGCTCTTTTCACAACAGCCATCTAAGTTTGTTTTTAAAGACGCTTCCGGCAAAGCGACCTCTGTCGATGTCGTCGAAACGTATCAGCCGAAAAAGATCGTACGACCTTTTGCCAAGATCGATCGCCAGGTCGATCCCAAATTAATGCGTGCGGCCACGATCGCTGAGGAACGCGCCCACGCCCATTCGCGCCGGCAATGCTGGCGCTACGTGAAAGAGGCGCTGCTCGCATCGGGAGCAATCAGGTCCCGCCCGACAACTGCTTACGCGAAGCAAGCTGGCCAGGAATTGGTCAATAATTTCGGTTTCAAAAAATTGGCGGTAAGTGATCCGTATCAGGCACCGATTGGCTCAGTCCTCGTTTACAATGCAAATCGCGCAGCTGGTCACGTGGAGATTCGGACGAAAGATGGTTTTGTGAGCGATTTCCGATCGAAAACGCCATCGCGCCGTCCGCTCCTCGGCGTTTTCGTCAAGTCGTAACCGCGCAAAGGCCTGCACGAAATGGCAGAAGAAGTTTCTGACCCCGATCTGGTAGCGCGGGACGAAGAAGGCAAGCCTTACACCGTCCGCTATGAAGCGGTGAACGCGATGTTGCTCAACGAGTTTCTGAAGAAGCATCGGAAGGTGGAAGGACTAGAGGCAGCCGCCGCCCCAGCAGCAGAAGGAAATCGGAGCCCTCACCGCGGCCCTTAAGGCGCAGGCGGCGCAAGTCCAGAAGGTGAGCGACCAGCTTACGGAACAGGCTCCTGTTCCTCGTGTGATGGCCAATAATTGAGATCTTTCCCACCTAACGGGAATACACGGAAGACGGGTCGTCGTTTCCACGGACGCGGAATTTTCTTCCGTCAGTACACAAGGCCGGGAAAATCTCTCGGACCGAGAATCGCATTACAAAATGCTTGCCAGAAAGTGAACGAGAGAATTTCAACCACGCCCTTTTTGCTTTGGCATTTTTTTCCCGGCGACAAGATCGAGAACTTCTCGGCGCAATTTCTCGCGGTCTGCTGGATTGTCCATGTCGAGTTTAAGGTTCATCGCTTCCGCGACGATTTTAGCGTAAGCAATGCCCTGCTGCTCAACCAACCGCTCCCAGCGTTCATCGGCCATAACCTCGACGAGATTGGACACGGAACGCTTCTCTAAAGAGGCCATTTGTTCCAGTTTGTTTCGTTGCTCCCCACGAACCGTCAGGTTGAGCTTCGCTTTGTCCTTGCTCTTTTTTGATTTTGCCATTCGCAGTTTTTTACACCTCGTTCTTCACAGCGCTCACGCAGCTGAAAGCAATAATTCTATACGCTAAAAACGGCAGTCGTCAAAATTGCTGCTTGATATGCGCCCTCAATGCGCATAATAGGCGGCTGCCAATGAAACCAAACATGACGATCGAACCGACCGTATCTCAACAAGAAATGAAAACACTACACTGCCTGATTGCTGGACTTCGGCTGGTTTTTTCAAACGCGGCGAGTCGGATCGCTATTCCGTTACTCGTAGTTGGCATGGCGCTGGTGTTCGTGCAGCCCTGCGCGGCTCTTTCCTTTCAATTTGAGGAGACCGGCAGCATGGCCGTAGGACGCGATAATGGGACGGCGGTATTATTGCAAAATGGCCGGGTCCTCGTCGCAGGCGGAATTGGCATCGACTTTCTCGCGAGCGCGGAACTCTACGACCCGGCCAACGGGACCTGGACAGCCACCGGCAGCCTCGCAGAGGCACGCTCTTATCACACGATGACCCTGCTTCCCGGCGGCAAGGTGCTCGTCGCAGGCGGGCATAATGGCATCGACAAGTTCGCGAGCGCGGAACTCTACGATCCGGCTACCGAGACTTGGTCCGCTACTGGCAGCCTCAATAAGGCGCGGACGGCCCACACGGCGACGCTCCTGGCTGACGGCAAGGTGCTTGTCGCAGGCGGTTTCAACGATAACGATCTCTCGAGCGCAGAACTCTACGATCCAGTGACGGGCACCTGGACGACAACCGGCCAGCTAGTTCGCAAACGTTCAGTCCACGTCGCGACCTTGCTGCCCGACGGCAGGGTGCTGGTGGCAGGAGGGTTTAATAGCAGTTCAAATCCGACCGCGAGCGCGGAACTCTACGATCCGGCAAGCGGGACTTGGTCGGTTACCGGGAGCATGGTCACCGCACGCAACAGCCACACAGTGACCTTGCTGCTCAACGGCCTGGTTTTGGTGGTGGGCGGTTATGGCGACCTGGGCGTTCTGGCGAGCGCGGAATTATATGATCCGGCAAGCGGAACCTGGAGCCTTACCGGCGCGCTCCCCATGGCGATCTTTCACCACACGGCAACGTTGTTGTCCAACGGTGCAGTTTTAGTCACCGGCGGTTCAAGCACGTTCATTGTCGCGAACGTGGAAATCTACAACCCAAATAAGGGAACCTGGAGTTCCACCGAGAACCTCACTATTCCACGCAGTAACCATACCGCTACCTTGATACGCAACGGCAAGGTGCTCGTCGCAAATGGAACGGACATGTTTGGCAACATTCTCGCCAGCGCGGAACTCGGCGTTCGTGTCAGACAGTAGGCATACCAATGAGTTTGGAAGTGATTTGTGTCGACTGCGTGAGTTCCAGGTTCAGCAACCGCGCTCATCCAATTCGCGAAAGTGCTCAATCATTCTGCGAAGATACAACGGCGAATCCAAGAAAGTGCCGGCGGCGAGGGTCGATATCATCATCGACGGTCGCGGCGAGTATCCGCGAGGCGACGGTGATTAAGAAGACCATCAGGAAGGACGGCCGCGTATCAGACCGCAGCCTCATTTCATAGCTTCCGGCAGTAATCTCCAAGCCAGCTGCAGTGGCGGCGACGGCAACGACCTTGCGCTAACGGTGGCGCCGTAGCCAGCGCACCCATCAATCGTTCCTTGGTATTAAAATTATAGTTCGCTCCCTTTTAGATCGTGATACATTCCCGGAGTAAGCCGTGCGACCTAACGAATCGATGCAGCTGACGGCTGGGCCGGCGTACTCCCCCGTTTTATATGACTGAAACCCGTCCACCCGCAGGGATGCTTGTCCTCGCCAGCCGCAGCCGATCTCCGTCTCGTTAGTTTGGGCGGACGCAAAGCTATCTGGATTACAAAAATGAACTCAGAAACAACAGTTAACGAAGAAAAGACGACTACTGGTTGGTCAATGGTCTGGGGCGTCATCATGTTCATGTGCGGTCTTTTGGCAATCGCTCTGCCGCTGGCGACCTCGATAGGAATCGTCATTGTGC
>Ga0207701_10008634_pt1 | contig 10066 bp, 8 predicted proteins | sample KBSSwiSSwithPhiX_FD_184294 | JGI IMG/M metagenome (GOLD analysis project Ga0207701, IMG submission 184294) | Switchgrass rhizosphere bulk soil microbial communities from Kellogg Biological Station, Michigan, USA, with PhiX - S5 (SPAdes) (version 2) | ecosystem: Environmental > Terrestrial > Soil...
TGCGGCGGCGTGACCACCGCCGAGAGCTGAACCCAGCTGCCCTCGCGGGCATCGTCGGGCAGCAGCGCCGCCGGGACCGTGAACGCGTCCTCGCCGAGAAGCAGGCGGGCCCGCCCATTTTCGACCGCGTCGACGAAGACGGACGTGGTCCTCGTTTTCGGGGGCGTCGTTTTCGGCGTCATCGGGCGGCCGCCAGTATCTCGCGCTTGCCGTTCGCCGTCGTCATCTGGATGCGCGCGCCGTCGGTCTCGAGGCTGACCGTCCCGTCCCGATCGGTGCGGTAGACGCGGGCGTGCGCCCGTTCCAGGCGCGCGATCGCCTCCGCCGTCGGGTGGCCGTATTCGTTGACGACCCCGACCGAGATCACCGCGGCCTGCGGCGACACCGCGCGGAGGAACTTCGCCGTCGACGAGTACCGCCCGCCGTGGTGGGCGACCTTCAGAACCTGCGCGGGCAAGCGCGCGCCCGACGTCAGCAGCCAGCGCTCCGTCTGCGGCTCTGCATCCGCCGCGAACAGCACGCCGGCGGCGCGATAGTCCAGGCGCACGATGACGCTGTTCGCGTTCACGTCCGAGCGCGAGTGCGCGATCGGCGGATCGGGCGGCGACAGCAGGGTGATCGTCGCGCCGCCCCCGATGTCGATCGTCCGGTTGCGCTCGGCGTTGCGCACGGCGACCTGGCGCGCCTGCAGGGTCTCGACCAGCTCCTGGTAGACGCCGCTGTCGTGCCGGAACTGCGCGTCCATGAACATGCGAACCGGGAACGTGCGGACGATCGAGATCAGCCCGCCCAGATGGTCCTCGTGGCGGTGCGTGAGGACGACCAGGTCGATCGCCGCCACGTGGCGCGCGCGCAGGGCCGCGGTCAGCGCCGGTCCCGCCTCGCGCGGCCCGCCGTCGATCAGCACCGTCTTGCCCGTCGGCGACGTCACCAGCGCCGCGTCCCCCTGACCGACCGATATGAAATCCACGTGGAGCGGGGCAGGGGCCGCCGCCAGCGCCGCCTTCGACCCGGCGAGCGCCGCCACCAGCAGGAGGAGCCAGGAAAGCCGGCGAATGCTGCGCGCCACGCCCCCACGCTACGGTCGAGATGCACCCGAAGACAAGAAAACCGATCGCCCGCACGGCGCGGTTTCGGCCCCCGTTCCGATCAGTTTCGCTCTTCTCCTACCCCCTCTCGCCGCTTGCGGGCAGAGCGGCCCTCCGGCCTGGTCAGACCACCCACCCGAACTAGTCACTTTCCACCCCTTGGCGCCGGGCCGCCCGCCGTGTTAAGGGGATGACCCAAATCCGCCGGCATAGCTCAGTGGTAGAGCGACGCTTTCGTAAAGCGTAGGTCCTCGGTTCAATCCCGAGCGCCGGCTCAGCAGTCCTTCAGAAATTCTCGGGAAAAGCGGAGATCAACCCCGGCGCTTGGCGCCTACTCGGGTACGCGCAGCGTCCAGATCGTCGCGTCGCCCACGGCAGTCGCGTCGGCAGCGATCGTCCCGCCTTCCATGAGGCGACCGAGCGCGGCTCCCGCAGCGGAGGGGCGCGATCCCGGCCGCTGCGCGCGCACCACGTACGTGCTGCCGGCGGGAAGCCCGTCGCCGGCGCTGGTGACCCAGTCCGGCGGAAGGCGTCCGTAGACGGCGATCGCCATTCGGTACACGCCGTCGTCGCTGAGCGTCACGATGCGCGCGCGCTGTCGGGTTTGCGGCGGCAGCGCCTCGAACCAGCGCCCGACCAAGAAAGGTGCGTGGTACTCCGCCGCCGCGTCGGCCACGAAGCGTGACGCCCCGCGGGCGCACCATGCCGTCAGGAACCCGGCGACGGCGATGATCGTGGCGACCTTGACTGCGTCGGCGCGGGCCATCCGCGCTGCAATTCTCGCTCTATCGACGATGAAGGACACGAGGAGCGGCAGGCCGGATGCAGCATAAAAAAGGAGCGCCACGACCGGGATGAACGTTTGACGCAGGTTTCCGATGCTGTAGGGGTCGGTCAGGAAGACGAAGAGAACGTCCGCCGCCACGAAGCAGACGAGCTCGACATGTGGCCGGCGCGACCCCCGCCGCGCGAGCGCAGCGGCTAACCCGATCGCCGCCAACGCCAAGATCGGCCAGCAGCCGATCTGCCAGCGGATCTGGTGTAGATAGTCCGCGATGCGCTCGCCAATGGGCGGCGACAGGTGATGCTCTGGCGCCGGAAAGGTCCCGCGGATCGATAAGGAAAGGACAATCCAGCTGGCCGCCGCGGCGCCGTACTGGGCGGCCATGATGAGGGCCGCGGTCATGCCTGCCCGCGACCCGCGGTGCCGCGTCTCGACAACCAGCTCGGCCAAAACCAAGATCGCGACGAGGAACCACGCTTCATAGCGGGTCAGACAAGCAACGTTGAACGCCGCTGCGGCCATCCATCGCGCGCGTGCGCTGTCGTCCCGACGTTGGTGCAGCGCCAGGGCCGCCAGCGTCGCGCCCAAGAACACCACTTCCTGGTAGGGCACGATCGCGAGCGCGACGAAGAGTGCATTGCTTGCCAGCAGCGCCGCGAAGACCATGCCTGCGGCGTAGCCGCACAGGCGCGTGCCGACCGCATACGCGGCAACCACCGTCAAACCGCCTACGGCGGCCAGCACCACGCGCAGGGCGGCGACGCTAGCGGTGAGGTGGCCCACCAGCCAAACGATGGCCTGCAACAGCGGCAGCCAATCACCAAGCAGAATTCGGTCGCGGAACGCGACGCGACCGTACGGATCCGCCCAATACATCTCGGGATGTACCCGAACAAGGCCCAGCGCGAAGACGAAGGTCCCCGTCGCCAATAGCACCGGGGCCGCACGTCTCATGGCGGTGGCCGCCCGGCGGACGTCTCTGCGAAGATTCGCGCTCATCGATCCTGGAGGTGGTCACCCGATGTCGCGCACCTTCGTGGAGGTCATCGTCAGCGAGTCAGATGCTTTCGCGGCGCGGATCGCGCAGCCCGAGCAGGCGTTGGCCGATCGCCAGCTCGATCGGCCGGTTGTAGTTGCCGGTGGCGTAGCGCCAGCGCGCCATGTTCTGTAGCAGCGCCTTGCCCCACGCCGGGGTGCGGTGGTCCTGTACGGTCGGGAACCGACAGGCGAGCACGCGTGCGAAGTCCATCACCCGCTGCCGGATCCGGGGCGTCAGCCAGGGCGCGTCCTGGTGGCAAACCCAGCTGATCCAGCGAGGCTCTGTCCATTCCTCGGGCGTGGTCGGCAGCGCTGGTCCCGAGGGTCCGTACGACTTCAAAATTGGCAGGTGGGTCTCGCCGGGGCGGCTTCGGAGCGCGGCACGATCGACCTGGGGCGTCGGGCTGTAGAAATAGAGGATGATCTCGCAGGTCGGGTGAAGCTGCTTGACGCGGCGGATGAACGACAGCGTCTTCTCGATCTCGCCCTCGGCATCGTCGGGGCCGCCCAGAACGAAAGAGAACTCGGGGATCACGCCGTACTGGCGGCAGAGCGCGGCGACCTCCAGCGTGTGGTCGACGCGCGTCCCTTTCCGCATGCTGTTCAGCACGTCGTCGCTCGCCGCCTCCGCGCCGATGTACGCCATGCGCAGGCGGCTGCGCCGGATCAGCTCCCAGGTGGACGGCTTGAACCGCGCCAGCGCGTCGGCGCGCGCGTAGCACCACCACGGGATCTGCAGCTTCGCCAGCACCTCCAGGACGGGAACGCTGCTCTCCTCGCGATCGAAGAAGTTGTGGTCGTAGAACTGCACGCCGTCGGCGCCCCAGCGGTCGCGCAGCTGCAACAGCGCAGCCTCCAGTCGGGAAGGCGCGTCGAGCAGCGTGGTGCCGTTCCACATCGAGACGACACCGCAGAACTCGCACTTGAAGCGGCAGCCGAGGGCGGCCTGGTGCACAGCCGTGCGGCGGCCCATGAACGTTGGCCGCAGGTAGCCGCGCATGTCTTGCAGGCGTTCGTAGGGCAGCGGCGGAAGCGTGTCGGGGTTGACGAGCGGCCGTTCGGGGTTGTGCACCGCCCGGCCGTCGCGCTTCCACGTCAGGCCAGCGACGTCGGCGACCGCCGTCGAATCGCGCGCCGAGTCGATCGCCGACGGCGGTCCCGCGCCGGGCAGGCGCGCGAGCAGATCGAGCAGAGTGGCCTCACCCTGGCCGCGCACCAGAAAGTCGACGTAAGGCGCGTTGATCGCGGCGTCGGGATACAGCGTGGGGAAGTACCCGCCCCACACGATCGGTACGGAAGGGAAGGCCGCCCGGATCGCCGCCGAGATCTCGATTGCGGGGGCGACCTGAGGGCCCGGCATCACCGTCACGCCGACCAGCGCGTGCGGGCGCTCGGCCAGCGCCGCGAGCGCGTCGCCCGTGATCGGCCCGCGATTGCCGTCGAGGATTTGCCACGGATGGCGACCTTCCAGAATCGCGGCGAGGTTCAGCACCGACAACGGCAGACGCCTGTTGCCGGGCCCGGACATGCGCGGATTGACGAGCAACACCGCGCCGGCGTCATGTCGCTTCGGAGAGGGCATGTCAGTTTCCATGTTCGCGAAGGATGGGCGACTGGTCGGCGAACTGAGCAACGTGAAGCATAGAACGGAAAGCGCGAGAAGACTCTGCCGCCACTTGTTTCTAGTGGGGCTACCCCGTCCACCCCCGTTTTCTCGACTATCTGTCCACTGTGCACGTGACAGGCAAGCGCCTGCTCGACATGGGCACAGGCCCGCTCCGTCAGCGGCGCCAACCGAACAGGACGGGCAGCCGCACGTCCGTCCGCGCGCGGCGCCAACCGCGCAACGCTGATCGCCACGACATACCCGGAGCGAGGGTAATGAAGTGGAACAGGCCGGAGGAAGCAAGGTCGTCGCGCGTGAGGCCCCGGTAACGCGCCGCCAGGTGGCCGGCGTCGAACGATTCGTAGTAAGTGCGAGTACGCTGCCACGCGGCCTCTCGCGCGTCGTCATCCGGGTAAACGGGCGAGTCGGCGATGATCAGGACGCCGCCGGGCCGCAAGACGCGCGCCGCCTCCGCCAGGACCGTGCGGATGTCGATCGCATAGTGAAGGGATGCCGAGGCGACGACCGCGTCGAAGCTTCCCGTCCGCAGTGGTAAGGCTTCGAGATCGCCGGCGACGCGAACAACTCGGTCGTCGTGTAGCGCGCCCAACCCCGTATCGCCTGCATCCACGTCCAGCGCAGTAACGCGGAACGAGCCCGCCAAGCGGCGCGCCATCCAGCCGTTCCCGGCGCCGAGATCGAGCACGCGTGAGACGCCGGGAATCAGGCAGAGACCAAGGCGCACCACCACGTAATGCAGGGCGCGCGTCCGCCACGCCGCGGTGTTGCGTCCAGAGACGTCCCGGAACGGAAGGCCGTGAACATACGCGGGATTGCTCGAGGCATGGCCCTCTGCAAGGCGCACGCGCCGGTAGTCGTCGACGAAGCGGCGAAGCGGCGGTAGTGGGGAGGCTTCCTGACTCATGCGGACGCGCCGGATAAGTCCGGCAGAGCTGTATCCTAACCACCGCAGGGTCCGCTCGCGAACAACGGCACGCGTGGTCCAACTGCAATCCTCGATCGCGCGGCGCCGACACGGACGGAACCCGAGCCGACCTGATCGCGCGCGGCCTCGAGCGCATGACGCGAAAGGGCTTTCGCCGCACGCCACCCCTGCTAGAGCAGCGCGACCGCGCCCAGGCAGACGCCGCAGGTCTGGTCGTGTAGCTCGTCCGGGGGGACGCGGCGCGGGCTGGTGCCCCGGCCTTCGGGCGTCTCGAGGAAGTGTCCGGGCCGCATCGCGAGGGCCGCGTGCCTTGCGCACATGGCGACCCGTGCGTGGGCCACGTCGGTGGTTCCGGCGGTTATGACGTAGTCGAACAGCTCGACGGCGATCATGTGCGGGCTTTTATTCACCACGCTTTTTCCGTCTACGGCTTGACTCGATTTTTGGACGTGGGCGGCAGGCGGTCGCGCGCCGAGGCTTCGCGCCGGATCACCCGCGGGCAAAGCTGGTCTATCCTGGAGGCTTCGCGTGACGGATCTAACTGCGATCTTGGAGGACCTTCCGGTGGCCGTCTGGGTGGGCAAGGTGCCGGACGGGACGACGGCGTATTCGAATCGGGCCTGCGCGCAGATTCTCGGGCGGCCGCTCGGCGAACCGATCCCGATCGCCGAGCACCCCGCCGCGTACGGCCTGGTGACACGCGACGGGAAGCCCTATCCGGTCGACCAGACGCCGTTCGCGCGGGTCGTCCGGACCGGCGGCCCGGTCATGGTCGACGACATGGTGCTGCGCCGCCGTGACGGCGATGTGTACATCCGCGCCTTCGGTTCGCCCGTCGTCGACGGCGGTGGCGTCATGACCGACGTGATCGTCGCGTACTTCGACATCTCGAACGAGATCACCGCTCAGTACGAGCGGCAGCGGGTCGAGGAGCACCTCCGCTTTGCCTGTGACCACGCCCCGATCGCGATCTGGACGACCGACGCGGCCGGCGTGATCACGATGTCGGAGGGGGCGGGGCTGGCGGCCCTGGGCGTGAAGTCGGGCCAGCTGGTCGGCCAGAAGGTGCTGGACCTGTATCGCGATCACCCGACCATCCCGGGACAGATCCGACGCGGCTTCGCCGGGGAGTCGTTCTGGAACACGGTCGAGGTCGGCAAGGCCGTCTATCACACCTGGTTGGCGCCGCTGCGCGGGCCGGCGGGCGAGGTGGTCGGGCTGGCCGGGCTCTCGCACGACATCAGCGAGCTGCATCACCTCCAGCGCACGATGGTCCAGAACGATCGCGTGATGGCGCTCGGGACCCTGGCGGCCAGCGTCGCGCACGAGATCAACAACCCGCTGACGTACGTCCTCTCGCATGGCGAGCAGGTGGAACGCGAGCTGGACGTCCTCGAAAAACTGATGGGCGAGCTGGACGGGCCCGCGCTCCGCGACGCGAAGGCGTCGCTGCAGCGCGTGCGCGACGGGATCGCGCCGATGCGCTCCGGCACGGCGCGAATCGGGACGGTCACGCGCGACCTGCGGTCCTTCAATCGCCCCGAGGAGTCCAGCCTCGGGCCGGTCGATCTGCGGGCCGTCGTGCTGTCGGTGCTGAAGCTCGTGGGCAAGGAGGTCGAGGCGCGTGCACGGCTGACGCTCGACTTGCGCGAGACGCCGCCCGTGAACGGCAACGAGGGGCGCCTGGTCCAGGTCGTGTTGAACCTGGTCATGAACGCGATGCAGGCGCTGCCGGCCGACGGCGCGGCCGAGCACGAGATCGTCGTCCGGACCGGCCGCGCGGGCAGCGAGGGGATCATCGAGGTGTCCGACACGGGCCCCGGGGTGCCGGCCGCGGACCGCGAGCGGATCTTCGAGCCCTTCTTCTCCACGAAGGAGATCGGCGTCGGGACCGGGCTCGGCCTGTTCGTTTGCCGGAACATCGTGCGCGGCCTTTCCGGCGAGGTGACGGTCTCTGATCGCCCCGCGGGAGGAGCAGTGTTCCGGGTGACCCTGCCGGCGCTCGAGGGCGTCGCCGTCGCGGCGCCCGTGGCCGCCGCGCCGCCACCAGCCGCGCCCGTGGGCCGCCACGTCGTTCTCATCGAGGACGATACGATGGTCGCGCGGGCGCTGGGCATGCAGCTCAAGATGGCGGGCTATCGGGTGACCACGATTCCAGACGGCGAGATCGCGCGCACGACGCTCGCCTCGCTCGGCGACGTGGACCTGATCTATTGCGACCTGATGATGACCGGGACGACGGGCATGGACCTGGCGGAGGCGCTGGAGACCGAGCAGCCCGAGCTCGCCGCAAAGATGGTGTTCATGACCGGGGGCGCGTTCTCGCCGCGCGCGCAGACGTTCGTCGCGCTGAACGCCGACCGCACCGTGGACAAGCCGTTCGACATCGTCGGCGAGACGCTCCGCCGCCTGCCACGCTGAGGCGGGCCGTTCCGCCGGCATGACCTTGGTCCAGAACTTGCCTGAGCTGGGGCGGCGATGAACGGACTCGCGACCTTGGCTCTGACCCTGCTCGCGGTGGCGCCGCCCCCGGCGGCCGCGCCCCGCGTCGTGGTCTGCTTGCCAAAGGGCAGCGCCGCGCTGGAGCCGCAGGTCGAACGCGCGTTCTCGTGGGCGTCGCTGGTGACGATCAGCCCGGACAGCGTCGCGGGGCGCTTTCCGCCGTCCGACGTCAGCCGCGCGACCGCGGCCGACGAGCGCCGCCTCGACGATCTCGTGCGCGCGGCCGAGGCCGACTTCCTCGCGCTGAAGTTCGCCGACGCGACGGCGCGCCTGGACGAATGCGCGAAGATCATCGACGGGCTGCCACCGTCGGTGCGCCACGAAGCCGCCTACGTTCGCGTGCAGCTGCTGCAGGGGCGCATCGCGCAGGCGCGCGGCGACGCGCGCGCCGCCGACGCGTTCACGCGCGCCGCCGAGGCTGCGGTCGACGTCGAGCTGGACGAGGCCGAATATCCGCCCGCCGTCCGCAAGGCCTACAAGACAGCGCGGGCCGCCGTGCGCGCGCGCCCGCGCCGCACCGTCGATCTGACCAGCGAGCCGGCGGGCGCCGAGGTCGAGGTGAACGGCCAGCTCGCGGGCCGGACGCCCGCGCGGCTGACGCTGCCGCCCGGGCGCTGCTTCCTGTCGCTCACGCGCGCCGGCTTCAAGCCGCACCTGGCCGCCTGTCCCGCCGAGGCCACGACGGTGACGCTGGATCCCGCGGGCAAGGACGGCCTGCGCGACCAGCTGCGCGAGCGCATCGCGACGGATCCGGCGTGGTTCCTCGAGCCGCTGCTGCTCGACTCGCTGGCCGCCGAGGAGAAGGCGAGCTGGATCGTCGTGCTGGATCGCGATCGCGGCGGCCGCGCGTTGAAGGCGCTGGTGTTCTCGGGGGCCGAGCACGCGCTCAAGCCCGTCGAGCCGTCGCGCCTGCTGGACGCCGAGCTGGACAAGCTGTCGCTCGCGGTGCGCGCCCTCGTCCAGCGCACACAGCACCTGGAAGCGCAGGCGATCGAGACGCCGCTGGGCCTGCCGGCGCTGGAGGCGCGCGCCGGCGATCCCACGCTGGGCAGCGCTGTCGCGTTCGTGCGGCGCAAGGGCAGCGGCGATTTCCTGCGCCTGGGTCTGGAGGCGCGCGGGGCGGGGCGGTTCTCGGGCACGCTGCCGTCGCTGCTCGCCAGCGACGGTGAATGGGACGTCGAATATTACGTCGAGGGGCGCGATGCGACGGGCGCTGTCGCGTGCCGCGCGGGCGACGCGACGGCGCCGCTGCGCTTCCGGCGCGCGGGCAGTGCGCCGATCGCCGCGCGCGCGAGCCCGTCGCGCTGGTACCTCTGGACGGCGCTGGCCGTCGTCGCGGCGGGCGCGGCGGCGACGGGCGTCTACTTCGCGACGCGGCCCAACGACGTGTCCGTCAAGCTGGTGCCGCCGTGAGGCGCTTCGCTGGCGCCCTGTTGCTCGTGCTCGCGTGCGGCTGCAAGCAGCCCGAGGCGCAGCTGCGCCTGCAGTTTCCGGCCGATGGGGATGCAGGCTCCTGTCACGAGCAGACCAGCCTCAAGTGCGTCAACTACCTGCAGTTCACCGCGGGCCGGGACGAGTCCAGCAGCCACTGCACGCGCGTCGAGGTCCGGCTGGACGATCTCTGCGACCTCGCCGGCGTCGCGAAGGGGCAGGAGGTGTTCAAGCTGTCGCCCGACACGCCGCTGCCGATCACGATCGAAGGCTTGCGCGTCTACCCGGCGATCGGCTGCAGCTCGACGAGCGAATGTCGCCCGCGCCGGATCTTCTCGGGGACGACGGTCATGGAGGGGACGATCGGCGACTACAAGGGCGGCGTCATCGACCTGCCCGTCACGGTGCTCGAGCCGTGCGGCTTGCCCGAGCAGTTCTTCTTCCTGCCCGACGGCGGCACGTGCGAAGAGGTGTGCGGCACGTCGCCGGTCGTGTGCGATCACGTGCAGGGCGGGTGTCTCTGCAAGGGGGCGCCGGGGACGTTCGACGGCGGCAGCAGTGGGGCCGGCGGTATGGACGGCGGACAAGGTGCTATTGACTCCAGTCCATAGGCGCGGGCCGCGGCGGAGCGCGTCGCGGCCGGGTTTCCGGCCCTGCGGCGCTGGCTCGGG
>Ga0207701_10008635_pt1 | contig 10066 bp, 6 predicted proteins | sample KBSSwiSSwithPhiX_FD_184294 | JGI IMG/M metagenome (GOLD analysis project Ga0207701, IMG submission 184294) | Switchgrass rhizosphere bulk soil microbial communities from Kellogg Biological Station, Michigan, USA, with PhiX - S5 (SPAdes) (version 2) | ecosystem: Environmental > Terrestrial > Soil...
AACACTACGCTCAACATCTTCTCCATCATCGGTTTCATCATGCTGATGGGACTGGTGACGAAGAATGCCATCCTGCTGGTCGATTTCGCCAATCGCGCGCGCCGCTCGGGCGCTTCGCTGGAGGACGCGCTGCTCACTGCAGGCCACGTCCGGCTGCGCCCGATTCTGATGACCACGGCGGCGATGATCTTCGGCATGCTGCCGCTCGCCGCCGGCATCGGCGAGGGCGGAGAGCAGCAGGCACCGATGGGCCGGGCGATCATCGGCGGAGTGATCACGTCGACCCTGCTCACGCTCGTCGTCGTGCCCGTGATCTACGGCTATCTCGACCGCTGGAATGGGCGCCGGCGCCTGCGTCGCCGCATCCCGGAACACGCGGTCGATGCGGCTCCGGCAGCAGGGGACTGACGTGCGACAATACCGCTTTCGCTCCTGCCATGGCCGCCCGGCACGGCCGTGCGTTTTCGTGCAGGATCTGGCGACGAGGATGAGATGAATCTGGCCGCACTGGCCACCAGCGACTTCGTCGACGCGAGCGACTACAAGCTTGACCGTGCGAAGGCGCGCGGGGTGAAAGTCATCATGTCGCACGGCACGCACGACACGGCGATTCTGTTCCGCAAGGACATCGCCTTCTATCGCCAGGTCTCGACCTACTTCGGGGGCGGCGTCAACAACTTCCCGGCACTTCAGACGTGGTTCCGGCTCTACCTGATGCCCGGTGCGCCCCACACAGCTAACACGTTCCTGCCCAACCTGTATGACTGGGTAGAAAGGGGCCTCCCCCCCGAGAAGCTGGCGCGGACGGGCAATCTCACCGGCCAGGCTCGCGCGGTCTGCCCGTACCCACAGTACGCGCAGTACACGGGTCCGGCGGGCGGCAGCACCACCGATCCCAACAACTTCACCTGCACCGGCAACCTCGAGGCAAACGTGAGGGCGCAGTGCTCGGTGGTCAAGACGCGGCAGAAGTTCGAGAAAACTACAACCATGAACAACGCGGAGGTCGGCGTCCCAGCGGCGCTTTGCAGCAAGCTCGGGCTGAATTAGCCGAAGACAGCGACCGGAGGCTGCTGGAGTCAGCCTGCGGCGCTCGCATCGTTTCAGGGTCGGCCCCAATCGGAAGGCGATCAAACCCCTAGCCTCGACGATTGGGCTCGACGGCGTTCTCAGCGCTACCGCGGGCCGCCGCCAAGGCGGCCTTTTGTCGTCGTGCTATCCACGCCGCGCCCGGCAATCGGCGCAGCGCCGTCACTTCTCGAACGCAGCGCCGCGCGCTCGTCGCGGAGCGCAACGATGCTTGCTCCCATCGCACGTCTCTACTCCGTGCGGCATGGCCAATTCGCCGCCGGACGGTTACCCTCGGCCTTCGCCGACGTCAGTGCGCTCAGCAGGTCCCCGGCTGCAAACGAGCAGCACGAGATGGGGCAGCTCAGCCGTGTTTGCCACTGAAAGCTGACAGATGATTTCCAGATTTCGCTCATTCATCTTCCTGATTGCCATCTACTCGGCCTTTTTTGCCTCGGGCGCCGCCTCCCTGATGGCGGAGGTGACATGGAATCGGATGCTGATCGTGGTCGTCGGCAATTCCGTGACCGCCACGGCGATGATCATCGTCGTGTTCATGGGCGGGCTCGCACTCGGCAGCCAGGTTGGAGGAAGAATTTTCGGGAAGCGCACCTGGTCTTTCAGGCCCTATCTGGTGCTGGAGACGGTCATTGGGATCTATGTCGTCCTGTCACCCTTCCTGTTCGACTTCTTATCGCAGCTCTTCACGTCATTGGCTGAAAGTGTCAGCGACAGAGGTGCCCTGACGTTTGCCAGGATCGTCGTCACGCTGGCCGCGCTTCTCCTGCCCGCGTTCCTCATGGGCGCGACGTTTCCGGCGATCATCGCCGCTTCGGCGCCCGACTCGCCGGCCTCACGAACGGCGCGCACAGGCTATTTGTACAGTGTCAACACGCTGGGCGCTGCCGTCGGATGCCTGATCGGCGGCTTCGAATTCCTGTTTGGGTTCGGCGTCGAGAAGACGCTCGCGTATGCGTTCGGTCTTTACATTTTCGCGGCTCTGTGTGGACTCATTGCGAACACGATCGCGCGTGCCACGACGGTTGGCACGGTCCCCCAACACCGCCCTTCGCCCGAGATCGGCTCGCAAAGGCAGCACAAGAAGCCGGTAGTGAAGAACACGCCCGCAAAAACGATTCCCATCGGCGACAAGCCGACGGCCAATCACGCTTTGAAACGTTTCCTCTATTGCGCGACTTTCGGAATCGGATTCGTTGCGCTGGCCTATGAGGTGCTCCTGACGAGGCTGGGCATTCTGTACTTCGGCAATACCTTGTCCGTCTTTCCCCTGGTGCTGACGGCCTTCCTCCTGGGAACGGGCATCAGCGCCGTGCTAGGAACTTGGCTTTATGGCAGGTTGGTCAGCGTTGGGAACGGCAGCGACAGGCTGTTCGGTTGCATCGCCTTGGCTGCAGGGGTTCTCATCCTGCTTACGCCGTTCCTCCTGCTGACTGATTGGGTGATCGGCGATGACCCGTTCGCCCGACTCGCCGACCTCGGTTCCCGAGATCCGCTGCCGATAATGGCGATCATCATCGCGCCTACACTTCTGATCGGCGCTTTGTTACCCGTTGCGATCAGGATGCTGCGGCCGGCGCAGCGCGGCGAAGCCACGCAGGAGGCAGCCACGATCTATGCGCTCAATAGCGCAGGCGGCCTACTGGGTTCGGCGGTCATCAACCACTACCTCGTCCCGATCATAGGCACGCAGGGCGCCTTCATAGTCCTGGCTCTGATTTGCGCCGCCGTGGGCGTCGTGAGCCTGGTGTCGCCGGCTACGAATGTCAGGCGTTGGTCCTTCGCGGTTTTTAGCATCGCCTCGCTGGCCGTGCTGCTCGTGCTGGCGCTGCCGGGACTCGCAAATTTATACGCGCAGAAGATCGCCGAATCGACGCACGCGCGTTCGAACGAAGTGAAGCTCGTACGCGAGGGACGCGCAGCAACGGTCACCGTCATCGACCAGACGGACCCTGCAAAAGGCACTCATCGCGACATGTACCTGAACGGCGTCGAGGAAGCCTCAACCCGCTATTGGCACATCCAGCTGTTCAAGCTTCTCGGGATCCTTCCGGTCCTGGTGCATGAGCCCGACAAGCCCAAGGACGTGCTGGTCATCGCCTTCGGTGCCGGGATCACCGCGGGCTCTGTCCTCGCATCCGATCAGGTCGCGTCTCTCGACACGGTCGATCTCAATCCCGACATCGAAGGCATCAACAATCTGTTCACGGAGGTGAACGGGGACGTCTATCACAATCCGAAATTTCATTTCCACAACGACGACGGCCGGAACTACCTCGTAACGAGCGGCAAGCGCTACGACGTCATCATCTCCGATTCCACGCACCCGCGCGCGTACGACAGCTGGGTGCTCTACACGGAGGAGTTCTACCGTGCCGTGCACAGGCGTCTCCTGCCGGATGGGGTATTCGCACAATGGGTGCCGGTGGCCGGCACGATGCAGGGAGACCTGTTGCGGATTCATCTCAACACGTTCCGCCGGGTCTTCTCCAATGCCACGATGTGGTACGTCTACGGATCCGATCAAGCGCTTCTGTTGGCGACGCCCAAACCTCTTTCGCTCAATGTCACACGCCTGCAGCAGCGGCTGGACAAGCTGTCCAAGTGGTTCCGTGCGGGCGACTATCAAATCGACACGGTAACCCGCATCGCCGGGTTTTTCTGGCTCGATCCGCGAATGATGGAAAGAGTCATCGCGGGCGAGACGAGAGTCAATAACGATCGTCTCCATTACTTCGACAAGCAATCGGCGCTGCGGCCGTCAGGGCCGGAGCGGCAGCTACCGAAATTTCACACAAGAGTAATCCCCTATCTGCAGCAAGCAGACGAGGCGCTTCGCGCCGCCGTGCGGGACGAGCAGATCGTTGCTCACCTGATGGCCGAATATGCTTTCTACGACAGCAAGGCAGACTTGTTCGGGGCGTACTGTTTTATGCCCACGAACGGGACCGTGTTGTATTGGATGTCGAGGGAATTCTCCGGGAAGGTGCCGGAGCACGACACGTTCTGCTCGCCGGACAATGCTTCAGCCGTCGTGCCGGGCGCAGGCGCTACGCCTCAGAACTCCCGGTGACCGCACTCCACACACCTGTGGCACCGCACGCTGCCCGCTGAATCGTCATCCTATGGCTGGACGACGCACGCAAAGTTGTTTTGGTCGTTGATGCTCCCGCTTCCCGTGTACTGCGCGAACGACGGGTACGGACAAAGCGGACGGGTTTGCGTCTGGCCGTTCACGGTGCGCTGCGAGGTAATCCTGTCCGGCGCCTGCCCGTTCTCGACCCAGTTGGTCAGCACTCCGAACAGATTCTGGGGCTGCGGCCCGGCACCGCCGCTGCAGTGACCGACGCCTGGCGCGATGAAGTGACGGAACCACGGCATGAGCTGCGAATAATCTCCGCCCGCCATCATGTTCGCGACGGCATCGTAGTACATGTTCGTTCCGCGCGTCATGATCAGCTGGTCCGCTCCGCCGTGCCACATCAGGATCTTGCCGCCCGTCGCCTTGAATGCGGACAGATTCGGATTGTCGCTACCCGAGATCGGGCCTACCCTTATCTGCGTCAGGTTGAAGAACGCCTCGTAGTTGTCGTAGTTGAGGGTATGCCAATCCCACTGCGGATAGAAGTACACCCAATACTGCGGTTGCGCGGTGGCGATATTGAATGGAGCCGTTCCGCCGAGCCCGTTCAACGCAGCGCCGCGCTCGTTGCCGGGCCACAGAAGCTTACCCGAGGCGCTCCGCGCGCCGTCCCACGTCTTGAAGATAAAGGTCGCTTCGGCAGGCGACAGGCAGGTTGGGTCGGTGGCCGTGCAGGATGCCTTCGTGATGGTCGCGTCGTTTCTGGGGTCGTACGTGCATTTGCGCGCGTCAGTGATGTAGCCATCGCCGATGCCCGCGGGTGAACTTTGGCAGGAAGCGACAGCGGCGTTCGTCGCGAGGTTTTGCTTCGCGGTAAGGTTTGCAGACGTGTACACCGTACCGTTGGTTTCGATGTTCCGCGTCACTTGCGGCCAGATCTGATAGGCCTGGAAGCGATCCCAGTGGATCGCCGGCGCACCGACGAGCAGACCGTTGTAGTCGTTGGGGAATGTCTGGGCAATCTTGAGACCCTGGCGTCCGCCCGTCGAACAGCCGTTCCAGTACGACAGCGTAACTGGCGTACCGTAGAAATAATTCGCGAGTTGCTTCCCGAGCACCGCCATCAGATGCTCGGAACGGACAATAAAGTCGAGTTGCCGCTGCTTATCCGCGGAGCCCGGCGCCGCCTGCGTGGCGCCGGCGCAGTCGTTGATGCAACCGAACGTGCCGCTGCCGCCGGTGTGGCCCGTATCCGTCTGCACACCGACGTAGCCTTGAGCCGTCGATGCCGGGTTCCCCACCGACCCCGCGTAGCCACCCCCGCCTTCGGACTGCAGCTTGCCGTTCCAATTGGCGCCCATCGGCAATCCGACCCGGATGTTGATCGCCGGCTTTACCAGCAGATTGACTATGCAGACCGGGATGCCCCCGTTGGTCGTTGTCGACACCGAAACGACCGTCACCGATGTGTCGTTGGGCGGGTTCGTGGACGAGGCCGTCGGATAATCGGAAACCAGGGGCGCTGCTTGCATCGTGGCGATATCACAACTCCGGATGGGCGCAATTGCTTGGGCCGTCGCATCCGTGCCGGCAGTGGACTGTGCCTGAGCGGCCGAAGCTAACAGGGCGGCTCCTATGGCAACTGGCACAACAACGTTTTTCCGCGTGAAACGGCATTCTCGAGCGCGCATGACGAATTTACCTCCTGGTCGAATGACCTTCGATGATTGGCAGGGCGACGCGACGTTCGCACCTTGGCGTCCCGACGTGAACCGAACCTTCTTCGCCAAGCGCCAGCCGCGCTCACTTGTCGTCCTGATTGTTCTCCGTCGATGTGGGTGGCGTCAATTCGTCTTACAAAGTCGCCGCCCAGCAACCACTACGAGGCTCTTGTCGGGATCCGCGCGGTCAACGCGCCGGAGAGGTCCCGCATGGTGCCGACTCTCGTGCAAAAGGCCTCGGACTCACAATGCATATTCGCATATCCCGGTTATCTGCAACGCGAATAGTGATCTGCGGCCCGCTTCGATCGATACGCTTGGTTCTCATTTCGGTGACCGCGACGTAGCGTACACCCAGCGCGCAGCTCTTGATGTTGGCGAGCATCGCTTCCCGATTGCGATGCGTTCAAGCATCGGCTGCAGCTCGCCAAGCTCGACTGCGTCACTAACTCGCGCGCCGGCGCGACAGCGCTGGCCGAGAACTATGTCGGCCTGGCGATGGAGTAGCATTGGAACGAATCGCACACTTCGCCGGATGCGACGATCCCGCCTGCGCTAGTGAACAAATGAACAAGTGGCTGTGCACGCTTGCTGCCGTGACGCTTCTCGCGCTGATAGTGTGGGCGACAACTGACGATTCGGCAGCTCCCTGCTCGACGCCGTACGCCTGTCTGAACATAGGCGAGGCGGTCGCCGCCAGCGACACCTCGGTTAAGCCGCAGCCCGTCGATCGAGCTCACCCGCACGTTGCGACACAGCTCGTGAACGACAACAAGGCCGTGGCGGTTTCAACCGCCCCGCAGAATGACATCGCGCCGCGCGCACCGGCGAAGCCCGTTATCCTGCCACCCGCGGACAGTACGGTTGCGCGTCCCATTAGCAAACAGGGCGATTCCGGCACCGCGGTCCGCACGACCGAGGATAGAGCGTCGGATGTCGTCGATCTCCGGGATAGCGGCTTCGAAGTGACCGCCATGTCGGGATCGGTATCGGTCGACTGGACGACGGCGCACGAAGTCGGGGTAGTCAACTACCTGGTCGATCGTAGGCCGCAGGAGGCGGCGAGTTACGAGTTGGGAGTCCAAGTCAGTTATCCGCAAGGCGAAGGAGCACTGTATTCCGTCGTCGACCGACCTCCGGATACCGGTACGTTCATCTATCGACTGCGCGCAATATTCACCAGTGGCACCGAAGCGATTCTTGCCGAGGGTTCCGTCACGCCGTAAGCAACCGCCGGCGTACGCCCACGTTTGATCGACCGCCGCCGTGGCGACGACCGATCGTTGACCGTCTGCGGACGCTCCGGCTACTTGCCCGGATCCGCCACGTTGTCGAACTTGTCGAACTCGACGTTCCACAGCTCGCCACCCTTCTTCTCGACGCGGCGCACGTAGATCGTCTGCACGATGTCGCGCGTCTGCGGGTCGATCGAGATCGGGCCGCGCGGGCTCTGCGACTTCCAGCCCTTGACGACGTCCATCGCCTTGTCGGGGTCGATCTTGCCGCCGGACTTCGCGATGATGTCGTAGATGAGCGCCATGCCGTCGTAGGCTCCGACCGTCATGAAGTTCGCGCGGCCGCCGTTGGGCGCCACCTGCGCATAGGCAGCGAGGAACGCCTTGTTCTCGGGCGAGTCGTGTGCGGCGGAATAGTGGAACGTCGTGATCAAGCCGACCGCGTCGTCTCCCATCGCATTCAGCACGTGATCGTCCGTCACGTCGCCGGTCGCGATCGCCTTGATGCCGGCCGCGGCCAGCCCGCGCTCGTTGTACGCTTTCATCACGGCAATGCTCTGCGCCCCCGCGGGCACGAAGATGAACACCGCATCCGGCTTCGCATCCTTGACGCGCTGAATGAACGGGCCGAAGTCGGGATTCTGCAGCGGCGTGCGGATCGACTCCTGCACCGTCCCGCCGGCGGCGGTGAACGTCTTCTTGAATGCACCCTCGGCGTCGTTGCCCGGGCCGTAGTCGGCAACGAGCGTGATGACCTTCTTGATGCCGTTCTTCGCCGCCCATGTGCCCATCGGCGCACTGATCTGCGGCAGCGTCATCGACGTCCGCGCGATGTACGGCGACTTGGTCGTGATGATCGACGTCGCCGCGTTGAAGATCACCATCGGCTTCTTCGCTTCCGTTGCGATGTCCGCGACGGCGAGCGCTTCCGGCGTGAGGCCGAACCCCGCGAGGAAGTCGACTTTGTCCTGTACGACGAGCTCCTGCGCGAGACGCTTCGCGACTTCGGGCGAGGGTCCGCCCGTATCCTTGACGATGACCTGCACCTTCTTGCCGGCGACCGTGTCGCCTTTCACTTTCTGGAACGCCTTGACGCCGGCCTCGAACTGCTTGCCGTAGTCGGCAAACGGCCCGGTGAAAGGCGCGATGACGCCAACCTTGATCACGTCCTGTGCTGCGGCCGGAAAGCCGACCAGCAGGGTGAGAAGAAACAGTGCGGTCAGTCTTTTCATGAATGCCTCGTGACGATTTAGGGTGGCGGGGAGCCGACAGAATCTAGCCAAGGGGGAGCGGGCCGTCAATTGCGGTATTCGGATAGTGATTATCCCGTTTACTGATAGGTGTAAGCGTTCGCGGCCCGTCGAGAATTTTAGCGGCCAGCCGGGCCGCGGTTGGGGCTAACATTCCTCCATGCTCGACTACGTCACGCCCCCGTTCCAAAAAACGTGGGGACGAGCAATTGTTATTCGCTGCCTTGACGTCGCCATTGTCTGGGCGGTTGCGGTTGCGCTTGCCAACGCACAAGCAATGCCTCCACGCGTGTTCGCAACCGCCGTCGACTTGAACAGCGGACAGGTGATCGAATACGAGATCAGGCCGGATGGCTATGCCATCTGGGGCGACATCGTTATCGGCACGGCAGCCGATATTTCCCGGAATGGCCTGCGGCTGCCTGAACCGTTGTCGCGGAGCGCAATGGCACAGGACGCGGACAAGAAACACATTCAGCAAAATTACTTCGGCAGCCCGCTATGGAAGCTGCCGATACCCTACCAGTTCGCGGATCCGGTTCTTGCGCCGCTTGTCGAGCCGGCGATCGCGGACCTGGCGCAGAAAACCGTCCTGAGTTTTGTGCCGCGCACGACAGAAACCGATTTCATCGAGTTTGCGCAAACTCCCGGGAGCACGAGCGTGAGCCACGGAATCGGCAATGGAGGAGGAAGACACCTCATCGAAATCGGCGACCTTGTCAATGCGGCGCCCGGAAGATACGGGGCCGTGCAGCACGAAATCCTGCACGCGCTCGGATTTGCGCATGAACAGCAGCGCAAGGATCGCGACGATTACATAGATCTCCATCCGGAATGCATAGAATCGAGCGCCCTCAGCCAATACACCACCAAGTACAACACGGTTCCGTTTGGCGCCTACGATTTCGAGTCGGTGATGCACTACCGCAGCACGGAGTTCTCGACGTCGAATCAATGCCTCACCTTCACGGTGAAGGCGGGCAGGAGCGCCACGGTCAACGTGCCCAATTGCGCGACGCACTCGATCGGTCAAGGCTGCGGGATCAGTCCCGGCGACGCGGATGCGGTCAACTATTTCTATTCGCGGCAAACGGGTTTCGATCCCAACCAGCACGGTCTCACCGGGTCGTGGTACGAGCCTGCGACGAGCGGCCAGGGATTCGCGCTGGAGATATTTCCGAACGTGTCGCCCGGCACGGGGCTCGCGTTCGGGAGCTGGTTTACTTTCGATGCGATTGCCGGGGGCGCGGAGCGGCAGCGCTGGTACACGCTCCAGGGCCCGGTGGCGACTGGCCAGTCCAACGCAGTGTTGAGCATTTACCGGAATACGGGTGGCAACTTCAATGCTCCGCCAGCTACCGGTGCTCAAGTTGTCGGCACGGCAACACTGAGCTTCAACGCCTGCTCCAGCGGACAACTCACGTACACCTTCACGGACGGCAGCGGCCGTGCCGGTACGATTTCACTGACGCGCCTGCTACCGAACGTGACCTGCTCGGCGAAGGCTCCGCGCGCCACCAATGCCGACTTCGCGCTCTCCGGTAATTGGTACGCCGGCATTGCGACGTCCGGCCAGGGGTTCGTGGCGGAGGTCGCCCCGAGCATCGGCGCCTTCTTTTTGTCCTGGTTCACCTATGCGCCGAACGGCGCCGCATTCGGGCCCGCGGGACAGCGCTGGTATACGGCGCAAGG
>Ga0207701_10008636_pt1 | contig 10066 bp, 9 predicted proteins | sample KBSSwiSSwithPhiX_FD_184294 | JGI IMG/M metagenome (GOLD analysis project Ga0207701, IMG submission 184294) | Switchgrass rhizosphere bulk soil microbial communities from Kellogg Biological Station, Michigan, USA, with PhiX - S5 (SPAdes) (version 2) | ecosystem: Environmental > Terrestrial > Soil...
GTATTCGAACTGGCGCGTCCGCCAGCGGTTCGTCAGTTCCTTTCCATTTCCCGGGAAGACCCGCTCGACTTCGGAGACGACGGAATCCGGATTGAAGAGTACCAAGTAGTCGAAGACGACTGCCTTGAACCTGCCACTCCCGAGTGTTTCGCGGTGAGCCGCGGGTCGCGGCGCCGCCGCGGCCGTAACCGCCATGCCGGCCAGGAGCGTCGCCATCGCCAGGTGAATCCTCACGACCACGATACCGCTTGGCTGACGCGCATGCTTCGCAGCGCGTACGACCCTCCGACCAGGCACAATCCGACCAGCGGGAAGACCCAGACACTCGACGGATCCCCAACCGACAAGTGCGAGTACATGGCCCCGGCCAGGTCGAAGGTCAGACCGGCGTAGGCCCACTCTTTCAATCGCCACAAGCCCGGCACGAGGATGGTGGCAGCGCCCAGGAGCTTGGCGCTTCCGAGGAAGGGCAGCAGATACGCCGGGTACCCCAGATGCGCGAAGATGGCCGCAGCTTGCGGATCCCGCAGCAGGTCGGGAATCGAAGCGGCCACCATCAGAGCCGCGGCGAGCCCGGTGACAATCCAGTACAAAAACTTCGCGTGCTTCATGCTGCTTGATGGCTGGCGCGGGGCGAGTTATTCCTCGGACCCCCGAACACCGCGCCCTCGAACACCGGATCCGGACACGGCCGGGATGCTGACCCGCTGAGCGGCGCGTTCGAAGGAGCCGCCGCGATTCGTGCGGCGGCTTCGTCGCGGGAATCAGTCGATGGGACGCAGAGCGACATAGGCGGGGAAACCGACCACGCCGAGTCGATCGAGAACCTCGCTGACCGGCGATTCATCCGGCCGTTCGCTCAGGTACTTGATCTTCACGAAACCATCCAGAGCGGCAGTGACCGTCGGATCCGCGAGCGTCGTCCGATCCATGACCAGGCAGTCGCGGCACCAGGTCGCCCACATGTCGATGAGGACGGGCTTCTTCTCACGCCGTGCCTGCGCAAGCCCGGCTTCGAGCGACGTCGTCCATCCGCTCGCCACGATCTGCGGTTCGCCCTGGTTGCGAAGCGTAACGATTGTGTAGGCCTGGTGAGCGTAATAGGCGGCGGTAAGCAGAATGAACGCGGCAAACGCGCGCTTGATGTGGACCATCCAGCGACCGGGACGTGGCAGCGACGCCAGTCCGCCGCCGACCAGGGGCCACGGCGCGGCCATCCCGATCCCGAGTCCCAGCGGCAGGGCCATCGCCATCGGGGTTCCGCCGGCATACAAACGACTGGCGAAGACGATCACTTCAATGACGACAGGCGCAACACATGCGCCCGCCAGCAGGGCGGACACGGCGCCCATCGTCAACGCCAGCGCATAACTTCCGCGGCGACGCTGCCCACCAGCGCCGGTCCAATATCGCGACAGGTCGATGGTCAGTACGTCGAGCATGGCCAGCGCCAGCACGACGAACAGTACCGCCAGCGCCGCATTGAACCACGGCGACGCGTTCAGCGTGCCAAACCGGGCCGTTGTCAGAATCACGACGGCACCGAGTACTCCATACACCACAGCCATCGCCAATCCGTAGGCCGCCCCGAGCAGAAACCCGCTCGAGCGCGATCGCGCCTGCGTGCCGGCGCCGATGATGGCCAGGTTGATGGGAATCATCGGCAGCACGCACGGCGTGAGATTCAGGGCGAAGCCGCCGAGGAGCACGAGCGCGAGGATCGCCAGCGGCCCGCGTCCCGAAAAGGCATCGGGCCGGGCTGCCCCGCGTTCTGCGTCATTTACGAAGCGCAGGAACGCCGGTGTATCGCTATAGCCGGTCCGAGCGACGACAGCGAAGTGATCCAGGGCCGTCACCTCGGTTCGTGCGCCCTGGGCGCCGGCGAGTGCCGTGGCGCCCAGGAGCAGGAGGAACACGAAGAAGATACGGGGCATCAGTGTCCCCGGCCGGTCAGCCCGTTCAACGCCGCGACGACGTCGGCTGCTTTGGCGCGGCCGTCATGGGCGTTGCTAATCTGCGCAAAGCGGACGACCGACGAGCGGTCGATCACAAACGTGGACGGGTACGACGTTTCGTTGGGAGCGTCCCATCGAAGTCCGTAGGCGTTGGTGAACGTGTAATCCGGATCCGTAACGAAGCGGAATGCAGCCGGAAGCGGGCTCGAGGCCACGAATTCCTTGGCCCGCTGAACGACCTGGTCCGATGGCCCGGGATACACCCACACGACGCTGGCGCCGAGCGTTTCGAATTCCTTTGCGTGCGCGACGAAGTCGGCGAACTGCCGCGTGCAGAACGGGCACTGGTAGCCCGGCCAGCCGCGCGCCAGCACGACGACGACCGGCCCCCGCGCCGTCTCGCCCGCCAGGCTGACGAGCTTACCGTCCAGGGCGGTCAATGTGAACGGGCGAGCCTTGTCGCCGACCTTCGGAGCCGCGCCGAAACCGGCAAACACGGTGGCCGTCGCCAGTGCTGCCGCGATGGCGACCGTTGGGATGATTCGCTTGAAGACTGCTGTCATGAACGTAACCTCCAGACATTTGATGCCGGGAAGCGGCCGCATTATTCCGCACGGGTTGCGGAATAGCCCGCGACCCTGGCGACATATCTGTCTCAGAGGCAGATGGACCAGATCCGCGAAGACCTTCGTCGTGCGTTCGATCGCGCACCGGAGCTCATACCGGCACCACAGTTCACAGCGCGGCTGCGCGACACCCTGCGGCGCGAGGCCGCTGCCATGGCGCGGCAGGTTCGCCGCCGCGACTTCTTCAGGTCGCTGGCGGCTGCCGCCGTCTTCGTCTTTGCGTGCACCGGTTTGTTGTGGACTTACCAGGCGGTGCTCGGCGACGCGTTGCTGGCGGCCGCGGTGGGCGACCACCGTTATTGCACGTTGCCCAAGGACGGGCCGCTGACGTTGGACGCGGCGATGCTGCAGTGGCCGGCTTATCGACGACTCGACATCCTGCCAGACACGATCACGGCGCCGGCGCACACAGACATACGCGTCGTCGACCGGCATTTTTGCGTGTACGGTGGCCGGCAGTTCGCGCATCTCGTGTTGCTTTATCACGACAAACGCGTGTCGCTTGTAGTCAGCAGAACCGTGGAAGCCGCGCACGCACGACCTGGCACGGCTGACGTCGACGGCCTGAGCGTGGTGACCTTCCGGTCAGGTTCACTCACAGTATTCGTCGTCGGCGAGTTACCGCTCACCGATCTTCAGACCATCGCTACGCTGATCGATCAGCACCTGCGCCAGTCGTAGTCCCGCCCCATTCGCTCCCACCTCGCATCGCCCGCCGGGAATTTTTCCCGCGCGGGCGGTCATCTCTCCTGCAGTGGGCGATCGTGCCCGACGTCAGGAGGACGAAATACTTATGAAGCGATTTTCCTATCTCATTGTGCTGGCCCTGCTCAGCTCTGCCGGCGCAGCGTTTGCCGCGGAGCGCGCGACTGTCGTGGTGACCGCGTCGAACGCGCCGCAGAATCAACTGCTCGTGTACGACACGGCAGGACAGCTGCTGCAGACCGTTCCGACGCTTGGACAGGGCGGCGCCGGCGGCAACGGTGGTGGAGTGGCCGCAACCGGTGAACTGGTCGCCGTCGTGAACTTCGGTTCGCAGAACGTCTCGACGTTCGTTCGCGGTGAGGGCGGCTTCACATTGCGTGACGTCGTACCCGTGTCGTCACAGCCGGTGAGCCTGGCCTTCAGCCGCGATCACCTTTACGTCCTCGGCACGGCGACCGTCGAATCGCACCGCCTCGATCGTGACGTGATCGATCCAGTCGCGGACGGCACGGCGGCGCTGATCGCGGCTGATGGATCGGCCGCACAGGTCGGCGTCGTCGGCGATCGGGTGATCGTCAGCGAGAAGAGCGGTGTCGTCGAGACCGTCGCACTGCGCGGCGGGGCGGTGAGCGGAGCAGCATCCGCTCTGCCTCTGCCATCGACGGCGCTGGCAAGCCCGTTCGGCTTGACCACCCGTGGTGCAAACGCCTACGTGACGGTTGCGGCGTCCGATCTCGTCACCGTGATTCGGAATGGGGAACTCGCGGCGGCAGTCGCGACCGGCACTCCGGGCGGCGCTGGACAGCACTCGCCTTGCTGGGCGGCCGTCGTCGGTCCCTATCTCTTCACGTCGAACACGCCGAGCCACACCGTTTCGCGCCTCGTGGCGACGTCAAACAACCTGCTGCTCGATCGTGCCGTCGCGGCGCAGACGACAGGTACGCCGGCCGACATCGCCGCCGAAGGCACACTGCTGGCGCTCATCGAAGGAAATGGCGGCGGCACGGCGCACTTAACGCAGTTCGAGATCACCGCTGAAGGCGATCTGGTGCAGAGGGCCACGACCGCCATCGCGGCGCCCGCCAATGGCATCGCGATCGTCGCCGGCAGGTAGGTAACACCATGGTCACCGCTGGTCTCTACGGGCGGCTGCGGGCGCAGCCGGGAATAGAACAGGAGCTCGAAAGGTTCCTGCATTGCGCACTCGGACTCGTCGAAGCCGAGCCCGCAACGATCGTCGAGGTCATTGCGGTCACGCAGCGGTGAGGACGGCCGCAATTGTGCGAATGGGAGAGTCGTTTGTGAAGAAGTTACTTGGACTGGTCATCGGAATCATGGTTGCCGCCGCGGGAATCGCGGCGGCGCAGGACACCACGGGCATCATCTCGGGCCGGGTCATGGACACGCAAGGGCTGCCCATCCCGGGTGCAACCATCAGTGTGGTCGGAACGCAGGGCACACGTACGGTCGTAACTGACGGGGACGGACAATTCTCCGTTCCTTTTCTCGTGCCGGAGTCTTACACGATCCGCGCGGAACTTACGGGTTTCGAAACCGTTTCGCGTTCGGGAATACAGGTCCACCTCGGACAGACGGTTCAACTGCCGTTGACGATGCGCGTCGGCGGGGTCAACGAGAGCGTTGTCGTCAAAGGTGAATCGCCGGCGCTCGACACAACATCCGCAGCGATCGGTTCGAACCTGGACAGTGAAACACTCACCCGGCTGCCTGTTGGCCGGCGCTTCAGCGACACGCTCTATTTGACCCCCGGCGTCAGCACCGGCGGCGCGGTTGGCGTGGCCAATCCTTCGGTCGAAGGATCGAGCGGTCTCGAAAATCAATATGTCATCGACGGCGTGAACATCACCAACGGCGGCTTCGGCGCGCTGGGCTCGTACTCCATCGTGTTCGGGTCACTCGGGAACGGAACGCCCTTCGACTTCATGCAGGAGGTCCAGGTCAGAACCGGAGGCTACGAAGCAGAGTTCGGCCAGGCCACCGGCGGCGTCATCAACGTGGTCACGAAGAGCGGCTCAAACGACGTGCGGGGCAGCGCCTTCGCTTATATCCGTCCCCAGCGGCTGGAGTCGACGTACAACATGGTGCAGACGATAAACGGCACCGTCAACACTGTCGGCAGTAGCATCGGCGACACCGGCGGGACCATCGGCGGACCGCTGCTGCGCAATCGGCTGTTCTACTTCGCAGCCATCGACCCGCAGTGGCAGACGACGACGTTCGTGGCGCCGGATGGATTTCCGCTGCAGGCGTTGGGCAACGTGAATCGCGATCGCCGGACGACGAACTACGCCGCCAAGGGCACCTGGCAAGCGAACGCCGCGCACCACTTCGATGCCTCCTTCTTCGGCGATCCGGCGACGGGGGATCTCGGACCGCAGCGCAGCGGTGCGCTGCTCAGTCAGGAGACGACCGCGTACAGTGCGCTGAACTACGGAGGGCACAACCAGGCCGTCCACTACAACGGCGTGATCACGCCGCGCCTGCTGGTCGAAGCGTCATTCGGCCGCGCCCTCAATCGCATCGTCGAAACGCCGTCGCTCAACGAGTGGCGCGTGCGGGACAATCGCGTCACACCACGGGTGATCACCGGCGGGCTCGGCTTCTTCGAGCAGGGGAACCGCAGTGACAGCTGGCAGATCCAGGCCAAGGCCACAAACCTGGTGGGACCGCATCAGATTCGCTATGGCATCGACGACGAGCACCTGGATTTTTCACAGCTCATTCAGAACACAGGGCCCACGTTCACCGCTCCCAACGGCCAGCAGACAGCGACCGGCGCGGTCGTCGACATCTTTCCCGATGTCAACTTCGGCCAGATCTATCACGTCGCCAGCGCCAGTCTCACGTCGGCCCGGGCCACGACGCAGCACTACACGGCGCTCTTTGTCGAGGACGAATGGAAAGTCGGCAACTCCCTGACCGTGAGGCCGGGGCTTCGCTATGAACAGGAGACGCTTGCCGGCACGCTGGTGGACAACTTCGCGCTCAAGGGAAACTGGGCGCCACGTGTCGGCGTTGTCTGGGATCCGTCACGACGTGGGGTGGCGAAAGTGTTCGGGAACTTCGGGCGCTATTACGCACGGGTGCCGAACGATCTCGCGGCGCGCGCCCTCTCGGCTGACGCGAGTCTCACGGCGGACTATTTCGATGCCAACCTGACGCGACCGGTTGAGGACGGCGTCTTCACGACCAACCCGCTGACCGGGAAGACGACGACCACGCACTTTTCCCTGCTCGGGGGCAATGCGGACACCATCGATCCGGACGCGAAACTGAGCTACTACAACGAGTGGATCGTGGGCGGAAACTACACGCTGTTCCGCGGACTCGATCTCGGGGCGCGCTTCATTCACCGCGATATCGGTCGGGTGCTCGAGGACGTGCAGGCGTATCCCATCGTCGCGGTATCGGCCGGCCTGCCGGGCGCCGCGACGGCGGACTACCTGCTGACGAACCCGGGCCCCGCGACTCCCGTCATCCAGGACATTCCGGGATTCACCGTCGGTTTCGAGACGCCGGTGCACGACTATAACGCCGTCGAGGTAAGTGCGCAGAAGCGTTTCTCTGGTCGCTGGGCCTTGACATCGTCATATCGATGGTCCCGGCTGACCGGCAACTATGAGGGGTTCTTCCGCAACGACAACGGCCAGTCCGACCCGGGAATCACGTCGCTCTATGACTATCCGACGAACGATCCGAGCTACACGGCGATTGGTGCGCCGGGCTTCGGCTACACAGGCGACATCCGCTTTCTGGGAAATGCGGGTAACGGGCCTCTTCCGCTCGACCGGACCCACGATGTAAAGGTGTTCGGAACCTACGCTTTCGGGATGGGGCTGAACGTATCGGCAGGCCTCGAAGTCGAGTCCGGCGCACCGCTGACCGCTTTGGCTGCGCATCCGATCTACGGCGGTGGCGGCGAAATTCCCCTCACCGTGCGCGGAGCCGGGTTCGAGACGTCTGATGGGTTTCGCACTCGCACACCGTGGACCAAGCCGCTGAGCGCCGGCGCATCGTACGATCTCCACGTCGGCGCGAGGACGCTCCGACTGAGTGCGGATGTGTTCAACGTGTTCAACACGCAAACCGTCCTCGATTACAACTCGTTTTCGGAACTTGGGTTCAACACTCCCAATCCGGACTTCGGGCGCGCCGGGGTCTCGGCGAATCTTGGCGGGCAGCAGTTCTCGACGCCACGCCAGATTCGGCTTGGTGTTCGTTTCGACTTCTAGTACTTCGACCCTCGACGAGTAATCGTCGAGACTCAGCTAGCTGGCGGGCATCCGGACGTGCACACGTGCTCGTCGAAGGATGCCCGTCGCAGTAGGAGCCGATGCTCCGCTTGCGCCGGACAAGTGAACGGGCGCATCAGTTTCGTGCGCTTCCACCGCTGCCCAGCGGCACGAGGCGCTCTGCGTACGTGAGAGTCGGGTTCATGGCGCCTGGAGAGACTCGTCTGCACCTGGTTGGGAACGAACACGGGGATTGCGGGGGCGGAGGCAGCGCTCGGCGACGCGGCTGCCTCCGCGCCTGCGTGATCGCGGCTGTGGCGCTGCTATTCGCGTGTGGCGGGAAGAATCCAGCGGGGCCTGATGGAGCGTCGTCGATCGTCCAGCTAGGTCCCCAAGTGCTCCGAATCTCGCCCCGATTCACGTGCACCCAGCTCACACCCGGAGTGCTCGCGCTCGTGCTCACACGTGTAACTGTGATCCAGTCCGGCAGTGGCTGGGTCGCCTCTGCGAAGGGTGGCGATGCTGGCGATGTCAGGCTTCAATTTCAAGAATCCGATAACGCTGGTGTGACCGGTGCGTTTCAGGTGACAGGCAGCGTCACGGGGGCAGCGGTTCATGTGCCTGACTTACTCTCGACTGTCCCAGCGTGGCAGTTGCGAGCGACATTCGGTGGCGGGGCAACGGTTTCGGGCTTCGCCTTCGCGGCCGGATCACTTGGATCGCCTGTCGCCGGTCTCGACGGCGTCGGCAGTGGACCGATCACCTTCACCGACGCCGCGAATAATACCTGTTCGGGATCCGGCTTTTCCTGGTCGATCGGCGCCACGTTTTAGATCGACGCCGCATAAGGCAGCAGTCGCTGTGTGCATCGCTCGCATTGCCCTGAGCCCTTTTCCGTCACGCCGTACACCAAGAGTTCCTCGGGGGTCCTGCGTGCAGCGCCGAAAGGGCTCGGTGGCCGTCGCGATCAGCCGTCAAGCCGGGGAAAACCCGCTCTTCGTTTGCCGCTCGCTCCGTGCGCAGTCGCTGGAGCAGTCCGGCCGAGGTGGGCCCGAGTGGGACCGAATGAGGCCGGCCATTCTTTGTGCGAGCGCCAGGCAAGTTCCACGTCTGACGCAAAGCGCGAGACCCTGGCCCTTGGAATCGAAATAGACGGTGCGGGTCGGCCGGCGAACGCCCGCGACAAATCGGTAGGTCAGAGCTTTGCGGGGCATAGACCGTGCTGGATGTTAGCCCAGCGTTAGCCCACGTCAATTCGCCGATCCGGCCACCAACGCTGATCACGGAAAGTTATTGAAATTAAATGGTGCCGGAGGTGGGAATCGAACCCACACGACCTTGCGGTCACGGGATTTTGAGTCCCGCGCGTCTGCCAGTTTCACCACTCCGGCACAAGGAGGGCAGTCCATTCTACCGTTAGCCGCCGATTTCTCCGCTGCCCCGGGTAAGATCTGACCACTCTTTCGTGAGCATAGTCGCCCTCCAGCATCGCAACTTCCGCCTGCTCTGGATCGGCCTCCTGATCTCGTTCTCGGGCAGCCTCATGCAGTCCGCCGCGATCCTCTGGCACGTCTCGCTCCTCGTGCCCGAAGACAAACGCGCGCTGGCGCTGGGCATGGTCGGGCTCGTCCGGGTCGTGCCCATCATCTTCTTCTCGCTGCTGAGCGGCGTCGCCGCGGACGTCTTCAACCGGCGCAAGCTCATGCTCGTCACGCAGTCGATCATGGCGATCTTCGCCGCGGCCCTGGCGGCACTGACGTGGCGCGGCCTCGACGCGGTCTGGCCGGTCTATCTATTGTCCGCCCTGTCGTCGTCAGCAGGGGCCTTCGACCTGCCCGCCCGCCAGGCCCTGACGCCCAATCTAGTGCCGCGCGAGCATCTCGCCAACGCGCTCACCCTGAACACCATCATGTTCCAGGTGGCCGCCGTGGTTGGTCCGGCCGTGGGCGGCATCGTCATCGGCCATCTCGGCGTGGCCTGGGCCTATGCGATCAACGCGGTCTCGTTCGTCGTAGTCATCGCGGCGTTGCTCATGATGAAGGACGTCGAACGGCAGCAGGTGAGTGACGGCTCCGCAGCGGATCCAGTAAAGAAGACCGAGTTCACGCTGCATGCGGCGCTCGAAGGCCTTCGCTTCGTTTTCCGCTTTCACAGCATCTTGATACTTGCGAGAAGCCTGGGCCGCCAGTGTCTGGTAGTTCAGCGCCAGATAGTAATGAGCGATTTCATCCTTCGGCGCTTTCTGCAACGCGAGTTCGTATTCCTGAATCGACTTGGCGACGTCCGGCCGGTTATAGGCGACCAATCCGAGAGTGGCGTGCAGGTTGCTTTCGATCTGTTCCAACTGCGGCTTCTCTGCCGGGCTTGCTTTAGCCACCATGGCGCCGATTCCGGCTAGAGCTTTCGTGGCCAGCTCGGCAGATTTGTCGAGGGCGGCCTTCTTGCCGGCTTCGTCCGTGGGCAGCTTCGCGGGAATGACGGCTGAAAGCGTGATCATGGTATTGAGATCGTTCGGATCGATAGCCAG
>Ga0207701_10008637_pt1 | contig 10064 bp, 10 predicted proteins | sample KBSSwiSSwithPhiX_FD_184294 | JGI IMG/M metagenome (GOLD analysis project Ga0207701, IMG submission 184294) | Switchgrass rhizosphere bulk soil microbial communities from Kellogg Biological Station, Michigan, USA, with PhiX - S5 (SPAdes) (version 2) | ecosystem: Environmental > Terrestrial >...
TTTTTGAAAGATACCGGTATCAAATTCCAGATAAACATTCATGATGCACCGGTCTGGGTGAAAGTATGGTATTTAAATCCCAACAGATTTAACAGTGCTCCGTTATTCCTGTTAAGCACGGATGTTCCCGAGAATGATTATGTTTCGCAAACTATTACCCATAGACTTTATGATGCCAATGTTGCTACCAAAGTAGCGCAGTTCATATTACTGGGTATTGGAGGCGCTAAACTGCTGGATGAAATTCATTATGCACCGGATGTTTATCATTTGAATGAAGCGCATGCAGTATCTGCTGTTTTCTACCTGTTGAAAAAATTCGGTAGTAAAGAAGAACTTAAGAAAAGACTTGTTTTCACTACACATACTCCTGAAGAAGCCGGTAATGAAAAACACGACATCCATCTATGTCATAAAATGTCGTATTTCAATGGTTACACTATTGAAGAAGTCAAGAAAATGACAGGCCTTCATGATGACCAGTTTAACCATTCACTGGTTGCTCTCAGGTTTGCCCGGTTATCCAATGCCGTTTCAGAACTGCATGGGCATGTGAGCCGCAAGATGTGGAGCAAACATCCTGATACAGCTAAGATCATCCATATCACCAATTCACAGAACTGGAAATACTGGGCAGATAAGCAATTGTATTTTGCCATGGATGAGCAGAACGATGAACGCTTTATTGATCGTAAACGGTATCTTAAAAAAAGAGCGTTCGATCTAGTGGCTGATCAAACAGGTAAATTGTTAGATCCCGATGTATTGACTATTGTGTGGGCCCGACGTTTTGCAGGATATAAAAGAGCAGAACTGATCACCAGGGATAAGAAAAGATTTGAAGCATTACTTAGCAATAAGAAATATCCGATACAGATTATTTGGGCTGGAAAGCCTTATCCGGTGGACTATCCCGCGATAAGTGATTTTAATCACCTGGTTCATTTGAGCAAGCAATATGATAATGTTGCTGTCTGTGTTGGTTATGAATTACATCTCAGTAAAAGATTAAAGCAGGCTGCAGATATCTGGTTGAATAATCCACGTGTTCCGAGAGAAGCTTCAGGAACCAGCGGTATGACAGCTGCAATGAATGGAGCCGTTAATTTTTCCACTAATGATGGATGGATCGTTGAATTTATCAATCATGGAAACAATGGTTTTGTAGTTCCTCCTGTGGACTACGAAAAAATGCACGTACATGAACAGGATCAGTATGATCTTGACCAGATCTACGACATACTGGAAAAGCAGATCCTTCCTTCTTATTACGACAATCCTGAAACATGGAGACAAGTAATGAAAAATGGAATGCGCGATGTAAGGTTTCAATTTGATTCCAACAGGATGGCGCACGAATATTACGAGCTTTTGTATAACGCGAAATAATACACATCGGGCCAGGGAAATCTTTCCGGGCCCGATTATAATTTCTCTTGATGGACGGTTACCATAAATGCATAGAAGTCCGTTGGTCTGACCTCGATCCTAATTTCCACATGACGCATTCCAAATATTATGACCTTGGGGCATATATCAGGATGTGTTTTTTTGTGGAAAACGGAATCACTCCACATGAGTTACACGCACACAGGCTGGGTCCAATTCTTCTTCGGGAAGAATGTGTTTTCAGAAGGGAAATAAAATTTGGAGATAAAGTAGAGATCGATTTGCAGATAAGTAAAGCCCGCAACAATTTTTTACGCTGGTCTATTCGTCATACCATTCTGAGAAATGGTGAACTATCTGCAATAATCAATGTAGATGGTTCCTGGATACATCTTGACAGGAGAAAAATGGCAATGCCTCCACAATCTTTTGTGGATGTTTTTAATACAATGCCAAAAGCAGAAGATTTTCACTGGATTTAACATCACCATTTAATACTGATGTTAGGCTGCTTCTTCGTAATTTGCACCCATGCAAAAAATAGGTTTATTCCTCGTTTTCTTTATCACCATTTTCAGTTCAGGCAGCAAGGCGCAAAATTCGATTACTGTCGATCAATATGATGTCAGAATAAAAGACAGTAATGTAGTAGTGCTTGATGTCAGGACTTCCGGAGAATTTAATACAGGGCATATTAAGAATGCACTTCAGGCCGATTGGACCAACCGTGTACAATTTGATGATCGTACTCAATACCTCGATAAAAACAAAACTGTATATGTGTATTGTCAATCCGGGGGACGATCAAATTCTGCAGCTGAAGTTTTGCGCAAACAAGGCTACACCGTTGTTAATCTTGACGGTGGGTTGACGGCATGGAAGAAAGCAGGCAAACCAGTAGATGGTCTTACAGAAGAAAATAAGATCAGCAATGATCAATATCTCGATCTTATCAATTCTTCAAAACTGGTGATGGTAGATTTTGGCGCTTCCTGGTGCCCGCCTTGCAAAAAAATGGAACCCATTATTGAGAATATCAAAAAGACTATGGCCGATAAGGTATCAGTTAAATTCGTTGATGGAGGTTCAAATACTTCTATAATGGAAAACTTTCACGTTGACGCCCTGCCAACATTTATCATATATCAGAAGGGTAAGGAAGTATGGCGAAAACAAGGCGTGATAAGTCAGGATGAAATGGTTGCAGTGATCAACAAGTATCAATAAAAAAGCAGCCATTAGTTTTCTATGGCTGCATCACAATTCATAACCCCTCAATTTGCTATTGAAAAATTCCGATTAATATATTAGTCTTCAATTCTGTCGACCTGAATATTAGCATGAATTTTTATTTCATCACCAACAACAGCGCCACCAGTTTCTGTTAATGCTCCCCAAACCAAACCGAAATCTTTTCTGTTTATCTTTCCGTTGAGTTCAAATCCAGCTTTTGTTTTGCCGTAGAAAGGATCTTTTGTAGTTCCACCATATTCAACTTTTAGTTCAACAGGTTTTGTTACATCACGAATAGTAAGATCACCGAGTAAGATATAGTCTTCACCTTTTTTAGTGAATGACTTACTGCTAAATGTTAATTCAGGATATTTTTCTGCATCGAAAAAGTCAGCTGATTTTAAATGTGTATCTCTTCCTTCAGCACCGGTATCAATGCTTTTGGTATCTGCTGTGAATTTTATTTTGGCGTTGCTGAAATCATCGTTTTCTGTTTCTACTTCGCCGCTGAAACTATTGAATCGACCTGTGACAGTGGTGATCACAAGATGTTTTACTTTGAAAAGAATTTCACTATGGAAGGTATCTATGCTCCATGTTGTAGTCGTTGGTAGTGTTGCTGTTGACATAAATAAATATTTGATGTTTAAACAACAAAATTACGACGAACGTCTCCCTGCTACAATTGAGAAATGAAGGGCTTGCTGGTATTTTTTACGGGTTTAGCTGGTTTAACATTTTGTGTTAAGGCCCCGGGACGGTTACTGGTATTTTTTACGGGATTCATCCCTGAATTCGGTAAAACTCTTGTCCTGGTGTTGTCTGAACAATTTGCTGAAATGACTGGGATCTTCAAATCCCAGGGTATAGGCCACTTCTTTGGCACTTAGTTCGGCAAATCCCGCGAAACGTTTTGCTTCCAGCATGATCCGGTCAAGGATAAAATCTTTCGCAGAAGTTCCTGTTTCCAGTGAAAGGACTTCATTGAGATAATTAGGTGTGATATGCAATTCCCTGGCATAATCAGCGACTTTATGCCATTGATTATAGTGTGTTTCCAGCAGATCCCGGAATTGTTTTACGAGTACAGCACGGGTGCTTGTCCTTGGTTCAGCAACGGGTTCTGATTGCATCGACAATCGTTTACATTCAAGCAGAAAAAGTTTCAGCCACGAACCTATCGCATCAAGATAGTAAGGTGAAGCGGAAGTAAATTCATCTCTTATATGGTGTACAAGGTGTTCAAGATTTGAAGAATTTACTGCTTCGGGAATATGAAATGGTGCAAGGTCATCACAGCGGAAAAAGAAACCGGTGTTTTCTATGAACTGTAGGGATAGTCCAAATTCACTGGTAAAATCAGGTGTAAAAAGTAAAACATAACCCTGTGCTCCTTTTTCCAGTTGAAGGTCATGAACCTGTTCTGGCGTAAGGAAATATATGGTATTGGCCTGAACCTCGTATTTCCGAAAATCAATATAGTGAACGCCCCTGCCTTTTTTAACCCAAATGATAGTATAATAATTATGGCGATGTGGAGGTGTAGCTTTTACTGATAATTTCTGATACCCTTCAATTTCTTCCATAGTTCGATAAACGAAATGCGCAGGTTCGCCATTGATTTTGAGAATGAGTCGGTCCACCTGAGGTCGGCGTTGATTTGACATATATTAAAGGTACAATTCCGATTAAGACTATTTCACCGGATTTGTTTGATAGATGTTTTTAACCAGCCAGGAATATGGAGTAAGGCCATGGTTGATCCATATATTTTCTTTGGTTCCTACAAATCGTTCATGGTATGCAGAATCTGTTTGCAACACTATGGGAACACCGGCACGCGCATAATTCATTGTCCCGGCATAAACTGGTTCCTTAAGTTGAGGAAGGGATTTCTTAATCAGCGGGTATAGTTTTTTGCCGAGGTATTTTTCATAACGGTCACGGGCCTTCCGGCTTCCTTTGTCCATCTTATTATAAGCTCCTTTCAAATACCAGCGGATAAGCATTTTTTGCTTGGCAAATATGGTGGTGATATTATTGAAAGGGTTGATGCTATTAAGGTCTTGCAGGGTTTGTACTGAAAAAGGAGTTTCTGGTACCCAGTCGTCCGTATTGACAATGGTAAATGCCTTCATTCCCCGTGTGATATAATCAAAATCATAAGCAAAGTAGAGATTGCCTGTTTTAGGAGAAGCACTACAATAGGATTTGAACGATAAACCAGCTGGCAATTCGCCTTTTTTCTGGAGATAATAAAGATATGATGTAGTAAGAGTAGCTAATGCACCTCCCTGGCTATGACCAAAAATGATAAACTCTGTGATCTGTTTTTCGGCATTGATCTGTTTTATTTTCTCAACAATGTCAGGCCCCAGGAAAGCCAGTCCGATGGTCCAGCCAGCATGCACAGTCGCCTTTGTATTTTCTGCCAACTGGTAGTTAAATATAGTGCTGTCACTAACCTGGATACTGCCTTTTGCTGCGACCATCACGGAATAGAAATTCTCCAGCCAGCTGGCCGCATCCTGGACTGTTCCTCGGATACTGATCACAGCAACACTGTCATCCCTTAGCCATAGGTCCCATTTGTTCTTGAGACCCATTTCAGGGGATCTGTACTGAATGTTATAGGAAGGAATGGAACTGTCTCTGTTGAAATACTGCAACTCAGCCAGTTTAAGCAGATCAGTGTATTCATTAGGATCGAAACCAGGTTTGAGAGATTGAGCAGAACTTTCAAAAGAACATAATAATAGCAACAGGGGTACTAAAACAAGAGTATTTTTCATCATCAAAACAACAACAAAAGCAGGATACCACCTGCTTTTGTTAAACGGTTTTTGCTATTTGAGATTGAGTGCCTGAAATTCAGCCAGGAGCTCATTTCCTTTTCTTAATTGCAAATGATCCTGATTAATAATAAAATTCTCCGTTTCAGTTATAGCTTTTGACAATCCATTTTCAACATTCATATTTTCCGGGGCACACATCATACGGGTCATTGCAGCCGGACCTATTGTGAGTTTATTTCCGTTGGTGGTATATTTTCCCATCATATTATTGCAACCCGCATAGCCCTTAAAGCTACTGTCAGCAGCATTGAATTGAATAAAAACATCTTTTTGCAGATCGGGCAGGGAATCCATCCCTGTAAGTTTTATTAATTTCCACCTGGTATTATCAAAACTAGCTGCAGGATACATATTGGTTGTTTTTTGGTGAGCAATATTTTTATTACAGGATAGGGAGAACAAACTGAAGAGCAAAAAGACAAACATTGAATATTTCATTCTTAATTCTATTTCTGGTTGGATGCTCCCATTAAGTCCTTTACATAATAGCAACCTGATGTGGTTATTTCAAAATCCTTACCGGTTATTTTTGCAGAATTCCGGGGAATCATAACCATACGCCATTTTTTATTTATATTTCCTCTATACTAACTGCCATGTATCACAAGGTCAAGAAAAAAGTTCACGTTCTATTGCACCCTACGCAGGGAGAAACCAAATGGGATAAAGTACTCAATGCTTTTCTGATCATACTGATTCTTCTTAACCTGGTAGCGGTTATGCTGGAGACTGAAGCGTCTATTTATGAAAAATACAAGGCCTTTTTTGACGGGTTCAATTATTTTTCAGTCGCGGTTTTCACGATTGAATATGTACTCAGGTTATGGAGTTGTACTAATGAAGAGAAATATCATCATTGGTTTTGGGGCAGGATCAAGTATATTTTTAGCTGGGATGCACTGATTGATCTTGCTGCCATATTACCATTTTACCTGACCAGTTTTATTATACTCGATCTAAGGGAATTAAGATTACTACGATTACTTCGTTTATTAAAGATTTTCCGCCTCACCAGCTATATGAAGGCCACAAAAGTAATCACCAATGTTTTTAAGAACCGGTTCAAGGAATTGACAATTGCATTGACCATGGTGTGTGGCCTGATCATTATTGCAGCCTGCCTGATGTTTTTTGTTGAACACCCGGTGCAACCTAAAAAATTCGCCAGTATACCTGACACACTTTACTGGGCAGTCATTACCCTTACCACAACGGGTTATGGCGATATGGTGCCCATCACCTCAATGGGAAAATTGCTTACAGGTGTTTTTTCACTAATGGGGGTAGCATTATTTGCCCTCCCTGCAGGTATCATCACTTCTGGTTTCCTGGAAGAAATCAGAAAAAGCAGAAAATCCCAACAGATAATTTGTCCGAATTGTGGTGAGGTTATAGAAGGAGAACCGCATGATTATCATTAGATCCTAATTACCAGAATGATAACAAGGGTAGGAAATGATATCAGTTTGGCTGCATCATTATTGCGAAATGGTGAATTGGTTGCTATTCCAACAGAAACAGTTTATGGTCTGGCAGGAAACGCATTGAATAATGAATCAGTATTAAACATTTATGAAGCCAAACAAAGGCCTGCATTCAACCCGCTGATCATTCACCTCGCTGATTTTTCGTCCGTCGAAAAATATGTTACTGATATCCCTGATGATGCCGCATTAATAGCGAAACATTTTTCTCCCGGTCCCATAAGTTATCTTCTGCCGAAAAAATCTAAAGTGCCTGACCTGGTAACAGCAGGTAGTGATAAGGTTGTAGTGAGAATACCTTCTCATCCAATTGCCCTGGAACTCCTGTCTAAACTTGATTTCCCTCTTGCTGCCCCCAGTGCAAATCCATTTGGTTATGTAAGCCCGGTTACAGCACAGCATGTAATGGACGGAATGAATGGTAAGATTCCTTATATACTTGATGGTGGTCCATGCACAGTTGGACTGGAATCTACAATCGTTGGCTTTGAAGGAAATGAAATAATTATTCACCGACTTGGTGCTATAACGGCAGAGGATATCCGAAAACTAACCGGAAAGCAACCAAAGTTTTCACTGTTGCACAAACGACCTGATACTCCCGGACAATTGAAAAGTCATTATGCTCCCAGAACTACTGTTAAAACCGGAAATGTTGATTCTTTGATCAGTGAAAATAAAGGTAAAAAGATCGCTGTCATTTCCTTTCATGATCAGTATCCCGATGTTGTAAATTTTATTCTTTCTCCTTCCGCCAATCTCCATGAAGCTGCCAGTAATCTTTTTGCAGCATTACGTAAACTGGATACAGAAGATGTTGATATAATACTGGCAGAAGTGTTTCCTGACTATGGTATAGGTAAAGCCATCAATGACAGGCTGGGGAGGGCGAGTAGTTAGATTATGATATCAGCCTGATCAATCCCATAGAATTTTCCTTTCTCTTCCTGGTGTTTCCACAGTTCTTTAAAATGAGGGCTGTTTTCTTTCAGATATTCAAAATTTCCATCGGCAACAATAAGACCGTTTTCGAGTACATATATGTGATCAAAATGAACCAGTAGATGTAGTCGATGCAGGGAAGATACAATTGCTTTTTCCCGGAATTCTTCAAACAAATGCTTATAGATCATCAGCTCTGTTTTTGGATCAACACTGCTGGTAGGCTCATCCATCAGTATGATCTCACTGTTTCTCGCAGCGAGAATTCCACGGGCAAGGGCAAGACGTTGTTTTTGTCCACCGGATAGGTTTACTCCTTTTTCCTTTATATGCGAATCGAGTCCCGCAGGAAGATGATTCACGACTTCAAAAAAATGCGCTTTTTTACAGATCCTGATAATTTCTTCTTCTTCGAAAGGCAGTCCAAGAGTAATATTATAGCGAATTGAATTTTCAAATATTTCAGGTTCCTGTGGAAACAATGTCACTGCATCTGCCAACATTGAGCAGTCATCAAAAGATTCATTGTCAACAGATAGGTTAATACCTTTTTCTGTTTCATACAGTCCCCTGAGAATAGCCAGCAGCGTGCTTTTCCCGCTACCGCTTTCACCAACGAGCGCAATTCGTTTTCCTTTTTGAAGATTCAGCCTGATATCGTGCAGGCTATGTGCTTTTTGTCCTGACTGGTAAGCACTGCTATGAGAATAATTCAGATTGCTGATATCAATATTCTGCCAGTTATGTGGCAGACTATGAGTAGTTTGCCTATGGTGTTTTGCAAACTCATCTTTAATTGGCTGTGCTGCTTCAACATCATTATTATACTGAATGATCTGGTTATACTGCCATGCAACATCATGAAATACACTGGTGAATTGTTGCACATATGCAAGCAGAGTTACTAATCCTCCCACCAGGAAAATTTGACCAGGTTCATAATTTTGCAACACATAGCCAACCGATATAACACAATAAACCAGCGCCACCAGCATATCTGCAACAAACCATTTCCATTCATTGATTTCAACATTTTTCCGAAATGGAGGAAATACATCTTTTATTTTCTGCAAAAGACTGTTCTCCATTTGTTTTTCAAGCCTCAATGTGATCACTGTATTGATGTTTGAAAGACTGTCGAATAATGTGGCGGATACAATATGTTCCTTTTCATTTGTAGCCCTGAGATTTTTTATCAGGGGCTTATCAAACATGAATATGAAGTAGATGGTTACTACACCAAGTCCGGCACTGATCAATCCAAAAAAAGGAGAAAAATAAAGTATTGCTGCAAAAGAGAAAATGAATTTGGCGAAGGAATGGAAAAACATAAATCCATCCTGGAAAAAATGTTTTAGTGCTTCATATGCTTTTCTTACCCGGTTGATGATGGCGCCACTATGATTATCCTGGTGCCATTTAACAGGCAGGTGAAGGGTCTGGTGATAAGTCTCCATCAGGTAATTCCTGCTCAGGTTAAAAGCAAGTGATCTTTCTGCAACTCTCGCAGGCCCGTGTATCGACCATTCAAGGAAATTCAACCCCAGGTAAATGCCCGCATAGATCCAGGCATTTTGCAATACTTTAAAACCATCTTTTTGCAGTGCATTGATGAACCATCCGTAGAGCCATGGCCTTGACGCATTGATGAGATTGGTCAATACAAATCCGCCGTATACAAGAAGGTATCGTCGCTTTTCCTGACGTGCATAATTCCAGGAAGTAGAAAGCAGATTATAATATGGATTGGATGTTGAGATAGTAAACAAGGTAGCACAATCTCAAAAAATGCCAGACAGGGGAGCTGTTTATTTATAAATAATGTGGAAAGAAATATTAGTTCATTTTGAAACAGTATGCGTATCAAAAATAACCAATGGTTTTGCCGTAACCGGATTTTGAATGACTGTGGTTTTTACATGGAAAACCTGTTCCAATAATGATTCAGTTATTATTTCAGCCGGACTTCCTTTTGCAACGAGCTTTCCTTCCCTGATAAAAAATAATTCATCAGCGTATTGAATGGCAAGGTTTACATCGTGGAGGATTGCGATCACAACAGTATTGTGGTCAGCAAATTCTTTTGCGGCCTGAAGGAACTCCTGCTGATAATTCACATCGAGGCTATTCAATGGTTCATCGAGAAAAAGATATCTCAAAC
>Ga0207701_10008639_pt1 | contig 10064 bp, 8 predicted proteins | sample KBSSwiSSwithPhiX_FD_184294 | JGI IMG/M metagenome (GOLD analysis project Ga0207701, IMG submission 184294) | Switchgrass rhizosphere bulk soil microbial communities from Kellogg Biological Station, Michigan, USA, with PhiX - S5 (SPAdes) (version 2) | ecosystem: Environmental > Terrestrial > Soil...
GTTCCAGCCGTTCCGCTCCCGCCCGCGCCGGTCACGCCGCCGGCCCCGTCGCCACCCGATCCGGGGCCCACCGATCCGGCCGCACCCGAACTGCCCGCCGACCCGGCATTGCCTGCGGCGCCGCTGTTTCCGGCCGCGCCGCTCGTGCTGCCCGCGACGCCTCCCGTGCCGGTCGTGCCGCCGTGGGCGGTGCCGTTCGTGCCAGCGACGCCGACGGTGCCGCCGGCGCCGCCGCTGGCGCTGGTTCCAGCCGATCCGGTGGTGCCCGCCGATCCGCTCGTCCCACCAGAGCCGCCCTTGCCGCTGGTCTGACCGTCGCCGGGGCTTCCGCAAGCACCGGCGCAGACGGCGACGGCGATGCCCAGGCATCTGATGATCGTGAAGCTTCTCGAACGCATGTGGCCTCCTAGGGTCGGACCGCGGAACCGATCGGGTCGACGGGCTGGCCGCCGTCTCCCGATTCAGCCCGCAGTCGCGCGGATCCCTAAAACCGGTTCAAGAATCCGCGCCGAGCCGAGAGGCCCAGGCTTAGAGCGTCCAGCCTTTGAACTTCTCTCGAGCCGTCCCCAGGTTGCCGAGGTGATAGACGGAGACGCCGACCGGTGAGAACTCGAACGCCTCGAAGTTCTCGGCGAGCATCTCCTTCAGGTAATCCTGCGTCGCGATGCCGATGCTCACGTGCGGGTTGTACTTCTTGCCCGTCGCGTTCGGCACGAAGCTGGCCACGTAGTCCATGGTCGGTTGATTGATCTCGGGATCTTCCGTGGTCGTGACGAACGCATCCGCCGTCCCGGTCTTCTCGGTGAAAGGGGCAACGGCGTCGATCAGCTTCTGTTGAAACCTGCGGAGATCATCGGTCGGCTCGATCACGATTCCGGCCAGGCCGATGTTCTTCCAGGGGAGGTAATAGTACTTGAACGCTTTCAGCTTCCAGTCGCTCGGGTGCTCCTCGGCAAGGACCTTGTCGACGGCCGCGTAGACCTCGTCGAGGTCTTCCGTTTTCACGTACCTCTGCAGACACGAGATGTGCGGCTGGTGGGTCTCGTCCAGCGCGAAACCTTTCGGGAAGCTCTCGCGCAGGCGCGCGTTGGCCGCCTCCGCGTTCTTCAGCATCGTCGCGTCGGGCTCCAGCAGGATGTCGATCGCCGTGACGCCGTCGTGGGTTTCTCCCTCGAACACCATGTTCCAGTCCTTTCTCATGTCGACGACAGTCCAGCCTCTGGCCGCCGCCTCATCGAGCCCTTTGTCCAGCCGCCCGAAGGACGGCGCTTTCCGGTCGTACGCCCACTCGCGCTCGGCGTCCGTGTGGTGGACGAGCAGGCACAGGCGCGCACCCTCGCCGCCTGCGGTCCACTCCAGCATCTGCAGGTCGCCGTCGCCGTTGCCGAACGCAGCGATGGGCCGTCGGCCGATGTGCGTCTGGATGCCCACCGGTTTGCCGTCGCCGTCGTCGAAGAAGTCCATCTCCGGCAGGCGCACCAGCACCGGCTTTCCGTCGCGCAGCTCGAACTTGGTCCGGATGCTGGTGCCGACGACCTGTTCCGGCGGGACGCCGTAAACCCGTTCGCTGAACACGCGGATGAATTCGATGCCGCCCCCGGAAACGATGAACGTCTTGAATCCGCTGGCGCGCAGGTAAGCGAGCAGCTCGCGCATCGGGCGGTAGACCATGTCCGTGTAGCGCTTCCCGGTCTTCGGGTGCCGGGCCGTCGCGAGCCACTCGGTCACGATCGCTGCAAACTCCTCCGTCGTCGTGCCGGCGTGCGAGGCCATCGCCATCGCGACGAGCCCACGCATGCCGCTGGCCAGAGCGGATCGCATGTCGCCCCGGAGCACGGAGGCAAACGGCTCCGTGGTCTTCCATTCCGGATGCTGGGCAGCGAGCTCTTGGATGCGATCGAATCCAAACAGCGCCTGAAAAAATATCGGCTGCTCCGCCCAGAGCGTGCCGTCATGATCGAACACGGCAATGCGTTCCGCGCTGGGAACGAACGCCGGTGACCCAGGTGTGGTCACGCCCGCCACGAAGTCGATGATCGCCCGCCTGGTGGGGCCGGCGTTCCATGAGGGCAGCGGGTCAGCGGTCTCGGGGGCCTCTTCGGTCGCCATCGGTGGCATCGTGGAATGACCTCTGGAGAGGTTTGGACATCGACGGCGAACCGGCCCATCAGGAAATCTCTGAAAGCCGGATGGGCGCACGACTGGACGGCTGTCGCGCGGCTCGCCTGCCGCCACGATGTCCGTGTGCCGATTGCCTTCGAGGGGACCGCTCGTGCCCTATCGGTCCTTCACGCGCTGGCCGCCGTCGTCCTCACGGGAGCGGTCACCCACGTCGCCGTGTTTCACGTCCTGGCGCGCCGCCGGGGTCGGCCGGGCTACCTGCGACGCGCGGAACGGCTCTGGCCTGTGCTTGCGATCGCGCTGATCGCAACGACGCTGCTCGGCCTGGTCACGTACCCGACTTACCGGATTCACACGCGCGCGCGATACCTGGATCTGCATCATCCAACAGCCGTGTGGGCGTTCGAGGTGAAGGAGGATGTCGCGGCGCTGGTCTTCGTGCTGATCGCGGGGGCGTGGCTCCTGCGCCGTCCGGCGGCCGTTCACCCGGGAACCCGGCTACTGCAAGGCGCGTTCGTTGGGCTGGGCGCGGCGCTGTGCTGGACGACCACGGTGGCGGGTCTCTTCGTGACGCTCCACCGTGGCATCGGACCATGAGCGCGCGCCCGCCCGAGGCGGTTGTCCGCGATCGCCGACGGAACGCCGCCCGAGTCGCCGCCGCGATCACGCTGGTCACGACGTTCACCCTGTCGTTCGTCGCGACGCGAATCGTCCGCGCGCCCTTGCCCTGTTACCAGCCGGTGGCCCATCTCTGGCGGTGGAGCGCGCCGCCCCCGGGCGGCGAGGCGACGATCTGCATGGACTACTACGGCCGCGGCGGCCTCGCCCTGGCGATCGCCGTCGCGCTCGCGCTGGGGGCCGCCCTCATGTCTCGCTTTGTTCTCCGTCGGGAGCTTCTTTCGGAGATCACTGAGCCCGAAACAGCTCGACGGCGCCGAACGGCTCCGCCGATCCGGGGCGAAATCGGTTCAGCGTGAACTTCGTTTTCCGATCGGGCTGCACGTCGACGACGACGTAGTTGTAGTCCTCGCGCGGCCTCTCGTTCTTCCAGTACTGATCGGGCGGGTAGTTGGCCGGGACCTTGATCTTCGTTCGCCCCGGCAGGATCGGATCCTGCTCGGCCCCGCCCCCGCCGATGACCAGGTACTTCACGCCGTCGACGTCGAACAGCTCGGTCGTGTGCACGTGCCCATTGAAGACGACGATGTCCAGGTCCTTCGCGTACGAGGCGAGGATCTTGTGGGGATTTTGCCCCGCGGGGATCGGTCCCATGCCCGAGCGGCAAAATGCGGGCGCGTGGAAGGTGACGAACACGCGCTTTTCACCCTTGGCCTTGGCCTCGTCCAGCCACGCGCGCAGCTGCGTCATCTGCTGCTCGAAGGCCGGACGGGTGGCGTCCCACGACGACGGCGACCGATAGTCGTATTTCCCGGTCCACAGGAAGATGAAGCGGGTGCCCTTGAAGTCCATCTTGTAGATGAGGCGTTCCTTCGACACGCCCATCTGGGTGAGGTACGGGAACGACGCGAGCAGACCCTCGACGTCCGAATCGTCCCAGACCTCGTGATTTCCCACGGCCGGAAAGACGCGACCCGGTAGCCCGGCGGCGCGCATCTCGTCGTCCGGGGGCGGCAGCTGTCGGATCACCCGTTCGTTGATCAGCGTCCAGTACGGGTTCTCCGACGGCGACGGGCCCTGCTTGCCCCACCAGACGAGATCGCCGGTGTTGATCAGGAAGCGGGCGTTGCCACGCTGAACCTCCTTGACGGCCTCGCGGGTGACCCATTGTCCACCTTCGATGCGGAACATCGTGCGGTGCACGCCGGGCAACAGCTTGATGTCCTCGACCGACGCCTCGGTGACCCAGCCCTTGTCCACCCGGACGGTCATCACCTCGCTGGCGGTCATGAACGGCATGACGATCTGGACGAGCTCGCGGTTCGTCGGGTCGTAGGTCAGCTTCACGTGCTTCTGGACGGCCGCCGCGGCGACCTTCTCGGGCATCGCCAGGTCGAACATGTCGACGAGCAGCTTCTTCGTCTCGGCCTCCTCGTTCGCCAGGTGGGGCAGGTACATCATCGAACGCGAGTCACCAAACACGGCGAACGAGAATCCCGCCGGGCCCGGCGGCGGGACCTTCGCCTTCTCGCCGGTGGGGGTGGCGGCGACGGGCTTCTCGCAGCTCGCCGCGAGCCACGGCGCAGCCAGCACGAGAAGGAAGAGCGAAAAATGATTGAAGGGGTTCGGCTTCATGGATCATCGCCTCCTAAAACGCAGCGCTGCGAATCTGAGGCTGACGGGCCTCTTCCCTCAGGGACGCGAGCGCGAATCAGCGCGCGCCCTACTTCGCGATCTTCCAGATCCCGTCGGACGACTGCACGTAGATGACGCCGTCCGGGGCGATGGCCATCAGGCAGTCGTAGAACAGGCCGCCGCCGGCACCGACGCTGACCTCGCCCAGCGTCGGTCTGGTCGGCACCGGCGCGGGCACGGCCGTGCCCGTCGCCGTTTCGGGCAGGTGGACGAGACGCGGGTTGTGTCCGCCGACGAAGTCCGTGACCATGAAGGTGAAACCGCCCGCCGGATCTTTCGCGCCACACCCGAAGTGCTCGCTGAAGAGGCTGTTGGGGGCGATGGGCTCGTACAGCGTTCCGATCGGGCCACCGGTGACGGTTCCGACCTGGATCGGATTCCAGCTGCAGGACGGGACGAACGCGACAGCCCCGGACGCGCCGATCAGGACGTCGCCGATCACGCAATAGTCGGTGTCCCAGCCCAGCGCGGCGGCGGCGTAGACGTTCTGCGTTCCGGCGGCGGTCGCGCTCCAGAAGTCGCTGAGGGTGTAGTAGCCGACGCGGCCGGCGCCGATGACCGCCATCCGTGCCCGGCTGGGCGGCGCCAGATCGCCCAGGCGCGTCGCCTGGTGCGCCGCGCTCGACGTCACGATCGTGTCCGTGCGGGTCGCGTCGGCGAGAGGCCCGTTCGACAGCAGAACGTAGAGCTTGCCGTCGGGACCCGTGTCGATGTCGAAGATCGCCTGGGCGCTGGCGAGCCCCGCCGTGCTCGCCGCCTCGGCCCGCGTCAGGTAGGGGCTGCTCGTGCCGGCGGCGTCGACGACGTAGACCGCGGAATCGTCGGCGACGTAGACGCGGTGGGTGGCGTCGACGGCCAGCCCCGATGCTTTGGGAAGCCAGGGACCGTTCGGCGTCAGCGCCGTTATCGGGCGCGGCGTGGGACCGCCAGCGCCGCCGTCCGGCGTTGGCGGCATCCCGCCGTCGGGCCGGGACGGTCCGGGATCGCCGTCGGACTCGAGGCGAAACACGCCGCCCAGCGTGGCGACCAGCAGCCGCCCTTGCTTGTCGATCGCGAACGACGTCGGGTCCGGGTTCGGGATCTGCGCGGCCATCTTCAGGAAGCTCGCGCCGCCGTCGTCGCTCATGGAAACCTGCAGCGGGCCGATGTTCTTCGCGTCGGAAGAAGCCTCCGGTCCAAAGACGAACAGATGGCCGGCGCCGTCCGCCGCGAGCGGCACGGGCGCGAAGCTCCCGATGTTGGCGACGCCGGTGCTCTCGAGCTCCGTCCATGTCAGGCCCTCGTCGGTCGACACCTGGAACGTGCTGCCGCTGTAGGAACGAATGAGCCGGCCGGGCGGGTCTTCGATCAGGGGCAACCTGAAGAAGTCGCGCTGCTGCCAGGTTGCGCCGTGATCGTCCGAGCGAAAGCCGGGGCCGCCGTTGACCCCTGCGGCCAGGAGGTGCCCGTTGCGCAGCGCCTGCACGCTGCTGGACGCGGGGCTGTTCGGGATCGCCTGGAACGTCCGCCCGTCATCGGTCGATCGCGAGACGGAATCGGCGGCGAGATAGACGCTCGCGCCGTCGGTCCCGAGGCCGATGGGGAAGTACTGCACCGTCTCGCTCGGGTACGGGACCTCGTGCCAGGTCGCGCCATGATCGTCGCTGCGGGCCACCGTGCGTGCATTGAACGATCGCGTCGCCGACGTGACGACGTTCGTGCACTCGAGCGCACCGCCGGGCGTCACGATGCACTGATCCGAGAAGAACGTCGGCGACACGGTCTGCCAGGTCCAGCCGCCGTCGCTCGACCGCAGCAGCGCCTGGTTATCGGAGGGGCCCGGCGTGAGGCCGTGGACGCCCACGACGTAGATGTCGCCGCCCGGGCCCAGCGCCGTCGGCGACTTGTCGACGAAGATCTGCGCCGCGCTGCCGGTGATCGCGCCCGCGGCAGGCGAGCCGCTCGCGGGCCGCCAATTCTGACCCTTGTCGTCGGACCGGTAGACGCCGTCCGGACACGCGATGAACACCTCGTCGCCGCGCGCGACCAGCGGGCCGTCGCAATTGGGCTCGACCCACCCGCCGGTCGCGGGGCCCATGATCTCGGTGAAGGTCGCGCCACCGTCGTCGGAACGTCTGATCTTCGAGGTGCCGGCCGTGCCGATGTACACGCCTCCCGTGTCACTGATCGCGAGCACCTTGTCGCTGCCGACCGGCGTCAGCGGCGTCCAGGTCACGCCCGCGTCGGTGGACGTGAGCAGCCTGTGCGGGTCGTCCACCTTGGCGATGTCGTAGGCCGCCACGTAGCAGGTGCGCTGGCCGTCGCACCGGACCCAGCCGTAAAGGCTCGGGCCATTGCTGTTCTCGTGGACGGTCTTGAATGTCGCGCCCGCGTCCGTCGAACGATACACGCCGGAGGTCGTGCTCAGCAGGATGACCGCGCCGCCGCCCAGGACGTCGAGGCTGAGGACATCGCTCGAAAGCGTGGTCATGTGGAAGGTGTTGCCGGCGTCCGTCGACAGCCAGAGATGGACCACGTTCACGGCCGCGACCACGTCGCCACCGCCGGCGATCAGGGTGAAGCCCTCGTCGAAGTAGTCGGACGCCACGCGCTGCCAGCTGGCACCGCCGTCGGCGCTGCGCAGGAGGTCGTGTCCCCCCGCGTACACCGTGGTGCCGACCGTGGCCAGGGTGCGGACGTCGTAGTTCTGGAGACCGGGGTTGGTGGTCGCGTCGTAGTTGGCGAGACCGGCGCTGGCGGAGCGCCACGAGGCACCCTCGTCGCTGGACCTGAAGATGCCGGTCCTTCCGTGCGGGTTTGTGATGAGACCGCTCAATGTCGTGCGCGCCGCCGCGTAGAGGGCTCCCTTGCTGTCGAACGCGATGGTCGTCATCGGCGCGCCGAGCGGCGCTGGAAGCGTCACCCAGTGGTGGCCGGCGTCCGTGGATCCGTCGGGCGTGGCGTCGGGGCCGCCGTCGGGCGTGAGCGCGCCGCCCACGCCGCCGATGCCCACACCGCCGCCGCCCGTTCCGGCGCCCCCCGTCACTCCCGCGCCGCCGTCCTTTGTCGTGAGCAGCGGACTCTTCGAGCTGCACGCGATGGCGCCGGCCAGGGCCAGAAGCACAGGCACAGATCGTCCGGCGCGGGTCATCGGTCCCTCAGTGCATCTTCGGGCAAAACCGGCTCACGCCGGTCGACAATGGCTAGCGCCTCTCCAGGAACCCTTCGCTGACACCTACCAGAACGAACGGACTGCGTACATACCCACGGCGTGTTGCTCCGGTGTCGCGGCGAGGTAGGACTTCCGCATGTACGTGCTCGAAAGGGAGGTGTCTCTGCCGGCGCCGCGCGAGCGCGTGTTCGCGTTCTTCGCCGACGCACGAAACCTCGAGCGGCTCACGCCGCCGTCGCTGAGGTTCGAGATCCTGAGACCGGACGAGATCCGGATGCGCGCGGGCGCGACGATCGACTATCGCCTTCGCATCTCCGGCGTGCCGATCCGCTGGCGCACGGTGATCGAGACGTGGGAGCCCCCGCTCCGTTTCATCGATGTCCAGCGACGAGGACCGTACGCGGCCTGGCGGCACACGCACACGTTCGATGAAACGTCCGACGGAACGCGGATGCGGGACCGCGTCGAGTACGCCCTGCCGTTGGGCCCGCTGGGACATCTGGTCCATCGCCTGTTCGTGGCTCGACAGCTCGACGACATCTTCGCGTTTCGTGCGCGCGTCGTCGGGGAGCTGCTCGCGTCATGAGGTCACCGCGAGATCAGCCGCGGATCCGGATCGGGATCTCGGACTGCCTGCTCGGGTCGCGCGTCCGTTTCGACGGGCAGCACAAGCGAGATTCGTTCCTGACCGACGAGCTCGGACCACTGGTCGAGTGGGTCCCGGTCTGCCCCGAGGTGGAGGTGGGAATGGGAGTCCCCCGCGAGCCGGTTCGCCTCGTCGCCGGTCGGCCCGACGCGGGACCGCGGATGCTGGGGCTTTCCAGTCACGTCGATTGGACCTCGCGGATGAACAGATTCTCGGCGGCGCGCACGCGGGCGCTGGCCCGAGAGGACCTCAGCGGTTTCGTGCTGAAGTCGAAGTCTCCGAGCTGCGGCCTGACGCGCGTGAAGGTCTATCCCGACGCGGAAGCCCGGACGCCCACGCGCGCCCCTGGCGTCGGGCTCTTCGCGGCGGCGCTGGCAGCCGCGTTCCCGAACCTGCCGACCGAGGAGGAAGGCCGCCTCCACGACGCGCGCCTCCGCGAGAACTTCATCGAGCGCGTGTTCGCGTACGCCCGGCTGCGCGCGCTCTGGAACGATCGCTGGACGCTCGGAGGTCTGGTCGACTTTCACGCCGCGCACAAGATGGCGTTGCTCGCCCATTCGACCGATGGCTACCGCGCCCTCGGCCGCCTGGTCGCGCGCGGCAAATCGCTCGCGCGCGCGGAGCTTCGCGAACGCTATGAAGAGGGCTTCATGGCGACCCTGGCGAGACCGACGACCCCAGGCCGTCACGCCAACGTGTTGATGCACCTCGCCGGGCATCTCAAACACCAGCTCGACGCCGCGGACAAGGAGGAGCTGCTCGGTCTGATCGAGGAACAGCGGCATGGCCGGCTGCCGCTGGTCGTGCCGCTGACCCTGCTCGCCCATCACGCCCGGCGCTACCGCGCAACGTACCTGCTCGGCCAGACGTACCTGAACCCGCGGATCGAAGAGCTGCGGCTTCGCAACCGCGCGTAGTTCGGCGAAGATGAGCAGATGCACCTCATCGACCTGCTGCCCGAGGAGAGCCTGGCGCTCGTGGCCTTGAGCCGCGCCATCGCACGCGCCGATGGGACGATAAGCCCGCTGGAGGGGCGGGCGATCGCGCTGATAGCCGCCGAGATCGGCGAGGCGACCTACCGCAAGCTGTTCGCCAAGGCCGCCGAGTCGTTTCCGGATCAGGCTGCGCTCAAGACCTTTCTGGCGAGCATCGAGCGGCCCGAGGCCCGCTCCGTGATCTACGAGTCCATCCTCGCGCTGGCCTCCGCGGATTCGATCTCGGCGGAGGAGGAGCCCCTCATGGTCTGGCTCCACGAGACCTGGGAGATCCGGTGATTCCCACGAATCGTCCTGCTTCTTTCCAACCGAATCCACTCACCGTGCGGCCCGCACCGGCGGGCGCACGGTGAGCGGGACAATCGCTACCGGGACAGGATGTACGTCCACCAGTTGTTCGAGCTGCCGTCGGCGGCGACGCCCGCGACGTGCGGCAGGTGCTGCGCGCGCCAGATGTGGTAGCCGCGCTCGTCGCAGCCCCACGCGCTGCAGTTGATGGTCGCCGTGGCGCCGGTTCGATTCGGGTAGTTCAGCCAGTCGCCGCAGCTCGACGTCACGTTCCGCGTGTTGTTGTAGTTGTACTCGAACGTGCTGGTCGGCGTGTAGTGCGTGATGCCGCACTGGGCCTGGCCGGGGTTGTTGAAATCGTCGCGCGTGAACTCGGCCAGCACGCTCGGGTTCGGCAGCATGCTGTTGAGGCCTCTGTCGATGCGGTGGCCGTAGTCGTGCAGCATGTTCTCCTCGCCCGCGTGATAGGCGAAGCCGAAGATGTTCAGTCGGCCCTGGCAGGTCGTGCCCATCACGGGCGTACCGTTGGTGTCCACGGCCTGGGTTCCGG
>Ga0207701_10008640_pt1 | contig 10062 bp, 7 predicted proteins | sample KBSSwiSSwithPhiX_FD_184294 | JGI IMG/M metagenome (GOLD analysis project Ga0207701, IMG submission 184294) | Switchgrass rhizosphere bulk soil microbial communities from Kellogg Biological Station, Michigan, USA, with PhiX - S5 (SPAdes) (version 2) | ecosystem: Environmental > Terrestrial > Soil...
TTTTCGCGCTTTCGCTCGACCTCATCCTCGGCTACGCCGGCATCATCTCGCTCGGACACGCGGCGTTCTTCGGATTCGGCGGCTATGCGGCCGGTCTCATGGCAAAGCACGCCCTCGTGACCGAGCCCGTGCTGGCGCTCGTGCTGGCCGGTCTTGCGGCGGCGATGCTGGGTTTCGCGACGAGCTTCCTCGTATTGCGCGGATCGGACCTCACGCGACTGATGGTGACGCTCGGCGTCTCGCTGGTGCTGCGCGAGATCGCGAATCGCTACTCCGATCTGACGGGCGGTGCCGACGGCCTCCAGGGCATCACCATGGCGCCGGTGCTCGGCATGTTCAAGTTCGACCTCTTCGGCCACACCGCGTACGTATACAGCCTCGTCGTGCTGTTCCTGCTGTTCGTCGTCGCGCGCCGCATCGTGAACTCGCCGTTCGGCCTTTCGCTGCGCTCGATCAAGGGCAACGCGCTACGCGCTTCTGCCATCGGCATTCCGGTCGATCGCCGCTCGATCGCGATCTACACCGTGGCCGCGTTCTATGCGGGCGTCTCGGGCGCGCTACTGACGCAGACCACGGCTTTCACGTCGCTCGACGTATTCTCGTTCGACCGCTCGGCCGACCTTCTCCTGGTGCTGATCATCGGCGGCGTGGGCTACCTCTACGGCGGTCTCATCGGCGCGGTCGTGTTCAAGCTGATGCAGGACTGGCTCGCCAACATCACCCCCCAGTATTGGCAATTCTGGCTGGGCCTGGTGCTCGTCGTGATCGTGCTGGTCGGCCGCGAGCGCATGGGGCGGTGGGGGGCTCCAATCCGGGCTCTCGGCGGCCGTTTCGCGAAGCGATGACCGCCGCCCTCGAGACCGTCGGCGTCAGTCGCAGCTTCGGCGGCATCGTCGCGACGAACGAGGTCTCGCTCGCGATCGAGCACGGCGCGCGTCACGCGTTGATCGGGCCCAACGGCGCGGGCAAGACGACGTTCGTCAACTTGCTGACCGGAATCTTGCGTCCGAGCCAGGGGCGCATCCTGTTGAACGGCGAAGACATCACCGGGCTCAAGCCCTTCCAGCGCGCACGTCGCGGCATCGCGCGCACCTTCCAGATCAACCAGCTGTTCGGCGACCTGACGCCGCTCGAGACGATTGGGCTCGCGGTGTCCGAGCGCCTGGGCTCGGGATCGCACTGGTGGCGTCCGCCCGGCAGCAATCCGGACGTCATGGATGCAATCGTCGAAATCCTCGAGCGATTCCGGCTCGCACCCGTCATGCACGAGCGCACCGCTACGCTTCCCTACGGACGGCAACGCCTGCTCGAGATCGCGCTGGCGTGCGCCTGCAAGCCGCGCGTGTTGCTGCTCGACGAGCCGGCGGCGGGAGTGCCCACCAGCGAGTCCGCGGAGATCTTCGACACGCTCGCCGCCCTGCCCGACGATGTGAGCGTCCTGCTCATCGAGCACGACATGGACCTGGTGTTCCGATTCGCATCGCGCATAACCGTGCTGGTGGATGGGACGGTCTTCGCAGACGGCCCGGCGCACGAGATCGCGCGCGATCCCCGCGTGAAGGCCGCGTATCTCGGCGAGGCGCTGCATGCCTGAGCTTCTTCGCGTTCGCGGCTTGCGCGCGGGCTACGGCGAGAGCGTGGTCATCGACGGAATCGACCTTTCGCTCGACGAGGGCCAATCGCTCGCGCTGCTCGGGCGCAACGGCACCGGCAAGACCACGCTGCTTGCGACGTTGGTCGGCGTGACGCGCTATCGTGGCGGCAGCATCGAGCTCGACGGTCGCGCCATCGCGCCCCTGCGCGCGGACCAGCGCGCAGCCGCCGGCCTGGGCTGGGTGCCGCAGGAGCGCAACATCTGGAAGTCGCTCACGGTCGAGGAAAATCTCACCGCGGTAGCCAGGACCGGCCCTTGGACCCCGGCGCGTGTGTTCGAGTTGTTCCCGCGTTTGCGCGAGCGTCGCGGCAATCTCGGCACGCAGCTCTCCGGCGGCGAGCAGCAGATGCTCGCCATCGGCCGCGCGCTGGTGCTCAATCCGCGTCTTCTGCTTCTCGACGAGCCGCTGGAAGGCCTGGCGCCGCTGATCGTCGAGGAGCTACTGCGCGTGATCACGGCGCTCGTACGCGAGGAGGGGATGTCGGCGATCGTGGTCGAGCAGAACCCGGCGCGGGTGCTTTCCATCACCGATCGCGCGGTGATCCTCGAGCGCGGGAGCGTGGTGCACGCGAGCGCAAGCGCGGATCTCGCGAAAGACGAGGCGACGCTCGACCGGTACCTCACGGTCGCGGCCCGCTAAAACCCGAAGATGCGCTTCGCATTGTCGAACATGAATGCGCGGCGCTCGCGCACATCGGGAAACAGCCTGTGCGCGACGTCGAGCTGCACGCCGTAGTCGACGCGCGCAGGCGCTCGCAAGTACGGCCAGTCGGAGGCCCAAAGACAATGCTCGGACGTGTACGCATCGCGTAGCGCATCGAGGAAGGGACGCACGTCGTCGTGCGGCGAAGGCTCGCGCGAATACTTCACGAACCCGGAGAGCTTGATGTACGCGCGACGCGTGGCGGCAAGATCGAGCAGCGCACGAAAGCCGGGTTGACCGATGCCTTCGTCCACGGTTGGCCGGCCGGCGTGGTCGACGAGGATGCGCACGTTCGTCTTCTCGAGCATCGGCATGAACGCGAGTAGCTGCGCGTGCTCGACCTGGATGTCGACGAACATGTCGAGGTCGACGAGCTTGTCGACGAGGGGCGCGGCATCCTCGTAGTAGTCGACGCCGTAGAACGTGGCGTTCCACGCGACCCCGATCACCCCCGCGGCCTTGAGCGCGACGAGCTCGTCGTACGCGATGCCGTTGGGCACGACCGCGATGCCCTTGAAACGGTCGCCGCCGCGCGCGATGGTGTCGAGCAGGCAGCGGTTGTCGAGGCCGTAGCCGGAATTGGGGCCGACCAGCAGCGCGTGGCGCGTGCCGTAGGCCTCCATCACTTCCGTGAGCTGCGCGGGCGTGCCGAGCTCCTGGCCGGCGGGCGCGTAGTGCGTGTTGGGGTTGTACGGAAAGCGCTGCGGATCGAGCACGTGGACGTGGCTGTCGATCTTCGGTTCCGTGAAGACCTCCATTTCAGATGCGGGCGGCATGAGCACCAGGCGCATAGCGGCTCAGGATGTGATGCGCCATCCCCTTGGCCAGCTCCTCTTCGCCGAAGAACACGGTACCCAGGCGCTGGTTGCGCAGGTGCCTGGCCTCGTCCTCGCTGTGCGTGCGCAGCACGATCTCGATCCCGGGATTGAGCCTGCGTGCCGTGTCGATCATCTGGCGCACCGACACCGGATCCGTCGTCGCGGCAACCAGCATCGCGGCACGGGCAATGTGGCTTTGCACGAGCACAAAGGAATCGCCCGCATCGCCCCAGGTGGCGGCAACGCCGTTGCGGCGCAGGTCCTCGACGATCTCTCGGTTCTGCTCGACGACGACGTACGGAATGCCGCGCGCCTGCAGGCCGTCGGCGATGCGACGTCCCACGCGGCCGTAGCCCACCAGCACCACCTGCCCTTCGAGATAGTCGGGCGCGGTGCTCATGGGAAGCTCGTCGTAAGGGTTGGGACGGTGCTCCAGTCGCCGCGCAAGCGAGGAGCGCGCGAGGATCCAGCGCCGCAACGGATCGAGGGATGCAAACAGGAACGGATTGAGCGCGATCGAGAGCAGGGCGCCGGCGACGATCAGGTTCATGCTCTCGGCCGGAAGCAGGCCGAGCACGACGCCGAGGCCGGCCAGTATGAACGAGAACTCGCCGATCTGCGCGAGGCTCGCCGCGACGGTCAGCGCCGTGTTGAAGCGGTAGCGCAAGCAAAGCACGAGCGCCATGGCCGCCAGCGACTTGCCGACGATGATGATCGCGAGCACGCCCAGCACCCGCAGCGGTTCCTCGATGAGCACTGCGGGGTCGAGCAGCATGCCCACCGCCACGAAGAACAGGACGGAGAAAGCGTCGCGCAGGGGCAGCGACTCCTGCGCGGCGCGATGGCTGAACTCGGACTCGCGCATCACCATCCCGGCGAAGAATGCCCCCAGCGCGAACGACACGGTAAACAGCGCAGCGGCTCCCACGGCGATGCTGACCGCCGCGGCGATCACGGCAAGCGTGAAGAGCTCCCGCGATCCCGTACGCGCGACCTGCATGAGAATCCAGGGCAGGACACGCCGCCCGGCAACCAGCATCAGCGCGATGAATGCCGCCACCTCGAGGAGGGTCTGCCCGATCTGCCTCCACAAGGAACCGTCGGTTGCCGACGACGTGCCTTCGGCGCCCAGCACTCCGGCGAGCGGCGGCATCAGCACGAGCACCAGCACCGTGGCGAGGTCCTCGACCACCAGCCATCCGACGGCGATGCGACCATTCATGCTCTCGAGGATGCCGCGCGCTTCGAGAGCCTTCAGCAGGACCACGGTACTTGCGCACGACAGCGACAGGCCGAAGATCAGCGCGGATCCCGTCGACCAGCCCCACCACGTCGCGAGGCCGAAACCAAGCAACGTTGCCATGCCCATCTGCGCCACCGCGCCCGGCACGGCGATGCGCTTGACCGCAAGCAGGTCGGCGAGCGAGAAGTGGAGTCCCACGCCGAACATCAGGAGCATGACCCCGATCTCCGACAACTGTGTGGCGATCTGCACGTCGGCCACGTAGCCGGGCGTGGCCGGGCCGATGATGATGCCCGCGAGGATGTAGCCGACCAGCGCCGGAATTTTCACGCGTTCGGCGATGAAGCCCAGGACAAAGGCAAGGCCGAAACCGACGGCGATAGTCGTGATCAGCGAGACGTTGTGCTCCATTGGGGACTCCGGCATTCGTGCGTGGCAAGACTCGCACGATTGTGCCATCGCTCCCGGTCGCGCCCGACCAGAGCGAACGTCTAGAACGTCGCCGCGATTGCTTTCAGGAGGTCGGGCGTGATCTCCGGCATCACGCCGAACCACGCCTTGAACGCGGGCCGCGCCTGGTTCAGCAACAGGCCGAGACCGTTCACCGTCGCATTGCCGCGCGCGCGCGCCGCCGCCAGAAACGGCGTTTCGGGCGGCACGTAAATCAGGTCGCCGGCAATAGCGTGCGCAGGCAAGCGGTCGAGCGAGATATCGAGCGGCGGCTTGCCAGCCGATCCTGCGCTCGTGGCGTTTGCCACCATCGCAACACCATCGAGCGCGTCCTCGCGCTGCTCCCAGGGCACAATCCTGACGGCCGAGCCGACGGCGTCCGCGATCTCCTGCGCCTTTTCGAGGGTGCGATTGGCGAGACGGATTTCCTTCGCACCTTGCGCCGCAAGGCTCGCGACGACGGCGCGCGACGCGCCGCCTGCGCCGAGAACGAGGATCGGTCCGCTGTCGGGCCGCCAATGCGGCGCGGCGTCCTTGATGCTCTGGATGAAGCCGTTGCCGTCGTTGTTGAAGCCGGTGAGCGAGCCGTCCTTCTCGACGACGACCGTCTGCACGGCGCCGATCCTGCGCGCGAGCTCGTCGACGCGATCGAGCAGCGGAAAGATCGCCTGCTTGTGCGGCGTGGTGACGTTGCAGCCACGCAGGCCCAGGACCTGGATGCCGCGAACGGCGGCCTCGAGCTTCTCGGGCGGGACGGGGAACAGCACGTACCGCCCGGCAATGCCGAACTGCGCGAGCCAGTGGTTGTGAATGACCGGCGATCGCGAGTGCGCGACCGGCCAGCCCAGCAGGCCCGCGATGCCGAATTGATGCGGTGTCGTCACTTTGCTCCTGCCGGCGGCAACGTACCGACCACGGTCTGCTTCCCGTTCACCACCTTCGTCATGAAGCTCTCGCGGTCGAGGTCGCCGTTGTTGTCGAAAGTGACGTCGAGCAGCACGCCGGGATTGTCCTTGGTCGAGAACTTTGCGCCGTGCATCGCGCTGGCGAACGCCTTCGAATCGACCTTGCCGAGCTTCTCGGTCAGTACCTTCACGATGTACATCGCGCTGTAGCCCTTGAGCGCGTTGTGGTCGCCCTTCGCCTTGTACTCGGCCTGGAACTTGCGGTCGAAGTCCTTGATCGGTGCCTGCGGTGCGTCGGACGTCAAGCCGACATGCGCGACCGCGCCGTTGGCGGCTTCGCCGGCGAGCTCGATGACCTTCTGGCTCGTGAGCACGGTCTCGCCGACGATCGGCTTGTCGTAGCCCTGCTTGCGCAACTCGCGCAGCGCGCGCGCCGACTCTTCCTCGTTGGTGTACACGAAGAGCGCATCCGCGTTCGATTGCTTCGCCTTCAACACCGCGCCGGAGAAGTCGACCTGGCCCGGATCGGTCGAGATGTCGGCGACGACCTTCACGCCGAGCTTCTCGAGCTCTTTCATCATCGTGTCGCGGCCGCCCTTGCCGAAGTCGTTGTTGACCCAGATGACCGCGACGTTCTTCGCCTTGAGGTCGCTGGCGAGGTACTTCGCGACCTTCGGCATCGCCGTCGTCTGCGTGAACGACGTGCGGAAGACGTACGGGTTGCCCTGCTGCGTGATGCTCGCCGCTTCGCCACCGGTGAAGTTCGGGATCTCCGCCTTCTTCGTCTCCGCCATGCTGACGATGATCGAGCCCGAGAACACCGGTCCCATCACGACGTAGACCTTGTCGTCGACGGCCTTCTGCGAGAGTGCCTTGGCGATCTGCGGGTTCGACTGCGTGTCGGCGCTCGTGTATTCGACCTTGCGTCCGAGGATGCCGCCCGCCGCGTTGATCTCCTTGACCGCCAACTTCACGCCGTTGTCGAAGTTAGTGCCCGATGTCGCGCCCGTGCCCGACAGCTCGACGATGCCGGCGATCCTGATCGGCGGCTGCTGCGCGAGCGCGGCACCGGTGAACGCGAGTACCGCCAGCGTGGTGACGAATCGTTTCATGCGTCCTCCTCCCGAACGTTTGAAAGCCGTCCTTCGCAGGGCGGCGGGGGAGGGCATTCTATATCAGCGCGCAGCCGCGAATTGCTCGGGGCTCCAACCTCCGCCCAGCGACTTCGCGAAGTCGACCAGCGACAGCTTCGCGTCGCGCGCGGCCGCGATGCGCAATGTCTCCGCCGCCAGCAGCTGGCGCTGCGCGTCGATCACCTCGAGGAACGACGTACGGCCGGCGTCGTAGCGCAGGACCGCGACCTCGTAGGCCTTCGCGACCTGGTTGCGACGATCGGTCTCGGCGGCGAGCACGTCACGCGACGCGCGGTTGGTGACCAGCGCATCGTGCACTTCGCGAAACGCAATCTGCACCGTCTGCGCATACTGTGCCGTGAGCTCGTCGCGTCGCGCCGTCGCGAGCTCGACCTGCGCCTCGATGTTCTTGAGGCCGATCAGCGGCTGCACGAGGCCGAGGCCGATGCTCCAGATCGCGGCGGCGGGTGAGAAGAGGCTCGACAGGGCCGCGGATTCGACACCGTACGCGCCCGTGAGCGACAAGGACGGGAAGTAATTCGCGCGCGCTTCCTGGATGCGCAGGTCCGACGACGCGAGCAATGCCTCGTTGCGGCGGATGTCGGGACGGCGCTCGATGAGTCCCGAGGGCAATCCCGCGGGCAACTGCGGCACCTCGGTCACTTCCTCGATCGACGCTCCGCGCACGACATCCGGCGCGAACACCGCGCGCGGCGAGCGTCCCGTCAACGTGGCGACCGCGGACTCGAGATTGCTGATCGCCTGCTGCGTCCGCGCAATGTCGGCGACGACCGCCGATCGCTCGGCCTCCGCGATGCGCAAGTCGTACTCGCCGATGATCCCGCCCTCGAAGCGGTCGCGCTGCAGGCGGACCGTATCCGTGCGCAGCTTGAGGGTGTCCTGCAGCACGACGAGCTCCGCATCCGCGGCGCGCAGCCGGAAGTACGCGCCCGCGACGTCGCCCGCGATCGCGATGCGCACGGTCTCCACGTAGTAGCGCGAGGCGAGGAGATCGTTCTCCGCGGCCAGCAGGCCCGAACGGTACTTGCCCCATACGTCGAGCTCGTAGCTCGCCTGGAGCGAAAGGCCGAAGTTGTTGCTCGCGAGCTGCGAGCCCGGCGGCAGCGGCGGCGACGTGTTCGCGGAAATGCGCGAGCGGTTGGCGTTGCCGTTGAGATTGACCGACGGATAGAGATAGGACTGCGCGAGCAGCACCTGCGAGCGCGCCGCCTGGATGCGCGCGAGCGATTGCGCGATGTCGAGGTTGTTGGCGAGCGCCTCATCGACGAGCGCGGTCAGCACGGGGTCGTTGAACGCGGTCCACCAGTGCTCGAGCAGCTGGTTCTGAGCCGCGGTCGCCTGTCCGGGGGGCAGGTCAAGCTTCGGCGGCACGGGCTGGGTGACGGCGCACCCGGCGAGGGCGAGCGCCACCGCGAGAGTGAGAAGGCGCGGTCTAGTCATGATCGGTCCCCGTCTCCGGCGCCACGCCGCGCGGCGGGTGGCCGGGCGTCTGATGCGCGGGGTGATGCGTCAAGGTCTTGTGATGGTCGATCTCCTTGTACAGCTGCTCCTTCGACCTGCGCTCGTGCAGGCGCCGCTCGGTGATGATGCGGAAGAACAGCGGCACGAAGAAGATCGCGAGGAACGTCGCGGCGATCATGCCGCCCATCACGCCGGTACCCGTCGAATGCCGCGCACCCGCGCCCGCACCCGTGGAGATCGCGAGCGGCAGCACGCCGAAGATGAACGCGAGCGACGTCATGAGGATCGGTCGGAAGCGCAGGCGCGCGGCCTCGATAGCGGCCGCGGACGCGGACATGCCTTCGTGCCGCTTCAGTACCGCGTACTCGACGATCAGGATCGCGTTCTTGGCGGCAAGGCCCAGCAGCGTGACGAGGCCGATCTGGAAGTAGACGTCGTTGGTGAGGCCGCGCAGGTGAATCGCCGCCAGCGCGCCGAACGTGCCGAACGGCAGCGCCATCAGCACCGAGAAGGGCAGCGACCACTTCTCGTACTGCGCGGCGAGGATGAGGAACACCATCACCACGGCCAATGCCAGCGCGAACGTCGACGCGCCGCTCGATCGCTTCTCCTGGTAGGACGTGCCGCCCCAGTCGTAGCTGAAGTCGGGCGGCAGCACTTCCTTCGCGATCTGCTCGACGCGCGCGATGGACTGTCCCGAGCTGATGCCCGGGGCCGCGCTGCCGAAGATCTTCACCGCCGGCAGGTTGTTGAAGCGGTCGAGCGAGTCCGGACCCGAGCTGAACTGCACGCTGGCGAGCGAGTTGAGCGGCACCATGTCGCCACGGTCCGAGCGCACGTAGATCGCACCGATGTCGTCGGGGCGATTGCGATACGAAGGATCGGCGGACATGAGCACCTGCCACGCGCGTCCGAACTTGTTGAAGTCGTTCACGTAGTAGTTGCCGAGCGTGGCGGAGAGCGCGTTGAACACGTCGGTGATCGGCACGCCGACCTTCTTCGCCTTCTCGCGGTCCACGCTCACGTACAGCTGCGGCACGTTGGCGCGCCACAGCGTCTGCGCAAATCCGAGCTGCGGATCGGTCGAGACCCGCTGCAGGAACTGCTGCGTCACCTCGTTCAGGCGCTTCGACCCGCCCTCGCCGCGGTTCTGGATGTAGAACTCGTAGCCGCCGGCGGTGCCGAGGCCGAAGATCGGCGGTGGGTTGAAGGCGAGCACGAGCGCTTCCTTGATGTGCGCCGTCTTGCCGAACAGCTCGCCGACGAGCTGCTGCGCCGTCACCTTGCGCTCGTCCCATGGGACCTGCGTCACGAAGATCGTCGCGGCGTTGTTGCGCATGCCCCCGCCCAGGAAGTCGAAGCCCGTGAAGGCGATGACGTCTCGGTTCGCAGGATTGCTGCGGATCGCCTCCGTCACCTGCGTCACGATCTTGTCGGTGCGCTCGAGCGTCGCGCCGTCGGGCAGGATTACCGCCGAGATGTAGAACCCCTGGTCCTCGTCCGGCACGAGGCTGCCGGGAATCGAGCGCCACAACCCGAAGGTGATGGCGACCATGCCGAGGAACAGCAGGACGCCGACGACCGCACGGCGGATCAGCCACGACACGCCGGACGTGTAGTGGTGCGTCACCGACGTGAAGAAGCGGTTGAACCAGGCGAAGGGGCCGCGCGTGG
>Ga0207701_10008641_pt1 | contig 10062 bp, 7 predicted proteins | sample KBSSwiSSwithPhiX_FD_184294 | JGI IMG/M metagenome (GOLD analysis project Ga0207701, IMG submission 184294) | Switchgrass rhizosphere bulk soil microbial communities from Kellogg Biological Station, Michigan, USA, with PhiX - S5 (SPAdes) (version 2) | ecosystem: Environmental > Terrestrial > Soil...
AGGCGCGCGGGATGTGAGGCAGCCGAGCGAAGAAGGCAGCCGAACCGCGTGCCATCACGCGCGCCAGCCGCGGCTCTTCCCGCTTCGACGGACGGGAACCGCGGTCCATCGACGTGCGATTGCTGGCCAGAAGCGCCTGGCTGACAAAGCTGCCGGAGCCCGTGCGGGATACGATCAATCCCTCTGATGCAAGCCGCTCGAACGCTTCGACCACCGTCGTCCGCGATACGCCGATATCCTTGGCGATCGTGCGTGTTGCGGGCAGGCGATCCCCCGCGCGGAGGTCGCCCGATAAGATCATTCCGCGCAGGGCGACAAGCAGTTGGGTGCTGAGGAGCCTCGGCGCAGCAGGGTCGATCTTCAGCGTCAGCAGAAGCGCGCCGCCAGATTTCTTGACCATTGATGCTCCCCCCGCCTGGTCGGTGACCCCGTTGTGCCAGACGCCAATCATCCCGCCCGTGAAGCGGTCTCACAAAATATCCAAAATGGCCCTTCCGTCACGACCATTCTGGGATGAGTAGATTTGAGTGAGCTGCGCGGCGAACTCGAAGCAAGCGATTGCAAAGGGACATCAGGAAGCGATGAAGATCAGCCGGCTCGAGACATTTGCCGACCAGTATGTCGGCTTCGTGCGGGTCACCGGCGACGACGGCTGCGAGGGCTGGGGACAAATGTCTCCGTACAACGCCGACATTACAGCGCAGATCTTTCATCGGCAGATCGCGCCTTATGCGCTCGGGCAAAGCGCGCTCGATATTGAGGGACTGGTCGATCTGATCCCGCGGCGCGAGCACAAGTTCCCCGGATCTCACCTGGTCCGCGCGCTGGGCGGTGTGGACACGGTGTATCCGGACCTCGGGAACGGCCTCGGTGACGCAGCGGCGGCGGAACGCGTGGCGAACGCGCGACTGATGCCTTCGGGACCTCCAGTCGTGAGCCGTGCGCCCGATCCCACGCCCAGGGACGGCGAGATTCACACGTGGCGGGTGTCCGGCGATGTGTACCTGCTGACGGGAGACGGCGCGAATATCGCGGTCCAGGTCGGGCCGCAGGGCGCGTTCATCGTCGATGCCGGCTCAGGAAAACTGGCCGACAAAGTGGTTGCCGCGATAGCCAGGCTGAGCGCGAAACCAGTCCAGTTCATCGTCAACACGACATTTCGTCCCGATCACACGGGCGGAAACGCGAAGCTCCAGACAGCCGGTGCCGATCCCAGCCTGACGGGCACGTTCTTCTCCATGCAGTTCCAGGGGGCCGGTCGCGCCGCCACGATCATCAGCCAGCTGAATACCCAGGTCCGGATGATCGATCAGAAACTTCCGGCTCCGCCGAGCGACACCTTTGTCAGCGACCGCCGGAGGAAGTACTACAACGGAGAAGCCGTCGAGATCTTCCCGATGCGAAACGCCACGACGGACGGCGACAGCATTGTGCACTTCCGCCGTGCGGACGTGATTGTGACGGGAGACATCTTCACCACCACCGAGTATCCCCATATCGACACGAAGCTCGGCGGCAGCGTCCAGGGAGAGATCGATGCGCTCAACTTCATCCTCGATCGCACGGTCTACGTCCACGATGAAGATGGCGGCACGATGATCGTCCCCGGTCATGGCCGCGTGACGGACGAATGGGATGTCGCCGACTACCGAGACATGCTCGTCATCGTTCGTGACCGCGTGCAGGCGTTGCTCAAGACCGGCGCGACGTTGCAGCAGGTTCTTGCCGCGAGACCGACGGCCGACTACGACGTGCGGTACGGCGCGACCAGTGGGCCGTGGACGACCGACATGTTCGTGGAAGCGGTCTACACGAGTCTGAAGACTCCGCCCACAACCGGCCGCGTCAAGTAGGCCGAGGAGAGCCATGATGAAGCGCACGCTCGTGTTTGTCGTCCTGTGCAGTCTGCTCCTCGTTCCTGACCCGTCGACCGCGCATCATTCCTTCACCGCCACATACGACACCGCTAAGACGGTGAGCATCGAGGGAAAGGTCGTCCAGTTTCTGCTGCGGAACCCTCACTCGTTTCTGCACGTGTCGGTGACCAAGGACGGGCAGGAGCAGGTCTGGAACGTCGAATGGGCGGCCGCCGGTCAGTTGAGCGGCACCATCGCGAACTCGATCAAACCTGGAGATCCCGTCGTCGTCACCGGAAATCCCTCCCGCGACCCCGCGGAGATGCGTCTGCGCATGGTGAACGTGAAGCGAACGTCCGACGGCGCGAACTGGGGCTTCACGGCCGGACAATTCGTGAACTGACAAGCATGCCAGTGGTCGAATGGCTACACGCGCTCGAGCAAACCCGAATCAGTGAAGTGGTCCGGGAGTCGGCGTTTCCCTATATCGAAGGTACGCACGTTCTGGGGTTGTCGCTCTCGGTCGGCATGATCGCCTGGGTCGATCTGCGGTTGGTCGGCGCGACGATGCGCACGCGACCGGTATCCGAAGTCTACGAGAGCGTGCAGGGCTGGATGCTGGCGGGGTTCTGCCTGATGTTCGTGACCGGGGCGCTGCTGTTCGTTGCCCACGCCACGAAAGCCTATGAGAGCGTGTTCTTTCGAGCGAAGGTCGCGTTTTTGCTCCTGGCGGGAATCAACGCCTTGATCTTTCACTGGACCGTGAACCACCGGACCACGAGCTGGAACGACGCGCCCGTTCCGCCGACAGCGGCGAGGATGGCCGGGCTCACATCATTGGTGCTCTGGCTGTCGGTGATAGCCGCTGGCCGGTTGTTCGCCTACGACCTGTGATGGTGTGGAACTCGTTGCAACCTGTCGTGAACTGGCTTGGAGGAAGCGCACTTGGCGTGTGGCTGGGTCAGTCGCCGACTCGTATCGCGATCCTGTTTGTCGTACATCTGGCGGGCCTGACGCTTTTGCTCGGCGGAACGATCGTCATGAGTCTCGGTCTCGCCGGCGTGGGTTTTCGATCGGGATCTTCTGCGCAGCTGGCTCGCGAGATCGGGCCATGGCGCATGGCCGGGCTCGCGCTGATGCTCATCAGCGGGTTCTTGATTTTCACCGGCGGCGCGCTCACCTACTTCGAAGGCCAGTGGTTCCGCCGGAAGATGACGCTGTTGCTGATCGCCGTGATTTTCAACTTCAGCTGGTTTCGGATCGTGACCAACGCGCCCGACGGGCGGTTTGGCCCATGGGCACGGCGTCTCACCGCGGGCGCCTCCCTGCTGCTCTGGTTCGGTGTCGGAGTGAGCGGGCGCGCGATCGCATTTTTCTAGTCGTCACGCAAAAGAGTCGTAGGGCACCCTTTTAAGGGTGCCGCGGAGGAGAGCATGAACAGTCGTCGCCTTCTTGTCAGCCTGATGGTCATGATCATGACGACCGGCGTTCTCGCCCATCACGGAACCTCCATCACGTACGAGATGGACAAAACCATCACCGTGACCGGTACCGTTGACGAGTTCGATTTCTCGTATCCGCACCCGTCGCTCTTCGTCGATGTCGCGGACGAGAAGGGCCGGGTGGTCAAGTGGGGTGTCGAGTTTCTCCCGACGCCGGCGGCATTGAAGAGTCTCGGCTGGAACAAGACCTCGATCAAGGCCGGAGACAAAGTCGAGATGGGGTGTCATCCGTCAAAGTCGGGCAAGCCCGTGTGCGCGCTTCAGTCGCTCACGATCAACGGCAAAGCCGCGCAGCTCGGTGCCGGTCCTGGTGGCCCACCACCGGCGGCACCCCCTGCTGGCGCGCGCGGAGGCCAACGTGAGTAGGCATCACCGCATTCCTGCTGGCGCCCTCCTGCTCGTGACCGGATCCGTACTGGCCGCCGCCGTCACGTTCGCTCAAACTCCAAAACCCTTCGACCCTCACGATCTGAGCGGCAAGTGGGCGAGAACCTCGTTCAACCAGGGCTTCAGCACGGTGCCGGAAAGCGGACGGGGAAATGCTCCGCAGGCACCGTTCACCGCAGCTGGAAAAGCGGCGTACGACAAGAACTACCCTGGCTACGGGCCCCGAGCCAATGCGACGTTGCGCAATGACCCGATGGGCAGTTGCGATCCGCTTGGCATTCCGCGAAACCTGAATGCCGAAGTCGTGTCGTCCCACAACTGGTGGGAAATCGTCCAGCTGCCGGACCGGATGATGCAGTTGTTCGAATGGCATCACGAGTACCGCGTCGTCTATACGGACGGCCGCAAACTTCCGGACGCGACGGCCGATCTGGACGCGAAATGGAACGGCTACTCGGTTGGTAAATGGGAGGGTGACACCTTCGTCGTCGATTCGGTCGGCTTCGACGACAGGACGTGGCTCGACAAGTTTGGATATCCGCATACGGACGGAATGCGGCTGCAGGAGCGCTATCGTCGAACCGATGCCACGACACTCGAATTGACGATGGTCGTGACTGACCCCGAGTACTACACGCGTCCGTGGGAAAGTGATCGGAAGGTCTTTAAGCTGAACGGCCTGCAAATCGACAGGCCCTGGGACGAACAGATCTACTGCGTACCTTCTGAGGAGCAGAAGTTCAACCGCCTCATTCGCGATCCGGCAAGCGGCAAGTAGCGGCGTCCTGGACGCCCGGATAAAGCCAGGCTGCGCCTGGCAGCGGCCCGCGCGGGTCGGTTTCCCGCGCGGGCGTAATCGGATGCGCCTCGACTGCAACCTTCAAAAGTTCATCTGCAGCGAGAACTGGACGAACCGGGGGCTCACGAGGCTGGTCGGCGTGCCCCAGGGATTCTCCTCACCAGCCGCGAGATTCTCCGGGAGAATGTAGTCGTTGTTGTAGCCGGTGATCGCGTCGGAGTTGAACACATTGAAGATGTCCACACCGACGGTGATGCGGCGATTCTTGAACCGGACGTTCTTTGCGAGCTTCAGGTCGAAGAGCGTGATGCGTTCGCCGAACAGCTCGTTGGACATGAGCACGTTGATGTCCTGCGTCGCCGTGTTCCGGTCGACACCGAAGCAGCCGCGGCCCTCCACCGCTGCCGTGCCCGTGCACAGATCGTTGAGCCGCGAGGTGCTGCCCGGCTCCCACGTGACCTGGCTCTTGTGGACGTCCTGCACATTGGCCGAGCGCGCGACACCACGGAATCCCTGGAAGACTCCGCTCGTCAGGACATCGATCCAGGGGATGACGTAAGCGATCGTTCCGTTGATCCGTGTGTTCCAGGGACTCACGCTGTCGCACCCACCGCGGTAGTCGCCTTCCCGCCCGCGCGTGTCCGGACCGTCGAGCGCGGCATAGCACGTGTTCAGGTTGCTGTATCCCGAGCTCGTCCCGCCATTGAGTCTGAGCCCGCCCGGTCCGCGCCACACGAAGTTCGTGTCGATGCCATGCCAGGTGCTGCTCCGCTCCTCCATGAACGTCTGCACCTGCGGTCCGGTCGCCGACTGCGCGTTGGCGCCGGTGTTGAGCCCCGTCACCCGGTAGCCGCCGCCGCCAGGCAGACGCGAATCAATGGGCGCCACGTACGAGTAGAAGTGGTAGTCCGGATGCGTGTAGTCGAGGAACGTCTGATTGCACGTCCGGACGTCGGTTTTGCCGTTGAAGCGATCGCAGCCCTGGCCAAGCCGGTCCGTCACCACGACATTGGAGGTTCTCCGGCGGTTCCAGGTCACTTCGACGGAGAGCCTCGGCAGGAGTTCATGCTGGATACCGAGCCCAGACTGCCACCGGTAGTCGCGTCGTCCCCACCCGTCGACCAGCGACTCGCCGTAGGCGTCGCAGTAGTTGAGCACCTCGGGCAGCACGCCGAAGTCGAGGCCGCACTGCGTGAGCGCCAGTCCGGGCAGATTGCCTTCCGCGTCGAGGTCGAATGGACTCCTGCCGAACCGCAGCGTGTCGGACGCCGCCGTGAAACCGTTACATTCGGCGCCGCCGGATACGGTGTTCGCGTTCGGGACCTTGGCCGCTTGACGGCTGCGCGCCGCGTTCAGCATGCCCATGATGTCGCAATCGACGATGCGATTGCCGTTGAGATCGTCCCAGTTCACCGTGACCGTGTTCGCCGTCCGGCGCGCCGGGTTGGCAGAAGCGTAGATGCCGCTGAGCGCCGCCTGGCCCAGATACTTCCCATAGTTGAACTTGAGGGCCGTCTTGCCGTTGCCGAACAGGTCGTAGACGGCGCCCCAGCGCGGCGACAGATCGTTGAAGGAGACGCCGTCATGGTCTCCGGTGCAGAAGGCCAGGCCCGCGGGCACGAATACGTCCGCATCGACGCAAGTCGAATCGTAGTGGCTCGTCGCGCGGTCGTAGCGCAGCGCGCCGCTCAGCGTGAGCCGCTTGAACGTCCACTGGTCCTGTGCAAAGAACGCGTGGGTGTCGAGCTGCTCGGCCACCCGCCCGTCACCCGTATTGATGACGACGCTGGCCGGGCGCGGGCGGCGGAAATAGTTCCTCTGCTCCTCGAGCGTGCTGAACTGCGGCCCCACGAGCTGGTTGCCAAGCATGGTGTTGCCGCAGGCCGTGAGCGCCGGGTTGACGAAGGGGTTGCAGACGTTGACGCTCGGCTGCGTGTAGTTGTACGTCATCCGCGGGTCGTTGGCCGCGTTGTACAGCGCCTGCTTGATGATGGCGCCGTCATACCCGACTTTGATGTTGTGCGTGCCGGTGACGTAGGACGCTGACCCGCTCATGCGGTAGTTGTCCGAGTCGATCAGCTGCGCGCGCGATCCGGTGCCAATCAGCTCGGTGTTGAGCGACCCCGACGCGAGCGGGAAGAAAGCGCCGCCGGCGGTGGTGTTCACGCGCGATGCGACGGCGTCCATGCCCGCGGTGGTCCCGACTTCAGAGATTCTGGGAATCTCCTTCGGGTTTCTCCACTCGAGGTGCCTGTCGGTGTGATTGTCCTGTGTGGTAATCGAGGCTCTCCCTTCCAGCAGGATCTTGTTGGTGAACGGATTCGTCCACGAGTACTGCTGCAGCCGGTTCGGCTTCACCCTCACCGACCACCACGCCTCGGGCGCCACGAAGGTCGCCACCATTCCGTGACACGGGTCCTGGCAGAAGCTCTGGTCGTCTATGAAGAAGTTGAACCGGTTCTTCTGCGACGCCTGATAGGTGATGCGGGCGTTCCAGTTCTGCCACCGGTTGGTGTAGGTCAGCACGCCCGCGGGGCGATCCGGCTGATAGTTGTAGCCCCACTTGCCGTAGTTGAGATTCGGGTAGAACTCGCCGCCGCCGGGGACCTGCTCTTTGCCCTGGTCCCGCACCACCGAGTAGAACCACAGCCGATCGCGGCGGATCGGACCGCCGTAGGCGCCCGAGACATCGTAGTTGTACTTAATCAGGTTGTTGACGTTGATGGTCGGGTACGCCCCGCCGTTTTTGGCGAACCACGAGGTCGTCGTGTAGGTCGTATTGAAGTTTCCAGCGTAGCGGTTCCCGCCGGTTCGCGGCACGATATTAATAGTGGCGCCGCCTGTTTCCGACTCGCCGAGCGCACCCGACAGCTGAATCGAGATCTCCTGCGCGTTCGCGATGTCGGCCATGTAGCCGCCGAGCATGCCGACGATCGGTCCGCCCGCCACGCTCTGCGTCAGGCTCGCGTTGGAATTGAGGACCATTCCGTCGACCTTGACCTGGCCCTGTGATGTCAGGAGCGAGCCGCCCAGCTCGTCTCCCTGATCGAAGGCCTGAACGGCCGGGCCGCAGAACGTCCCCAGGCCGCCGTTGCAGACGCCATACGCCGTGCCGGGCCGGTAGGAGGAGCCGATGCCGGGCGTCAGCTGCAGCAGGCTGACGATGTTGCGCGACGTCGGCAGCTCCTGCAGCTGCTCGCCCGAGAAGGTGACGGCCTGCCGCGCGTTCTGCACGTCGACGACCGGGGATTCGGCCTTCACCGCCACCGTCTCCTGGAGGTTGCCGACGCCCAGCGCCGGGCTGACGTTGGCCGTGAATCCGCTCGTCAGCACGATGTTGTCGCGCTGCTGCTTCTGGAACCCTGCCAAACTGAAGACGACGGCGTAGGACCCAATCGGCAGGTTCGTGATGCGGTACTGTCCGAGGTCGTCGGAAACGGTGCTCCGGGCGCCGATCAACGCCGGGCTCGTAACCTCGACCGTGACTCCGGGCAACACCGCGCCCTGAATGTCGCGGATCGTGCCGGCGATTGTCCCCTCCTGGGCCAATGCGGTGGTTGGGATCATCATCAGCGCCAGACACGCCCCGAGCAGGGCACATCGCGATCTCCTCGACTGCAGCATGGAACCCTCCCTCGCCATCCGCGTCACTGACCACCAGTACGCACGCGAGCGCCACCGTATACGTCTTCCTCGCACGCTTGTCAATTTGTATTGCCGTCGATGCAGTGGTGCGGTGAGGCGTTGCAGTCGTTCCGGAACGAATGCGGCCGTTTCAACACGAAACGATCGCGCTTGAAAGATACGCGGCGACGGATGCTGGGCGATGCTGGCGAACGCGCCACACGACCGGCGAGCGCGGCCGCTCAACGAAACATCTCGACATGCATATCGAGCTAGCTCGAGCGTAGCGCGCATGAACGGCGGAATTCATCGGATCAAAATCGACGCGCAGGGCGCCGAGGGTCGGATCTTCGAAGCCGGCCGGAAATTGTTGAAACGCGACAAGCCGTTGATTATTTTGGAATTGTGGCCAGATGGACTTCGCTCCGCGAGGCCTGATCCGACGGTTCTTCTCGATCGGCTGGCCGGTCCTGGGTACCACCGGCGAGCCACGCTGAAGCCGACCTCATGCCACTGACCCCCAGATTCAGAACGCCACGCCGCGTACGCGTCGTCCTTTCGACGCCCATCGTGATGTCGTTCCTGTCGGTCTGGAAGGCTGCGGCATTCGCGATCGCGCAGCTCGGTGTTGCCGCGTTCTTCATCGCCGGCGTGACACAACCGCTGCTCGGGGACGCCGCCGTGCGGTGGGTAGTGGCTGCCGCGATTGTCAGCGCCTTCGTGCGTGCGATCGATATCGAAAGCTGGGCGGTGCTCATTCCCGGCGGCACGACCGGCCGATTGCAGGAGGCATTCGGTTCCCGCGTCACCCGTTTCGGGTCTGCCGCCGTACTCACCGAGCGCCTCACGTTCGCGGCCGCTGCGGCCCTCATCATCGGGCACTACGTTGCCGATGCGCTCGTTCCGGCACTTCGGGCGCCCTTCGTGAAGTCTGCGACCTCCGAGGAACTCGCGGCCTTCGTTGCCATCGCCGTGGCGGGCCTGCTGTGGATTCGGGCCCGGATGGGACTGCGGTGGTCACGCGACGCAATGGCGATCAGCATCGCGACCGGCGTCGCGCTCCTGTTGGCATTGATCGCCTGGAGCGCCTTCAGCCTGACGGGTGCATCGTGGCGAGCGTCCCTCGTTGGCGCGCCACCGGCGTTCGGCTGGACCCGGTGGCCGGCGTTGAATTCCGCGCTATTGATGTTGCTCGGGTGCGGCGCGGTGCTGCCGGTCCTTGGCAGCGGAGATGTGCTCCTCCGCACCGCCGGCGAGCTGGCGCCTCCGCGCGTTGGTGCGCTCCGCAGAACGGCGGCCGTCGTCGTGTTGTTCACGCTGATCATCACGGCCTTCGGGACCTTCGTGTATACGGCCCTTGTCCCAGCGCCGGAGCGAGCGACGTTCGCAGCCATACCATTAGCCGGACTCGCGACACACGCGATCGGTGGGGCGTGGGTGCACACGATCCTCACACTGCTTGTGGCCGCCGCCGCGGTGCTCATTCTGACGCCGGCCGTCCAGGCGGCGCTCCTCGACGCCGAGGGAATCCTGCAGCGGCTGTCCTTTGAAGGCGTGGTCTCAGCCGGCCTGTCTGAGCTGCACCGGCATTTCGGTACGCCCTTCCGCGTGATCGACGTCACCACAGCCGGCGCCTCCACGGCGATTCTTGCGAGCGGCGGACGCGTCCCGTGGCTGGCAACCGCGTACGGGTTCGCGGCGGGGGTGACGTTGCTGCTCAAGACGGCTGCGGCACTCCGCTTACGGCGCACACGTCCGGGCGCGCCATATCAGGCGCCGTTCAACATTCGCATCGGCGGGAGACCACGTGCGTTCGGCGCGATTGTGCTCTGCGCTCTGCTCGCAGTCACGATGGCAACGACGATCGGCGTCGGCACGCCCGCGGCCGTGGTGA
>Ga0207701_10008643_pt1 | contig 10061 bp, 5 predicted proteins | sample KBSSwiSSwithPhiX_FD_184294 | JGI IMG/M metagenome (GOLD analysis project Ga0207701, IMG submission 184294) | Switchgrass rhizosphere bulk soil microbial communities from Kellogg Biological Station, Michigan, USA, with PhiX - S5 (SPAdes) (version 2) | ecosystem: Environmental > Terrestrial > Soil...
CGCGTCCAATGATCGTCGCGATTCACGGTGACGTCCGAAATCTCTGAACGCACATTACCGTTCATACCTTTGCTGCTGAGATCGGCGTTCAAACCATTCGCGATTTTCAACTCGATGCCGCCATTGACCCCACTGATGCGCGCCCCACGCTCGTCCAGCCGGCGCAAGCCAACCGAAATCGTTCCGTTAATGCCGCCTATCTGAACTGAATCGCTGATTAAACCAAGTTCGACCCGGCCGTTGACTCCCTTCATTTCCAGAGATCCTTCAATGTCGCCGCTCGACACCCGGCCGTTAACTCCTCTGATCGAGAGAGCGATCTGCCGGGGCGCTTTGATCGTCACCTCCTCTTTGGGATCTTTTCCAAAGAGATGGTCCCAGAGACCGGTGTGTTTCCGCTTACTGCGGACGATGATTCCCTCGCCCGTCTCTTCGACAATCAATTCGCGCAGGCTAAGCGAGTTCGCGTTGTCGCCAGTGCGCCGGACGTACACCTCGGTCGTCTTTGTGTCAGACGTTTGGATTTCGACGAAACCATTGATTCCCTGCACCTCGACCCGGGCGCCGGGCTTCAGCTCGAAAGTCTTTCGCGTTTCATCGTTCGTCGCCCCCGATGAATTATCGGCCCCTCCGGTGTTGACCACGCGGTTTAGGCCGGCGCGCACGCCCCCATTTGAGCGCCAGAGACCGAGCACGGCAGCAGCCACAATCAAGACTATGACTATCAGAATTTTTTTCATTCGGTTTCTCCCGGAAGCGGCGGACTAATCTCTGAACCCTGCTGCACTGAACGAATGTAAATCTGACGAGGTTCCTTCAAATTTCGCCAGACGGAGGCGTTCGCGAAAAAAATCCGCGGCGACTGGCTTTTTCGCGTTACGGCTTCTTGTGGGCCAGGGTCCCAAGCCTGTGTTGCCGACGGCGGTTCGCCGCTCGCCAGCGCTTTGAGGCTACCCTCACCGTCTACGCACATTTTTCAACCGAGGCAAAGCCTCCAGAATCTCCTGGAGAAGCCTGCGCGATAAGCCCTCGCTGGCGGCACGAGGAGCGGCAAGCCGAAGCTACTGGTGTAGCGAATCAGCGTCAAATCCAGCAACCACACTTTTAAGACACTACTTCTTGTTATCGGCGATGTATTTTTGCAGTTTCTTTCGGTCCGGGTAATCCGGTTTCTTCTTAAGAAACTCATCGTACTCAATGGCTGCCTTGTCTTTCGCGCCGGCGGCATGAAAGAGCAGCGCGAGTCGCAGATGGACCTCGGCCATACCAACAGGATCCAACCTCAAAGCCTCTCGAAAGGAAACCTCCGCAGCCGAGCCCAGACGACTTTGCAGATAGGCTTCGCCCAGAAAGTAATTTGCATCTGGAGAATCACTCCGCACATTAACTGCCTTCCGTAGCGCTTCAATCGCGACGTCATAACGTTTTTGAGACAACTCCAATCGGCCCAGGTTCAAAAGCGCGAGAAAAAATCCCGCGTGCGCGTCGAGGGCGTGAAGATACTCGTTCTCGGCTCTAGCCAGGTCTTTCTCAAGGAAGTGAGTATTTGCGAGCTCAGTCCAGGCCTGAAAGTCTTTCCTGTCAGCCGCTACGATCTGCTCAAAGAGTTCAGCCGCTTTTGCATATTGCTTCTTTGCGAAGGCATCCTGGGCCAACCGGAAAATTTTCTGGTTAGCCGGACTGCGAACATAGTTGTCGGCGGCGGAGACCAAACCAGCTTTTGCAGAGCGGCCTGGCAATCGCCATTCAAGGGCTACATCGCGGCGAACATCGCGTAGCAAAGGAGATCGCAGATCAACGTTAAGGCGCGCCACTTCCGTGGCTTCGACTTCGATAACTAACTGGTATCCGCCCAACGGAAGATTGTTGAATCGATAACGGCCGTTGTTCGTCACCGGCTGGCGCGCGACCAGGACTCCACTTTCGCTGTATAGAACGACGTCGAACGTCAGGGGCTTCAAACCAACTACCCTGCTCTCATCAACAGTCAGGTCGCCGAACAAGGTATGGTCACCACCCTGAGCTAAGAGCGTGTTGACTGAGAGGAAACTGAGGATTAATGCGAGGATGAGCGTCGCGGGATTCAACCGCAATGACCCATTGGTGAAATTCCCACGGAAGGCGCGAGGCCAGGAACAACGATCTCCGGTTGAGATCTTCATTGGCGGACGAAACAACTACAGAGGAAAATTCTACGGCTTCTTATTGGCGGAAATGTATTCTTCTAACTTCTTCCGATCTTTGAAATCAGGACGCTTCTTCAGGAACGCCTCGTATTCGGCGGCGGCCTTGTCCTTCATTCCCGCAGCAATGTAAAGCCGAGCCAGACGCAGGTGAACCTCGGCCATATTTTTGGGATCAAGACGCAACGCCTCGTTCAGATATTGAACAGCGGTCGAACCCTTCTTGACCTGTAAGTAAGATTCGCCCAGGAGATAGTTCGCGTCTGCGGATTCTGGCCGGAGCTTTACGGCTCGGCCCAGGACCTCGATTGCCACGTCATATTTCTGTTGCGACATTTCTGCTCGACCAAGATTCAGGAGCGCCAGGAAAAACCCTGAGTGCAGATCGAGCGCCCGCAAATATTCATTTTCTGCTTCCGCATACTTGCTCTGTAGGACATGCACATTCCCCAATTCCGTCCAGGCCTGAAAGTCTTTTGGATCGGAAGTCACGATCTTCCGGAGCAACTCTGCGCCTTCATCGTAACGTTTCGCGTCTATGGCTGCCGAGGCCCTGGCGAAAGCGGCGGCATTGGTCGGGTTTCTTTCGTACTGATCGGCGGCCGAAATCGCGCCGGGCTTTGACGCGGCGGCCCGCGTCGATTTCAGTTCGAAAGTCAGGTCCCGTCTTACGTCGCTAACCAGCGGAGATGTCAGGTCCACTCGGATGCGGGTAAGCTCCTGGCCTTCCACCTCTGCAGCAATTTCATATATTCCGGATGGAACGTTGTTGAAACGGTATCGGCCGTTACCGAAAACCGTGTCGCGGGCAATAATTGTTCGGCTCTCAGTATAGAGGGTGAGGTCTATCTTGATCGGTTTGGCCCCGGCCTGATTTCCACCAACATCAATGTCACCAAAGACGGCGTGGCCGCCTGATCGGCCATTAGGACTCGGATCACGCATCTGCGCGCTAAGCGAGAAGTGCATCCCAACGCCAATAACCACCAGAAGTGCCATGAAAAAACGCATGTTATTTTCCGCTGATGTTAACCACGCCGTCGGAGCCGGAAGGAATGACGGGCTGGCTCATGAAAATGCAGCCAGCCCGTTATAAAGTTCATGAACCGAACCGGCTCAGAACCGGTAAATAGCGCCGAACTGCATTTCCCGGGGCTTGCCCTGAATGGCATTGAAGTTCGACCAAATAGTTGGCGGTTGCAGCGGCTGCCCTACGCAGTTGATGCCCCCAAAACAGCCGCCAGGTTCGCCGGCCGGGTCAAGACCGATACCGTATCCTGTTCGGCCACCCGTCAGAGAGCCCATGCGCTGCGTATTGGTTACGTTGAAAGCTTCGAGGCGAAGCTCCAGCACGTGCCCATTTTCGCCGCCCCAGGGCAGTTTGAACTTCTTCGCGATGCCCATGTCGAGTGAGACGTAACCAGGGAGGCGGAGAGTATTGCGTTCTCCGGACTCACCCGGCAGAGCGTTTCTCAGGCTCTGATAAATTCGAATTGGGTCACAAGCGAAGAGCTTGGGCTCGCCAGGACCTCCGCGATTCGGGCACGACTCGAATGGCTTAATTCGAACTGCATTGCTTTGCACGTTCCAATTCGTTGCCCAGCGAGCATCATCGAACGGAGTGGAGATCGGGAACCCGGAGTTCCAACGGAAGATACCCGTCATCCTCCAGCCGCCAATTGCTGCGTCCGCCCACCTATTGACTGTAGATCCGAAATGACGGCCACGGCCAAAAGGCAGCTCCCATATCGCGTTTGCATTGATCAGGTGACGCACGTCGAAGTCCGAATTCGCGTACCAGTCATGCTGGCGAATGGGATTCTGAATGAACAGTGCGCCGAAACCGGTTCCGGTTTGCAGACCTGATGCGTCATCCAGAGAGTGTGACAAAGTGTAGTTAAGGTCCATCGTCAAGCTCGTGCCCAGACGCTGGCGAATGGAAATCGTGCCCGCGTTGTACCGCGAATGGCCGACGCTGCTGTAGGACGCCAGGGCGCCGTACTGCGGATGGAAGAAGTAGTTGGTGCCAACAGCACTATCTAATCCGTCCTGGGTGTCAGTCCAATCATTACCAAATGCCAGAGCCCCCACCGCCATCAGATAGACGGCCTGGGTCTGAGTAGTGGGTTGCCCGTTAACCGTTGTGGGCACACAGGTGAACCCGCAGTAGTTCGTGTTAACCAAAGCCGCAAGGTTCGACGGGAACAAGTTGGCGAAATAAGGAATCTGAGCAATCGAGGCCACGGAAGTTCCCGCGGCTCGCAACCTCTCCAATTGACCCGCGGCGGTGTACCAATCGACTCCCGACTTGGTGTCTACGAAGTTGTTCAGGGCCATCACATCGCGATTAGCAATCAGGTTGTTTGCATATCGTCCGATGTAAGATGCCTGAATAAAGAATCCCTTCGGAAGTTGCCGCTCGTAGGTGAAGTTCCAACTGTAATTGATCGGCGCCTTGAGTTTTGAATCCAGCGACGTCTCGATGCGGCGCGAGTCGTCGGCTGGCTGCAGGTTCGGAAAATTGAGTTTGGCCGGAACGATCACCTTCGGCAACGGCCTCACGGCTTGCCCGAATCCGGTAAACAGCGGCGCGGCGCACGTAAGACTGCTGGTACAGAAAGTATTCGCCGGGGTCGTATAGTTCGAAACAAATCCCACCGCATTGGCCAGATCAAAGTTTACCGCCAAAGCGGAACCGTACTGGTCATTGGTGATCGCAAAGCCTCCACGGAACTGTGATTCGTTGTTGGCTCCGAATACTTTCGACAGGAAGCCGTGCTTAAAGGCCGGCGACCAGGCAACCGCAATCCGGGGTTGGAAGTTGTTCTTGTCCCAATCATAAAGGGGCGGACGGTTGTTGGCCGGGCCTGAGCGATCAAAGGTAATAGAATCATTGAACGGGGTTCCGGAAGCCGCTCCGGCCACGCGTCGATCGAAAAGTTCCGAGAGCGGAATGTTGGCCTTCATTTCGAAACCGTTGGTTTCGTAAATCGGCCGCGACAGGCTGTAGCGCAAACCCAGTGTGAACGTCAGGTTGGGTCGGAATCTCCAAACGTCCTGCACATAGGGTTCATATTCTTCAGTAGCGAAGGTGCGATCGGTTGGCGTTCCGGCGTTGAGCAGGGTGCCGTCGGCGCCAAAGGTAAAGTTCGCGGTGTACTGCGAGTACCTGCCGATCAAAGCCGAAACCGCATTTTGAACTGCCGCGCGGTCGGCAGAACTAAAATTCGGGATGCCATTGGCCGCCGCAAAGTTGCTGATTGGAGTTGAAAGACTACCGCCGGCGCCGCCCGAATAGAACGACGGGTTCGCGATCGCATTGTCGAACGCATTAGAGAATCCGACGCGGTGATTGCGAACGAGGCGAATGTTTCCTCCGAATTGCCAGGTATGGTTCCCTTTAATCCAGGATACGTCGTCCGCAATTGTCTGCACCGGCGTTATCCTGGTGACCGTTCGCGAGAAGGCCAACGGTGAATAAATAAAGCGAAAGCTGATGCCGTTATCCGCGGAATCTCCCTGCTGGCTGTACGCCTCGCGCGTAAGACCATAGGTGAATCTGTTTACCAAACGCTCGTTAACCGTCCAGGTATGTCCCGCCGCGATTCCCATTGGATGGGACCAGACGTTGGGTGCGGGCGTGTCCGGAAATTGTGGGGCCTGGCCTGTCAAGTCATAAATAACATTGACGCGAGCGAAAACCTGCTGCTTGCTCGTCAGGCTGACATCGAATCTGCCCACGTGTGAGTTCAACTGCACGGGTGTGACCGCATTGAACCGAAAACCCGCAGTATTCAATAAAGCGCTGGAGGTACTGTCTCCGGTCGTGAAATCATTGGCCGCGTATTTGGCGGCGGCATCCTTAAACACGGCGATTGACGCCGGATTCATGCCGATCGCCGGAAACGCAGCGTTCAACTGCGCGGTCGTCAAGGTGATAATCGCACCGGTGCTGGACCGATACCTCAACTCGCCGCGTCCCAGGCTCGGCAGCGGAACTGTGCGAACCACTGAGGTCTGGCTCAACTGACGCAAGCCTTCATAGCTATAGAAGAAGAAGGCGCGGTCCTTGACTATTGGGCCGCCGACACCACCGCCGAAGCTGTGCCGAATTAGCTGCGGTATAGGCACACCAGTGCGGTTGTTGAAGAAATCATTCGCCGCCAATCCCTTCGAGCGATAAAGTTCAAACGCTGAACCATGCCAGTCATTCGTACCACTTCTGGTGACCAGCGAAATCTGCGCGCCCCCGGAATGGCCCTGGTTGGCATTCGGATTCGTCGTAGTGACCCGAAATTCCTGAATCGCTTCAGAATTTAATCGCAGCACCGTGTTGTTGACCGGCAGGTTAGCAGCCAGAGGATCGTCCTGGACATTGGCGCCCACAGAGTTCGTCTGTGTTTCATTGACGTCAACTCCGTCGAGAGTGACGTTGGATTGGTCGGCGCGCGCACCGGCGACATAACCGCCCCTGGTGGTGGCCGGTTGCAGCGTGAGCAACGCCGGAAGGCTGCGCGCGTTCGTGGGCAATTCGGTAATCTGTTTCGGAACGAACGTATTGCCAAGCGTCGCATCGTCACGATTGATCAACTGTTCAGCAGCGTTGGCACTGACCGTTACTGACTCAGAAACGTTGCCCACCTCGAGTTTCACATCAGCCGGGGTGGGCTGTGCAACCAGCGCGTGCACGTTATTCAGGATCGCCTTCTTAAACCCCTTAGCTTCGACTTCGACTTTATAATCACCGGGCGGCACGAACTCAAAGGTGTAGGACCCTACATCTGATGTAGTCGTCGTTCGGGAGGTGTTGGTTCCCGAATTGGTAAGCGTCACGGTTGCGCCGGCGACGACATTGCCCTGCGCATCAGTGACAGTGCCACGCACCGTGGCTGTTCCGGCTTGTCCGTAGGCCGTAAAACAACCAACAGTGACGACGAACAAAATGCTAAGCGAAAGGAAAATACCGTTTGCGAGAAGGCTTCTTCTTTTCATCAAGTCCTCCAATGAATTTAACTTTTAGTTGCTAAGGTTAAGCAAAGAAAAAAAGCACCGGAATCAGCAGCGTGATGCTGTTCCACTACTCCGAACTCCATGAATCCTTACAAGCGACCAGCTGAACTAATGGGGAATGAATTTGAAAGAATCGCGTGAGTTTTGCGGGACGCATTTATTGTTCCAAGGAAATCTTGTGGTCAGAGTGACGAAACGCCAATTTTTTTGCAGACGTGCCAGACCGCTTATCCAAAAAACTGAGCCATGATACAGATTTTCGGATCATCGTCTGAAATTAGGTTCAGGTTTGGTTGGTTTGGTAGAGGCACCCCAAGGCTTATTGCGCCCGAGACTTTCCCGTTAGTTCATCGATTACGATCAAGGACAAACGAGACATCAATAAGTAGGCAGGATTGTCGACCGACCACAAAGGTTTCGGCATGTCGTCTACGGTTATCGCAATGGCTATCTTCCCCTGCTTCGTGTAAAGGATCGCTACGCAACTTCGCAGGGCATCAAGAGCGCCGTACTTACTGGCCATCGGCACCTCCGGAATGCTGCGGCCGATTGCATAACGTGCCTGTTCGCGCTTCATCAGGTCGATCATCTCTTTTGAGGCTTCCTTGTTGACGATCTCGCCACCCTCAAGTTTTGCCATGATCTCAACCATCTCGTGCTGGGTAGTGGCGCCCAGGCCAAATCGCCTGTTGTCGGGTTCCTTCCCGGCTTTGCTTTCACCACCGCTGCCGACGCGGCGCATGATTCGGGTCTGCTTGAACCCCAGAGATTCCATCCGTTCGTTCACGGCGTCGGTCGAGAGATAATCGAGGACCATGTTCGTCGCGGTGTTATCACTCAACGTCATCATCAATCGGACGCAATCACGCAGCGTTAGTCGCAACCCGTCGCTGAGTTCCGGCAGGATACCTGAACCCGCATAACGCGCGGCTGGGGTTAAGATCAGCTCATCAGTCCATTTCGCGCGGCCGTCAGCCACCCGCGCGAAGACTTCGATCATCACCGCGATTTTAATTGTGCTCGCCGTGCGCACTCGCTCGTCGCCATTAAAGGAATACGTCTGGCCGGTGTCGAGGTTTTTGGCGAAGAGAAAGACTTTGCCTTTGAATGGATCGATCTCAGCGCGGACGCGTGACTCTAAATTGGTGTTACTTTGTTTTGCTACCTGGGCAAGGCTAAGACTTGCGCCCAAAAACACGGCAAGTAAAAGGGCGGCGGAACGGAAGATTGTTTTCATTCACCGCCATATAACAAACGTGGCGCAAGTTGGCAACCTGCGCCACTAATGGCTTGATTTAAGGAAAGGTCAGGGCGCAACCTTTTCAGTACTTAACCCGCACCCGATAACTCAATGTCGCTTCGCCATCTTTCGCCACCGGCACGTTGAACTGCGCGGCGAACGCCGCTGTCTTCTTACCTTCAAACGTTGACGAGACTATTTCCCAATCACCACCAATTGGCTCGTTTACCACAACGGTAATTGGCCCTTCCTTGTGATTGCGAATCTTGATCTCGTAAGCGTATTCAAACAGATGGCCTGACACAATGACTTTGTAGTCAATCTGCTTCCGTTCCGCGACGATATCGAAGGCGTCGCCAACTTTCACCCGCACGTCTTCGTCCTTGGGTGTGTGATCGATCTTGTTTTCGCCGATGAACTGCTGGCCGCCTTTATCGTCCTTCTTGTACAAACGGATCGTGCCGGCCGGCAAAGGCATCCCCAGCTTATTCAATTGCGAGTTACGGAACTGAATAAACACTCCGACCTTTTCCTTGATGGCCGCGCCGGGATTGTTGTAGCCGCTGTAGTAGTACCGCTGCCCGTTGAGAACGAACTCTTTCTTCACATCAAAGCCGGCAGCTTCCAGCAGCGAGACCTGCTTCGTCTCGTTGTTATTGATCGTCGTCGGGCGCTGCAACGTGTACAGGTGATATTCGAAAAAGCCCTGCTCCTTAAAGTCGGATTCGCTGGCCGCGTCTTTCCTGGCCATCGCGCCGGCAAGTGCATAGTTGCGCTCGTCCGATACCCGATTGACATCGCCGGCGACCAGTTGCAACCGCGCATCTTCGAACGAAGCGCCGCTGCCATTCGTTAAGGTCACCCAACCCTGCAAATCGCCTTTGGTGTCGTCCGCGTTTACCAGCAGCACATAGTCCGAGCGCCAATTCATTCCGGCCGTCAGGTAACTGGCTTCAATGTTTTGCGCCGCAGTCTCGCGGTTCTCGACATCCCAAATCAACGTCGGGACCGCGACCAGGTTCTTGGGCAGATCAGGAAAACGCATCTCGGCAATGTTTGACGGGTTGATTACGATCTGCCCGTTGATCCGCCAAACCTGACCACCATTGTTCGAAAGTAAAGTTGCCTGCACCGGTTCAAAACTCTCGGTGTTGTTCTGATAGCGACGCAGCACGAGCGTAATTTCCCGGCCCACAAACTTGTCGAGCAACTTGGCCGGGTTGAGCAAATCATACTGATAATTCTGCTCGAGAATTCTCAGGCTGGCCGGTGCCGTCAATGAAGCCAGATGAACCGTCTCCGGCCGAATTTGAGCGGTCACATCGGCGAACCTCAAACCGATTCTGCCGGCGGGCAGTGTTAGCCTGCGCGTCTCTCTGACCAGACCGAGATTTGAATTATAGACAGTGATGTTAACCGATTGGCGATCGCGTGCAGTGGTGGTCTGTTCCAGTCTCTGCGCAAATCCCGTGGCCGCAACGACGCAACCTAAAGCGATAGCGAAAATCATTTTTGATAAGCGTTGCATTTCTAAAATATCCTCCGAAATCGACTGCAAATTGGCCGCATCTAATCAAACGCGTCCACTCTCAGAACGGGATGGTGCGGTGGTCTTGCGCAGGACACCA
>Ga0207701_10008644_pt1 | contig 10060 bp, 6 predicted proteins | sample KBSSwiSSwithPhiX_FD_184294 | JGI IMG/M metagenome (GOLD analysis project Ga0207701, IMG submission 184294) | Switchgrass rhizosphere bulk soil microbial communities from Kellogg Biological Station, Michigan, USA, with PhiX - S5 (SPAdes) (version 2) | ecosystem: Environmental > Terrestrial > Soil...
TCTGCTGCTTCTGTGCGTTTGATTCCTTCGGGCGTCACTTCAAATGCCCATGCGACAATCAACGCGACCGGGAAGCCGATGATGATCAACAAAACAACCAACCGAATGGCCCAGTTCGGCACATCAAAAACTGGAAGCACTTGCGCGATTCCCTGTGAAAGCGCCCACCCACCCACGATGTACGCAACGGCAACTTTGTAGACATTGCGTCGCTTCAGTTCGGAAAAGAAGGAAGGCTTCTCGCTCATGGCTTCGCGGGGGCTGACGGCACTTGCACGTTGAGCTTTTGGCACAATGCAATGAAACGTGGGTCGTTCATGTAAGGGAGGAAGAAAGGAGTTACTGCCAGCTGCGACAGCCCGGAGTCGCGCGTGGCATATGCTGTGTCGAGCCATTTGAACATCTCGTCAGGTTCCTTACGAATTGCGTAGAGCACAGCGACCTGAAATGCGCCGCCGTTCGAATTTCTGGCTATGAATTCGTTGAGCGAGCCATCGGCCGCAACTCGGTCGCCCTGTGCTTGCTGCACTAAAGCGACGGCATAGTCGCGCCAGAAACCTTCTGTCTCCAGTCGTGCGTTGTCCATGGCCTGCTCGGGACGGTTCTGAATAATATCCAGGATAGCCAGGTAACTGTGAAAACGGGAAGCTTGTGGCTGAATCTCAAGGCCTTTGCGAAACAGTTCTTCGGCTTCCTTGTAGCGGCCCATTCCCACAACGACCCGTCCAATGTTGAACCAGGTAACCGTGCGGAGAGGATCTAACAGTAGCGCTTCGCGGCAAGTCTGCTCTGCTTCGGCCAACCGGCCCTGCGCCGAGAGTGCGGCGCCGAGAAAACTCTTCGCAACGGCGTGGTTGGGAGAAGATTCAAGCACACGCCGGAACTCTTTTTCTGCACGGCGAAAGTCGAGGTCGGGGGTGAATGCGAGAAAGCCCACCGCCATTCGCACGTCAAACAAATCGGGCGCGAGGCTAACTGCCTTGTCCGCGGCCCGGCGGGCCTCCTCGAATGCCTTGGGCCCCTCATTTGCCGCAAAGCTTGCTGCATATTGTCGCCACGCCTGTGATAGCCTGGCGTAAGCAACCGCATAATTTGGGTCCAGCCGCACCGCTTCCTCCAGAAATTCGATTGCGCGCCGCAGGCTTTCCGCTGTCAGTTGTTGAAAATAGAAATCCGACTGCAGAACGGCATTGTAGGCGGCGAGGTTTTGATTGGATGGAGCAGCGTCGGACTGTGGTCGTTCGCCTAACAACTTCACCTTCATCTGCTCGGCGACAGCCTTGGCGATCTCGGATTGGACCGCGAAAACATCCTTCAAGTCGCGATCGTAAGTCTCCGACCAGAGTGAGCGGCCGTCGGCCGCACTGATGAGCTCGGCAACAATACGAACACGGTCGCCTTGTTTTCGCACGCTTCCTTCGATCAGATTGGCGACTCCTAGCTTCTGACCTATTGCAGCAGAATCGTCGGATTTGCCCTTAAAGAAGAAAGAGGAGCTGCGGCCGATCACCTTGAGCTCAGGAATTTTGGCAAGAACCGCAGTCAATTCCTCTGAGAGACCGTCGGAAAAATACTCGTTGCTGGGATCGCCGCTGGTGTTGACCAGCGGCAGCACGGCGATCGATTTTTGTGTGTTTGGTGCGGCAGCCGGATCGTTGACTCGAGGCGTTGCACGGCCAGCAGTGTAGCGGCCGAGGAAAAAAAGACCTAACGAAAGCGTTGCAGCGACGACAATAACTGCGATCCACATCCCTCCCCGTGAATGTTGTCGTGCCGCGTCAGCGGCTTCGGTTCGCTTGATTCCTTCAGGTGTGAGTTCGAACGCCCACGCAATAATCAGCGCGATCGGAAACCCAAGCGCGGTCAGAAGAATAACAAGTCGGATCGTCCAATTCGGAATTTCCAGGAACGGAAAGACCTGCGTTGCGACCTGAATCAAAAGCCAGCCGACGACGGCATATGCCACGGCGACCTTGTACACGTTGCGCCGCTTCAGCTCAGAAAAGAAGTTCACGTGTTTGGCGTATCGTCCGGAGCGCTCATTTCAATTGGTCGTCGGCCAAGCCCATTGTGCGCAAGAACGAATCCGTGCTCGCGACCTGCACGATCAGCCACGCGCCGAGCAGGTAGAGTCCGGCCATGCGGATGACGTTGCGGCGTTTGAGTTCGTCGAACAGGCTCATGTTTTCACTCCGCGAACCCCATCTTCTTCACCAGCGCCGCAAAACGCGGATCATCGTGCAGGCCGGAGAGCGTCGGATCATAGCGCAGGCGCGGCATGCCAGCATCGTGCTGTTCGTAGGCACGATCGAGCCATTCGAAGGCGTGGTCCTTTTCACCGCGCCAGGAGTGGACCGTAGCGATCTGAAAGGCCGATCCGGCCGCGTATTTCGTCTTCAGAACGTCTAGTGCTTGTTCCGATTCCGGCGCATGACCAAGGGTGTGTTCGAGCATCGCGGTTCCGGTCAGTCGGAAGGGCTCGTCCGAGGCACGGAAATGGGTGCGCGCACTTTCGTTCTTGCCTTCCGTCAAGTCGAGATAGCCCACGAGGTAGTTAGGCCATCTCGCTCCGGGATTGATGTCGAAGGCATGCTGCCAGGCCAAACGCGCCTCTGATTCCTGGCCGGAGCAAAAAAGGAGTAAACCAAGGTTGTGCCAGATCTCCAGAGACAACGGATCAATCACGGTCGCCTTGCGCGCCAGCACGATCGCTTCTTCTTGATGTCCGTTGAAGAACAAAGTCTGGGAGTAGGAGGACAACAACTCGGCATTATTCGGATCCAGGGCCAGGGCTCGTTTGAAATCCGCGGCTGCACCTTGCCAATCCCAGGCGCGAGTATGGCGAAGGTACCCGCGACGGCTGTAGCCCAAGGCCAGGTCCGGGGCCAGCGTGATCGCCTGGTCTATCGTGGCAAGCGCCTGCTTGATTTCCTCTGTGCGCTGCGCCTGGCTCGGGGCCACATCCGCAGCCCGGGCTTGTGCGATCGAGAGCATCGCATACGCATTGGCGTACCCTGGATCGAGCGTGATCGCTTTCTGGAATTCCACCGCCGCCAGTTGGCTCGCCTCCATACGGTCTCGCCGGGAAATATCCATCCCGAGGAGGTAATGTTCGTAAGCTTCGGGATTGCTGGTGCGCTGTGTGTTCGGTAGTTGCTGCGTTGGCAACAGCTTCACCCGGAGCGCGGCAACGACATCACCGGCGATTTCATCCTGGATCTTGAAGACGTCGGTTATCTGGCGCTCGTAAGTTTGCGACCAGAGATTCGAACTATCGGAAGTACGGACGAGCTGGGCGGTGATGCGCAAGGTATTGTTAGATTTGCGCACGCTGCCTTCCAGCACGTTGGCCACGTTGAGAGCCTTCGCGATAGTCGCGACATCCACCTCTTTGCCCTTGAACGAAAACGACGAAGCGCGCGCAATCACGCGCAACTGTGGAATCTGCGCCAACTGGTTCAATAATTCTTCGGACAGGCCATCGGAGAAGTAGTCCTGCTCCTTGTCGGAACTCATGTTGACAAAAGGCAGCACGGCAATGGATTTAGCCGGCAATTCGTTCGACAACAGATTTTTCTCACGAAATCCGTAACGGCCGAGCATGAACAGGGCGATCGAAAGCAGCGCGCCAACAATGACGACGTAAATCCAGACGTGACCTGCGGAATGCTGCCCCGCGGCGTCGGCGGCTTCAGTTCGCTTCAATCCATCCGGCGTTAATTCGAAAACCCAGGCGAGTATTAGAGCAATCGGAAAACCGATCGCGATAAGAAGCACGAGCAGACGAACGACCCAACTCGGAACGTCGAAGATCGGAAAAACCTGTGCGATACCTTGAGCCAGAGCCCAGCCAGCGACCACATAAGTCACGGCCACCTTATAAACATTGCGCCGCTTCAGCTCGCCGAAGAATATCTTCGGATTCATCGCACGAGTTTAGTTGCTCTGATCTTTCGGCGCGAGTGAGTTAACAATCTTCTCGAAGCGCGGATCGCCGCGGAGCGGATTCCACATGGGATGCAGTTTGAGTCGGGCGTAATTCACGTAGCTCGGCATTGCCGCCAGCTTTTGCAACAGCTCGATAGCGCGATCAGGTTCGTCGGTCCATGTGTAGACCTGCGCTAATCCCTCGAGCACTAATGCGCCATCGTAAATGTCTTTGGAAACCGGCAATAAATCGACAGCGTGTTGCGCTTCTTGAATGGCTAGTTCTTTGCGGCCGAGACCGGCGTCCACCTGAGCGAGGACTGCAAGTGTCCGTGCGTGTTCCGGTTTAACAGCCAGTCTCTTTTCCAAAATTGTCCGCGCGGCGGAGAACGCCGCGGTTGCACGCGCGGAATCGCCTTTTGCCCTGGCAATCATCGCCTCAAACCATGCCTTTGGATAATAGAAGCTGTAATCAATCTCCTGGAAGTCTTCGCGCGGCGAGGCCACAAGCACGCGTTCCGCTTCAGCAAAATTGCCGTCTATCAAGGCCAGAAATACTCGAACTGGAGTTTGTCCGCCGCCCACGTCCATATCGGGGTTTTCCGACAGCACCCCGCGCAACTCTGTTGAGTTGCCTGTTCCATTGAAAATGGCTGAGTCCCGCCGGAAGAAAACAATTGGCGTGCGCTCGCCTGCAGTCAGCACACGGTCGTAAACCTGCGCCGCCAGGAAATGCTTTCGTTGCAAGTTGTAGGTGTCTGCCAGCAAGTTGTAAGCATTCGGGTTTCGCGGATCGAGCGCGACCGCAGTTGAGAAGTCTCGTTCTGCTTGCAGCCAGTTGTTGCGACGGCGGTTTATGTAGCCTGAAAGTATGAAGAATGCTGCGTCATTCGGCAGACCGGGACGCGCGATCGCGAGTTCTTTCAGGGCGCCGTCGTAATCGCGGTGGCAACGAAACAGAAAGTCAGCCATCGCAAAATGCGCCTCGGCTGAGTCAGGACGAAGTCGAAGCGCTGCCTTTACTGCTGCTTTCGCACGAAGGATTCGATCTGGTGTCGGATCGAGATCGAAGAAATAAAGCAAACCGTTCGCACGCGCGATATAGCAATACGCGGAGACAAAATCGGGATCGCGTTTTATGGCCTGAGCCAGCGATTGCAGGGCTGAGAGTAGCGCAGCCCGGACATCGTTAGCAATGAGATAGCTGTCCACGATTTGCTTGGCGCGCAGGTAAAGCTCGAACGCGACCAAATCCTGAGTGGGACGCTGCTCGATTTCGGCTTTTTGTTGAGGCGAGAGTTTCGCCTGGAGCTGCGCAACGATGGATTCCGCTAGCTCACTCTGGATCGCAAACAAATCCGCTGCTGTTCGGTCGTACGTTTCAGCCCAGACTTGTGAATCTGTGCGCGCATCGATCAATTGCGCAGCGATGCGCAGGCGATCACCCGCGCGTTGAACCGAACCCTCAAGAATATGAGTAACACCCAGCTGTTTACCAATCTCTCGCAGATTGCGTGGCACGCCGCTCTTGTATTGGCGAACGGTCGTGTGGCTGATGACTCGCAGATCGGAGACCCTGGCCAGATTCGTTAGGATCTGATCCTGCACGCCGTCAGCGAAGTACGTGTTTTGTTTGTCGTCACTCAAATTTTCAAACGGCAGAACCGCGATCGATTTTACCGAAGTGTCGCCCGCTGCGTTTTCCGTAGGAGCAGCCGAGAAGCGACCGAGAAAAAACAATCCAATCGATACAATCGCGCCAACAATTACTACATAAATCCAGGCGCGCTTTTTGTGAGCAGCTGCTGCCGCGTAATCGACTTCTTCGGTGCGCTTAAGTCCCTCCGGCGTCAGCTCGAACGCCCAGGCTAAACCGAGTGCAATCGGCAGACCTAGTACGATGAGCAACACAAGCAGTTGAATGATCCAGGTGGGAACGGAGAAAACCGGCAGCACCTGTGCGAGGCCCTGAGCGAGAGCCCATCCGGCGACGATGTACGCTACCGCAACCTTGTAGACGTTGCGGCGCTTTAGTTCGCCGAAAAAACTTTTCGGATTCGCCCTGTGATCTTGTGCCACACGGCACCTTCCAGCGATGTGGATTGCAGGGCAACCGCGTCGGTTGCCTCGGCAAGCGGAGCGCTTGCCCTACAAAATCGGCTAATGCCTTCCGACTATTTGTTGGGTCCGATCTGGTCGGTCGCAGACGAAATTAGGTAGGGCGGGCAGTCCTCTGCGCGCCCAAGGGCCGGCGCACACAGGAGTGGTCGCCCTACCTGCATTTCATCACGGGTTCGGTTCTGATTTTGACGCGATCACTTTCTGGACGAGCGCTTCGAAACGCGGTTCGCCGCGAAGCGGATCGAGTATCGGCTCAACATTAATCCAGCTGAGATTCGCGCCGTCGCGGTCGGCGTAGCTGTGCTCGAGCCAACGTAACGCTTCTTCTTTGTTACCGATAGCGAGATAGACAAGGGCACGGTCGTAGGCCAGTCCTTGTCGACCTGGATTCACTTTGTCGAGTTCGACGAGGACTTGCTGCGCGATGTTCTTGTCACCCATTTTAGCTTTAGCCACAGCGAGAAGGGCCCAATGCAATGGGTCGCCGCTCAGTTGCCGGGCCTTTTCGAACTCTGAGATCGCGCCAGGCAGATCACCTTTTGCTTGCAGGACCATGCCCAAAATTTGCCGCGAATAGAAAAACCCCGGATCGAGCTCGATCGTTTTCTTCGCCTGCGCCAGCGCTTCGTCGTAACGGCCGGCGTAGTACAACGGATAAGCACGATCCGTGTTGATAATGGGCGACAGCGGATCCAATTCAACCGCTCGTTTGGTCTCCGCGATGGCTTCATCAAATCGGCCAAGGCTGTCGAGCGGGCCGTTGCCATACCACTGATGAGCCGTCGCGTTGTTCGGTTGGAGTTCAATTGCTCGCTGGAATTCCCATTCAGCTCCGACGAGATCCAGATCATCAAAATTCAGAATTTTGCCCAGGGCATTATGCGCTTCCGCGAGGTTGGGATCGATTTCAAGCGCTTTCAGAGCCGCCTCTCGCGCTTTTGCCATGGCATCGCGTTGAGGTACGGAAAAATACAATGGAAGCAGGACGTAGCTGTTAGCCAGACCGGCATAGGCGAGTGCGTACTGTGGATCGCGTGCGATTGCCCGTTCATAGAAGGCGATCGCCTTCGGCAGATTGTCGCCGGAGCGTTTCTCCCAAAGCGATCTGCCTTTGTGGTAAAGCTCGTATGCGGTCGTGTCGCTAGTCGGTTGCGCGGCGATCATCGCTCTTTCCGAGCCAGTCAGCCTCGCCTGCAATGTCTCAGCGATGGTTTTTGCGATCTCGCTTTCGACGGCGAAGATGTCGGTCAAATGGCGATCGTATGTGTCGGCCCATAGATGCGCGTCGGTCAGCGCGTTGATCAATTGGACATTCACGCGAACCTTGTCGTTAGCTCTTTGCACGCTGCCCTCCAAGATATTGGCAACGCCAAGTTGCCGCGCGACATCGCGCAAATTGTCAGGAGCACTCTTATATTTTTGCGTTGAAGTGCGGGAGATCACCTTGAGGTCTGCGATCTTCGATAAACGCGTGAGGATTTCGTCCTGGATGCCTTCCACGAAGTAGGCGTTATCAGGATCGCGACTCAGATTTTCGAATGGAAGAACGGCAATGCTCTTGGCAGGAATCTCCGCCGCAGCGTTCGAATCCGTGGTTGCTGCCGGCGAAGTCACAATTTTGTCTGGCCGTTCCGACCACCACCCGCCGACGCCGATCATTAATGCGAAGCACAGTGCTACGGCCGCCCACAGAAATTTGCGAGACGCCCGTATTGATTCTGTTTCAGGTTGGGCAACAATCGGAGCCCGGTCTTCCCAGGGCAGGATGATGCGAAACAAATCCATCGGGATGGAAATGTTCTTCAATTCAGTCGGCGCCAATTTTTCGAAGCGCGCTTCGAGCGTGTTGCGAATCTGCCGTTCGACATCCATCGAAACACAAATGCCGCCTGCACCGGCCAACGGCTCGATGCGAGAAGCGATGTTGACTCCGTCGCCGTAAACGTCGCCGTTTCGATGGACAACATCACCAATGTGAACACCGATTTTTATCTCGATCCGTCGCTCAAGCGGCACATCCGCATTGCGCTTCGATAGCGCGTGCTGAATTTCGATTGCACATTCGGCAGCTTCCAACGCGCTGTGAAACTCGACGAGAAAACCGTCCCCTATCGTTTTAACCTCGGTGCCGTGGAAGCGGGGAAAAATTTCGCGCAGCAGCCGCCGATGTTCCTCGAGTAATTCCAGCGCAAGTTCGTCATCGCGTTGTGCAAGCGCGCTGTAGCCGACCATGTCGGTGAACATGATGGCCGCTAATGCTCTATGTGAGGCTTCGGCAGTCACGGCACTTCAAATTCTATCCGCCGGTCACCGCGACCGCGACATCTAAAGCTCGAAGTCGCAAACGAACCACGGATTACACGGATAGAACGGATACGGCTCAAGCATGAAGATCAGGCGTGTTGCGTTCGCACTTCCGCTGGCGACAATTTGGCTTTCAAGGAATCAGCGATTTCCTGCGCCACCTCGCTCTGGATTTTAAAAACATCCGCTAGATCGCGGTCGTACGTTTTCGCCCAAAGATGTGAATCGGCGCGGGCATCGATCAGCTGGACGTTGACGCGCACCTTGTCCGCCGCTTTCTGCACGCTGCCTTCAAGCACATTCGCGACTCCAAGCTGTTGCGAAACTGTCTTCAGATCTTCTGGCTTGCTCTTGTACTTCGCGGTCGACGTGCGCGAGATCACTTTCAAATCCGCGATGCTTGCCAGCTTAGTCAGAATTTCATCCTGAATGCCTTCGGCGAAATAGGCGGCACTCTTGTCGTCGCTGAGGTTTTCAAACGGCAGCACCGCGATCGACTTTTTCGGGATCGTCGAAACTGTAGCCGCCTCGGTCCGAGCCGGACTGGCATCTTGTCGAGGCGTTTGTGCCGAGTAACGGCCGAAGAAAAACAGCGCGACGGACAGCGCGGCTCCAGCGATCACGACAACAATCCATGCGTGCTTTTTTGGAACGCGCTCACCGGACGCATCGACACCTTCCGTTCTCTTCAATCCTTCGGGCGTGAGCTCGAACGCCCAAGCAATGACGAGCGCGATTGGGAATCCGATCGCAACGGCCACGATTACTAACCTCACAACCCAATTGGGAATTTCCAGGAATGGAAAGACCTGCGTGGCGATTTGGATCGACAGCCAGCCGACAATCGCATACGCGACCGCGACTTTATAAACATTGCGCCGCTTCAGCTCGACGAAGAAGTTGTCGGCTTTCACTGTGCTGGCGCTGTTTGCGGCACGACCAATTTGGCGACCAATTCCTTAAAGCGCGGGTCGTCGCGGATCGGATCCCAGATCGGCTCGTCTTTGTAAAAGACACCGAGCGCTCCGGTGGCCAAGCCGCGGTCCAGCCAGGAAAACGCCTGCTCCTTGTCGTTCAACGTCGCGTAGATCTTGGCAATCCAGTGGGCCGTGCTCAGAGTTCCCTCGGCTAGGGTTTCCAGTTCTTTGATCTTTTGCAGCGCTTCCGGCCTTTTCCCAGCCGCGGCGTATGCCATTCCGGTACTGTAGACAATGAGCGGATCGTCTTTTCGTGCAGCTTTGGCTTTTTCGATTTCCGCAAACGCTTCGTCAAGCGAGCCGTTCTTAATATAGAGGCCGATCTCCCAAGTCGCGCTGAGTGGCGGACCGAGTTCGTTGGCCTGCCGCAGTAGTTCAAATGCTCGGGCGTAATCTCGCTTGAAGTAATGAGGAATCACCACCGCGCGCGCGATGATCGATGAGATTGGATCGAGTCCGCGAGCTTTTGCCAGCTCCGCCGATGCTTCATCCAGACGTCCCTGTCGGATTAAGGAAAGTCCCAAATTATAATGCGCTACGGCCAGGTTCGGGTTTAGTTCGATCGCATGCTTCAGCTCTCTGTCGCCAGTTGAAAAATCCGAAGGAGCGAAGGCAATGTATATCTGGCCAAGTGCGGTGTGAGCTTCGGCCAGTTTATCATCTAGCTCGAGGGCCTTGCGCGCGGCTTCTTCCGCTTTGCGCCGGCCTTCCACTGGCGCGATGGAACCATA
>Ga0207701_10008645_pt1 | contig 10059 bp, 10 predicted proteins | sample KBSSwiSSwithPhiX_FD_184294 | JGI IMG/M metagenome (GOLD analysis project Ga0207701, IMG submission 184294) | Switchgrass rhizosphere bulk soil microbial communities from Kellogg Biological Station, Michigan, USA, with PhiX - S5 (SPAdes) (version 2) | ecosystem: Environmental > Terrestrial >...
TCGTAGTCCGAGCTGTCGGCCATGACCGGGAACGGGAAGTTCTCCCGCTCCAACCAGGCGGACGGCGGATAGTTCGGACGATCGGGCGTGGTCCCGGTGGCCACGCCGATCACATCCATGCCTTTCGGCACACCGCCGTCGGCAGCCCACTGCGTCAGCACCGGTACCTCACGCTGACAGTGCGGACACCAGTGGGCGAGGAACACGACCATCGTCGGCTTGCCCGGTTGCACGGTGACCGGGGTGCCGTCGAACGACGCCCCGGTGAGTGTCGGCACAACGCTTCCGATCGCCGCATCGTCGGTCGTCGACTCGAACTGCGGCAGCGGTGTGCCCGTCACGGTGACGGGCCGGGTCTGCTCGACACCCGCAGCGGTCTTGGTGCCGTCACCACCGCTGGCGACGATCGCGATGACCGCGGCGATCACGACGACAACGGCGACGACGCCGATGATCACCCACAGGGTCGAGACCTTTCGGCGCTCCGGCGGAGGGGCGGCGGCCTTCGGACGGTTGGGAGTCTGTTTGCTCATGCCACTTCCTTCGGAGGAGCCACGCAGACAGTCAGTATGGCGATGAATCCGACGAGTGCCATGAAAGGCAGCGTGACAAATCCGAACTTCTCGAACCACACCAACGTGCACGGCACGGCGGACGAGCACGCACCGGTGTCGATCGAGGGGAACCGCTCGAGCAGCCAGTGGTACAGCGAGATGATCGCGCCGATCGAAGCCAACACGATGAAGTACGGGGTGGGTGTTTCTCGGCGAATCGTCGCCGTGATCGCGATGATCGCCAGCGAGTACATGGCGACCCGTTGATACCAACACAGCGTGCACGGCACGTAGTGCGCCACCTCGGAGAAGTACAGGCTGCCGGCCATCGACCCGCCGGCGATCAGCGCACAGATCAGGCTGCGGTACTCGACGACTGCGCGCACGACCTCACTGTCGTGACCGCGGCGCGCCCTGATCGCCAGTGGCCAGAAAACGACGCTTGCCGCCAGGGTTGCGAGCGCGAGCAGCGCGGTGAAGAGTTGGACGGCGTCGGTCGACATAGCTCGCGTGTGCGGGCACAACCTACACGTGGTCGATGCCGGTCGAACTCGCATTGTGCTGGGTGCCGCGCGGGCGCACTATCCCGCCACGCCGCCCTCCAACTAGCCGTTGCTCAAACGGCTGGGTCCTGAACCGCGCTGGGCTCGACGGACGATCTCCGCGGCGATGGCACGCAGCTTGACGTTCTCGGTCTGGGACTGGGAGCGCAACTGGGCGAACGCTTCATCCGCGGTGCATCCGGTGGACGCCATGATGATGCCTTTCGCCTGCTCGATCTCGGCTCGCGACTCCATCGCCTGTCGGAGGTTCTCGCTCAGGCTGCGGGCGTCCCAATACGCCTGGTGGTTCACCAGCAGCCAACCGGCCTGCGACGAGAACGCCTGCAGTCGCTCGGCGGAGGTCTCATCGAATGGCCCCCCTGCGGAGAGTAGAGATTCAACGCCCCGACGGTCTGGGTGCCCGTGCGCATCGGGGACGAGATCACACTCAACAGGCCGCGGCTCGCGGCGGCGGCCCGGAACTCGGGGTACGGCCCGGGCTCCGTCGTGGATCGGATGATCACCGTCTCGCCCGTGCGGAACGCCTCGACACACGGCCCATCCCCGGTGTCGTACTGCGGCTTGTCGATCTCCTCGACGTCCGGGTGGGTGAAGACGTAAGTGCCGATGCGCGCGTCCACCGCCATCGAGATTCCGGCCCGCGTCGCCTTCGGCTCGGCTCCCACGGCCGCGTCGCAGATCTTGGCCAACGCCTCGGCGACCGTCACATCGCCCATGAAATACGCGCCGAGCGCTTCGGTCGCGCTGCGCATCGGATCCTCGGGTGACATCCCCAACCCCCGTAGATCATCGCCCTGTGGTTTCAAGGCGTCTACACACTACTCCCACCTGAGCAACGCGACATCCGCCCGCCAACAACAGCATCGCGCGCGACAGGGGGCTTGCCGCAAACGAACAAATCGTGCTGACAATGACGCGATGACGGATCATGACGTGGTGATCGCGGGAGGCGGCCCGACGGGCTTGATGCTGGCGGCCGAGCTCACGTTGGCGGACGTCGACGTGGTGGTCGTGGAGCGACGTGCCAGCCAGGATCTCGACGGATCGCGGGCCGGCGGTCTCCACTCTCGAACGTTGGAGGTGCTCGATCAACGCGGCGTCGCCGAACGGTTCATCTCGGAGGGCACGCAGCATCCGCCTGTCGGTTATGCGGGGCTTTTCTTGGACGTCAGCGACTTTCCCACGCGCCACAACTTCGTGCTCGCCTTGTGGCAGGCCGACTTCGAACGCATCATGGCCGGCTGGGTCGACGAGCTCGGCGTCCCGATCCGCCGCCGCTGCGAGGTCGTGGGCTTCACGCAGGACGAGTCCGGCGTCGAGGTCGACCTCTCCGACCACACGTCGGTCCGCGCGAAGTACCTCGTCGGATGCGACGGCGGACGCAGCGTCGTCCGCAAGGCGGCAGGCATCGACTTCCCGGGCCTCGACGCCTCGGCCAGCTGGATGATCGCAGAGGTGCAGATGGACGACGAGCCGCAGATCGGCATGCGTCGTGAGGGTGGCGGCATCGGGCCGGTCAACCGGGAACAAGGTGGCAACCCGTACCGGGTCGTGCTGAGGGAGCCGGAGACCGAGCACTCGAGGGAGCCGACCCTCGATGATCTCCGCGAGCTGCTCGTCGCTCTCTACGGATCGGACTACGGGGTGCACAGCCCGACGTGGATCTCCAGGTTCACCGACATGTCGCGGCAAGCGGCCTCGTACCGCAACGGCCGAGTGTTGCTGGCCGGCGACGCCGCCCATGTGCATCCTCCGCAGGGCGGCCAGGGCCTGAACGTCGGTGTGCAGGACGCGGTGAACCTGGGATGGAAGCTGGCCCAGGTAGTGCATGGCACATCACCTGACGGCCTCCTCGACACCTATCACGCCGAACGGCATCCGGTCGGCGCCCGCGTGCTGCACAACACGATGGCCCAGAGCGCGCTCGGCACCGCCGACGACCGTCACCAAGCTCTGCGCGAGACGATGGCCGAACTGCTGGCGATGGATGAGCCGCGCAAGCACTTCGCCGGGATGCTGTCCGGTCTCGACGTTCACTACGACCTCGGCGACGGGCACCCACTGCTCGGGCGGCGCATGCCCGACCTCGAATTGACGACCGCGGAAGGCACGACACACGTCTACGCGTTGCTGCACGACGCCCATGCCGTGCTGCTCGACTTCCGCGAAGCCGACGGTTTCGACCTCTCGGCGTGGTCCGACCGAGTTCGCCTGGTGGATGCTCGCTACGACGGGTTGTGGGAACTGCCGGTCATCGGCGAGGTGCCCGCTCCCCCGGCCGTGCTGATCCGACCCGACGGGTACGTCGCATGGACGGGAGAGCTCGATGATCCGGAACTGCCTCGCGCACTCACGAGTTGGTTCGGATCGGCTCTACCGGCGTGAAACGGCTTTCGCCCCCTGGACGACGAGGCCGGCGAAGGCCGCGACCCACGCGACGATCGCGACCGCGAGGGTGACCTTTGGAGCCCACCCCAATTGCTCGAGCTGGACCGCAGCACGCATCTTGAACGTGGCGGCCCCATACATCCCGAGGGGGAACACCAGGGCCCAGTACGAGGGGTGGTAGCGCAGTGGCAGGCGGCGGACGATGTGGCGCCAGACGCCGAGCGCGATCATCACCGGGAACCAGAACGTTGCAGTGGCCCAGGCGAGCATGACGAGTCCCTCGATGAGCGGTCCGAGCCGGTCGATGCGGGGCGACCCGGCGCGAGCGCCCAGCAGGTTGGACCCCGCGAGAACGGTGATGGCAACGGCGCCCGCAGCGATCCACGCCGGCGGGTCGGCCTCGGTCGGTTCGAGTGGCTGGAGCGTCCAGCGCAGGAACACCATCGTCATGACGATGAGATACAGAACGAGCCCGAGACAGAACGCGGCGACGCACGTGAACGCCCGCAAGTCGTTGGGTTCGCGAGCGAGCCACAGCGCACCGAACACCGCGATCGACTCGGTCGCCACGGTGAGCAGGAACCAACTGCCGTTGATGCCGGCGCCGAGCGGCGGCTTGTCGTGGCGAAGCATCACTGCGATCAGGGCCGTGTACACGAGCACGGCGTAGAGCGGCAGCGAGCACCACCACAGCACCTCTGCAAGCGTCCACCAACCGTGGACGACCGCAGATGCACTGGCGAGCACGTTCGTGCCGGCAACGATCGTGAGGAACGTGAATGCTTTTGCATGGCTGGTGAGGTCGGCGAAGAGGCGACGCGGATAGACGAGCAAGCGCACGACGAAGAGCACGACGAGGATCGCGTACGCGGCTGCGGCGATGACGTACAGCACATCCGCGAGCCAGCCAATCTTCTGCTGCTCGGCGCCGATCGCGATGATGCCCGTGGCCATGACGAGCGCGAAGTATCCGGGAAACAGCGTGGCGACAGGGCTGGGGTGCTCCTCCGGCACTGTCATGGACGGAGGTACCGAAGGAACGCGGCTGCGGCGCCGGCCAGCCCGACGGACACTGCGGCCGTCGCCCAGGCGAGCGACTCGGTATCGGTCTCGAAGGCCTCCACGGCGACCGTGACGAGGAAGACCTGGAACGCGACCAGGATGATGACGTACAGCACGACCGCGGACGAGTTCCGGCGCCCTCGTTCCGACGTCCTCACGCCGTCTCCCTCCCGAGGGCCCAGATCATGCCGTCGTCGCGCACCTCGACATCGATACGGCCGAGCGGACGCGTCGGCGGACCGGAGATGACCTCGCCCGTCTGGGCGTCGAAGTTCCCTTCGTGACACGGGCAGTGCCAGCGGCCTTCGTCGGCTTGGTAGAAGACGACGCAACCGAGATGCGTGCACTTCTGACTGAACGCAACGACGTCGGTCTCGGTGAGGCGCAGAAGGATCGCCGGGTCGTCGTTGCCCGGATAGCTGAACAGGAACGGCTCACCGACGGCGACATCGACGGCCGCCACAATGGCCCGGGGTTCGCCGGTGTTGATGCTGCGGAGTTGCGTCCACACGGCGATGCCGACGTTCGCCACTGCGATCGTTCCGGCGCCGAGAACCAGGTAGCGGGCGAACTCTCGCCGGGTGACCTCCTCCTCCGACACAGCTTCGTACGGGAAGTCGCGCTTCCACGGCGGTGGCACGGGGACCGCAGGTGGTGCCCTGTTGTCCGTCACGGCATGACCTCGGACTGCTCGAGCCCGAACGGGTCGTCGAGCCAGGAGCTACGGCCACCCGACAGCACGTCCACCGGACCGCCGAGCGCGTCGTCGATCACCGTGTAGACCTTCGTGCGCACGCCCTGCCGGCCGAACTTGAAATCCCGAAAGAGCGTGCCTCGGCGGGTGGCGTCGAACTCCTCCACCGTCCCGTACCACAGGGCCTCGCTCGGGCACACCGATGCGCACATCGGCGTGAGCCCTTCGGAACTGCGGTCCTGGCACATGTCGCACTTCATCATCTGATCGAAGTCGCCGACGTACTTCGGCACACCGAACGGGCAGGCCAGTACGCAATTGGAGCAGCCGATGCAGCGCGGTTTGAGGGCCGACTGGACGATGCCTTCCTCGGTCTGTTTGATCGCGTCGGCCGGGCACACCTCCGCGCACGTCGGGTCCTCGCAGTGCATGCACACCGTCGGTGCCGTCTGCGTACTCGTGGCCCGGTCGACTCGTTCGAGATGGATCAGGGACTGGCCGCGGTGCGTTCCACATTCGGCGCATGCCTGGACGCACGCCTCGCAGCCGATGCATCGGCTCTGGTCGATCACGAACACCGGGTGTTCGTCGATGCCGAAGTGGCCCGACTTCACTGTTCGCCTCCTCCGTGAAGTTCCATGTCGCGGGTGTCCGTCGTGTCGACGTGGCCCTCGGCGCGCTCGACGCGTACCGCGGCGACCTTGAACTCGGGCATGTTCGACAACGGGTCCACTGCTCGGATCGTCAACTGGTTCGCCGCCTGACGACCCGGCCAGTGGTACGGGATGAACACCGTGTCGGGACGGATGGTGTTGACCACGTGCGCCGGGAGCGTGATCGCACCGCGTCGCGAAGTGACGGTGACGAGGTCGCCGTCGACGACGCCGAGAGGTTCGGCCAGCCGTGGGTGCATCTCGCACAATGGCTCGGGGTACTGGGCAACGAGGGCTGCGATCCGCCGTGTCTGTGTACCGGAGAGGTACTGAGACACCACTCGGCCGGTTGTCAACAGCACGGGATACTCGTCGTCGACGACTTCGGCCGACGGCTTGAACGGCACAACGTGGAACCGCGCTCGTCCGTCCGGGAAGTGGAACTGGCCGCCCTCGTACAGGCGCTTCGTACCGGGATGACCGACTTCCGGGACCGGCCAGAACAGGCCCATCTCGTCCTCGACGCGTTGCCAGGTGGCGCCGGTGTAGTCGGCAGTCCCACCGCTGCTGGCCCGACACAGCTCGTCGAAGATCTGCTCGGTGTGCGTGTAGGGGAAGTAGTGGCCCTTGCCCAGCCGTGCGGCGATGTCGAGCAGGATCTCCCAGTCACGGCGGGCCTCGCCAGGCGGCGACACGGCCGCGTTGATCTTGATGATGCGGCCTTCGCCCGTGGTCGAGGTGCCCTCGTCCTCCTCGTGCAGCGAGCCCGGCAGGACGACATCGGCGTGCTGAGCGGTCTCGGACAGGAAGAAGTCGATCACGGAATAGAACTCGAGCCTGTCGAGAGCCTCACGGGTGAAGTTCGAGTCGGGCGCCGAGACGAGAGGGTTGAAGCAGATCGACAGCAAACCCTTGATTCGTCCGTCGTGGATCGCTTCGATCAAAGCCTGCGCCGGCAGACCCTTACCCGGGATCTCGGTCTCGTCACAGTTCCACACCTTGGCCACCGCGGCCCGATGTTCGGGATTGGTGATGTCGCGGTTGCCGGGCAACTGGTCGCACTTGTGTCCATGCTCGCGACCGCCCTGGCCGTTGCCCTGCCCGGTGATCGTCGACACTCCACACCCGGGCTTGCCGAACTTGCCGGTGGCAAGCCCGAGGTTGATCGCCGCGAGCACGTTGTCGACTCCCTTGGTGTGCTGTTCGATCCCGCGGGCGTGCAGCATCATGCCGGTCGCCGACGTGCCCCACAGTTCTGCGGCTTCCTCGATGCGCGCTGCCGGCACGCCCGTGACGTCCGCGGCCCACGAGGGCGACATGTCAGCCACGGCGTCGGCCGTAGCGTCGAAGTCGACGGTGTGATCGTCGATGAACCCGTGGTCGAGCCAATCGCGCTCGATGAGCACGTGCAGCACTGCGCCGAACAGCGCCGAGTCGGTGCCCGGTCGCACCGGCAGAAACAGATCCGCGGTTCGCGCCAAGGGAACGACACGGGGGTCCTGCACGATCAACTTGGCGCCACGATCGCGAGCCCGCCAGATGTAGCTCGTCGTGATAGGGAACGTCTCGGCCACGTTCGAGCCGGCGACCCACACCACGTCGGCGAGCGGTATGTCGCTCCACGGATTCGGCGATCGATCGATGCCGAGCGCCTTCTTGTTACCGGTCCCCGCGGACACCATGCAGAAGCGGCCGTTGTAGTCGAGGTTCGCAGTGTGCAACGCCAGACGGGCGAACTTGCCGACCAGATAGCTCTTCTCGTTCGTCAGCGACACGCCGGACAACATCGCGAACGCGTCATCGCCGTATGCGGACTGGATGCGGCGGATCTCCGACACGACACGGCCGAGCGCGTGGTCCCACGACACCCGTCGGTACCCGCCGGGCGCTGCTTCGTCGCGTTCCATGGGATACAGCAATCGGTCAGGATGGCTTCCCTGCAGGTACCGCTTCACACCCTTTGGGCACAGCTTGCCCTCGTTGAAGGGATCCTCGTAATAAGGTTCGAAGCCAACGACCGCGTTGTCGTGCACCTTCAACTTGATGCCGCACTGCTGACCGCAGAAGCAGCAGTGAGTTTCGACCACCTTGTCGATCTGCAAACCGGCGCTCCATCCGCCGGGCGGAGCCTCGTTGAGGTGCGGACCGTAGCGGGCGATCAACTCGGCGTCGGAGAGCGGTGGCCGTGCCATCAGCCGAAGCCTCCGACACGTGCCGACTGGGCCAGCGTCACTTGGGCGCGGCGGCACCGCGGACAGGTGTCCTGATAGTTGCCGCCTCCGTCGATCGTGTAGTCGAACCCGACCAGCGGGAGCACCTCTTTCAGATCGGCCATCTGCTGCGCACTGGCGAACGGGTCGCCGCAACGCCGACAGATCGCTGGTTCGCCTTCCTCGTTGGCCCGCCTGTAATAGGCGACACCGAGATTGCCGGGACGTTGGAAGATGTGGAACAGCTTGCCGAACGGCAGGTACATCAGCCCGAGGATCACGGTGAGGGCATGGATCGTGTTGAGCGCGGAATAGAACCGACCCTCGAGCCACGCGCTCGACACCGTGAGGATCAGGCCGGAAACGGATACCGCGAACAGGCCGGCGAGCGCCAGGAAATCGCCCGAGCGTTCGGTCGCCATCGCCCCGGGGTCGCGCAGTCGGCGTCGCAAGAAGATGAAGACACCGACGAGTACCAGCACCGCCGCGACGTCGAGGGCGTGGAACATGAACCAGCCGACGATGCTCTCGGCGTCGAACTTCACGGTGCCGACGCGGGACACGAAGACCTGGTAGTGATCGGCCTGCTGACCGACGCTCTGGAAGTGCAGCAGGCCGAGCGTCAGCGGGATCGTCACCAGGCCGGCGAGAATGCAGCCCCAGAACACGAACTGGTGCGCGAGCCAGCGAGTGCGGGAACGTCGCCGGATGAAACCCTGCGCCAAGATGTTGGTGGCAACCAACGATGGCAGCGCGGCGGCGTTGCGCGCCTTGCGCTGCCGGAACGCGTCCCAACCGCGCCGGTTCAGCATTGCAGTCGGTGGTCGGCGCAGCCAGACGGCGTAGCGGTACAGCACTCCGAAGACTGCGAACAGGACTCCGAACAGGTAGCCGACGAGTGCAGCGTCGAACCACACCAACCGGTCGCTGCCGATGAACGTCAACGCAACGACGACGGCAACACCGACCACACCCCACACCACTCCCCGGCGGTCGAGGTAGTTCGGAGACGGCCTCACATCAGGACCCTAGATCCGATCACAGCTCCTGGTATTCGCCCGCAGCCCATCCGTTCCGCAGCTTGTACTTCTGGATCTTGCCGGACGCCGTCAGCGGGAACGCGTCGAGCGCAATCCAGTGCTTGGGGGTCTTGTGCGGCGCAAGATGCTCCCGCATGTAGTGGTGGAGCTCGTCCTTGCTGATCGACTGACCGGGTGCCGGGCGAACGAAGGCCGCGACGACTTCACCCATCACATCGTCCTGGAACCCGACGACCGCGACCTCACCCACGGTCGGATGACTGAAGAGAAGCTCCTCCAGCTCTTTTGGATAAATGTTCTCGCCTCCTCGGATGATCATGTCCTTGAGGCGGCCCTCGACGGTGCAGAAGCCGCGGTCGTCCATCGCGCACAGATCACCGGTGTGCAGCCAGCCGTCGGCATCGATCGCGGCGGCCGTCGCTTCGGGATTCTCGAAGTAGTTGTGCATCACGTGATAGCCGCGCGTGCAGTACTCACCGATGGCACCGACGGGCGCCGTCGCGCCTGTGTCGACGTCGACGATCTTCACCTCGACATTGGGCATCGGCCGCCCGATCGTTGCCGCCTTGTCCTCGATCGAGTCGTCCGGGTTGGCCATCGAGGCGACCGGAGAGCACTCCGTCTGACCGAACACGATCGTGAACCGGGCGTCGAGCTCGTCTTCGAACTTGCGCACCATCGCCGCGGGCACGAGCGAGCCGCCGGAAGTGACGGCCTTCAGCGACGACAGGTCGGTGGTGGCGAAATTGGGGTGCTCGGTGATGGCCACGAGCATCGTGGGCACGGCCATCAGCGCGGTCGCCCTGTACGTCCCCATCAGTTCGAGGGCGAGCCCCGGGTCGAACGCTTCCTCGTAGATCAGCGTGGCGTGCGTGGCGATCGCGCCGAGCACCGT
>Ga0207701_10008646_pt1 | contig 10058 bp, 7 predicted proteins | sample KBSSwiSSwithPhiX_FD_184294 | JGI IMG/M metagenome (GOLD analysis project Ga0207701, IMG submission 184294) | Switchgrass rhizosphere bulk soil microbial communities from Kellogg Biological Station, Michigan, USA, with PhiX - S5 (SPAdes) (version 2) | ecosystem: Environmental > Terrestrial > Soil...
GTTCGCCGAAGCGATGGCATTGGGTGAAGGGCTCGGAATCTCGCGCAAGATGCTGTTTGATTCTCTGCTCGGCACACCCCCGGTCGCGCCGTTTCTTGCGTCAAAGCGGGAGAAAATCGAGAGCGGAAATTACGAAACCGAATTTCCGTTGCGCTGGATGCAAAAAGATATGCATCTCGCGACCGTGAGCGCGTACGAATCGGGCGTGGCTATGCCGCTGACAAACGTGGCCAAAGAGATTTATCGGCTGGCCATGCGTGACGGACATGACACTGAGGATTTTTCCGTCGTCTACGAATATCTGTCTAACGCTTCAGAGCGTCCGACAGTTGACCAAAAGTCGCCGGCTCCCGCGAAGGTAACGGATTTACCAAGCTAATTGGGATATCAACGTGAACATAAACACTAAGCTGCTAGCCTTTGCTACCGGTGTAGCACTAACCGCATTAGTGCATCTTGGCGGACTGTGGGCAAACAACAAATGGTGGGAGGCCGAAATGGTTAACCACGGCTGGGGCTACTGGAAATGGAACATCTATGACAAGATGGACTGGGATGGAAACCAGCCATTGGAGTTTCAGTGGAACGATCCCCCTAAACCAGCGAAAGCGAAGAAGAGCCTCGAGATTTGAATTTTAGCTTCTATGAAGTAGCCGCGCAGCGGACACTGCATTTTAGGTGCAAGTCGTTTTGATGCTGGTGTAATCGTCGCGGGATCGCTACGCCAATTTTCGGTTGTGAGCGCTCGACCGAAAGGGTGAGCCAAAATGACCGCCAACTTCGGAAGCGGATCCCTTAGCGCAGCCGAAGTCGCTTCAACAAGTTGGCGTGCCCGTTTGAGGCGCCTCGTGCGGTGATCCCGGCTGACAAATCCGCAGACCCTTGAAAGGATTTCCCTGAGCCAGAGACTTTCTTCGACACGTCTATGGATTGCTTTTGCTAGTCTTTGGATTTCCCTGGCCTTCGACCAGGCTTTTGAAATTGTGCAGGTATTTGTCGACCCGACTTGAGACGGCTCCGCCGAAGCTCGAGGTCAGCTTCAGGGTCACGCACGTGCTTCGCTCAGAAAGTGGCGCGAAAGAAACGACCCCCGCGGCGAAATGATCGGGCCTGTGGTGATCTGCGAGAGTACGCCAGGCGAGCCTTCGCTCCGGAACACAAAGCATTATCTCAAGTGTTGTGTCATATTGCTTTCCGTTGAAACCAAGCGACGCGACAAAATGGTTCGCGTCCAATTTTCGCACGCGTTTGATCGCAGTGATGAATTTTGGGTAATCCTCAAACGCCAGCCAGCGTTCGTAGACATCGGCAACCGCCGCCTTGACTACGATTGATCCCTCCGCGGCGTCGATTGCCCGCGGTCTGTTTCCCTTATTTGGCATCGTTTCGTTAAGCGTAGGAACGCGCGTATTCATGTTTCGAAAACGTGCGCCTCCAGCCGTCGGTGAAATTAAAGATCGACATGTTGAGTACGAGCATGGGGTCATGTCTGTGCGCGCGTCGTCGAAAGGTTTTGCGCAGCGTGCTCCTGAAATTGTTTTCACGTGATTTGGCTTTCATTGTGATTTCTTATTTCTGCAACGCTACCGGTCCATGGGCCCGTCACCACGTTACAGTGGCGGGATTTTGCGGTGCCTCTTTCGAGGGAGAAACAAAAGTGACAATGTGACGGGCTGGGGTTATGTTTTTTTTGTCACGGCGAGCTCGCTCAATTGCCGCGAGATATTCTCATGAACTCCGCTTCGAAAGCGTTCGGTGAATGGGCAGCGAATTTCGGAATTAGCTGTCTGAAATGAAAAGCTGATTTTCGACGACCTGAATCTCTTTAACAAAGAAAGAAAACCCCTATGAATCCGGCCACAGACAACACCAAATTTCGCGAACAGAACAACCAACCGATGCGGTTTGCTAATGCGACGCTCGGCAAACATCGCCATGTCTGCGCGTTTTTTCACGCCGCGGAGGAGGAGTATCGTGTGCTGCTTCCGTTCGTTAAAGAAGGGCTCGCGCGCGGCGAGAAGGCGTTTCACATTGTCGATCCAAAACTGCGCGACGAGCACTTACAGCAACTTTCTTCAGGCGGCGTCGACGTCCCTTCGGTCGAAAAGAGTGGACAATTCGAGCTGCACCATTGGCACGAAGTTTATTTGCGCGACGGTCATTTCGACAGGGACCGAATGCTTGCCTGCATGCAGGATGTCTTGGAGCAGAGCCGGCGCGACGGCTTCCCCCTCGCTCGCGTCATGGGCCATGCCGAATGGGCTTCAGGCGACTGGCCCGGGGTGGACGATTTCCTCGAATACGAATGCCGGCTGAACGAGATCATACCGCAATATAAGGATGCGGTAATTTGTCTTTATGATCTGACGAAGTGTGGCGGCAACCTTATCATCGACGTCATGCGAACTCACCCGATGATTCTCATCGGTGGCATCGTTCAGGAGAACCCGTTCTTTGTACCGCCGGATGAGTTTTTGCGGGAGCTGCGCGAACGCCGTGCGCCCCGGACTACAGTAACGGCCTGAAGTTACCTAACGATGGAAGCGAGATCGCGATGTCGGATCTGAGCGCACGGCCCGCTGCTGGAGGGATTTTTCGCTACGGACTGTCTGTCGTATTGGTGGCGCTCTCAACGGGCCTAACCCTTCTGCTGCAGGATTACACGTTTCGAACGCCGCTCTTTCTGCCCGCCATCCTGCTCAGTACGTGGTTCGGCGGCACCGGGCCGGGCCTGCTTGCCGTTGTGCTCTCAACTTTGTCCATTAATTTTTTCATCCTCGAGCCGAAATTCGCCTTCTCGTTTACTTTTCGTGACGCTGTCCATCTCGCTGTTTTTCTTTTTTCCGCCTTACTCATTAGCTCGTGGAGCGCGGCGCGTAGACGCGTCGAGCATGCGTTAGTGCGGGCACGCGCCGAGCTGGAGGAAAAAGTTGAAGAGCGGACTGCGGACCTCAGCAAGACCAACGAACAATTACGGCGAGAGATCGCCGAGCGCGAGCGATCTGAGGGCGTGTTGCGGGAGAAGGTAAGCCTTCTCAATCTTACGCACGATACCATCTTCGTTCGCGACATGAACGACGTTATCACCTACTGGAATCGCGGCGCTGAGGAACGATATGGCTGGTTGAGCAAAGAGGCCGTTGGCCGCGTCTCACACGAGCTCACGCAGACTACCTTCCCCGCGCCGCTCCAAAATATAAATAAGCAGCTACTCGAGAGTGGCCAGTGGGAAGGAGAATTGGTCCACATCCGCCGTGATCGGACTCCGGTCATGGTCGCGAGTCGATGGTCCCTGCAACGGGATGAATCGGGCAATCCGGTCGCAATTCTCGAAACCAACAATGACATTACCGAGCGCAAGCACGCCGAAGAGCAGCTCCGGCACAGCGAAGCGTTTCTAGCCGAAGGACAGAGAATCAGTCACACTGGCAGTTGGAGCTGGGATGTTTCCAGCGGCAGGGTTGCCTGGTCGGAGGAGCATTTCCGGATTTTTGGTTTCGATCCCGAGAAGATCGAACCGTCTTTCCAGTTATTCCTAGAAACGGTTCATCCGGAAGATCGATGGTTCATCAAGCGAAGTCTCGATGAAGCCGTTCGTGACAAAGCCGGTTTTGACCTGGAATTTCGAATCGCGCTTGCCGACGGATCTATTAAGCATGTCCAGGGAGTGGGGCGCCCCGACCTCGGTGCATCTGGCCATGTTGTTCGTTATACCGGTACCACCGTAGACATCAGCGAACGCAAGCGAGGGCAGGCCTTATTCGCCGGTGAAAAGCGTCTTCTCGAGATGATGGCTACCGGCGTTGCCTTGGAAGAGATCCTGAATTCCCTGTGCGGCATTATCGAAGATTACCGTAGCGGCACGCTCGCTTCTGTTTTGTTGCTTCGTCCCGATGGCATTCATTTGGATTCGGTGGCGGGCCCGAGTCTTCCCAAAGGATGGAGGCAAGAAATGGAGAAGTTGCCGATTGGACCGTGTGCGGGCTCTTGCGGGACGGCGGCATATCGCGGATCGCCGGTGATCGTCTCCGACATTGCGAACGATCCGCTTTGGGAAGTGCCGGAGCATCGTGCGGCCGCATTAGAGCATGGGCTGCGCGCCTCCTGGTCGAATCCCATCCTCTCTTCAGAAGGAAAAGTGCTGGGAACCTTCTGTATTTACAGTCGTGAAACGCGAAGTCCGAGCGCGCATGACCTCGGCGTCATGGAGAAGGCGACCGACCTGGCGCGAGTTGCAATTGAACGCGATCGCGCCGAGACGGCCGTGCGCACCAGCGAGGAAAAGTATCGGGACCTTATCAACGCTTCACCCGACGCCATCTGCGTCATCGATGCCGATGCCAAATGTGTGTTGGTGAACCCAGCCGCGATCGAGCTGGCGGGACGTCCGGAACACGAACTCATCGGCAGTTCCATTGCAGAGACCTATCTGCCGGAAGAGCGCTACTTGTTGGTGGACCGGCTCGAGAAACTGAAAGCGGAGGGGTCGTTCCGGTTCGAGCGAAAATTTTTGCGGAAAAACGGTGAAGTGATTCCGGTAGAGGTTTCGTTGTCGGCGCTGCGCGGCCGATATTACCAGGCGATCATCAGAGACATCAGCCAGCGCAAGCGACGCGAAGCGCTCCTGGCCGGCGAGAATCGAGTTCTTGAGATGGTGGCCAAAGGCGATTCGCTTTCCGATATACTCGAGAACTTATGTTTACTAGTGGAAGAGCAATCCTCCGGCGTTCTTGCCTCCATCTTGTTAATGGATGCGAATGGCAGGCAATTGCGGCACGGCGCGGCGCCGAATCTTCCCAAAGCGTACACGGAAGCGATCGACGGAGCTTTCATCGGGCCTTCGGTGGGCTCGTGCGGAACGGCCGCTTATCGGGCCGAACAGGTAATTGTCTCCGACATCGCGACCGATCCTTTGTGGGATGCTTTTCGCGATCTCGCTCTGTCGCATTCGCTGCTTGCATGTTGGTCGACGCCGATCTTTTCTTCCGAAGGCAAAGTGATTGGAACGTTTGCGATGTACTATCGCGAACCCCGTAGCCCGAGTCCGCGTGAGCAGGACACAATCAAACACATTACTCATCTGGCAGGCGTCGCCATCCAGCGAAAATTGGCGGAAACGGCTCGACGTGAGAGCGAAGCTTATCTCGCGGAAGCACAACGGCTGAGCCATACCGGGAGTTGGGCCTGGACGCCAGCGACGGGCGAGATCAGGTACTGGTCGGACGAAACATACGGCTTGCTTGGTTTCGATCCGGAAGCCGGGCCACCGCGATTCGAGAAATTCTTTGGGCGCCTGCATCCGGAGGACCAGGACAGAGTCAGAGAACTGTTCGGAATAGCGATTGCCGAGAAAGCGGACTTCGAAACAGACTATCGAGTTGTTCATCCGAGCGGTGCCATTAGGCACATCCACGCGGTCGGTCATCCTGTTTGCGATGAAGCCAGACGTGTCGTGGAGTTCGTAGGCACGGTCATCGATGTAACCGAAAGCAAGCGCGCCGAAGAAGCGCTGCGAGCTTCCGAGCAAGTGGCGCGCGGACAAGTGGAGGCACTGGCGCAGAGTTTGGATGTCCTGACGACGGCGCCGGATCCGGAAAAATTCATTGGCCAGATGTTGAACACGATTGGCCGCCTCTTGAACGCGCGAAGTGTGAGTTTGTGGTTACTCGACAGCTCGGATGACTCACTCGTTCTGCGCTCAATGTCAGACGGTGGAAAGTTGGGCGCGCTTGATCCGGAGCACCCATTCGTCAATGACCCATCATCGTGGAAACAGAACGCGGTGATCGAGGAATTGCTCTTCACGGCCGGGCCGGTGGTTTGCGACAACGTCGCGACTGATCCGCGTATTAATGGCGAATGGGGCGAGTATTTGAAGCGCAAGGGCACGAAAAGATTTCTGGCAGTTCCTCTTTTGATCGGGGGACACGTGAGGGGTTTTGTCGGCATTCGCCATCTCGATAGCGGGCCTTATCGCCCGGAGGAGATAGAATTAACCCAGGCCCTCGCCCATCAAGTCATGCTGGCGCTTCGACTCAATGAGTTTGCCGAGCAAGGTCAGCGCGCGGCGGTCTTCGAAGAACGAAACCGAATGGCGCGGGATATTCACGACACGCTCGCGCAAGGTTTCACCGGTGTGATTGTGCAATTGGAAGCAGCCGAGGATGCAATCTCCTGCGGCTCTCGTAAGGAAGCGGACAATCATTTGCACCGCGCGGGCGAATTAGCGCGGCGGAGTCTGAGCGAAGCACGCAGGTCAGTGCATGCGTTGCGTCCCCAAGCATTACAGGAACACAATTTCTGGGAGGCGCTCAAGGGTACTATTAAGAACACGACCGTTGGAACGGCCCTGCACGCCACGTTTGAGGCTCAAGGCAAACTGCCGGAGCTTCCTCAGCCCTGGCAGGTAAATCTTCTGCATATCGGACAGGAAGCTTTGACCAACACGCTGAAGTACGCGCACGCTCGCAACTTCAAAACGCGACTAACCTACAAGGCGAAAACACTTCGTTTGGAGCTCCGTGACGACGGTGACGGATTCAAAGTCAAAGATCGACATGACGGTGTCGGTCTTAGTGGAATGCGCGAGCGCGTCGAACAAATGGGCGGCGATTTGGAAATCAAGAGCTCACGTGGTAAAGGCACCAAGATCACTGTGGTATTGCCTGGTAACGGAGAGTCGACGTCATGACATCAAAAAAGAAAACAGCTGCGAACCCTAAAAAGTCTGCAAAGAAACCAAACTCTCCTGCCAAGAAAATACCGAAAGTTAGAGACACAAAAAAACCTCCTATCAAGGTCCTCATCGCCGATGATCACAGCGTTGTCCGCGAAGGCCTGGTTTCACTCATCACTCGCAAAGCAGACATGGTCGTAATCGGCGAGGCAAGCAATGGCCGCGAAGCAGTCGATCTTTGGAAGCAACATCATCCCGATGTGACGCTGCTCGACTTGCGCATGCCTGAGCTGGATGGCGTTGGCGCGCTCAAGGAAATTCGTAGCAACGATGAGAATGCGCGGATCATCGTGCTGACAACGTTCGACGGCGACGAAGATATCTATCGCGCTATTCAAGCCGGCGCGAAAGGGTACCTGCTAAAGGACGTTCCTCGCGAAGCGCTGATGGATTGCATCCGTCGGGTGCACGCAGGCGAAACCTGTGTTCCTGTGGACCTTGCTGCGAAGCTCGCGCAACGCGTCAGCGGCGAGACGTTGAGCGGGCGCGAGATCGACGTACTCAAACTGATGGCTCAAGGAAAGAGCAACAAAGAGATCGGCTCTGCTCTTTTTATCAGCGAAGGTACAGTGAAATCGCACGTGAAAGCCATCTTCGCCAAGATGAACGTTATCAGCCGAACCGAGGCTGTCGCCAGCGCGACGCGCCGGGGCCTGATTCAATTGTAGGCGCATTCACCGATTGCAGGGCGTCTATGTCAGACGCCAGCTTAGGGCGGCGTTTCACAGAATGGAGCCGGCGCAAGCCGCGCGACATAGACTGGAAGGCCGCAGGCCGAATGACCGGGAGCGAGCGAGTCAAACGCCCTACAAACATCTCCGTTCTCGCTCCTGATCGTATGCCATTCTACCTCGAAAGAGGGAGCGCGGTCCACCTCGCAAGCGGTACCTGAAAATCCTGCTTACGCGAAATAGCGGCAGTCTGATCAGTACCGATGTTTCACATCGTGAAAACACACGCTCTTCCGAAAACGACGGATGAGATCCGCTCTTACGCTCAACTTCAGCGGCAGATACACGACGCTTTGCGCGTCGAGCATCCCGAATGGGTTGAGGCCAATGGTGATTGTCCGACCTGCGACTCTTACGAATCGCGGCTTGCTGAGTTGCTCGGGCTCGCTTTGCCGAAGAAGGATCGATTGGTCGCCTGATTAACGTACCACATAAAAATTATGAGTGTCAATACAATGAAACACGCGCCCTGGCGTCTGCGAAGACGCCCTCCACTCCCATTACGCGAGACGATTCCGCTCTGGTTCGCCATTTCCAGCCCGTTAATTGGATTGATAATCGGATTTCTCGGAGCCTGGTTTGTCACGTGGCTGACTATTTAGGAAAGCCAAAAAACAAGTGATCGAAAGGTATGAATAACGTAATCGAAGCAGATTTTCTTCCTCGCGAAATCAACGCGGGTTTCTCCTGGCCAAGTTCTATCGGCAGTTCCGGAAGGAAAGCACGACGGCGCGTCCTGATTGTCGTCTCAATATCCAAGGGCAGGATCCATTTCTTGCGAAACCTGTCAGCATTCCTGAGTTGATCAACGTAATTGAGGAAACTCTTCCCGTGCGGGCAACCTCTCACGTTTCTCCCCCGAAGGAGAGACCACGGAGCGACCCTTCGGTGGCATCCTAAAATCCCACGGACGCGCAATGGCCGCGACGCGGATCGGCTCCGAGATTTATGCCATGAAAAAGAATAAGTTACTCACTCTCATAGGTACCGCTCTCGTAGGCCTTGGCCCGCCAGCGTGGGCAGGCCCTCACGGCGGCGGCTTTGGCGGTGGTGGCCATTTCGGCGGATTTGCTGGTGGGGGTTCTCGCCCAGCGCCAGCTTTCCATGGTGGCGGCGCACGCGTTAGCGGCAGAAGTTTCGGCGGACTAAGTGGCGGACCGCGCTTCTACTACGGCGGTACGCGCATGTCTGCCGTCAGGCCGCACAGATTCGCTGCGACAACGAACCGATCGATAAGTCCAAACGCCGGCAGGGTTGCAGCGGCAAATCGTCAACCAAACCGCGCGGGCTCAATTGCAGGGCGAAATCGAGTTTCGAACCCGCGGAATTCGACAGCAGCAAACCGACAGTCATTCGTCAAGAATCACGCGTTTGCGCGTCATGATGCGAACTGGAACCGCGGCTGGGATCGGCGGCATGCACATTTCGACCACGGTCACGTCTTCGTTTTTATCGATGGCTTCTGGTGGGGACTTTATCCATGGGATTACTATCCTTACTACGCCAACGGCTACTATCCGTACGATGACTACGGTTACCCGTACGATGACTACGACTATTACCCCTACGATTACGATGACCAATCGGCCTATGTCGATTCGGATCAGTACGCAAATAATGCGACCGTAAGCACAGTTCAATCAGAGCTTGCGAAGCTTGGTTATTATCACGGCGCGATCGACGGAGTTGTTGGTGACGAAACCGAGGCCGCTCTCGCGCGTTATCAAGAAGATTACCACCTGAGCGTGACCGGGACACTCACGGCGGCGACGCTTCAATCGCTCGGATTGCCGCAGACAGCGAGCTAGCGAAAACGGCGTTTCGGCGCCTTCAAACCTCTCAAACACAACAAGTGAAAGGAACAAAATGAAAAACAGAAAGCTAAATGGAAAAGTTGCAGTCGTAACGGGCGCATCGAAGGGAATCGGCGCTGGCATCGCAAAGCATTTCGCGGCCGAAGGCGCCGCCGTCATCGTGAATTACGCATCGTCGAAGACTGATGCGGACAAAGTCGTAGATGAAATTACCAAACACGGCGGGAAAGCCGTCGCAGTGCAGGGCAACGTTGCCAAGAAAGCGGACGTTGAAAAGCTCTTTGCCGCAGCGGAGAAAGCGTTCGGCAAGGTCGACATCCTGGTCAATAACGCCGGCGTTTACGAATTCGTGGCGCTCGAAGAAGTGTCCGAGCAACAATTTCACAGAATGTTCGATACAAACGTTCTGGGGATGCTTCTCGCGACACAGGAAGGGTTGAAGCATTTCAATTCCGACGGTGGGAGCATTATCAACATCGGTTCGCTCGCCAGCTCTCTGACTCCGCCGACTGCGGTGGTTTACAACGCCACCAAGGGCGCAGTGGACGCGATCACGCGGACGCTGGCGAAGGAACTCGGACCAAAGAAAATCCGCGTGAACTCAATTAATCCCGGCATGGTGATAACGGAAGGAGCCGTAGCCGGTGGTTACACCGAAGGCGACATGCGAAAAATGTTTGAATCGCAGACGCCGCTCGGGCGCGTCGGCGAGACGGACGACATTGCGCCCGCGGCGGTCTTCTTCGCTTCGGACGACGCGAAATGGATCACCGGTGA
>Ga0207701_10008647_pt1 | contig 10058 bp, 9 predicted proteins | sample KBSSwiSSwithPhiX_FD_184294 | JGI IMG/M metagenome (GOLD analysis project Ga0207701, IMG submission 184294) | Switchgrass rhizosphere bulk soil microbial communities from Kellogg Biological Station, Michigan, USA, with PhiX - S5 (SPAdes) (version 2) | ecosystem: Environmental > Terrestrial > Soil...
TGCCGGCGGCTCCCGTCGTCCCCGCGCCGCCGGTCGTTCCGGCCCCACCGTTCGTGCCGGCGGCGCCCGTCGTGCCCGCGGCGCCCGTGGTTCCCGCCGCGCCCGTCGTGCCCGCGGCGCCGGTGGTTCCCGCCGCGCCTGACGTTCCGGCGCTGCCGGGGTTGCCTCCGCCGCCGCTGCCGCCACAAGCGCCCGCCAGGAACAGGAGGGCGACCGCGGCCAGACCGATACGCGAGCTCATGGGGTACTTCTTACATTCCCGGAAGGATAGTCAAAGGATCGCGAATGCCCTCACCGGGCGAAGCGCGCGTGCCACTATGCGTGTGTGATCGGACCCCGACCGTGGAGACCTTGCCTCGCCGCCGCGATCGGCGTCTGGTCCGTCTTCGCGACCTTCGCCGGCCCCGCCCGCGCGGGTGCGCAGACCTTCGTCTCGCTCGAGTACGCCACGCCCGAGGTAAGCGGTTGTCCGGACGTCGAGGAGTTCCGCGCCAGCGTCGCGCGCCAGCTTCACTACGATCCGTTTCGCCCCGCGGCAGATCGCCAGGTCGCCGTCCAGATCGCCCGCAAGGAAGCCGGCTTCGACGGCCGCATCCGCTGGACCGACGCCGACGGCAACTGGGTGGGCGATCGCCGCCTGACCTCGCGGCGCTCCGACTGCGGCGAGATCACCGCCAGCGTCGCCTTCGCGGTGGCGGTGCAGGTTCAGCTGCTCGCGGCGCTCGCGCCCCCTCCCGAGCCGGAGCCGCCGCCACCACCGCCGCCTCCCCCACCGCCCGAGGTGATCGTGGTTGCGCCGCCGCCACCGCCGCCTCCCGTCAAGCATCTGACGTGGTCCGTCGGTCTCGGCCCGGCGCTCGCGCTCGGCATGGCACCGCAGACGACCGGCGTCGGGCGGCTGTTCGTCAGCCGCCGGCACGCCTGGGTGTCGCTCGAGCTCGGCGCCAACGCGGCGTGGCCGGCGACGCAGCACGAACCGGACGGCACGGCCTTCTCGCTCGATCGCTTTGCCGGCGACGCCGCCGCCTGCGGCCACGCCGGCGCGCTCGCCGCCTGCGCGACGGCGACCCTCGGCGTCCTGCGCGCGCGCGGCAGCGGCGTCGACATGCCGCTGACACCGTCCGGTCTGTTCTCGCAGGTGGGCGCGCGGATCGCGGCGACGCTCGACCTCGGCGATCGCTTCTTTGCGTCCGCCCGCGTCGACGGCCTGATCATGCTGCAATCCTGGACGGTGATGGTGAACCAGGTCGCCGCCTGGACGACGCCGCGCGTAGGTGCCCTCATCGGAGTCGATGTAGGTGCCAGGTTTTTCTGACAAAAATAGGATCACCGGACAATTAGAATAGGGTTTCACGTGAGTCACCTGCGCCTCGTTCCGTCGCCGACGCCGCAGCCGAACGCGGACGAGGCCTGCCTGGACGCGTTCCAGAAGGAACTGGACTACGTCTACCGGACGCTGCGCCGCCTCGGCACTGCGGCATCCGAGGTCGATGATCTGGCGCAGGAGGTTTTCCTGGCGCTCCGCCGCTGCTGGAACGACTACGATCAGGGCCGGCCCTTGCGGCCGTTCCTGTTCGGAATCTCGTTCCGGATCGCCTCGGCGTACGAACGCAAGCGCCGCCGCGAGGTGGCGTTCGGCGTCGTCGAGGTGGGTGACGTGGGGCCCGGTCCGGACGACGCGCTTCAGAGCAAGCAGGCGCGCGCCCTGGTGCTGGCGGCGCTGGAGCGGATCCCCCTGCCCCGGCGCGCGGTCCTGGTCATGCACGACATCGACGATGTCCCCGTCAGCGAGGTCGCGTCGACGCTCGACATCCCGCTGTTCACCGTCTACTCGCGGCTGCGCAAGGCGCGCCGCGAGCTGGAAGCCGCGATCCGCCGCATGTTGAAGGAGGCCGACGCCCGATGAACCGAGAGCAGCCGCCGCTTCCGCCCGAAGTCCGCGCTCTGCTGGATCACGAGCGCGAGATCGCGCCGCTTCCCGCGACTGTGCGCGCGCGCGCGATCGCGCGGGCGCGCGCGGCGCTGGTGGCCGGCGTCCCGCGGCGCGCCACGCCCATCCCGCTGCGCCGGACCCGGTGGGCGGCCGTCGCGGCAATGCTCTGCCTCGTCAGCGGCGGGGTCGGCGCCGCCATATATCAGTTCCGCGATTACCTCGCGCCCGCGCACGACGTTCGTCCCGCTCCGGCGAAGATCCTCGCCCCGTCGGCGCCGCGGCCGGCTCCCCCGCCGATCGTCGAGGAAGAGGTGGTGGCGCCGCCGGCGCCGGCTCACGCCCCGGCGCTGTCGAAGGCGGATGCAGCCCGCGCGGAGTTGCGCCTGCTGCGGCTCGCGCGCGCGGCCGTCGCCCGCGACGATTTCGCGGCGGCGTTGCCGCCCATCGCGGAGCACGCGCGACGGTTCAAGGATGGCCGGTTGACCGAGGAGCGGGAGGCGCTGCGGGTGAAGGCGCTGGTCGGGCTGGGTCGAAACGACGACGCGCGGCGCGCCGCCGCGGCGTTCCGCTCGCACTTTCCGCGCAGCGTCTTGTTGTCGGCGGTCAACAAGATGTCGCCGCCCGTGCCGTGACACTCTCGCGGTCGACGTCGATCGCAGCATGCGTCGGCGTCGGCTTGGTTCTCGGGGCGGCGATGGGGTGCGGCGGATCGCTGGACGCCGGGCGCAACGTGCCGCACGGGATGCTGCCCGTCGACGCGCGCAACCCGGTGATCATCGACAACGATACGTGGGAGAACGACTGGAGCGGCGAGCACGCGCTGCTGCTCGCGAACACGGGCGGGAACCGGATCGTCGGCATCATCGCCAGCGCCAGCCCCTACTGGACGGACGCGAACTTCAACGCGACCGGGTGGGGCAAGATGGTCGCGGCCGCGCGGGCGAGCAGGATCAAGAACATCCCCGACGTCACCATGAGCACGGGCCTGCCGCTGGTGAGGCCCGCCGACGGCCAGGTCGACTCGACGGTGCCGAACAACGCGGAGGGCGCGAACCTGATCGTCAACCTGTCGCGCGAGATGAGCACGCCGTCGCGGCCGCTGGTCGTGATTTGCCTGGTGCCGCTCACCAACCTGGCGGACGCCTACCTGATCGATCACAGCGTGGTCGATCGCGTGGTCGTCGTGGCGCAGCTGGGCGAGCTCGGCAACCCGAACACGACGATGGACGGACCGAACGGCGATCTCGATCCCTGGGCGGGCTGGATCGTCGCGCAGAAGTATCCTCACTACGTCCAGGTCAGCGCCTACTACCCCCAGGCCGGCGACGTGACGGCCGCCGATCTCACCCGGCTGCCCAACAACCCCCTCGGCAACTGGATGCGCGACAAGCAGCCCAAGATCTATACGATCCCGCAGGCTGCCGATCAGATCTCGGTGCTGGCGGTGGCGCTGCCGACGTTCGTGCTCGAAGTCCAGCACGTCACGCCGGACCTATCGGTCGCCTTCGACAACATGCAGGGCCCGCCACTGCGGCCGGATGACGCCGGCAAGGCGCTGGTCGTCACCAAGATCGACTCGACCCTCGCCGCGACGACCCTGTGGGAGAAGCTGCTGGACCCGAGGACGTTCGCGCCGTGATTTACGGCAGGACGCCGCTGATCGCGTCGTAGAAGGACTGCCCGAGGACCGCGTAACCGGCGTCGTTCGGGTGCAGGTTGTCGACCATCAACGCCGTCTTCCAGCTCGCGTTCTTCATGATGGCCGCGTAGTTGTCGACGAAGATCACGTGCTTCCCGGCGGCCGCGCGCGTGTTCACGAGGCCGGGAATCGTTGCGTTGTAGTTCGGAATGCGCTGGTTGGTCCCGTCGTCCCGGATCGGGATGACCGACGCGACCACGACCAGCGCCGACGGCGCGTCGGTGATGATCTCGTCGATCAGCTGGCCCAGCCTGGTGGGCGCGCTGGAGACGTTGATGTTTCCGTTGATGTCGTTGGTGCCGATCATCAGCAGCACGATGTGCGGATGGAACCGGGAGATCGCGGTGTCGGTGATGCTGCCGGCGATCGCGCCCTGGCCGCCGCCCGCGATCGTGTAGCCGCCGTGCCCCTCGTGCGTGCGAGGAAACGTTTTGTTCTCGACGGTGTTCGGTCCGTTCGTCTGTGTCCCGACGAACGTGACGTTCTTGCCCGCGCGCACCGCCTGGCGAAACAGCTCGACGCGGTAGCCGCCGTTGGCGCCCGACGGGAGATAACCCTCGGTGATCGAGTCGCCGAGCGGCAGCACGGCGCACGCCGTGCCGGCCGTCGTCGGGCACGGGTTGTACGCGTTGCCGCCGTCGCCGTTGGCGTCGGAGCCGCCGTCGGGCATCGCGCCCCCCTGCCCGCCGCGACCGGTCGTTCCGCCTCCAGCCGCGCCGCCGCGCCCGCCCGTCCCTCCTCCGCCCGCGCTGCCGCCGCGCCCGCCGCCCGCCGACCCACCGGCGCCCGTGCCGGCCGAGCCGCCACCCCCACCCGTTCCCCCCGAGCCCGTCGTGCCGCCGCGACCACCGGTCGTGCCGCCGACGCTGCCCGCGCCGCCCCCGGTCCCCGTCCCGGCGGTGCCGCCCGCGCCCGCGCCACCCGTCCCCGCCACGCCCGTCGTGCCGGCCACGCCCGTGGTCCCCGCCGTGCCTGTCGTGCCCGCGGCGCCTGTCGTCCCGGCAGCGCCCGTCGTCCCGGCGGCGCCCGTCGTTCCGGCGCTACCCCCGTGACCGCTTGCGCCTGTCGAGCTGGGGTCGCCAGCGCCGCAACCGGCAAGCAATGCGGCGAACATGATGACGGCAACGAAGTGCGGAAACAGGGTCCATCGACTCGGCATGGCCTCCCTTGATCCCCGGCCTGGGGATCGCGGATCTGGTGCGCGGGACCGTCGCCCACAAATGAGACCACCCACATCGACTTACGTATGCCGAACCAAACAGGAACTTGGCGTCCGGACGCCGCGTCACGACCGGTAGGAAAATGAGCCAGTCCAGCGCATCATTGCGACTGCTGAATGAGGTCAGGTTCCCCACGTTCATGACGATTCATCGCTTGCACATGCCCGTGCCGCCCGTGTCGCTGGTGGTTGCGCCGCCCCCTCGGGACATCAGCGACCAAGAGCTGGCCAGCGCGCTGATCGAAGGCAAATCCTGGGCGATCGGTGAAACGTGGCACCGCTTTGCCCCGCCCGTCATCATGCTCGCGCGGCGCGCGCTCGGCTCGGAATCCGAGGCGGAAGATGTCGCACAGGAAGTCTTCCAGCGCGTGTTCGCGAAGGCCGCGACCTTGCGCGCGCCTGACCGGCTGCGCAGCTTCATCTTCTCGTTCGCCATCCGCGTGCTGAGAACGGAGCTGCGCGCGAAGCGAACCCGGTCCTGGCTGTCGTTCCATCGGCCGGAGACCCTCATCGACCTGGGTGGCGAGGCGATGGACATGGAGGCGCGCGATCTGCTGCGCCGGTTCTATGGGCTGCTCGACAGACTGACGGCGCGGCACCGGCTGGTTTTCGTGCTCCGACATCTCGAATCGATGACGCTCGAGGAGGTCGCCGCCCACATGGAGCTGTCGCTTTCGACGGTGAAACGCTCGCTGGAACGCGCCACGAGCAAGCTTTCGGTCTGGATCGAAACGGACCCCGACCTGGTCGCATTCTTCGACGACATGAGGTGGAACCGATGACGTCTCCCGGCGAGAGCAAGGGCCGTCGCGCGCTGGCCGCCCTGTCCGAGTTGGCGCGCGGCAGCGTTCATCCCCCCACGCACGCGGAGCTGGACGGCGGTCTTCGCACCCTGCGCGCGCAGATGGAGGCGAAGCGGGCGCGGCGCCGGGGCTGGACAATCCGGGCGGCGTTCGCCGGGACGGTGGTGGCGGCGGCGTTCCTCGCCGTGGGCGTGGTCCGGACCGGGCGGTCACCTGTACCCGCGGCGCCGCCGGCGCTCGCCTACCGGATCGAGGGCGGCAACCTCGTCGAGGGCGGCTACCTCCGCGAATCGGGCGGCGGCGGCGTGAAGCTGTTCTTCGCCGAAGGAACGGAATTCATCCTGATGCCGGGGACGCGCAGTCGTCTGCGCGAGGTCGACGCGTCGGGCGCGCGCATCGCCATCGAGCAAGGTATGGCTTCCTTCCAGGTCACGCCGGCGCCTGCCGGCAATCGCCGCTGGCAGGTCGACGTCGGTCCCTTCCTGGTGACGGTCAAGGGCACGGTGTTCACGGTGTCGTGGGACGCCGCGACCGAGAAGTTCGAGCTGAAGCTTCGCCACGGCCGCGTGACGGTGAACGGACCGGTGACGGGCGGTGAGATCACGCTGCGGGCCGGGCAGCGCCTGCTGGTCGACCTGCCGCATGGCGAGACGGTCATCACCGAGCAGAAGCCCGAGGAGTCCGTCGAACCTCCCGTCGCGGCTGCGGCCCACCCGGCGGTGAAACCGGCACCAACGTCGCCGTCGGCTGCCAAGGTCGAGAGCGATCGCCGGTGGACCATCGCGCTGGCCGAGGGCCGTCTCGATCGAATCCTGGACGAGGCCGAGCGCGCCGGTCTGAAGACGACGCTGGAGAAGGCGTCCAGCGACGATCTTTTGGCGCTGGCCGATGCGGCCCGCTATCGCCGCCGCATGGAACTGGCGCGCGACGCCCTGCTCGCAGAGCGGCGGCGCTTCCCCAGTTCGCCGCGGTCGCTGGACGCGGCCTTCTTGCTCGGGCGCGTCGAGGAGGCGAGCGATCGCGGTGTGGCACGCGCGATCGAGTGGTACGATGAGTACCTGACGCGCGCGCCGACGGGGACGTACGCGTCGGAGGCGCTGGGACGCAAGATGACGTTGACGAGCAAATTGGAAGGAAGTTCTCAGGCGCGCGCGATCGCGGAGGACTACCTCCGGCGTTTCCCCAATGGCACCTATGCGGGGCCGGCGCGGGCATTCGTGCGCGCGCCGTAGACGCGTGCGCCGACTCGCGCTCGCCGCGCTGGTGCTGATCGGGTTGCTCGAGGCAATGCCCGTGCGCGCAGCCAGCGTGATGATCGTGCGCCCGGCGAACTCGCCGCCCGTCATGGTCGAGACCCTGGTGCGGCTGAAGGGCGAGCTGACCTCGGCGGGATTCGCGACGGAGATCGTCGACGCCGGCGCGGCGGGCGGGACGGCCGCCGATTCGCGCGCCGGCTTCGAACAGATCGCGGCCCAGCGCGGTGCCGACGCGGTGGTCGCCATCGTCGGTGATCTGTCGCCCGATTCCGTCGAGGTCTGGGTCCTCGACAAGGTGACGGGCAAGACGGTGGTGCGCCGCGTGCCCTTCGAACCTGCCGCGCCGCGCGCGTCTGGAACGCTGGCGATCCGGGCCATCGAGCTCTTGCGATCGAGCTTTCTCGAGATCGATCTCGCTGCGAACGATCGCCGGAGCGCGCCGGCCGCGCCGCCGCCGGCCGTCGTCCACTTCGTCGAGATGGAGAAGCTCGCGCGGCACCCCGAGCGCTTCGCCGTCGAGGTCGGCGGCGCCGCCGTCATGAGCCTGGACGGCGTCGGTCCCGCCGTGCTGCCGCTCGTGCGCTTCGACCTGGCGCTGCGCCCCTGGTTCCTGGTCGGGGCCGCGCTGGCCGGCCTGGGAACACGCGCGACCGTCGAGAATCAGGACGGCAGCGTGCAGGTCGCGCAGGCCTACGGGCTGATCGGCGGCAGCTTCCGGTTTCGCGCGGACAAACGGGTGCGTCCGTTCGCCGCGCTGTCCGCCGGCGCGCTGCGTACGTCGGTCGAGGGACGCGCCAACCTGCCCAATGAGAGCCACGGCCCGGACAGGTGGTCGTTCCTGGTCGACGCGGGCGCCGGGTCGACGCTGCACTTGCCCGATCGCTTCTACCTCGCGCTGGCGGCCCACGCGCAGCTGGCCGAACCGTACGTCGGCGTTCGCATCGTCGACACGCTCGTCGCGACGTCGGCGCGGCCCAACCTACTCCTGACGCTCACGATCGGAGCGTGGCTGTGAAGCGCGGGTGCATCGCGCTGGGTTTCTGCCTCGCGGTGGCCGCGTGCACGCGCGCCGACCTCGACGCGATCACGGGGCCGCCCGACGGCGGCACCGACGTGGTGACGCCGGTGAGCTGCCCGTCGCCGGCGTTGCAACCCGTTGACGCCGTCATGCAGACCGTGCAGGTCGGCGGCGATACGCGCAGCTACGTCCTGCACGTCCCGCCGGCCTATGACGGCAGCAAGCCCGTGCCGCTCGTCGTCGACTTCCATGCGATTGGCGGCACGGGCGCGCAATGGCTCGGGGGCTCGCCGTATCCGGACGTGACCGATCCGGACGGCGCTGTCATGGCGTACCCCACCGGCCTCGCGGGTCCGTCGGGTAACGCGTGGAACATCGGTCCGTGCTGCGTCGCGGGCGTGGACGACGTTGCCTTCGCGAAGGCGGTGGTGGCGGCCGTCCGCGCGATGGCCTGCATCGATCCGAAGCGCGTCTACGCGACAGGGTTCTCGATGGGCGGTGGCATGGCGCACTTCGTCGGCTGCCACGCGGCGGACGTGTTCGCGGCCGTGGCCCCGTCTGCGTTCGATCTCCTGCAAGAGAACGCCGGCGGTTGCCAGCCGCCCCGCCCCATCACCGTGGTCTCGTTTCGAGGCAACATGGATCCGTTCCTGCCGTACGACGGTGGTCCGTCGGCGGTCGTCCCCGGCATGCCCGTCACCTTCCTGGGCGCGCAGGGCACCTTCCAGAAATGGGCCGACATCGACAAGTGCACCGGATCGCCGTCCGCGCCGGACAGCAACGGCTGCTCGACCTTCGCGAGCTGCGCGGGCAACGTCGAGGTCGTGCTGTGCACGGATCCGGCCGGCGGCCGGGCCCAATCTGACGCCGCCATCGCCTGGCCCATCCTGAAGCGGCACCCCCTGCCGTAACCCTGCGTCAAAGCAGCGAAGATTCTTGGACCGGTTCCGGGGCACCCCGCGACTGCGGGCTGATCGGCGTCTCGATCTCTCAGCCCGCTTCGGCCGGCCCATGTATCAGGTCACCTGATACTCAAGCCGGTCGCCATTCCCGTCCAGGAGGCAACATGCGATCGTCAAGCTTCACACTTATCGGCTGCCTGAGCGTTGCCGTAACCCTCAACCTGGCGGCTTGCGTGAGCTCAGGGGACGAGACCGGCACCGGCGGTTCGCAAGGGTCAACCGCCGGCACCAGCGGCAGCGCGGGCACCAGCGGCAGCGCCGGGACCACCGGCAGCGGGAACACCAGCGGCAGCGCCGGGACCACCGGCTCCGCCGGTTCTTCCGTCGCGGGGACGACGGGTTCGGCCGGCACCACCGGCAGCGCCGGGACCACCGGCTCCGCGGGAACCGGCGGTAGCGGCACGCCGGGAGACGCAGGCACGACCGGCGGGGGCGGATCCGGGCCGGCCGGCCGCGGCGGCACGACGGGTTCTGCGGGTAGTGGACCGGCCGGTCGCGGAGGAGGCGGTGGCGCCAGCGCCGGTCGCGGCGGGACAACCGGATCAGCCGGCACCACCGGCGTGGCGGGCACGACGGGCAGCGCCGGAACGACGGGCAGCGGCGGAAGCGGCGCCTGCGTCAAGGGTCAGACCCACGGCAAGGACGTCGCCATCCTCGGCGAGTCCTTCATTGCGGCGGGGTCGATTGTCACCGAGCTCGAGACCCTCGCCAAGGCGGCGGGGTCCCTGCCCTCGACTGAGAAATATGTCAACAATGCCGTCAGCGGCACGACCATCGCCGGCGCGAACGGAAGCGTGGACCAGTTCAACAGAGCCATCTCGAGCTCGGGGACCATCAAGTACGTCATCATGGACGGCGGCGGCAACGATTGCCTCCAGGCGAACAGTCCGACCCAAGCGTTGGCGGGCATCGACAAGCTGTTCCCGTTGATGACTTCAAAAAATGTGGAGAAGGTTCTCTACTTCTTCTATCCCGATCCCATCGGGAGCAGTTTCAACAATCTCAAGACGTGCCTCGATTCGTTGCGACCGATGATGAAAGCAAAGTGCGACGCTCTGACGTCGCCCAAGTGCTACTGGCTGGATCTGCGTCCGACCTGGAACGGACACAACGAATACACGAGTGACGGCATCCACCCCACCGCCGCGGGAAGCAAGGCGACCGCAGC
>Ga0207701_10008648_pt1 | contig 10057 bp, 10 predicted proteins | sample KBSSwiSSwithPhiX_FD_184294 | JGI IMG/M metagenome (GOLD analysis project Ga0207701, IMG submission 184294) | Switchgrass rhizosphere bulk soil microbial communities from Kellogg Biological Station, Michigan, USA, with PhiX - S5 (SPAdes) (version 2) | ecosystem: Environmental > Terrestrial >...
TGGCAGAAAATGAATCGCGCGCCGGGCCCGATGGAAACGAGCCGGCCCGGCGTGTTCGCCGCAGGCGACGTGCGCTCCGGTTCGGTCAAGCGTTGCGCCGCTGCGGTCGGCGAAGGTGGCATGGCGGTTACAAACGTCCACCGCGCTCTCGCTGAATACAGAACTCGATAGAAATTAAGTATCTCGTCCAACTGCGCGGCGCGAACGGCGCAAGCGCTTCTGCCGAGCAATGACTTTCAACCGGCCTAACGAATAGCTTACGCCGGATTTTAGTGGCTTTCCTGTCCCGAATGCGCGGCGATTGCGTCTAGTCTGGCGAGGGTCTCTGCCGGCAAAGTGAATGCGGCAGCTGCCAGGTTCTCGCGCAGATGAGCGACCGACGATGTTCCCGGAATCAACAGCACATTCGGCGAGCGCTGTAGTAACCATGCCAGCGCTACCTGCATTGACGTGACTCGCATCGACGCGGCGGCTGCATCCAGCACTGAGGACTGCAATGGACTGAAACCTCCGAGCGGGAAAAACGGTACATAAGCTATGCCTTGCGCGGCGAGGTCATCAATGAAGGCATCATCGTTCCTGTGCGCAAGGTTGTAGTAGTTCTGCACGCAAACTATTTCCATCATTGTTTGAGCCTCGGCCAATTGCGTTGGCGTCACGTTGCTTAGACCGATATTACGGATGAATCCCTGATGCTTTAGCTCGACGAGCGTAGCTAGCGGTTCGGCGATCGATCCCTCAGATGGTTCTGCAACTCCTCCGACGCGGAGATTCACAACATCGAGGCTCTCAAGCCCGAGGTTCCTCACATTGTCATGGACGCCATCGATTAGCTCCTGCCGCGAAAGCGCGGGAATCCACGATTTATCCGCGCCACGTCGCGCGCCAACCTTGGTGACAATCACCAATTCTTTCGGGTAAGGATGCAACGCGCGGCGGATGATTTGGTTGGTAGCGTGAGGGCCATAGAAGTCGCTGGTATCAATGTGATTCACGCCGGCGGCTACCGCTTCGCGCAACACAGCCACGGCGGCATCGGGATCACGCGGTGGTCCCCAGACCCCGGGACCGGCGAGTTGCATCGCACCGTATCCCAGGCGGTGCACGGTCATTGAAGTCCCCAGAAACGTGAAGCTGCCGCCGAGGTTGGTTGTCTCTAATGGTTGAACGTCGTTAGGGTCATTCATAACAAATCTGCTTCGGGTCCGCGTATCGCAGGGTTCACGGATGCAACGATGGGGAAGGTGTTGGCGAAGATTTGTCGTTTGCGCCTTTGTCCTGCGCATTCTTTTTCCGATCGAATTCCTCCTGCAGTTTGTCCGTAATCTCCTTGGCAACTGTATTTTTGATCGTGTCGGCCAATGATGATGGTGACGCAGTGGCGCTCGGTTGAGGTTTTGATGTTGCCGTAGGTGTCCTGAGCATGCGCGTGATGCCGGGCGCGAAAATCACCGACACAATGGCAAGCCCGATCAGTAATACAACGACGATGAATACCGTCCGAGCCAGGGGCGAGAGTCCTTTGCGCGCCGCCGTTTTCGCCCGCGGAACTGTTCCCCGCGATTTACCGATTCGCGCCGGCGGTGCGGGATTGCCAATTGTCTCGGCGTAAAGATTGACTAACGACACGACGACTCCGTGTTTGACTTCCACATCGCCCAACTCGTGCAGGTAGGGATGCCAACGGCGCTGTTGCGCCAGATCATCTGCCACACGTTTGCTCACCAGAATGTGACCGGCATCGCCGCAATCCATCACCCGTTGCGCGATGTTGATGCCAACGCCGGCGATGTTTTCGCGCCCGTTCGCGTCTTTGACCTGATGCACCGGGCCGCTGTGGATTCCCATTCTCACCGGCAGACTCGGCTTCGCGCGCAAGGCCTGGCTGATCTCCAATGCGCATTCGACCGGCTCTTCCACCGAGCCGGTGAACACCAGGGCCATTCCATCGCCGGTCGGCAGGATGGTAAGCTCTCCCGCAGCCTCGGCTTGGCGCGCAGCTTCGGTGCTGCGGACGACGTGATTCAACTCCTGAAGCGCTTCTGATTGTTCGTCGGTCAGCCGCTTGGAGTAACCGACAATGTCCAGGAAGAGGACATGCGCGATCTCAAGCCGCGGCCTACTCTTTTGCTCACCTCCCATGAAGCGTAATGTAAGCGTTTGCGATACCCGCTTCTACTTTCTTCTGTGGGAATATTCATCGCTTCCGAAATTCGCCACTAAGTGGTCATGGAAAGCGTGGCGTCCTCCCACAGATGTCACTTGAAATCCGGGGTTTCGTTCAGCTCTCAGCGGCGGCGGAGAAAACGCGAGAAACCAGCGGCAAGCCGATCTCAATGGGACTCGCCTGCTTCGCACGTCGCAATTAAACGGGAATTGGAATCGAAAAGCGCAGTGTCATACTTGATCACATGCGTTCACTTAATTTTTGGATAGCAGCCGTTGTCTCGCTCGGCTCCGTTCAGGCCGCTGAACAGATCTCTGTGAAAGACGCCAAGATCGACAACGTGCAGTTGCATTACCTGACCGCGGGCCACGGACCGGCGATGGTAATTTTGTTGCACGGGTTTGCGGAAACTTCGCGGATGTGGCGACCGATTATTCCCAAGCTCGCGGAAAGGTTCACGGTAATCGCGCCGGATTTGCCCGGCATCGGCGACTCGTCGATTCCGGACAAGATCGACATGTTGGATGCGGCGCGAAAGGTCCATGACCTTGCGCTCTCGCTCAAAAGCGACAAGGCGCGTGTGGTCGGCCATGACATCGGATTGATGGTTGCGTACGCATATGCCGCGCAATTTCCTAACGAAACAGAGAAGCTCGCCGTGATGGACGCATTTCTGCCCGGCGTGCCAGGTTGGGAGGCGATTTACAATGCGCCAAACATCTGGCATTTTCGATTCAACGGCGAGTATCCAGAAAAATTGGTGCAGGGGCGGGAACGCATTTACTTCGAGTATTTCTGGAATGTTCTCGCCGCCGACAAAACACATTCAATTCCGGAAGGGGAGCGCAAAGCGTACACCGAGGCGTATTCGAAGCCCGGCCGAATGCGCGCGGCGTGGACGTATTTCGCGTCGTGGCCACAACTGGCGAAAGATTTTGCTCAGCTATCGCAGACAAAATTAACAATGCCGGTCTTGTCGATCGGCGGCGACAAATCGTTGGGCAACGAGCTCGGCGCACAAATGAAATTGGTCGCGGACAACGTCACTGTAATTGTCTTGCCGAATACTGGTCATTGGATTTTGGAAGAAAAGCCGAAGGAAACCACTAACGCGCTGGTCAACTTTCTCTAAACGGATTTGCTGACGCCGCGAAAGGTTCTGCAGATCGTTTCGGTGTCGGTAACAAAAGCGTCTCCGATAAATTTGAAATTCTCGATCGAACGTCTGGCCGCTTCTTCGTTGCCGGCGCCGCACGCGTCGGTGACGAACACTGGAATGTAACCGAGATCAGCGCCGTGGCGGATGGTTGGGTCGATGCCGATCTCGATGGCAACACCGACGACGACGAACGCGTTGATGCCGCAATCGCGCAACGCGATATCGAACCATGTTCCCTCGAAAGCCGACATCGTGATCTTGTCGAAAATGCCTTCGCGTGGAAGCGGCGTCAGTTCCGGCACGATTTGAAAGCCGGGATTTTCTCGCAGAAACCAGGGATTGATTTCCTCCGGCGAACTCTTTCGTTGCCAGGCCATGGCGGTGCGAAATTGGAAAACGCCCATCAGCTCTTTCGGCAGCGACAAGTGCCGGGAAAAGAAAACGCGAACTCCCGCTTCACGTGCAGCGGTCAGGACTTCGAGGACTTTGCTCGTGATTTGCTTGGAATTTTTGATCTGACTCAAAATTCCAACCTGCATGTCGTAAACAAGCAACGCGGTCCGGCGCGGGTCGCACACGTCCTCGAGAGTTTGCGGGATGTTCAGTCCGAAGGCCGTCTTCATCGCGTTGAGTGACTCAGCCCTTCGACGCGTACTTGTCGATCAAAGCTTGAAAGCGCGGATCCTTGCGCAGCGGATCCCAAACGGGATCGACTTTGAGCGTTGGAACGGTGAGGCCGCTTGGAACGGTGAGTAAATGATCGAGGAGGCGAAGTGCCTCGTCATGTTCTCCGACCCACGCATAGATTTTCGCGAGTGCAGCGGTCGCTTGAGGGCCGTCGAAAGCATCTTGAGATTCCGGTAACAATTCGACCGCTTTCTTGCCTTCGTTGACCGCGTCTTCTTTCTTGCCCAACCCTGCAAGCACAGCGCCGAGCTGCGCGTGGCGACCGGGATCGTCGGGCGCGTCACGCACAAGTCGCTCTGCTACAATTCTGGCCTGCTCGAGAGCCGCCTGCGCTTTTTCTTTATCGCCCAGACGCAGATAAAGAAATCCTTCCAGGAAAGATTTCGGGCAAGGGCCTCTCTCTGGGTAAATCAATGTCTCTCCACCAAATTGCTGTAATACTTGAAGAGCTTCAGCAAACTTCCTTTGCAGCGTTAGAACCCATACCCGCGCTGCCGTAACGAGGCCGTCTGGATCGAATCCGGGAGGGACTGAGACCAATTGATTTGCGGCAAAGCCGACGTCGCCCTTCCATGCGATGGCCGTGGCTGATTTCATTCCGTGCGCGGCAACCGAGTTCGGGTCAGCAGCAATTGCCCGATCAAAGAGCTTGTCAGCGGTTTCAAAGTCGCGCTGAGCCATGTAGTTGACGCCAAAATTAAAAAGAACGCTTGCGTTCTTGGGATCGAGAGACGTCGATTTTTCGAAATTGGCCGTGGATTCAGCCCATTTGCCCTGACGTCGCTGAATAGCGGCGATAGCCGAGTAGGCATCGGCTTCGTTTGGAAGGTCACGCTTTGCGATCTCAAACTCGGTGAGCGCGCGCTGATAGTCACGATCACCATAATAGTATGAGTAACCGAGAGCGAGGTGTCCCTCAGGAAGATCGGGTTGCAATCGCAGCGCTTCATTGGCATTACGACGCGCGTTTTCCCGACGGACCGCAGTCGGCTCGTAACTGTGATACATCCAGCTTTCAACTGTCGAGAGACCGGCAAAAGCGAGAGCAAAATTCGGATCGAGTTTGATCGTTTGCTCGTAAAGCTCCTCGGCTTTTAACGAAGTCTCGCGGAGACGATCTGGCCGGTTGGCGTAATCATGCGCCTGAACATACAGCAGGTAAGCCTCTGAATCCTTGGTCGGCCGGCGATCGAGCCGTGCGTTTTCATTCGGAGAAAGTTTCGCCTGGAGGGCGGAGGCAATTTTTCGCGCCAGGTCGGTTTGAATGGCGAAGACGTCAGTTAAATCGCGGTCGTAATCTTCGGCCCAAAGGTGTCTGTCGTTCTCCGCGTCGATCAACTGCACGCTGACTCGCACGCGATTGCCCATACGACGCACACTGCCTTCCAGCAGCGTGCCAACGCCCAGCGATTTGCCGATTTCGCGCGCGTTGCGCGCACCGTCGCCCCGATAAGACATGACGGACATGCGTGAGATAACCTTGAGATCACCAATCTTGGAAAGATTCGTCAGGACGTCGTCCTGCACGCCATCGGCGAAATAGGCGTTCTCTTTTTCGTCGCTCAGGTTTTGAAATGGCAGGACCGCAATCGACTTGTCGATCTTGCGCGCCGTCGCGCGCGGTAACAAAAAGAAGCCGGCGGCGGCGGAAATGACAATTCCCGTGGCAGCGAGCGTGATGATATTGCGACGCCGGTGTGTTCCGGGCAGCGCTTTTGGCGTGGCACGAATTCCCTGTGGAGTGACGTCGAATACCCACGCCAGCACAAGCGCAACTGGAAACCCGATCAGCAACAGCACGATTACCACGCGGATCACCGAGCTCGAAATTTCAAAAAGTGGAAGAACTTGAGCGAGACCTTGCGCGAGCGCCCAGCCCGCAACGATGTAGGCGATCGCCACACGATAGACTTTGCGCCGCTTCAATTCCTCGAAAAAACCGCTCATATTAAGTGTGGACCGATCCTGACCATAATCTCGCTCCGCCAATTCGACAGGCAAATAGGGCCCGAACAGGTGCGTCAGGCGCAGAACGAGCGTAGCCTCTCGTGGAGAGGAGGATGTTTCCTTGTGCCAGGCAATTTCATCACCGTGATGGGAGCGACCGGAAATACTAATCCGATCCACCTCCTGACGTTCATCGCAGCACTCGGCTCCGGTCTTGTGGCCGGAATCTTCTTCGCTTTTTCGAATTTCGTTATGAAAGCTTTGGCGCGCGTTCCTCCGGCGCAGGGGGTCGCGGCCATGCAGTCGATCAATGTCGTCGTACTGAACAAATGGTTTTTCGCCGTGTTTTTTGGGACCGCGGTGTGTTGTTTGGCGCTTGCCATTACCTCATTCGTTCGTTGGCAAAGACCGGGCGCGGGTTATCTGCTTGCCGGCAGCCTGCTCTATCTCATCGGTACGATCCTGGTGACAATTGCATGCAATGTGCCGCTGAACGATGCGCTCGCCGCGGTTGATCCATCCAGCGCCGATGCCGGTCATGTATGGACGAATTATCTGAAGAACTGGACGGCGTGGAATCATGTGCGAACAATCGCGGCGCTGGTCGCAGCGGGTTCATTTACTATAGCACTTTGTCAGTCCACCTATCGTTAGCTGTCGAAAAATCAAAAGCCAAAACGCAACTGAATAAATGAAAACTCGTTCTCTTGGAACACTAAACGTTAGCGCACTCGGCCTCGGTTGCATGGGCATGACTTATGCCTACGGCCCGGCAGATGAAGCGGAAGCGTTGCGCGTCCTGCGCCGATACGTTGAGCTGGGCGGCAACTTTCTCGATACCGCGGAAGTGTACGGCCCATTCAAGAACGAAGAACTGCTCGGCCGGTTTTTGCACGAGGTGCCGCGCGGGAAGGTTGTGGTCGCGACCAAGTTTGGCTTTCGGATCGGACCGGAGAGCAGCATTACCGGCGTCGATGGGTCGCCGGAAAACGCGGGCCGCGTATGCGACGCCAGTTTGAAACGCCTTGGTACAGATTACATCGATCTCTACTACCAGCATCGTGTCGATCCCGCTGTGGCGATCGAAGAGACTGTCGGCGCGATGGCCGAGTTGGTGCGCGCGGGTAAGGTGCGCGCGATCGGCCTTTCCGAAGCCGCGCCCGAGACACTTCGGCGCGCGACCAAGATTCACCCGATCGCGGCGCTGCAATCGGAATACTCACTCTGGTCGCGCGACGTGGAGACGAACGGCGTGCTTGCCGCCTGCCGGGAACTGCGAATTGGTTTTGTGCCTTATAGCCCACTCGGTCGCGGTTTTCTTACCGGCGCAATTCGAAAATCGGACGACCTCGATCCGAGCGACTGGCGACACACAAACCCGCGCTTTCAAGGCGAGGCCCTCAAGAAAAACCTCGCGCTTGCGGATGAAGTTAAAGCGATGGCAACGCGAAAGCGGTGCACCGCGGCGCAGTTGGCCTTGGCCTGGGTGCTTGCGCAAGGTGAACACATCGTGCCGATACCGGGCACGAAGCGCATGAAGTACCTCGAAGACAACCTCGGCGCGCTCAACGTGACGCTGTCTCCAGACGATCTCGCCATGCTGGACAAAGTCTTTCCACCGGGCGCGGCGACTGGCGAACGCTATGCGCCCGACATGATGAACCTGGTCAATCGCTGATACGACGAAGGAGAAATTGTATGTTCGTGATTCCGACAAGGCTCCGCCAGAGATGACATTTGCATGACATCAAATGAGGCGTTCAACCTAATTGCTGCAGTGGATCTTTCGACGGTTGCAAATATTGCAACGGCCCTCACGGTGCTGACGGCGGTCGTTTTCGGATTGATCGAGATGCGTCGAGCGCGTAAGGAGCGAGAGGAGCGCGCAGCCTTGGTAGCTGTCCAGGCGATTCTGACGCCGGCATGGATCCAATCGATGACCCTGGTGCAGGCAATTTCCCAGGGAACAACTCCCTCACAAATCGAAGCCGATCCGCGTTTATTTCAGGCCGTCCAGTCCATAGCCTGCATTCTGGAATCGCTTGGGTATGCCGTGTTTGCGCGCATGGTTCCGTTGAACGTAGTCGACGAACTGTTGGGCGGCACGGTGCGGGTTGCCTGGCGGAAATTGGGCGGCTACGTTGAATACGAACGTCAACGCACAGGTTCGCAAAAAAATTGGGAGTGGTTTCAGTGGCTCGCCGAGCAGATCGACCGTCACAGCAAAGCCCGAACCAGTCTCACGCTCGGCGCGCACGAGGCTCACCGCGACTGGCGGCCATGATTCAAGTCTTTTTCTTACTGGCGCAGAGATATCCAGAGCTTGCTGAGTCGTCAACGAGGCAAAACTGCGACTCCCGTTCGGGCGTTGATCGATACGCTTGATTTCAAGGTTGCCTAGCTGGAGGCGGGTAGGCCGTTAGTTCTTGAGAAAATTAAGCAACGCGGCATTCACCTCGTCAGCGTGCGTCCAAGTGACGCAGTGCGGACCTCCTTTAATCACTACCAGCCTGGCGCCTTTGACGAGTTGCGCTGTCCGCGCTCCCGCGGCTGATAAAGGAACAATGCGATCCTCATTGCCGTAGATGGCCAATGTCGGCACATCAACTCGTTTCAGATTCTCGCGGAAGTCCTCCAGCCAAGTTGGTTGGTGTTAGGTTTCTATTTCTACTTAAGTGCTGAGAAGCTCGTCGGATCCATGAAGTATCTATCGATGTGATCCACGAGTGGTCCCTGCATTTCCGATTCGGCCTTCACCTTTTTCCATTCCGGGTCGGCCTGAAACTCGGCCCAATTCTTCTCCGCTTCCTGCCGGCTTGGGTGCTCGAGAATGTAGATGAACAGGTTCTGTGAATTTGGCGCATCTTCCGGCTTCCAATAACCGATGCTCTTCATGTTGTGCTTCTTGAAGAGCGTGTCGGTGTGATCGCGGAAGCGAGCTACTAGAGCATCCATTTTGCCCTCATTAACGTGATACATGCGGAGCTCATAAACGTGCTGCGATGGCTTTGATTGGCCGAGAGTAGTAAAAGCACTCATAAGCGCGACTCCGCAAAGAATGGCTAACAAGTAGGATGGTTTCAGCAGCGGTCGGCTTATGGCGCGGTCCATTAGCTGGCTTTGCAGGGTAATTCCTTTCGTGACATTTTGTTCATGATCTAGAGTTCAATTTGTCGAGCTGGTGCTGAAAATAGCCGCGCCAGCTTTCCGGAAGAGACTCAGTGTTGATCGCCTTCTGCAACGTGGCTGGATCTTTCGTAGCGGCATAGAGTTGAACGACGTCGTCTACGGTGACGGCGGTTGCATCTCTCTGAAGGCGCTCTATTTCGTCTCCGGCTTGAACTTTTCCTTCGCGCTGAACTGAAAAATAGAATCCGGTGCGCTTCGTAGCGAGCAACCGCTTCAGGATGTCCGGCCTGCCAAACCTAATTCCGAGCTTATAACAAGGCAGGCGTGGCGCCGTGGCCATCACTTCCGTGGCGCCGATGCGAAAGCGGTCCCCGATGTTGACCTCGCTTTCCAGCAGTCCTTCAATGGTAAAGTTTTCACCGAACATTCCCTGCGGCAGTTCCATCCCGGGGTATTCACGTTGCCAGTATTCATAATGTTCCAGCGGATAGGCGTAGACGGCTTTGTCCGCGCCGCCATGCACGGTTAAGTCAGCTTGTCCGTCACCCTCCAGGTTGAGAGCGCGCAGCACAACCGGTCCTTCTACGCGGTCTTTAAAAATACCAGTGGTAACGATCCGTCCTTGCCACTGCACCTCGCGGGGCAAGCCAGTTTGAATAGAGACGAGTTTCATCGCGATATCATGGCATGATGCGACAGGTAGAAGTTCATTTCTTCGGAGACTCGGTGCCTAGTTGGCCGACATGGTAACCAAGTCGGTTTTCCACATCGCCGGGCTGATGAAATCCCCGCTCCATCAGCATCCTGATCCTCGTTTGCGCGGCTGACGGCATGATCGACGCAAGACACACATCCCACTCCGGCGCGATTTCGTAGTCAGGCGGCAAACTGGCCACGTCGTCGTCCCCGAAAAATTGCAAGAGAGCGTGGTAGCAGCAGTGTTGAAGCCACCGCTACCACACACAAGC